>Ga0351855_1055_pt1 | contig 27789 bp, 27 predicted proteins | sample BONcelFGM3001C11_FD_206794 | JGI IMG/M metagenome (GOLD analysis project Ga0351855, IMG submission 206794) | Enriched cells from coal bed in the Powder River Basin, Montana, United States - BONCAT cells FGM rep2 HSBNCT.FGM.300.1.C11 ...
GGGGTCGCCCATGATCATGTGCATGTTGCTGTTGCTGGCGTTGCCGGTGTATTCGTAGGCCTTGATCTTGCCGTAGTCGAAGGCCTGGCCCATGTGGTACATGTCGAGCTGGAAGTAGCCCTTGAACTGGTAAAGGGCCAGGGAATCAGTGGGACCTACGGGGCTGTTCACCGTGGCGCCCATGAAACCCACCGCGCCCCTGGGAGTGGCTATCGATCCGCTCTTCAGCCACGCTTCACCAAAGCAGTCGCCGCTTCCGCCATCGGCGAACTGGCTGTTCACGCAGGCGATGGAGCTTATCCAGGGAAGCTTACGGCCGTTGGTGAGGGCGGCCACATTGCTGTTGCTGAAACCGGTGGTTACCCAGGTGGTGCGGGAACCGTGACCGATGTAACTGATCAGGGAAAGACCGCTGTTTATCTCTTCGGAGATGAGGGCGATGGTTGGGTTGATGCCGCCATAGGTGCCTGTTGGGCAGTAAAGGGTAACGTCCATGTTGCCGTCGTTTGCCATTATCTGCTTGTAGCGCCACGACATCAAAGGATCCTGGAAGTCGTTCGAGCCAATGCTGATGGCGTACTGGAACCAGCTTGCGGCAGGCTCGTAGGGGTCGGTCTCGTAGGACCACACCTTCCAGGAGACGTAGTTGAGCGTGGCCGTATCGGCGCACAGCCTTCCCACATGAATGCTGGGGTTGACCCCGGTGCCGATCACGCCGTACTGGTTGTCGGAGGCGATGCTTCCCGCCCAGTAGGCCGGCACGCCCACCTCGTCACCGAGGAGGAGAACATACTCGGGGGGGTTGGCCCAGGTGTTGAAGGCGGTGACTATGTATGCATCGACCGCGCTGGACGAAAAACCGATGTCCTCCATGAGGCCGATCTGGACGTTGTAGCCCTTCTCGCGCTTCCACTGGATGAGGTCGGCGCAGAGGTCGACAGCCGCGGAAGACCCTATTACAAGGTAAGAGCCGTCAATGATGGCGTCGGTCTCCTGGAAGCCCAGCACCTCGCGGTAGTAGGGAAGGAAGGTTCGGGTAACACCCGCTGAAACGCGGTAAAGCTCGTTTTCGCCGGGTGCTCCGTTGTTCACGAGTCTGACCGTTACGCTTGTGTTGACGATCGTGCTGCCTGTTACGGGGTTGACCTGAACGGGATTGAAGCAGACCCACGCCACCCTGATGTCGCGAAGGATGCTGATGCTGTGAAGGGTAACGGGCGAAGAGGGGTAGTATTCGCTTGCGCCGTAGACATCTTCGTTCACCCTGAGTGGGGGCTGGAAGCCGCTTCGTTCAGGGAAAGGCTGGGTCGGAAGGACGTTGTAGTTGCCAAGCACGCTTGTTTCGGCGCTCACGATCTCGAGTTCGATACCGCCGGTGGCAGGGATCTGAACCATCCTGCGGATCACGGGGAGGTCGGGGGTGCCGATCTCCGCTCCGTAACCGCCCCCTGGAACCCTGAAGACAACTCCCGGCCCGAAACCGTTGAGCAGAGCCTCACCCGCTTCGAGAGCGGTTAGGTTGAAGCGCACGAGCTGGCCGGAATCGGTGCCAAGGTACTCGGCCGATTCCACGGGCTGCGGCGCGCGGTAAACAATGCCCGCCGATGCCGAGAACGCAAGGAACAATGCAGTAACAACAAAATACTTCACCGTTTACCTCCGATTGGGTTTGCATTGCACAAATCGCTTCATACGGATCTTTTCGAAAATTACAACTGTTTTACCCGCAAGTCAATAAGAAGTTTCAGGAACCGTGCGGGGAGACTGTTCTAATCGCCGCCTTCAGTTTCGATGACACTGAGCGCATGAGAGACCGCGCTCTCGAGCTGTCTGTCAATACCCAGGCCGGGGTCGGAGGGAAAGGGGATGACTTCGATATCAGGCGTGACACCGTTGTTCTCGAGGTTCATACCGGAGAGAGTGTACCAGCCTGTTCCCGGAAGCCTGAACGATGTTCCGTCAGCAAGGCTGACATCCACCGTGCCGATCACCGCTCCATATGTGGCTGCGCCCACTACCGGTCCAAGCCCCATCTCCTTCCAGGCCGCCGCGAAGATCTCTGCGTCGGAGTAGCAGGTCTGGTCAATGATAAGCACCAGAGGACCCCTCCAGACTCCCAGAGGTTCGATGGTTCCCCTTCCCGACCTTCCGCGGCTCCAGGCGTAGGCGGGACGCCCGAGGCTTTCGAGGATCTGGTCGTGCGTGTGTCCGCCGCCGTTGCCCCTTATGTCGACTATCATCGCTTCACGGTCCAGTCCTTCGGCGTAAAGGTCCCTCCGGAAGTCTTCGACCGCTTCCTGGTTCATCGCGGGTATGTGCAGGTAGCCCACCCTGTCGCCCGAAAGGTCACGGACCATTCTTCTGTTGCGGGCAACCAGCTCCCCGTACTCGAGCTGCCACATCCTCCAGGCCGATGTCGGTTCAAGTTCGATCTCCCTGATCCCTCCGCTGCCGGCAACCCGCAGTGTCACCTTTCGACCGGTGGTGAGTTGCAGGGGTGAGTAGAAGTTATGGCTTTCCCCCACCGGAACGCCGTCCACGGAAAGAATGATGTCGCCGGGGTACAGCCTGTCACCTCCCAGGTGGGCAGGCGAACCCGGGATCACGCTGTCGACTGCGATCCCTCCCCCGGCTGGGAAAGGGCCGGGCAGTACTCCGAGCTCACCGGTGTAAGCCGTGCGTTCGTAGCTCCACGGTCCCCAGATGCCCAGATGCGAAGCGCTTAGTTCCCCAAGCATGCGCCTCACTACATCGTTGAAATCGGTGTTCAGAACGCACTGCACAGCCCTTGGGCGGTACACCTCCCGAATGGCTTCCCAGTGGGTGCCGTGCATGTCCTCATCGTAGAAGTTGTCGCGGAGGAGCCTCCAGGCGTGATCGAACTTGGCGGCCTGAAGCGCAGGGATGTCAACCGTGAACGGACATGTCCAGCCGTAGACCGTTCCCCCGCCCCCACCGGGAGGTATGGCCCTGACAGTATTGCCGTAACTGAGCAAAAAAACATCGCCGGACTCGACGGGTTGTATCCGTGTGGGTTGAAGGCCACCGAAAGTGAGCCTTACAAGGTCGTCCCCCTGCCAGGAAACCGACCAGAGGTCCATCTGGTCATCCTGATCATGACCCGGGAGGAATACCGTTCTGCCGTCGGCAGACAATCCGTAGAACTCGTACCACGCCCTGACCGTGCAGAGGGTTTCAACCCGTCGGACGAAATCGGCGAAATCTATCTCAACGTCGCAGGAAGCGCTGTCGAGGATCTCCTCCCGGCTGTCGGCCGGGGTGTACCAGTCATCGCTGCGGAGCCACGCCTGCCTGATGGAGTAGTAGCCGTCGTCGGTGCGGCTCGCCCAGATCAGCCGCCTTCCGTCGGGCGTCCAGACCGGCTGGAAGTCGTCGTTCGGGTGACGGCTGACATTGACGGGTTCGCCCCCCCCCGAAGCCACTATGAAAACATCCTCGCGATGGGCTTCCCAGGGGGCGCTGAATGCAATCCAGCGGCCGTCTGGCGACCAGGAATGGTGGATCACGCCCCGGGTTTCGCAGACCTGCCTGGTCGCACCGGTCCGGATCTGGTGAATGAACAGCCTTTCACCCTGGTCGAGGAACGAGATCATGCTTCCGTCGGGACAGAATCTCCCCGACCTTGCGACGAGAGTTCCTGTTTCAAGGGTGCGGGTCGTGAAGCCGGTTTCAGGCGTGCCTTCTGCCAGAACAAGCCTGACCCCCTCCCCATCCTCCCTCTGGTACAGAAGCATCATGCCGTCAGGGCTGAACTCGGGGCTCTCTTCCAGACAGGTTGACCCTGTGAGTCTTTTAACTCCCTGTCGGATCTCGCCGTCCTCGATCACCCCTGTGTAGATGCCTCCCGAGGCCTGCAGGGCGATGCTGCTCCCGTCCGGTGAGACAGCGAAGTCATCGGTGTAGATGCCCGCCAGTTCCACGCTCACTGCGGGAAAAGGGTAATCGGTTGACGCGTTGACCCTGATGGTGTCGGGCCGCCATTCGGCCGTGGACACCACAAGAAGCTCTCCTGCACTTTCGAACGCGACCTTGCCGCCACCCAGGCCCGGGAAGGTGATCCCCCCCGGAAACGGATCGGAGACAGCAACGGCCGTGGCTCCGGAAACGGCCCAGAAGCGGTCCATCCCGTCTTCGTCCTCCATTACGAAATGGACGGTGCCGTTCACCACCATTGGCCAGCGCTGATCCCTCGAATCGGGGGAAAGCGCTGTCCAGTCCGATCCTGAGCCGATCCACAGGCTGGAGGAGGCGCTTCCACGGTAATGCCTGACCCACCAGGGCGTACTGCCCGTTTCGATTATGAAGCCGTCCGGGCCACACGCCAGGTTTACGACGGGTGCCGGTATGAGCAGTTCGGGGGTGCCGCCGGTGACCGGCACCGAGTAAACCCATTCAGTGCCACCTTCCCTTGAGCTTGTGAACAGGATGCGGTCATCCTTCCAGCCCTGCACCAGGTCTTCCCCGCTGTGATAGGTCAGCCTTGTGGCGATTCCGCCGGACGAAGGCATGACATAGACATCACCACCCCCCGTGACCGAACTCGTGAACGCTATCCAGAGGCCGTCGGGGCTCCATTCGGGGTTGGAGGCGACACCACCGCCGGGCGTCACGCACCTCGGATCGCCCCCGCGCGCGTCCACCAGAAAAAGCATGCCCCGCCATACGAAGGCTATCCCGGTCCCGTCGGGCGACGGGGCGGGATGCCTCGCGTCGGCCACTGGCGGTACGGAAAGCCCGAGAAGAAGAACAAGAAAAAGCATTCGCTACTCCTTCATTGCATGTATTAAAAGCCTTGGCGAGCATTCAGGGTCGAAGGGGCACCCGTCGTAATCACCCCAGAGGTCGCCAACCTTAAGGCCTGCCAGCTCGGTATCCCCGACCGCTTCCATGACATCGAAGGCGGCAAGCTCAAGGAGGACCCTGCGGACATCCCCTCCCCCCCCGGGGAACTCAGTCGTGTAGATCATGTCGTACACGACCGTGTTACGCCCGACGGGGCGTAGAACTTCCTCGTCGAGGCAAAGACAGCCCCCGTCGGGCAGGATGACCTGGTAACGGCGGGTCCTGCCCTCGGGGTACCGCCGGGCGAAGGCGGGACTGACCTCGATGATCAGCGAGCCACCCGGCCGAAGCACACGGCAGGCCTCGCGCAGGACGGCCCCCCTGCCCTCCCTGTCCAGAATGCACTGAAGCCCGTTGTAGGGAAAGCACGCGAACGAGAAACTGCGGGAAAGGAATGGCATGCTCTGCCCGCAACCCCTCACCCTGGACGCAAGCGTCAGATCATCCGGCATCCACGAGGCGAGCATTGCGGCGCTGGGTTCGAGGGCGGCCATGAAGCTGCCATCGAAGAGGCTCGCGGCAAGCCTTCCGGCTCCGGCGCCTATCTCAAGGCAGCTCCCGGGATGGCTTGCCCTGAACTGCCTGTAGAACTCCATCTCCCTCAGGTCGTGCGAGAAAACCGTTCCCTCCTCAGCGTTGAAGAAGGGAGCGTAATCGTCCCAGACGTCAGACGAGGAAGGCGCGAAGGAACCTTTCAACACCCCCGAGACACTCCTTCTCCCTTTCTTTGAGGTCTTCAAGTGCGCTCCTGGCGTCGCTTGCGGCGTGGGACGGCATGCGGGCAACGCATGAAGACACCTCATCGAACACCCGGGCCAGCTCCAGAGCGGCCTCAGTGGAGCCGGGCCTCAAAAGGGCCGCCTCCCGGATGAACCCGGCCGCCATGCGCCTGCACTCGCCCAGAACCATGGCAAGAGCCTTCCCGGGGAAAACGGAGCCATCTGACCTGGCTATGGCGGCGATCCAGCGGTCGTACACCCGTGGGCCGCCAACGCAGCCGAACCATGCGTGAGCTGCCGGGCTTGAGCGGCTCGACACGAAGAAGCGCAGGCTATCAAGGACTACCTTTTCAGCGGAAGCCTGGCCGGTCATTCCGAAACCGTGGAATGAAACGGACCGGCATCCCCTCAACTGGTCCCACGAGCCGTAATCGAGGCGGTCGGGGAATGTCTCGCTCTCGAGGATGGAGGGAGCGGCAAGGATGAAGCCGTGGTCATCGAAGCCGGTTATCAACTGGTGTTCCAGACCTTTCACGGAGCATGGCACACCCCTGGATGCCAGACGCCTGATTCCCCGTTCGAGTCTGTTCCTCTCATCCGCGGTTATGTCGGGACCGAAATGTCCCAGGTCCTGGTGCAGTATGCCCAGGTTGGCAAGCAGCCTGTCGAACCCGCCGTAAGGCCAGTTGTGCAAGGACTGCCGGCTGATGTCGCGGTCGGCGTTGAGAAGGAATGCGAGCCCGGAACCACCGTACAGGAAGTGTTCGGAGTGGGAGTAACCGTGGTACCCGGCCGCGCCCGCCACCACACCCATCAGGGAGGAGAGCGTCGGGAACTGCTGAAGGCTTCTCGCTGTCATCCCGCGAACACCTTTCTCAAGGGGTGGGCTTAGAAAACGGCAGCCCGGGGTCCGGCCCTGATTATGAAGTTTTCGGGGTCGATCTGCACGCCGTTGCGAAGGACCTCGTAGTGAAGATGAGGCCCCACCGAACGTCCGGTGCTTCCCAGCCTGGCGATTATATCACCCCTTTGAACGTGCTGCCCCACCGCCACATCCAGTCTTGAACAATGAGCGTACCTTGTGGAAATGACATCGGTGTGCTTTATGACCATGTTGAGCCCCCAGCCGCCGCTCCAGCCGCAGAAGGTCACAACGCCGTCGGCGGGGGCGTGAATCGGCGTGCCGGTGTCGGCGGATATGTCGATACCCTGATGGTACCTGACGGCTCCGGTGAACGGGTCGATCCGGGCGCCGAAGTCGCTGACGAAAATGCCGTGAACCGGCCAGATCGATGGTGTTTTTCTTAGAAGGTCGGCCTTTTCAACAAGAAGCACGGCCAGTGAATCGTAGGCCATTAATTCCGCGTTGGCCAGTTTTTCGCAAAGCAGAAGCTTGAGCTCGAGGTCTTCGATGTACTGGAACATGTTCAGGGGGTCGCGGGAAGGCCCCCCTCCCCGAAGGGAGGAAAAATCCAGATTGAGGTCGGCTGCGGCCATGAAGACCCGCTCTTCAACCTGGGACATGAGGTGGAGCTGTTCCTGAAGGTTCTGGACCCTGGCCCCAAGCTGCAGCAGTTCGCCCTGGAGAATGGCGTAATCCTGGCCGGGCCCCTCGCCGGAAAGAGCGCGTGCCCTTCGCCCAAGCGAGAAAGCACCGCCAAGGAGAAGGCTGAGCACTCCTGCGGCGAGAAAGACGAACACCCTGAGGCGGTGAGCGTTTATGCGTAGAGGCCTGCGGCGACCCGAAGGGTCTTCAGGTATCCAGTCAAGTGATCCCCTGAGCAAAACCCGCCGCTTCCGTTACTTGAGGAAGTGAAGCAGGGAGCCGCTCTCGCCGCATTCGTGCAGTTTCACTATGGCCCTGTTCTTGAGTTGCCTCACGCGCTCACGGCTGATGCCCATGGTGCGCCCTATCTCGGCAAGCGTGTGCCTTCTGTCGGTGTGTATGCCGAAGAAGAGCTGGATGATGGTGCGCTCGCGATGGTCGAGGATGTCGAGCATGTCGCCAACGCTTCGCTTGAGGGCCTCGTGGAGCACTGCCTCGTTGGGGGCCACGCCATCGTCGGAGGCGATCATCTCCTGGAAGGTCTTGTCGCTGCCTTCGTAGACAGGGCTGTCGAGCGAGAGGTGGGTGCTGTGGATGGACATCATGCCTTCGATCTCGTCGCGGCTGAGGTCCAGTTCCTTCGCGATCTCTTCGGTGGAGGGGTCGCGCCCCAGGGCATGACCGAGCTCACGCGTCGCGCGGCCCATCTTGTATAGCTCGCCCACCCTGTTGAGGGGGAGCCTGACGATTCGTGACTGCTCGGCGAGAGCCTGCAGAATGGCCTGCCTGATCCACCAGACCGCGTATGTGATGAAACGGCAGCCCTTGCCCTCGTCGAAGCCCTTGGCCGCCCTTATGAGGCCGACATTGCCCTCGTTTATGAGGTCTTCGAGGGCCACGCCCTGGTTCGCGTACTGCTTCGCTATGCTGACGACAAACCTGAGGTTGGCCTCGGTGAGCTCGTTGAGAGCCTCCTGGTCGCCCTCGCGGATGCGCCTTGCAAGGGAGGCCTCCTCCTCGGAGGTGAGAGTGTCGCGGGTGCCGATCTCACGCAGGTAAAGCTCGAGTGACCGGCCCTCTGTTCTTCTTGTCGCCATTCCGCCGCCTTTCAGATACCGTATATTTGAAAAATGTATGACTTGTTCCAGAGAAAAGAGCGATTTGGTGGCAAAGATGTCAAGTCTTGACGATTTGTCAAGGGGTTGACGTGAAGTGGTCCGATCTTCCCCGTGAGAAGGCAGTCTGCGCCCTCTGCGGCAGTGATTCACCCGTCCTTCTCAAGCGGTCCCGGGGCTGGCCCGTTTCGAGATGCCCGGTCTGCGGGCTTGTCTACCTGACGGAGAGACCCACCGAAGCGTCACTCGCGTCCATGTACTCGAACGAGTACTACGACCGCGCCGAGGTCGGCTACGGCGGGTACGCAAGCAACTTCGCGAAGTACGCGGACATTTTTGCAAAGCTCTTCAAGGCGAGGGTGAAAAGCCTCGAACGGTACCGGGGGGGCGGCCGTCTGCTTGAACTCGGCTGCGCCCACGGCTTCCTTCTCGATCATCTCCGTAGCAATGGCTACAGTGTCTCCGGGGTCGAGGTGAGTCCCGTAGCTTCGGGGTACGCCAGGGATGTTCTCAAACTCGACGTGCACACGGGCTCGCTTGAGTCAGCCGGTCTCCCCGGGGGCCAGTTCGACATCGTCATGATGCTTGACGTTCTGGAACATCTTCACAGGCCAGGGCCTGTACTGCGGGAGATCGGCCGTATACTGAAACCGGACGGCGTTCTTCTGGTTCAATGCCCCTGGGAGCTGACTCACTGGGAAGAGGTCATGGAAACCTTCCTGAGGGGCAGGAAGACAGGGCGGATGAACCCCGACGCCGTTCCGGCGCACCTTTACTTCTTCGGTCCCCGGACGCTCGAGGCCATGCTTTCCGCGGGAGGGTTCAGGGTGGTGCGCCGTGAGAGCGGCAACTACGGGGCGGTTCGAAGGAAGGTCACCCCTCCCGTGATCAACACCGGCTCCCCCCTCGAAAGGCTCTTCCGTCTGCTTTATTTCAAGCTTGGCGTTCAGGGCGTCCTGTACGGCGCGGCACGACGGGTGGGCTGGGGCAACGGCCTCATCCGCTACGCCCGCTTCGAACCGGGGGGTGGGTGATGGAGACCCACTTCTTCCGCAGGCCCGGCCCCGGGCGCGAAGTCTGTGGCGTTCTGCCCGAGGATGACCTCTCTGTTCGGCTCCGGAGCATGAAAGACCAGGCCGGGGTCCTCGCTGTCAGGGCAGACCTGCTGACAAGGCAGCCCCTCGAACGGCTCCCCCGGGCCGGACTGGACGGTGTGGCCGCCCTTACGTGCACCGGAAGGCCCTGGAACTTCACCTGCGTATTCACGGACCCATCCGGCATCGTGACCGGGCTCGACAGAAACCCCGGCCCCGAGCAAGCCCGCACCAACATATGCCTGGCCGGGGCATGCTGGTTCTCGAAGCTTCCGCCTCTCATGGCAACCCTCGAAGAAACCATCGCCGCAGCCCTTGCTGCGGGAGCGGTCATCGGAACCGAGCTTCTCCCTGAAAGGGCGTTCATCGTATGTTCAGGGGAGGAGCAGCTCCGCGCTTGCCACACCGTTCTCTCCGGGCACTTCAAGCCGGGTCTTGCGGGCTGTTCCCCGAAGAACGGGGCATTCACACAGGGCTTCGTTGACCCTTCATGCTCCATCGAGGGCACGCTCTGGACAGCAACAGGTTCAATCGTAGGCGAAGGGTGCCATCTTGAGAACTGCGTTGTACTGGACAATGCCGTGACGGGCCCCGGGTGCAGACTGAGAAACACCCTTGTGGAGGCCGGAACACGGGTTCCAGCGGGCACCGTCATGGAAGACAAATACCCGAGCTTTCTGGGAGAATGCAATGCTTGAGAACATCAGAACGTACCTTGACCAGGTGAGCAGCCTGGTCCTTCAGATCCCCCCCGACGGCATCGAAAGGATTACCGGGATAATCCTCGGGGCGTACAGGTCGGGAAACCGGGTGTTCGTGTTCGGGAACGGCGGCGGAAGCGCAACCAGCGCCCACTTCGTGTGCGATCTGGCCAAGGGCACGGCCATGCCCGGAAAACCCAGGCTGAAGGCCATCTCACTTGCCGAGAACATGCCCCTCATAACCGCGTGGGCCAACGACACGGACTACACGAACACGTTCGGCGAGCAGTTGCGCAACCTTGTCGAACCCGGCGATGTCGTCATAGGTCTTTCGGGCAGCGGAATGAGCCCGAACGTGATAAACGCCTTCAGGCTGGCGAACGAAGCGGGCGCCGTGTCGGTGCTTCTCTCGGGTTACACGGGCGGCGAAGCTGTGAGGGTGGCCTCGGAGTCACTTGTGGTCCCATCGGAGGACATGCAGCAGATCGAGGACGTTCACCTGATACTGGCGCACATCATCTTCAGGTGCGTGAAGCAGGAGATATCCAAACAGGCTTAGTCTTCGGGAACCCAGCCGTCGAAGTCGGGCCCTCCCGCGGCCAGTATCTTCCTGAGGGCGTCGCGGAAGGTTTCGATGCCGTCGCCCTGGGCGGCTTCCGGAAAGCGCGAGTTCCACAGTTCCCACGACCTCTTGAGATCACCGGCCATCACTGTAGCCAGGTTGCCGTCCATCCTGGCCTTTTCCACCATGTCCTGGTTGTAGACCAGCATGTCGCTGGCCAGAACCCTGGCGAACCTTGCGGCGCGTTCGTCGGTCTGGCGGCCGGGGTCCCTCATGGGTTCGGAGGAAGCGTCAGGGGTTTTCTCGGGAACATCAGGTTGAACTATGAAGACCTCGGTGCAGTTGCGGCACCGGATCCGTTTTGCCTTGCCTCCCAGCTTCTCGGCGGCTATCTGGTAACTCTTTCCGCAACTGGGACATGTAACGACCATATCACACCCTCCCGGAGATGAAATCGCGGAGGCGTTTCACACCCTTCTCAATATCGCTGTTCGAAGCCGCGAAGGAAAGCCTTACGCACCCTTCGGCACCGAAGGCGCTTCCCGGAATGAGGGCAAGCCCCTCATCCTCCAGTAGACTAATACAGAAGGCGGCTGTGTCAAGTTTTACGCATGCCCTTTCAAGGTCGACGAAGACGTAGAAAGCCCCGAGCGGCTCGGGAAAGGAGAGCCTTTCGTCCTGGGAGAGGAGCGAGCACATGAGGTCACGGCGGGTGTGGAAAGCCTGAAGCATCTCGAGCCTTTCCTTCTCCGCCTTTCCCTCGACAACTGCCATGGCACCGTACTGGCACATGGTCGGGGCGTTCGAAGTGGTGTGGGACTGGATCCTTCCAGCCATTGTGATCCACTTCGGGTCTGCAAGGGCGAACCCTATCCTCCAGCCCGTCATGCTCCAGGTCTTGGATACACCGGTGACAACCGCGAGTCTGGGCGCAAGGTCGGGCCTTGCGTGAAGGAGGTGGGGCACGGGCTTGTCACCGTAGTGGAGAAACTCGTAGATGTCGTCGGATATGACCCACATCCCCGCCTCGGCTATGGCGTCGGCGATCTCGGCTATCTCCTTTTCGCTGTGAACCCTGCCCGTGGGGTTGCTGGGCGAGTTGAAGATCATGCCCTTCGCGCCTTCGGACGCGGCATGTCTCACCTCGGACGCAGTGAGGTGGTTGCTTTCGCCAGCCACCGGCACGCCGCCGAGCCTTTTTACCATCTCGGGATAGCTGACCCACCAGGGCCGGGGTATGAGGACCCTGTCACCCCCGCAGACAACCGCTTCCATGAGGTTGGCTATGCTGTGCTTGGCGCCGCACGAGACGAGCACGCATGCCGGATCGTCGAACACCCCGTGAAGCGTTCCCCACTTGCGGGCAACGGCCTTCCTGAGTTCCGGCAGCCCGGCGTTGGCGGTATAACCGGTCTTTCCCTCACGCATCGCCTTTTCGGCCGCCTCGATGGCGGCGGGAGGCGATGGAAAGTCGGGCTGACCCGCGGACAGTGACACGATGTCCCGTCCAGAGGCCCGGAGTTCAGCGGCCCTGGCGGTGATCTGAAGGGTCGCGGAACCGAGAAGCGATTCCGCCCTTGGCGCAAACCTGATGTCAGCCATTCTTCCCACGCTCCTCAAGTGCCCTGCGAACGCAGGGCAGAACAAGGCTTGAAATGTCGCCGTCGTGCCTGGCGATCTCTTTCACCAGGGTGGACGAGAGGTAAATATTGTTTTCTGATGGCATCATGTAGAGCCCGGTTATCTCGGGGGCAAGGCGCCTGTTCATGAGCTGAAGCTGGAACTCGTACTCGAAGTCTGACATGGCCCGAAGCCCCCTGATGAATACCGTGGCGCCTATCCTCTGCATATGGTTCACCAGCAGACCCTGGAACGACTCGACCACGATTTCGCCAGTGAGCCCGGCCTCGGTGATGGAACGTTTCACCAGTTCCACCCTTTCGCCGGTGCTGAACAGGGTTTGCTTTGGTGTTGCATCGGCCACGGCGACGATCAGGTTCCCGAAGATGGGCACGGCCCTTTTTATGATGTCGATGTGACCCAGGGTTATGGGGTCGAATGTGCCGGGGTAGACGACCTTCATGCCCGCGCACTCACACCCTTTTGATGAAAAGCCAGGAGCTTCCATACCTTCTCTTTTCCCAGCCCGAAAGGGCGCCTGGCCCGCCGGCTTCGGCCATGATCACGGCGCCGGGGGCGCAAATCCCTTCCCACTGCAGCGAACCGATCCATGAATATACTTCGGAAGCCCCGTACGGTGGGTCAAGGAAAACGGCGCCCGGCGGGCCGGAGAACCCGGTGACATCCCCCGGCAGTGTTCTGCGCAATGCTTCCCCGCACTGCCGGCTCATGTGCTTTTCAAGGAACTGAATGATCGAGGTGAGGTTGGCCTGGTTCGAGTCAACGAATACGCTCTTCGCCGCGCCGCAACTCAGGGCTTCAAGGCCCATGGCACCCGTTCCGCAGAAAAGGTCCCAGAAGATCATCCCCTCAAGGTCTCCCCCGAGGATGCTGAACACCGCCTCCCTCATCATCGAGGAGGTGGGCCTCACCCCGGAAGCGCAGGGCCGGAGGACATGGCCCTTCCATGTCCCCCGGCCGATCCTCGTCAATGTCTCCCGCCTAGTAGGGCCGGATGATGTGCGGGGTTACGAATATCACAAGCTCGGTGCTCTCGACGTTGTCGGAGGAGTAGCTGAAGAGCAGATCGCCCAGGAAGGGTATGTGGCCGAGTATGGGAACCCTTCTTCTTACTGTGGTCGTCTTGCTGCGCATGATGCCGCCGATGACAGCAGTGGCGCCGTCGTCGATCATCAGTGTGGTGTTGGCCTCCTGGGTGAGAATAATGGGCTGGTCAGCGGATGTGGATTCGCCGGAGAGGTCGCTGACTATGGGTCTGAGTTCCAGGGTGACGTTGTTGTTGGCGTTGATGTGGGGCGTCACTTCCAGGCTTACTCCAACGCTGTAGAGCTGGACATAGGAGTTGCCCGACGCGTCGAGAAGCGTGAGGGGAACCTGCTTGCCGCTCATGACAAAGCCCGTCATGTTGTCGCAGATCGCTATCCTCGGCTCGGAAAGAATGTGCGCCATGTTCTCGGATTCGAGGTAGCTGAGGGTGGCGTCGAGATCGAACATGTCTGTGATGGTTCCGAACGCTATGCTCCCCACGGGGTCGCCCACCGAAAGGTTCGTGTTCATCCCGCCCCTGGTCAGCCCGAGGTTGTCAGTGCGGTTGAGGTTGCCTATGGACCAGTCGATACCGAACTCGCGACGGGCAGTGGCGTCGATCTCCACCAGCTTGGCTTCGATCATCACCTGGGCGGTCGGGCTGTCGAGGATGGGAAGCATTCTGCCTATCTCGTTCAGCTTCCTGGGAACGTCGGTGACGATCAATGAGTTGGTTCGGGAATCGATGCTTATCTCGCCCCTGTTCGAAAGTACGCCCTGCGTTGCGGCCTGTATGTCTTCCGCCTTGGCGTACCTTATTATGAAGACCTCGGTGTGAAGGTCCTGCAGGTTTTCCCTCTGGGCCTGAGTTGTGGCCATCTCGTTGACCTGGGAGTAGAAATCGCTTCTTCTCGCCACTCTCAGCGTGTTGTGTCCGCTCTGGGTGGCTACCAGGTCCTGGCTGGCGAGGATGGCGGTGAGGGCGTCGCACCACCCGATGTTTCGAAGCCTGGCTGTAACGGTTCCCTGATAGGTCTCGGGGATTATGATGTTCATGCCGCTCACATCGCTTATCGAGCGCATGACCGTTCTGATGTCGGCCTCGACCACGTCGATCGTAATCCGGCGGCCGCCGGTACCGCTCCAGGTCACCGGGAAGCCGTCCTCAATGTGTCTTCCCGACTCGGAAACCCTCACCCCGGACACTGTGCCGCTTATCGATGAAATGGTCGTTCCGCCCACAGGGGTGGAGAGGGGTGGTACGCTTCCGCCGACTACAACGGCCTCGGTCGACTGTGATGTGGCGGACCAGGACGTGAAGGGGGTTCCCGCCGGGTCGGTGAACAGTGTCAGTACCAGGCGGTTGTTTTCCTGAAGGCTTGTGCTGTAGTTGAGCAGTTCCCCGTTCACATCCACTATCACCCTGACTATGCCGTCGGGGGGAGCCTTGTACTGGCTGGTGCGAACGGCCCCGACGCCACCCCTCTGGACCGCGAAGTCGGTCGCCGGAAGCGCGTGTACCGCGTCACCCAGGTCGATGACCACGCGCATGGGGTCGGTGAGGAGGAATTTTTCGTAGGTGATTGCGCCGTCGGTGACGATGGTCACCTGGGTTCTGTCACCGCTGGGAACAACCGAGATGTCTGTCACCCTGTAGGCCATCAAAGGAACCCACAGGAGCAGAAGAAGCAAAGGGCTGATTCTTCGCATCAGATACCACCTTCTTCATGCAGCCGCATCGAGTAGATGGTTGGAATGGAGGTTGTGGTTCCATCCTGCATCGCCGACCCGACTGTTACTTCCTGTACCACTATGACCTCATTGCTTGTAATCTCCGCAATGTGGGTGTTGTTCGCCAGAACGGTGCCCTCCTGGAGGATGTACGCGACCCCGTTGGCATCTTCCACCATTGCCTGATCCCCACCCGACGGATCAAGTGTGATTCCCACCAGATGAAGTTCCTCTATGCTAAGATCGATAAGGGGCCGCCTGAGGTCCCGCCTTGCGGCAGGGAACTCGGTGAACGGGTCCGGCCTGCTGGAGACTGATTCGTAGATCCTGAAAACACCGCTGACCGAGACTCCGGAAGCGGCGACACCCGTGGCTCCCGAAGGGGTCTGACTGCCGGTCTGCCCTGCGAGGCTCAGTTCGATCCGTGCGATGTCGTAATCGGGGAGACGGGTTTCCACCTGGTCAAGCCGTGACCATACGGACAAACCCTGATCGGTCAGCAGCCAGATCGGGGATGAGCCGCTTGCGCAGATCTGACCGGGACTCTCAGAGAAGTGGCCCGCGAGAGCCGGACCCCCGGAAAGGGAACGAATGCCTGTCTCACTCATGACGAGGGCCGACTGGTGAAGGCTGCCGAACCCATGCAAGGCCCACTCGCCCGGGGCCGTCCGGAGGTAGACCGTTGAGCCGTCGCCGGCATAGATGCTCTGCCCATCGTGGGCGAGGACCGTCACGCCTTCCGGAAGGTCTTCAGTGCGGTACAGACCCACCCTTGAGTCGAACAGGGCAAGAGTGCCGTCGGAGTTGATCCAGGCCCAGTCCTGTCCGGCGCGGACAAGTCCGCCACGGGGAAGGACGTCTACGGGTTGGAAACTCTGGAGTGAATCGGTCTGGGGGTTGAGCAGGACCGATCCGTCCTGGAAAAGAACAAGAAGGTCACCGTCCGACGAAGCCATGTCAATGGAGGGCGAGGTTTTCTGGAACGGGATGATCTCCGCCTGGCCTTCGGAGACGATGATGGCTTCCTGCGGTGTGAGAAGGACCGGTTCACCGCGGAGCAGAGCAAGATCGAAGGCATCTTCTGCGCCCTGTATCCAGGCGGGGCTCCATACCCCTGTTTCCCGTGACCAGCAAAGAAGAAGCCCGGAAGCGCCCAGCAGATGCACGCCATTCTCATCGGCCTGCATTGTGGTGACCGGACCCGGTGTGTCAACCGAAAGCCACCCCGCAACCGCTTCCGGCTGCACGATGGTCACCGTGCCCCCCTGCGAGCCGGTGGTCTGCTCCCCTCCTCCGGGGCCGCACGCCGGCACAAGGAGAAGGAGGGCGACCGCGGCTGGAGGAACTGTAACGGTCTTCAGCATGATTTCCTGACCTCCTTCCCGCTCAGGGTTGCACGAAGGCCCTGAAGGTGAACGACGCCTCGATATTGTCGAACTTGCCTTCGGCTGCCTTCTGTTGGTGAATCTCAAGGTTGCTGACGGCGCTCATGAGCATCTCCTGTGTGAGCTGGTCGAGAAAGACACCCAGCCTGTGGAAGCGCCCCGTCAACCTCACCTGCCAGTCGTATACAAGGTACTCGCCCTCGGTGACGTACTGCATGGGAGTGAGGGACAGTATCGTGAGACCGCTTCTGCCGGCCCCGCGGGTGAGCATCTCCATCACTTCCTCCTGGTCGTAGACCCTTGGAAGAAGCCTGTCGAGAGTGTTCAGCTCCTGAGTGTACATCTCTATTCTCTGCGCCATCACCGCAAGGTCCTCGGAGGTCCTGCTTCTGAGGCTCTGGTGTTCGATCCTGCGCATTTCGAGGTTCTGTTCCTCGACGGCGATCTCCTCAGAAAGCCCCTTGGCCAGGAACATGAAGTAACCCAAGACGATGGCAGCTAGAAGAAGGATACCTATGATGAACCTCAGGACCCGCGCATCGCGAAAATCTATCGCCATGGTGAATCCTTTCCTCTTGATACCGGGATGACCGTGCTCTTCATTGGATCACAATCCCTTACTGGAACTCGGTGATGGCAATGTCCCACACCACCAGAGTGTCACCCACGGAGAGAGTGAAGGGATAGTCGTCCCAGGTCCTGTAGATGTATGTCATGCCGAGCGCGTAGGCCCTGAGACCGCAGGTCGCCGACCCGGGCAGACTGTAGCCGCCGACCCCTTCATCACCCATGGAAGGGTAGAATGGGATCTCCAGCATGAAAACCCCATTGGCATTCGTCACGGTGGAGACGGTCGGCAAGGAGACACTGTCAGGGCTCACATCCAGAATGATCATCGCGCCTTCGAAGGGTACGGTCATGGTCGAGTCTTCAAAGACCCTTCCGGTGATGTAGGCCTTGGTCTCACTGGTGCCGAAGGGATCGCAGCCGGCTGCGAACAGGACCGCTGCGGCCACGACGAAGAACAACAGTTTTCTTTTCATGACTCCTCCGTCACATTCCGGCGTAGTCGCCCACCAGAGGCTGAAGGGACGACAGGTTGATTCCGACACTCATTGAAAAACGATACCTTGTTTCATTCCCGGCCCCTGCCTGCATGGGGGCGACATCGTAGCTCTGACCGAAGTCGCCGGTCAGGAATAGGTTCTGGGTTCCGTCGGGCATGATCTCGGAAAGCCTTCGCTGGAATTCGATCACATCCCCCCACGAACGGGCGATGCCCGTGATCTGAAGATCGGTGCCGATAAGGGAAAGGTCGGTGAGGTAGATGTTCTTGCCCGACTCTTCCGCCAGCGCGGACTGCTGTGGGTAAAGTGCCCTGCACAGGTATTCGAGAACGTACACCGTGCTTTTCTGCTGAAGGGAGAGGCTGGCTATGGCCGCCCGCTTCTGATTGACGCTCTGCTCGAGGGCGGTGACCTCCTGCTGCCTGGAGAGCTGTTCCTCCATCCTTGCGATCTCGGTGTCGACGGACGCCACTTCTTCCCTGATCTCGTCGCGTGTCTTCTGCATGCTCATGTAGTGAAGCCCCAGAAGGATGATGCACACTACGACAAGCCCCAGGGGAAGCCAGCTGATCACGGCGACCATTGGAGAGGCCTCGGTGGCGGCAGCGGATGTCTTGGTCTTCTGTTTCTCTTCCTCGGGCAGGATGTTGATGTCCATGTCTCCCGGAACGAAGCCCCGAAGTGCCAGGCCGGTGGCCACGGACAGCAGGGCGTCGAGCGTTGACTGCTCGTCTTCCGACACGAGCCCGGGTTCGACCTGAATGTTCCTGAAGGGGCTGAACCGTTCAACCGGAAGCCCGTGCTGTTCAGAGAGGATGGAAGCCAGATCGGGCATGAGCGAGCAGCCGCCGCTGATGTACATCTTGTCGATACGGGTGCTCTCGCCTGAGGCCTGGAAGCTGATGAAAGACCTTCTGACGCTTGTTGAAAGCTCCTGTATAACGCTGCTGACGGCGTTTTTGACATCGTCCGGGCTGACGCCGTCGGGAAGGTTGCCCCGAAGGACCCCTTCAGCCGTCTCGTAGTCGAACCCCAGGAACCTCTGTACCGCCTCGACGAAGCGGGTTCCCCCGATGGCGAGGTCGCGGTTGAAGCTGGGAATCCCGTTCTTGGCGATGACCAGGTTGGTGTTGTCGGCGCCTATGTTCAGGATGGTCACGCACTCGTCCTCGGAGGGGTTGTAGGCGAACTGGTAGGCCCGAAGCAGGGCGAACTGTTCGAGGTCGACGCTGGCGGTGCGAAGGCCTGCGCCCTGGATGATGCCCCGGTGAAGGTGGATGACCTCCTTCTTGGCCGCGACGAGCAGGACCTCCATCTGACCTGGACCGGCCTCTTCATTGATTATCTTGAAATCAATGCTGACCTCGTCCACCCTGAAGGGGATGTGCTGCTCGGCCTCCCAGTGGATGGCCTGCCGCGCCTGGGCTTCGGTCATCTTTTCCATGGGGATGCGACGGACGATCACGCTTCTTCCGGAAACAGCGGAGTTCACCGCCTTGGGCTTGATGCCCGCCTTGGTGACTGCGTCTCCGATCGTTGATACAAGATGGTCCCTGTTGACCACTTCTCCGTCGACAACGGTGCCGGGAGCAAGTTCCACAACCGCGTACCTGCTGAGCTTCATTGCCTTGCCTGCCCTTGTAAGCTCAACAACCTTGACGGAGTGACTACCGATATCGAGGCCGACGGTGGTTTTTCCCGAACCTCCCAAGATCAGCATCTTCTCCCTCCCGGGAACCGATCCGGACCGTGCCGGATCTATTATCGGCCGCAAGATGTTTGCGACGCATTTATCATAACTCCATCCGGAGTTTAGCACATGGGGGAGCCTGCGTCAATACCCTAATTTCATAAGTATCGAATTTCATATTTTCCCTTGACACTCCATCACCATTCCGTATCTTTCCCGCATGGGAGGCTGAAATGGTAAAAGAGAACGGCAACGGAAACGGTCCTGTTGTAAGGTTCAATGACATTGAAGTGCACAGTGAACCTTCGGTGAGGCTCACGGTGCCAGTCAGACCCGATCAGGAAGAGGTTCTGTCCAGAATGGTCCGCACCATTTCCCAGACCCGTTCAAGGCAGAACCGAAGCCAGCGGATCACAAAGGCAACGCTGATGAGGGCTTACATAGACGCTCTGTCATCGCTGGCAATCGACCTCGAAGAGATAGCCGACGAAGCCACACTTCTCGACAGGCTTCTTGAAGCTATGCATCAACGACCTCGGGCCATTACCTGACAAGACACATCACAGTATCTCCGCAAATACTGCGCTCGCTTACACAACTGTCCCGTCGGGAATAACTGCGCCCTTGGGGATCACGATGATCCCGTCCCGTATGAACCACGAATCGCCGTCGGCCTCTTCCACGCCAGCTTCGTTCAAAAGTTTCACCTCGGAACCGAGCCTCGCGTTCTTGTCGATTATGGCACGGCGTATGACCGAGCCTTCGCCAACCCCCATGGGAGGAAGGGTCGGGTCGACGCTTGCCGGGTCCTGCGGATGGCCCCGCCAGAAGTCCGCCCCCATCAGCACTGTGTCCTCCAGAACGCATCCCTTGCCCAGATAGCTTCTTATCCCCACTACCGAATTCCTCACATCGGCGCCGTTGAGGTCCGAGGCATCGCAGACTATGGCGTTGTGAAGGGTGCAGTTCCGCATCCGGGCGCCCGGCAGGGCCCTGGCCCTTGTGTAGAGCGGGGAGAACTGGCTGTACATGTCGAATGCCGGGTCGGGCATCGCAAGGTCGATGTTGGCCTTGAAGAAGCTCTTGATGGTTCCGATGTCGGACCAGTAGCCCCTGAAGGGGAACGATGTCATGCGGTAGCGTCCAAGGGCGCAGGGAATGATCTCCTTGCCGAAATCGTCGTGCTCCGGGTTCTGGGTCAGGAGGTCGTTTAACACCTTTGGCTTGAAAAGGTAGATGCCCATGCTGCCCAGGAAGGGCTGGTCATCCGGCACCCACGCCGATGAGCTTTCGAGCCCCGAAAGCCTTTCGGGGGAGGGTTTCTCGTGAAAACCCATTATCTCACCGCTGGAGTCAACCTGAATGATCCCCAGCCCCGAAGCTTCGTCGCGGGGAACGGGTTTTGAAGCAATGCAGATATCGGATGAGGTTTCGGTGAAGTGGCTTATGAAGTCAAGAAAATTCATCCGGTAGAGCTGGTCGCCGGAGAGGATCAGAACCAGATCGGGCTGCAGGGAAAGGATGTGTATCATGCTCTTGCGAACCGCGTCCGCTGTTCCCTGAAACCACGAGGCGCTCTCGTAGGTCTGTTCAGCCGCAAGGATTGAGACGAAACCGTTCGTAAACCTGTCGAACCTGTAGGTCTGGGCTATGTGCCGGTTGAGGCTTTCGCTGTTGTACTGGCTCAGGACGAGAATCTGCCTTATACCGTCGTTGACGCAGTTGGATATCGGTATGTCTATGAGCCTGTACTTCCCGCCGATGGGAACGGCAGGCTTGCACCGAAGCTTGGTGAGCGGGAACAACCTGGTTCCCCGGCCACCACCCAGGATCACGGCAACTACATTCATCATTACGGTTCCCCCTCAGGTTTTCAAGCCGCATCCGCGATTATTTCCCAAACACCAACGAAGTCAACCCGAGCAAACCCCCCCTTGGGGCACATCACAAGGCATACCTTGACATTGTTAAAGCCGTACTTATGTTTTGTTAAGGAATGGAGGTGCAAAAAATGGATATTGGTGAAGTCAGGTGCCCATCCTGCAAAAAGCTCATGACACCCGTAAAGCTGACCTGCGCGGAGTGCGCCATTTCGGTGGCGGGATCCTTCACCGCGTCGCCCCTGGCACAGCTTCCGCCTGAAGACCAGGCGATCGCCATGGTTTTCATTCGCAGCTACGGGTCGATCAAGCAGCTGCAGGACACACTGGGAGTCAGCTACCCCACAGCCAGGGCCAGGCTGGACAGGCTTGTGAACTCACTGAACCGGACGATGGAGGCGGATGTGAACCCGGATCAGACACTGAACAGGCTCGCAAAGGGCGAGATCTCCTTCGATGAAGCCCTGAGGTCGCTGTGATGCCGGCCATGTTCCTGTTGATGAGATTCGGCAGAATGCCGTTCTCCGTCCCCCTGCCATGGTTCCTTCTATGGGTCCTGCTGCTGCCTTTGGCGCTTTTGGCGCAATTGGCGGGCTGGATGACCCTGGCACTCGGCATCAAGGCTCCCGCCGCCCGGGTGCTGCAAGTGTCCATGGCCGCATGGAGCCTTCTTCCGGGCTTGCACGGGCTCGGAATATCCGTGAGGTCGAAAAGTGAAAATCTGCAGTTCAGGTTCGTTTAAACAGGGAGGAAATGCCATGAACGAAGCAAGAATGAAGATCCTCGAGATGCTCAGCAAGGGCAAGATCTCAGTGGAAGAGGCTTCAGCCCTTCTTGAGAAGGTTATAGTACGTGAACAGGCGCCCGAGGCCGAACCCGTCACCGAGCAGAACGGCAGCGCTCCTGTAAGGAAGGGAGTGCCCAAGTATCTCAGGGTCGTGGTTGACAGCGCAGACGGGGACAAGGTGAACGTGAGGGTTCCCATGAGCCTCATCCGAACCGGCCTCAAGCTCAGCTCCCTCATGCCGGCGGACGCCTCCGAGGCCATGCAGGAAAAGGGAATTGACCTCTCGGTTCTCAAAGACCTCGATGGCGAGGAACTTGTGGAGGCACTTCGCGAACTCACCGTTGACGTGGACAGCGCCGACGGCGACAAGGTCAGGGTCTTCACGGAATAGAACGGGGTTGGAATGAAGATTGCCCTTGCCGGCTTTCCCCGGTGCGGCCGCTCGACACTGTTTCACGCCCTTGCGGGTTCGTCCAGGGCTGACACGGCCAAACCTCTCACGGTAAAGGTGCCTGACCCCAGGGTCGATTTCCTCACAGGGCACTGGCACCCCAAAAGCGTGGTGAATGCCACGGTTTCGTTCACGGACCTGCCCTCCCCCGCTTTCGGGGTCAGGGGCATGGCCCTTCTGCGGGAAGCATCGGCAGTGGTGCTTGTACTCGACAACCATTCCGCCGGAAAGCTTGAGGAATCTCTTCGCAACGCCGAAACCGAACTCATCCTGGGTGATCTTGCGATACTGGAGAAGCGCAGGGACAGGTTACGGAAGGAAAGCAAGTCGGGCTCCAGGGAGTTCGTCCTGATCGACAGGGCGCTCACTCTGCTTTCCGAAGAGGTGCCCCTCAGGAAAGCCGGTTTTTCGAGGCACGAGCAGGCGGAGCTTTCCCCCTACTCCCCAGCGTCACTGAAACCCCTGATGGTGGTTTCCAACCGCTCGGGCCAGGGCATCGAGGACGAATCCGGTGCCATGAAAGCCGCTGAAGAAGCGGGGGCAGCTTTTCTCACCATCGATGCCGGTCTTGAGCTGGAACTCTGCGAACTGCCCGAGGGCGAGCGGTCCGAGTTCCTTCTGGACATGGGCTACAGCGAGTCGGGGCTTTCCCGGATAATCCGGTCGGCATACTCGCTGCTTGACCTTGTCAGCTTCCTTACCATGGGCCCCGACGAGGTCAGGGCCTGGCCCATCCCGGCGGGAAGCACCGCGCTTGAAGCCGCCGGGACCATCCACTCCGACCTTGCCCGGGGGTTCATCAGGGCACAGGTTATCCCATACGCCGTTTTCCGGGAGACTCCGGACGAGGCCGCACTGAAGAAGAAGGGCGCTGTGGGGCTGGAAGGGAAAGACTACGTCGTGAAGGATGGCGACATACTGGAGATCAGGTTCTCGGTCTAGCCTCGTTCGTCCTGTTGATTATGCTGGCCACCTCGGCGGCGGCCAGAAAGATCACGCAGAGCCAGTAAACCCAGAGAAGCGTAGCCATGACCCCGATGAACGAGCCGTAAACGAACCCCCAGCTGGGTCTGGATATGGACCACATGTAGAGGCTTGTCCCGGCAGTGGTAAACAGGGTGCAGAAAAATGCCGTGGGAACCGCCAGCTTGAGAGGGATCCTCCTGTTTGGTCCCGCCCAGTACAGCAGGAAGAACACGAGAAAAGCGAAGGTGAAGCTCAGCACCCTGCCCAGAAAACCGGTGAGCGCCGGACCCACAAGTGGGGTTCCGGATATGACCCTCCCCGCGCCCGACTCGACCGCTACCCGTGCTCCAACGGTTGACAGGACCGCAAGCATGAAGCAGAGCGCCACAAGTATTGCCAGCACGAAATCGAAGAGCTTCCCCAAAACCATGTGCCTTCCGGGAGCGCTGAAGATACGGTCAAGCGCTGTGCGTATTGTCCCGAAAAGCCTGCTCACCATCCATAGCAGGGTGAAGAACCCGATGAAGCCAACAGCTGTGCTCTGGTGCTGCACTGCGCCCTGAAAGTCGAGGATCACGCTATCCGCGACGAAGGGCTTCAGCTCGGAAAGCCAGTTCAAAAAGCCTTCCCTGAGGGTGGAATCACCCATCGCGACACTGCTGCTCACCGCGAATATCAGAACCGCCAGGGGAATGGCCGTAACGAGTATGTTGAACGCCACCGCCGCGGCGCTGAAATAGATCCCGTGTTTGTCCCAGCTGTGGTAAAGGGTTTTGAAGAACCAGCTGAAGCCGGTGGAAAAGCTTCTCAGCCAGCTCCGCAGATCACTCCACCGTGACGCTTTTGGCAAGGTTCCTCGGTTTGTCGACATCACACCCCCTGGCCACGGCCACATAGTAAGCAAGCAGTTGCAACGGGATAACGGTGAGCAGGGGCGTCAGCTGGTCGGCTACCGCCGGAACTTCGATAACCCACTGGGCGTAACTGCGGATCTCGGTGTCACCCTCGGTGGCGACCACCAGGATCCTGCCCCTTCTGGCCTTCACTTCCTGAATGTTGCTCATGATCTTGTCGTACGCCGCGTCCCGGGCGGCTATGACCGCCACGGGCATCAGGTCGTCGATAAGGGCGATGGGGCCGTGCTTCATCTCCGCGGCCGGGTAGCCCTCGGCGTGGATGTAGCTTATCTCCTTGAGCTTGAGCGCCCCTTCCAGGGCAACGGGATAGTTGACCCCCCTGCCCAGGTACAAAAAGTTGGAAGCGTAGGTGAATTCACGGGCAAGGCTCTGTATCTCCCCGGCCCTCCCGAGAATGGTCTCGACCTTGTCGGGAACCTCGCGGATGCTGTTCGCCAGCGACAGCCCTTCTGCAAGGCTTATGCAACCCCTGGCCCTTCCAAGCGCAAGGCCGATCAGGGAAAGTATCATCACCTGGCTTGTGAATGCCTTGGTGGACGCGACACCGATCTCGGGTCCGGCATGGATGTAGACTCCGGCGCTTGTCTCGCGGGCTATCGTGGAACCCACGACGTTCACGATGCCGTAGCATGCCGCGCCCTTCTCCCGGGCCAGTTTCAGGGCTGCCAGGGTGTCGGCCGTCTCGCCGCTCTGGCTTATGACGAACACAACGGTTCCCTCGCCTATCACGGGATCACGGTAACGGAACTCGCTTGCGTACTCGACGTCGACGGGAATGCGTGACATGGATTCCAGAACGTACTTTCCGATAAGCGCCGCGTGCCATGAGGTTCCGCACGCGGTAATGATTATGCGCCTGATCCCCTGCATGTCTTCAGGGGTCATGTTCAGTCCGCCCAGGTGCGCGGTGCCCTCGGTCATGTCCAGCCTTCCCCTGAAGGCGTTCCTGAGTGACTCGGGCTGGGAGTGGATCTCTTTCAGCATGTAGTGGGGGTAACCGTCCTTCTCGATCTCGGAAAGGTCCCAGTCCACATGGGTCATGCGGTCGCGGATCATCCTGGGGTCGCTGCCGTGGCTGTGTACACCCCTTGTGGTTATCTCGACGAGCTCGCCCTCTTCAAGGTACACCACGTCACGCGTGTGGGCAACGATGGCCGCCACATCGCTTGCCACGATGTTCTCGCCGTCGCCGATCCCAACGACGAGAGGGCTGCCGTACCTGGCCGCCACGAGCGTGGAAGGCTGGTCCGCGCTGACCACAGCGATGCCGTAGGCTCCCCTGACGCTTGTGAGGGCTTTCTTCACGGCTGAAAGAAGGTCTCCCGTTGCCTTCATCTCGCGTCCGATCAGCTTGGTCAGCACCTCTGTGTCAGTTTCGGATTCGAACACCTCGCCAAGCGCTTCGAGCCTCATCTTCAGGCTCTTGTAATTCTCGATAATTCCGTTGTGGACCAGTGCGATCCTGCCTGATGAGTCGGTATGGGGATGGGCGTTCTCGATGGAAGGCTCGCCATGTGTCGCCCACCGGGTATGGGCGATTCCAGCTGTGGCTGCCCTGCCTTCACCGGGATCGAGCGCGGCGAGTTCCGAAACCCTGCCCACGCACTTCCTGATCACCAGGGAATCGTTGTACTGAAGGGCGTAGCCGGCGGAATCGTACCCCCGATACTCAAGCCTTCTGAGGCCGCAGAGCAGAATGTCGAGTGCGGGCCTTGTACCAACATATCCCACTATTCCGCACATGAGCACACCTTTCGAAAATGGGCATAACAGGCATCAAGCGGCTCGGGATTCGAACTCTCGCCAATAAAGCGCACCGCCGGCTCTGTGCCGCTTGGTCTTATATGAAACCAGCCCCAATGCTTACGGTACCATAACCCATCCCGGCAGTCGGTGGGGGGGCCGAACTCCTTCTCGAGAAGTGAGGCGGCCCTTCCGAAGTCACCGGGATGGGCAACCTTGGTCTTTACCGAAAAGAACTTCGGAAAACCCCCGGCCCAGCCGGAGAGGGTCAACCCGGGGTTTTCCCGAAGGAACGACACCACCATGGCCATAGCCACGGCGCTGTCCCGTCCTGAATGGCAGAGCGGGTAGATAACCCCGCCGTTGCCCTCGCCGCCCAGTGAGGAACCAAGCCTTTCCATCTCCTCCACCACGTTCACCTCTCCCACCGGGCTCCGGTGGACCGTGCAGCCGTGGCGGCCCGCGGCCTCTTCAGAAAGCATCGAGGTGGACAGGTTGATAACGACCGGTCCGGGTGTGTGCCGAAGGATATGGTCGAATGCCAGGGCGAGGGTGTACTCCTCGCCAATAAGCACGCCACGGTCGGCCACAAGGGCCAGTCTGTCGCCGTCGGGGTCGAACCCGAAACCCGCGTCGGCGCCAGTATCGGCCACCGCCCGCGCAAGCTCCGAAAGGCTTTCGACTGTTGGTTCGGCCACCCTGGGGAACTCCCCCCCCGGTGTCATGGTGGGGTTGATCATCGTCCACTCCACACCCATGGCGTCCATCAGGGCAGGACCAAGCGACGCGGCGGTCCCCCCGGTCACATCAAGGACGACGCGGAGGGGTCTTCCCCCCGTTCTTACGAAGGGCAGTGACAGCACCTTTTCAACATGCCTTTCAACCGAGCCGGAAAGAACCTGTGGAAGCCCGCACGAATCGAATCCGCTGAAGCGTCTGGGTGTGCCCAGAAGCTCCATCAGCCTCTCCCGGGAAGCAGCCCTCAGGAAAACACCATCCGGACCAACAAGCTTCAGGGCGTTCCAGCAGCCCGGGTTGTGGCTGCTGGTGACGGCAATACCCCCCGCGACGCCTGATTCCATGGCTTCCAGCTGAACTGTGGGAGTGGGCACGACACCCAGAAGCACCGGTGAACAACCCACCGACATGAGCCCAGCGCATACGGCTGCCTCCACCGCCGGACCGCTCCGGCGGGTGTCACGGCCCACCACCACGGGGCCGGGGCCAACGAGCTCGCCGAAGGCGGCGGCGTAACCCATGGCATCCATGACGGTAAAGCTGCGGCCGAATATCCCGCGGATGCCGGACCCGCTGACTATGGGCTTCTCACTCATATGTTTCCTTCTGAGGAGGGATGGAGCCGGCGAACGGAATCGAACCGTTGACCTGCGCATTACGAGTGCGCTGCTCTGCCAACTGAGCTACGCCGGCCCCGAAAGGGTTCGTAATTCTAAGCCCGGAGGACCGACCGGTCAACGCCAGACCGAGTTTCCGCCCCCGACCAGGGATACTGAAAGCCCAAGAAAATACCCTTTGAACCCAAGGTCGGTTTCGGCGGCCGGAAAGATGTAGCTGGTCTGCCCGTCAAGGATGACGTTGTCGGTTTTAAGGTCCATCCATACCGAACGGTACTGAAGCCTGCAGGAGAGGGGACCCAGCAAAGAGATCTCGCTTCCGGCAGTGAAACCGTACCCCACACTCTCCCCTGAAGCTTCCATGAAGCTCCCAAAATCATCGGTTCCCGAATAGTCCCCCCAGCACCCGGATATTCCGGGACCCGCAAAAACCGACAGACCTTCAACCGGGCTCACGACCGCCACCGGGAAAACCCAGAGAAGAACGGCTTCGACCTCGCCGTCCCATCCCCGAACGCCTTCCTTTCGAAACCAGGCTCCACCCAGGAAC
>Ga0351855_1057_pt1 | contig 27641 bp, 28 predicted proteins | sample BONcelFGM3001C11_FD_206794 | JGI IMG/M metagenome (GOLD analysis project Ga0351855, IMG submission 206794) | Enriched cells from coal bed in the Powder River Basin, Montana, United States - BONCAT cells FGM rep2 HSBNCT.FGM.300.1.C11 ...
CAGCAGCACGTACAGATAGAAGTAGCTCCACTTGACCGGGCCGCGCAGCTTGGTGATGTCCCAGCTCCAGACCTGGTTGGGGGCCGTTGCCAGCAATTCGGGCTTGCGGTAGGCCGGATGCCTGAGCTGGTCGCGCCGCTCACGCACCTCGTCGTGCGCCGCCAACACCCGATACATCGTCCGCCAGTGGCACAAATAGCGCCCTTCATCTAACAAGGCGGCATACACCTGGCGCGGCGCACGGTCAGCGAAGCGTTCGCTGTTGAGCGTCTGACGGACCTGTTGACGCTCCTCCTCCGACAAGGCGCGCCGAGGCGTCGGACGCGCTGTGGACCGGGACTGGGGCTGCCGGGCGCGGTAGACCCGGCTGCGCGGCACCGCCAACACGCCACAGGCGGCCTTCACCCCGATGGTCTGCGCCAACCTTTCGGTCACGGCGGTCATGGCTGCCCGTCCGTCAGGCCGTCCAGCAACTGGGCTAGCTTTTTTTGGGCGTCGATGATCGCCTCGGCTTGCGCCAGCTTGCGCTTCAAGGCCGCGTTCTCACGCGCCAAGCGCTCCACCTCGACCCGGTTCGGGTTGGGCTGCGGTCCACGCGGCTTGTCCCGCAGCGTCCCGGCTGCCCGTTCCCCACGCCACTTCGCCAGATGCGAGTAGTACAGCCCCTCGCGCCGCAAGACCGAGCCGATCTGTCCCCGTGGACAGGCATCGGCTTCCGCCAGGATACGCCACTTGTATTCGGCTGTGAACGTCCGCCGCGTCGCCCGCAGCTGGACTTCCGTCTCGCGATACTTGCCATTGACCTGAGACATGCTGGTTCACCTTTTCTTCGCCCTCCAGTCTACACTAAACTTTCCAGCGAAGTTGTCTCATCTATCTTGGCACAAAGGGGCCATTAAAGGTGTCGGGGTAGGTCGCCCTGAATTCAAGCATTAGCGGGACGTGGGCGCGGTCATACCCGCTCAGATGACGATTGAGCGCCCAACCGCCCAGCCCGTGAGCCAGAGCATAGGCGTAGTGCAGGAGCATCTTGAAGAAATCGTCATAGGCCGGCAAATCCTCATAGCGGTCGAAGGCATCGTCCCAGGACATGGGGCCAAATACCCGACGAAAAGTGCGCCGCGCCAGGACGTCGCCGATGATTTTCGGCTCCCATGGCCCGGGTGAGGCAAGACTCAGAAAATCGGGAATGAAACTCGCACGTACGATTTCCCCATGATGTTTCAGCATAAAATCGACCTGTTCGTCCGTCAGTGGGAGCGGCTCGTAGGTGGCGTGAGCCAGGTACGCGTTTTGCCAGGTTTCCATGACGTCTTCGCCATGCCGTATCGCAGCTAATTCAAGCTGGGCCGCGAATGGAAGATGATCGGGTCGCTCAAGTCCATAATCGGCTGGCTCAGACGGCGTGGATGAGAGCGGATAAACCCACTCCGAGCGAGTCGAGAAGCTGGTTTCGCCTGTCGCATGGCTTACTTCGGTTGCATAGGTGCCGTCGAGCGGCTTCATCACCGCATAGCGTGGACCGATCGCCACAAGCAAGAAATATGCCCCTTGATAGCGGAAAACATCCTCATCCATACCGAGCGTATCCTTGATAACTTTCCTGGGCGCTGCCCGCATTAAGCTAGTTGACGGCATAACCGTTATGGACCACAATACACCATAGTGGTCTATTATACATCAAACCAACGACCGGGCTAATCATGACACCAGCCAATCGACCCGAAGAATCGGCCAACGCCTTTCGTGACTTCATTGAGCATGAACTGAGAACTGATGACCTCAACGTACCCGACATCACTGCACTGGTTCCCCAGTCGGTCATAGATGCCGCCTGGCAGCGGTTCCTCCAGCGGCTGGCGCAGCAAACACAGGCCCTGGCCGCCGATCCGCAGCTCGACCTCTGGGAAGAGGCGCTCTCTGACGAGCATCGTGCTGTGGTCGATGCGCTGGAGCGCGCTTTTCCTCCGCTGGCCGGCCCGACAGCGCAGAACGAAGCCCGCGCAGCGGAATGGGCCTACTGGCTGCGCCACATCTCCGTCGCGACCTTGCATATCGAAGCCAATCGGTCGCAGGTGCTGGAAGCGGCGGACATTATTCCTTTCCTCGACGACAGCCTTGAGGATAAAGCGGACGAGTCGGGTGGGACACTGCCGGCCTGGCTGACCGTCAGGCGCGCCCCTGCACCGGTCGCTCCAAGACGCTCTGGCCGTTTCGGCTGGTACGATCTCGCACTGGCCTTCTTGCTGTCTGGCCTGTTCTGGATCTTGGTGAGTGAACTCCTGCCACGGACGGGCAGCTAGGCCGACAACTCGGCACGGCCACGTCGTTCAATCTGTGAGCGCCCCCCGAGTTCACTTTTCCATTTATACGTGAACTCATTTGATGCTTTCCACCGGACGGCGCGGCAAAAGCGGCCATAACGGTTATGGGCTGCCCCGGTGAGATGCGGCTGCTCTGGCGGCATCACCGACCGACAATTCACGCCTGCCGCTATACAGAGAGTCGAGAGACAGCGAGACGCGATCGACCGGCGGGCGCGCTATGCATCGTCTGAAGAACCACAATCCCCTATAGGCTAAAAGGTCTCAATGTATAGAGAGAGAGCCTAGAAGCCTCTATCACGATCGAGCCGATAGACCACGAAAGGCAGTGGACACTCGCTGTACACGTGTCCAGTGACGTGGTTACAGGGATATCGAGTTGACACAGAGAGTTCTCTCTCAACTACGCCGCTTCGATGGACGTTTGTGGACACTTTCCAGCCATTGTCCACGATGTCTACAGCGAAATAAGCGACGTAGGGTATATACCCTCCACCTCACACCCTGTCCCCCAGACGGCGAAATGTCCACTTGTTCTCGGCTCTCTTGGCCTAAAGCGTCGACTCCGGTGCTGTCAGAGCTAATTGGGTCTACCTGCGCAGCCTCGATGCCAATCGACTTCCTTTCACGGCTGCTCTTGTTCGTCGTCAACCAGAGCCGACCGCGCCTCTCTGGCTCATCACTGGGCGACACACGCGCTCTCAATGGGTCACCACGGTGAATCGTGTATAAGCGCACTGGCGGGCTGTAAGTCGCCTTTCCGGCACCGGGCGGCCCCTAGCGGTGTAGAACGCCACCAATGGCCCTTCCAGGCCCACTATAACCCATCCGCCATAGAGGGTAGAAAGTCGACGAGAGAGTTCTCAGTGACCGGTTGAAGCCGTGAAGGACGGATGCTTGGTCTCATCCATGCGGTTGGTTTCCTATTGAATGAGCCTTCTCTTATGTCTTAGGGTTTTGCCGTGAACAAAAAGAAGGGCCGCGGCCGACCTCGAACCGACATAGAGAGATTTGCTTCCTCAGCCCATAACGGTTATGGACGACTGGGCCGGCCCGACAAACTCGCGCCGGAAGATGATTACGGCTTCTACGTGCAGTCGCGGGCCGATATGTGCGGGCGCGCCGCCGTCGTTGACCATTACGGCGAGGCCGACAAGCTGCCGCTTCCCGCCGACAGCCGGGACTACATCATCAGATCGCATGTGGTCGAACATCTGCCTGACCCGATCTCGGCCTTCTTCGAGTGGAGCCGCGTCCTCAAGGGCGGCGGCACGATCTTCATGATCTTCCCCAAGCGTGACGCCCTGCCGGCAGATCGCGGCCGAGCCGTCAGCACGATTGAGGAGTTCGAGCTAGCGCGGGAACTCGGCTACACGGTCGATGACATGCCAAAGAGCCGCACGGATGCAGCCGGTGGCCGCCGTGGGCATTATTGGGTCTTCACGCTGGAAAGCATGATCGCGCTCATCCACTGGTGCAATGCGGTTCACGGCCTGGATTGGGAGTTTGTGCATACCGAGGAGACGGATGCGAAGGTCGGCAACGGGCATACGGTCGTGTGCCGGTTCGTGCCGAGCGAACGCCCTGTCAAGGTCTACGGCACGAGCATCGTGGACGACATCAAGGCGCTGGCCGAGAAGGCCGACAATGCGTTCGGGTTCGATGACAGCCTGGACTTGATGATCGCGGTCGGCCCGGAAGTGATTGACGAAGTGGTGGCCGCCAACGCTGACGATATCAAGGCATTGGCCGAGAAGGCCGCCAAGCCGGCACCGAAGAAGCGAGCGCCGCGCAAGCCGGCCGCCAAGTAGCCCCATAACGGATATGGAATAGAAAACGGGCCGGGGAATTATCCTCGGCCCGTTGTGTTTGGTTGGGCGCTCCTCCACAGCCACGATTCGGAGCGTCCTGGAGACTGCCAGGGGTCATCGGGGAGACAACCCACCAGCGAACCATCACGGATAAGAATACGACGGAACAGCGGCGTTGTCCGACCCTAGACTCCGTACCGACCCAGCCGATTCTTCACCTCGACTTCGAGAGAAGGTGGCGTAATCTGGGCCGGGAAGTTGAGACCGGCGAACTCCTGGTTCAGCACACGGCTCGCCGCATCGTACATCATGGCAGCCAGGGCCGGGTCTTCGAAGCGGCCGAGATTCAAGCGTTGGCCGTCGTACTTGATGCGTGCTTCCCATTTGCCGTGGTTCGCGCTGACGCCCTTGTAGGCGCTGGAGTTATTGCCCTGACGGCCCTTGTTCGCCTGGTTCTGGCTGCGCGTGGCGAGGCGCAGGTTCTCGCGTCGGTTGTCTACTCGTGTGAGGCGGCCTTCGCTTTCGCGTGAGATATGGTCCACCTGCAGGCCGTAGGGGATGGGTGTGCCGAGCATGCGCTCCATGACCATCCGATGCATATAGAGCACCTTTGGCTTGTCATTGGCATCGATGTAGTAGTGAACGGCGTAGCCGTAGGCGCTGTAGCACCAACGACCAACGGCGAGCAGGGTGGGGCGGTCGACTTCATCGATCCAGGCGAATTGGCCTTTAGTGAGAGGGATTCGGGGCATCGGGAGGTTCCTTTGAGGAGGTGTTGCAAGTCGAACCTTGCGGCCGAGAGGAGCACCGAAGTGTGGGCTGTAGAGGTGTGGGTAAGGCGGAGCCAGCTTGAGGTTGCCAGTTTGACAGGCCGGAAAAGTGGCAAATGGAATGGGTACCTGAGCGCGTAGCCATACCTCCATTTGACTACGCGAATAGCCGTGAACGGAAAGCTAGAACAGCGGGGCGTTTTTGTCCTCACCGGTGCCTTCTTCGGTCACTTTGCGTTCCGGCTTGGCCGGCTGGACGATCTGGCACAGACGCGGGTTGGCCTTGCGCCACTCCCAAAAGCCGGGCATCTGTGGGCCGGGGTTGTGCAGGTTGCGCAGGTTGCGGAGCATGTTCTCCCACGACGGCGTGTTTCGCATGGCGAGAAGCTGCGGGATGCGCTGCTTGACGAACTCGTCAAAGCCCGGCTGTTCCTCCCACTGGCGAAGGAGGCCGCCCTTTATTTCCAGTGTGCCCTCCTCCTGGGGGATGTAAATGTCGCCGGTCATGAGCTTGGCCTGGGCGTTCGTCAGTTTGAACTGGCGGGTCTTCTCCATGAAGAAGGCCACGAAGGGGTGAGCGAGTAGCTTGGACAGCGGATTGATCGTCTCGGCTTCTTTCTGTTCTTTGGCCTTGTCCTTTGCGAGCATCGGCTTGCAATGCTGCTGGTAGTCAGCCTGCAACAGCTCGGCCGGTGGCCCAAGGGAGTCCCCCTCTTGTTCGGTGAAAAGCCCCTCTCCGGCAGCGTCAGCGCCGGTCGCCTTTAAGGGGTTTTCTGATTCTTCAGATTTTTTATTCTTATTCCATCCCGGCTCAGTACCCGTGGGGTCTTCCTCAGTACCCGTGGGGTTCTGTTCAGTACCCGTGGGGTCTTCCTCAATACCCGCCACCTTAGTAGGTATGGGGTCTTTAGGGGTGCGATTCTGTGCAGTACCCGTCACCTTAGTAGGTGGTGCAGGTGTTTTCTGGGGCTGGCGCAGCTCAGACGGAATGAGGCTAGAAAACTCAGCGATCTCCTCCGGGCTGGCACACTTCACGAAGTTTTTCGCCCACACGTTGATGAGCGCAATCACGGTCGGCGTACCCTTGTGGCCGGCGGCGTCGGGCGTCCCTTCTGCAACGATTCGGATGTAGCCCTTCGCGGCGAGCGCAGCCCTGGTTTCCCTGAACTTCTCGCGGCCCATGTTGGTTTTTTCGCAGGTTGTCCGCTCGGTTTCATCACACTTTCCAGACACCTGACAGATATGGCGATAGTGGCCGTAGAGTCGATACTCGTGCAGGCCGAGTTCTTCGTCGGCCATGTTCGGCATCATGGCAAAATAGCGACGAAGATCGCCCTCGTCGTAGAGGCGCTGGTTCTGGTCGTTGTTCTGCGTTGTCATACTGCAATTCCTTCGGAGGCTGATGGTTTCGCTGGTGGCTGTGGTCAGGAACGATTTAGGATTGCGTCGAGGTCGGCATTTGGAAAGGCGGCGAGAAACTTGTCTGGGTACAGGCTGGCATAGGCTCGTATGTCCAAGTCTTCCAGCGTAATAGAGAGGTGTCCCTGCGACTCGTTGACCGAGATGTATCCTTTTTTGCACAGGCCGTTCCGGGCTTTTTCCATGTTCTTGACTGACATCCTGCACTTCGCGGCCGACTCCGAGGCTGGCGTGTTGGGCAGGCGGCGCTCGGCCGAAATCAGGTAGTGAACGTAAAGGCGCATCTCGAACGGGTCGAGGTCTTCCTCGGCGATCCAGTAGAGCATTGATGCGGGTAGCATGATGTTGGGTTTCCTTCTCGTAGATAGTCGATCATTCACATAACGGATATGGATTAGGCTCGGCCGGATGAGCCGAATCCCGTGCTGCCGCGCTCGGTCGCGCCGAGGTCTTCTAGGCGCTCGACCCGGATGGGCTGGCCGCTGTAGATCGGCAGGATGACGAGCTGCGCAATCCGGTCGCCGGGGTTGACGACGAACGCCCGCTCGCCCAGGTTGATGAGGATGACCTGGATTTCGCCGCGATAGCTGGAGTCGATCACGCCGCCCGGAATGACCAGCCCTTTCATGGCGAGGCTGCTGCGGCCGAGAACCTGACCGTAGTAACCTTCGGGGATGGCGAGGTGCAGGCCGGTCGGGATAAGCTGCCCGCTGGCGACCAATGGCTTGTCAATCCAGGCCCGCAGGTCGAGGCCGGCGTCACCAGGCTTGGCCCGATACCATTCCGGGCAATTGGGCGGCGACCAGTATTTCACACTGATGTCTGACATAGCACTTACTCCACGATAGGTCGTTACGAGGCCACAATGCCTCAAATCACGTTTTAATAGGTTATAGTGCAGCCGTGCCTACCAACCATCTACAAGCCGCACAGCGGCTTTAGCGAGGTACTAGTTTCATGGGTCAAGTTTGAGGAGGCAGCCTAGCTGAGCGCCGCCATGTCATGAACGTCTGCTCCAAGGCGGCAAGCACTTAGCTGCCGTTGGTTAAGCGTTGCAAGAGTTGTTTGCCATCGGCAGACCCGCGACCTTCGCCCGACCCGTAAATAACTGGCGGCCCAATGTACTCGCGGGTTGTGTTACTGCTGTGGCCGAGGTTGGCCTGGATGTCATCGAAGTCGATACCAGCCAGGTAGAGTCGCCGGGCAAACGTCCGCCGCAGATCCAGCGCCGTAAAAGTCACTTGTGTGCCCGACTCTGACATCACGGAGTACGCCTTGAGAATTTGCCGTACTGCTCGCGGCGTTAGGCCTCCCGGACGCAAGCTCTTGCCATCGCGTCGCAGTCCGCGAAACACCGGTCCTGAGCGCACATCGGTCTCGCGCCGAAGTGCCTTGACGTACCGTGCGAGCCAGCGCTGGTCGAACAATGTGGCATCATAAACTGTTACCTCCCGCGCCCGGCCGCCTGCCGTTTCACCGACAAAGATCCGCCAGTCCGATTCTTCCGCTATCGGCTCGATAGCTTCCATCGTCAGGTTGCAGAGTTCGGTTTCGTTCATGCCGGTGCAGTACAGCAAGCCGAGGATGGTTACGTCACGTAGTCCGCTGACCGTCTTTACGTCCGGCTGGCGAAACAGCTCATTGAGTTGTGCTGTCGTCGGGTAGGTGATGTCTGGCATCCGCTCGACGTTCAAGTAACGCGTGTCAAAAGACGCCGCCGCGTGTACCACATCAATTGCAGCGCGCATCCTCATTTCACGGCCGTCACCTTCAGGTAGCACTTCCGTCAGGAGTGCATCGAGCTGCCCGCTTAGGGCCAGATCCCGGAAACGGGCCTTAATGGTGGATACGTGGGCCAGTACCGTCGCTGCGGTCAAGGCGTTGGCTTGACGCAGGTAGTTTCCGAACGCCACCAAGTCGACTTCATACCAGGCTGTCTTGGTTGACCGCAGCCAGTCGTTGAACAGTTTCAGGCGATGCCGCATATCTCGCTGCATCGTTGCTGGGTCGAGCAGCACCGGTATCTCGTATGGTTTCTTCATAGGCTAGCCTTGCATTTGATTTCCGCGCATGATATGATACAACTATTCTATCATGCGCGGTGCGGGCTGGCAAGCCCGGCAATCCGGCCATGACCGTTTATCCTCGCGCTCCCGGTACGAGCTTGCCCAAGGTGTTTGGTCCAGCTCACTGTTTCTCTCACCCTCGCCTGCCCCACCCAAGGAAACACCACCATGCTCGACTCCGGCAAGTCACCCTTCTACACAACTGAACCGTTCGATGCGTCATACTTTCCCGCCGACGCACAAGCTCCCCAACCGACGCAGATTGAAATCGAGGCCTTCGTCGTTCTGCTCGCCCAGATCAGCCGTCGTCTGCTCGCCGACACCCCAGCGGTCGTGGCGGCCTGATGAACAACCTCGATCCCGGTAATCACGTCCGCGTCGCTATCTATACCCGTGTCTCGACCGAGGAACAAGTCGACGGTCACTCGCTGTCGGCCCAGATCGAATTGGTCCAGCAGTACGCCAGCCAGCGCGGTTGGGACATCGTCCACATTTACGAGGAACGCGGGCGCAGCGGCAAAACCGCCTTGCGACCCGAATTCCAGCGGATGCTGCGCGCTGCCGAGGCCCGCCTGTTCGACATCGTGGTTGTCCATAAGCTCGACCGGTTCAGCCGTTCGCTCCAGGACGTGCTCCATTACCTCGGCCACCTGGATAAGCAGGGCGTGTCGCTCATCTCCATCAGCGAGAACTGGGATTTCACCACCCCCATCGGCCGGCTGATGCTGGCGATGTTCGCCGCCTTGGCCGAGTGGTATGTCAACAACCTGAGCGATGAAACCTCCAAGGGCAAGCGCGAGCGCGCCCGCAACGGCAGTTGGAATGGCACGCTGCCATTTGGCTACACGACGCCCAGGCGCTTGAAGCAGATGCTGCTTGACCTGGGCAGCGACTTCGAGGCTGGTGGGGTCGATGAGGTCGAGTACAGTGAGAAGGCGGCCATCATCGAAGACCTGCTTGAGCAGACCACCGGCCGCTATCAAGACACCGACGCGCTGGTTTGCCCGTTCACCAGTCCGGGTCTGCGACTGGCCTTCGAGCAGTACAGCAGCGGCCTCTACTCCGACACCGAGATCGCGGCGTTACTAACGCGTAATGGCTACCGCACCAACGGCCAGTTCGGCAGTAATCCCTTCGGCAAAGATACGATTACCCACCTGCTCCAGAACCGCTTCTACCTAGGTGAGACCAGCTATCAGGGCAAGAAGAAAGGCGCGACCAAACAGACCATCGCCGGCCGCCACGAGCCGCTCATCAGTCAGGAACTGTTCGACAAGTGCCAGGAGATGCGCGCCAAACGCGCCGGTGCCTGGAGTCGCGGCTCGCAAAACAAGGTCGCCGTCTATCCTCTCTCGTCGCTGCTGATATGCCGGGGCTGCGGCAGCCGCTTACGCGGAGCGACCCTGCACGGCGAACGTCGCTATCGTGACCCGGCCAAAGATCGTGGCGTCGTCTGCCCGGCCGAAATCAAGTCGATGAACGCCGAGCGCATCGAAAGGCAGGCCGCCGAAATCCTGCTGTCGCTCATCATTCCGGGCGATTGGCGCGAGCGAGTCATGGAGCGCATCCTCAAGGAGAGTCCGGACTATGCTGGTCTGAAGAAACAGCACACCTACCTGCAGGGACAACGGGAGCGGCTCAAGAAGCTGTTTGTCATGGACGACATCTCAGAGAAGGACTATCGCAAGCAGCGCGACGCGCTTCAAACGCAGATCGATGCGCTGCCGCTTCCGGCGCGAGGACGCTTGATCGACCTGGAGCAGGCGACCGATCTCCTTAACAACGTCCAGGGCATGTGGGACGCCGCCACGTTGAAGGAGCGGGAGACGTGGTTCAAACTGATGTTCAGCCGCATTCTGGTCTACGACGGCCAGATTGAGTCGATTGAGCCGACACCGTTGTTCCTGGCGCTGCTGGAGACAGTCGATTCACTGGATGGCCCGTGGTGTCGGGAGGGGAACCGGCTTTACCGAGTGTCCGACACTGGCGGCCCAGGCGACGATACGCCATAACGGATATGGATCTGTTTTCTCAGCAGGATGTCTGGCGCGGAACGGTTGCGACATCAGCGTGAAGACATTCTGCTGTCTCCCGGAAACGACTCCGCCGCTCCGACGCCAATCGAGACATCAGTCTCGGCAAATGAGTCAAATCCTAAGGCAATGCTGCCGGTCAGGCCCATATCGTATTCCTTGCAGCGCATCTCTATACTTAAACCATGTCGACGCAAATCCTAGCCACCAAGCTTTTCATCCCCGCACATCGGCCGAGCGTCGTCACGCGCCCACGCCTTATCGAGCGACTTAATGACGGACTGTACCGAAAGCTGACCCTGATCTCGGCCCCGGCCGGCTTTGGAAAAACCACGCTGGTCAGTGAGTGGCTTGCGGGTTGCGGGCGGCCGGCCGCCTGGCTTTCGCTGGACGAAGGCGACAGCGATCCGACCCGCTTCCTGAGGTACTTCGTCGCCGCTTTGCAGACGATTGCAGCGCACATTGGAGCTGGCCTATCGGACGTCCTCCAATCGCCTCAGCCGCTGCCAATCGAAGCGACTTTGACGGTCCTGCTCAACGAGATCGCTGCCATCCCGGACCATTTCATCCTGGTTCTCGATGACTATCACGTGATTGATGCCCAACCGATTGACGACATCCTGCTATTCGTGTTGGAACATCTACCCGCACAGATGCACCTGGCAATAACCACGCGGGAAGACCCGCAGCTTCCCCTGGCACGGTTACGTGTTCGAGGTCAATTAACCGAACTGCGTGCCGCCGATCTACGCTTCACGCCTCGCGAAGCGGATACGTTTCTCACTCAGGGAATGGGACTCAACCTCTCAGAGGAAGACATTACTGCTCTCGAAACCCGTACCGAAGGCTGGGTCGCCGGCCTGCAACTTGCTGCGCTTTCCCTACAAGGGAACCGCGATATTTCTGGGTTCATTCGGACATTCGCGGGAAACCATCGGTACATCGTCGACTATCTGATCGAGGAAGTCCTCAAGCGTCAGCCAGAAGCGATTCGCCGCTTCTTACTCCAGACAGCCATTCTCGACCGGCTCACTGGGCCACTCTGCGATGCCGTCACCGGCCAGCAGGGAGGCAAAGCGCTGTTGGAAGCCCTGGAACGAGGCAACTACTTCGTCGTTCCACTCGATGAGAAGCGTCACTGGTATCGCTATCACCACCTCTTCGCCGACGTTCTCACCGCACATTTGTCTGCGGAACAGCCCAACGACATCTCGGCGCTGCACGAGCGGGCGAGCATATGGTTCGAGCAGAACGATTTGCAGGCAGACGCCATCCGCCACGCGCTGGCCGCCGAGGATTTCGAGCGATCGGCGAACCTGATCGAACGGGCCGCGCCGCCCTTGCTCCGGGCCAGACAGGAAGCCACGGTACTGGGCTGGCTCCAGGCGCTCCCCAGCGCACTGTTCCGCAATCGGCCTAACCTCAGCATTCAGTACGTCGGGACCCTCTTGTCCAGCGGAACACTCGATGGCGTTGAGGAACGCCTGCGCGACGCCGAACGATGGATGGGCCCGAACGAAGCTATTCCCGGACGACTAGAAGCGAAATCGGCCGAGATGATCATAGCGGATGAAGCAGAATTTCGCGCGCTGCCTGGTTCGGTCGCCATGTACCGTGCTGGACAGGCTCTGGCGCTGGGCAATGTACCCGACACCCTGAAATACGCCCAATGCGTGCTTGACCTTGCCCTGGAGGCTGACTACTTCCGACGCGGCGCGGCAGCGAGCCTCCTGGGCCTCGCCTATTGGACGACCGGGGATCTCGAGTCCGCGCACCGGAGTTATGCCGACGGCATGGCGAGTCTGCGGAAGGCCGGGAACATCACGGACTCCGTTGGCGGCTCCATTGCTCTCGCCGATATCGAGATTGTGCAGGGTCGTCTCCACCAGGCGATGCATACCTATGAGCGAGCGTTACAAGTTGCAGTCGAGCACGGCAACCCACAAATGCGCGGAACGGCGGATATGTACGTGGGCATGAGTGAGCTGTACCGTGAATACAACAATCTGGATGCCGCCACGCAGCACCTGCTGACAAGTAAGGCGCACGGCGAGCACACCGGATTCCGGCAAAATCCGTTTCGCTGGTGCGTTGCTATGAGCCGAATAAGGGAGTCCGAGAACGATCTGGACGGCGCACTCGATCTGCTGCAGGAGGCTGAGCGCCTGTACGTAAGTGACATGTACCCCAATGTGCGCCCTGTCGCGGCCTTGAAGACCCGAGTGTGGATCGCACAGGGTAAGTTGGGGAACGCCCTCGACTGGGCGCGGGGGCAGAACCTGTCGATCGATGACGACCTGAGCTATCTGCACGAATTCGAATACATTACGCTGGTCAGGCTGCTGCTGGCCCAGGCGAGGAGCGATCATGGCGACCGATTCCTACCTGACGCACTGCGACTCCTGAAGCGCCTGCTGAAAGCCGCAGAAGACGGTGAGCGAACTGGGCGGGTCATCGAAATCCTGGTGCTACAGGCGCTCGCCAACCAGATGCACGGGGACATCCCTGCTGCGCTTCTGTCGCTGGAACGCGCACTGACACTGGCAGAGCCGGCGGGTTACGTCCGGATGTTTATAGACGAAGGCCCACCAATGGCGGCGCTGCTCGAAGAAGCCGCCGAACTCAGAATCGCCCCAGGGTATGTCCGTCAGCTCATGACCGCCTTTGGCAAGACCGATGACCGATCGTCGACCAAACCGGCGTTGACAGACCGACTGAGCGAACGAGAGTTAGAAGTACTTCGGCTGCTCGCAACCGACATGAACGGCCCGGAGATCGCCCACGAACTTATCGTGTCCCTGAACACGCTGCGTACCCACACCAAGAACATTTTCTCCAAGCTCGGCGTCACCAATCGACGGGCGGCCATTCGCCGGGCTGAGGAACTCGAATTGTTATAGTCCCATCCCCCCCGCACCCCTGGCCCTGGCGCGTCGTTCTGTGGACACGCCAGGGCTTTTTCTTTGCTCCACCAGCACCCCACGAATCGATCACCACATCAATCACCACAAATGGTGACGACGGCTCACCATGTTGATTTGTATCTTGTTGATAAGAAAGGGGCGCGGACAACGAGGCGCGCATTTACCCACAGGAGGACCATGCACGAGGCACACAATGACGACACCACCCGCATCGCCTGAAGATCATCACGAACCCGGTCGCTACGAAATACGGATCAGAGGCCACCTTGAGAAGCGCTGGGCCGATCGGTTTGAAGGCCTGACGATCACGCTGGAAGACAACGGCGACACCCTGTTAACCGGCTCTGTCATCGACCAGGCCGCGCTGCACGGCTTGCTGAGGAAAGTACGTGATTTAGGGCTACCACTGGTATCGGTCAATCACATTGAAGTCGACTAAACAGAAGTTCACGATAACGCGATCAGAAATCACAACCATCCGAATAGGGAGACAACCATATGAACACCAATAATCTCATCCGCTGGTCCGGTTTGGCGGCGCTGGTCGGGGGCCTCACTTTCGCCGGCATTCAGCCGATCCACCCGGCAGACGCGCTTGCATCGGTCACGACGGACGCCTGGGCTATCATCACCGCAGTGAAGACGGTCATGTGCCTGCTCCTGCTGCTCGGCATGACAGGACTCTACGCCCGGCAGGCAGACAGGGCCGGTCGGCTTGGTTTGGCCGGTTTTCTCCTGTTCAGCCTCAGTTGGGCGCTCAACCTGGCCTTTATCTTCGTCGAAGCGTTTATCCTGCCGCTGTTGGCGACCTCCGAGCCAGCATTTGTCGATGGCATCCTGAAGTTCGTTGGCGGGCAACCGACTGAGGTTAATCTCGGCGTCTTCGCCCCGTTGTTTCTTGTGAATGGCCTGTTCTATATGCTCGGCGGCCTGCTGTTTGGCATCGCCACGCTCCGGGCCGGCATCCTGCCGCGCCGGGCAGCCGGACTCCTGGCTGTCGCTGCCGCGCTGACGCCGCTGGCGGCGCTGCTCCCGCATGAGCTTCAGCGATTGGCCGGAATGCCGGTGGGCTTCGCCGTCGCCTGGCTCGGATACGCGCTCTGGTCTGAACGGCGAGAGCAAGCCGCAGAACGCTTGTCCGGCACAGGCGGGTCAAAGCTCAGTCCAAGCGCAGCCCGTTAAGGTCGCTGGCGGTTTGAGGAGCGCCCAGGCAAGCATTCACCCGCTTGTGCGCTCCATGCAAGATCAACCACCCAGCCTATCCGTATCAAACCAATCAGACGTGAGGACACGCGATGGCTAGCAACGAACACATTGGCTCAATCACGTAGGCCACAGCCGCACATCTTTTCGATCTCATCACAGAAGACATCAAGGAGTATCTGCAAATGAAAGCTGTCGTCGCGACAAACTACGGCTCGCCAGAAGTGCTAGAGCTGCGAGACGTCGTAAAACCTGTTCCAAACGACAACGAAGTCCTGGTTAAAGTCATTGCGACCACCGTCACCGCCGGTGACGCCAGAGTGCGCAGTTTCACCGTGCCGCGGTCATTCTGGCTCCCCGCCCGGATAACACTTGGACTGCGAAAACCGAAAAAAGCCATCCTGGGAATGGTGTTAGCTGGACAGGTAGAGTCCGTCGGCAAGGACGTCAAACGCTTCAAGCCGGGTGACGCTGTCTACGCCTATGACATCACGCACTTGAGCACCTATGCGGAGTACGCACGCGTACCAGAAGACAGTGCGCTGGCAGCCAAGCCGTCCGCATTGAGCTACGAGCAGGCCGCCGCACTTCCGTTTGGGGCCATCACGGCGCTGCATTTCCTGAAGAAGGCCAACATTCACGCCGGGCACAAAGTGCTGATCTACGGCGCTTCCGGCAGCGTCGGCACGGCCGCGATTCAGCTTGCCAAGCACTTTGGAGCCGAGGTGACCGGCGTCTGCAGTGCAGTCAATGTCGACCTGGTGAAATCTCTGGGGGCTGACCACGTTGTCGACTACACCAAAGAGGACTTTACCCGACGAGGGGAGACCTATGACATCCTCTTCGACACAGTCGGCAAGACATCGCTCTCAGACAGCCTACGATGCCTCACGCAGGAAGGCAGCTATCTTCAAGCAGTCGCCGGGCCGGCAGTCCTCATTCAGATGAAGTGGACGGCCACGAGAAGCCGCAAGACTCTGATAGGTGAGACCGCATATCCAACGACCGAAGCGCTGATGTACCTCAATGAACTCGTTGAAGCCGGGCAACTCCGACCGGTGATCGACCGCTGCTACCCGCTGGAGCAAATGGTCGAAGCGCACCGCTATGTCGACACCGGCCACAAAAAGGGAAACGTCGTCATCACCGTGGCATAACTCACGCCGGATGCCGCGATATCTGGTTGGCGGCGCGACCTAACACGGAATGCGCGGTGGTCGTAAAGTGTCCAGAGTATCCCTATACTTGCCGCATGTCGCCGCAAATCCTAGCCACCAAACTTTATGTCCCTCCGCTCCAGCCGAAAGCCGTCCTGCGTCCCCGCCTGATGGAGCAGCTACAGGCGGGGCTGCATCGAAAACTGACCCTGGTCTCGGCTCCGGCGGGCTTCGGCAAAACCACACTCATCGGTCAATGGTTGTCAACCTGCCAGCGACAGATAGCCTGGCTGTCGCTGGATGAGGACGATAGCGACCCAACGCGTTTCCTGACGTATCTGGTCGCTGCCTTGCAGACAGCTATTCCAGGTGTCGGCACGGAAGTTCTAAGTGCGCTCCAAGCGCCTCGTCCGCCGACGCCAGAATCGGCATTAACCACGCTGCTGAACGAAATCGCAACAATGCCGGGTGCGCTTGTATTGGTACTTGATGATTACCATCGGATTGATGCGAAAGCGATTGACTCTGCCTTGAGCTTTCTGCTTGAGCATTTACCGCCCCGAATGCAATTGGTGATCACTACCCGCGAAGACCCGCAGTTCCCGCTGGCCCGCTTACGCGGTCGCGGTCACTTGACCGAATTAAGGGCTGTGGACTTACGCTTTACGCCGTCAGAAGCCGCCGAGTTTCTCAAACAGGGAATGGGCCTGAGTCTCTCGGCAGACGACGTAGCCGTGCTGGAAACCCGCACTGAAGGCTGGATCGCGGGCCTGCAGCTTGCCGCGATCTCGATGCAAGGGCAAACCGACACAACCAGATTCATCGAATCCTTCACAGGCAGTCACCACTTTGTGCTCGACTATCTGGTTGAAGAGGTTCTCCAACGGCAGCCAGCCCACATCCAGGCGTTTCTGCTACAAACATCCATTCTCGACCGCCTATGTGGCGCGCTTTGTGACGCGATCCTGGGCGAAGGCGCGCCTTCGGGGCAGGAAACGCTCGAATACCTCAAACGTGCCAACCTGTTCATGATGCCGCTGGACGATGAGCGCCGCTGGTATCGCTATCACCACCTCTTTGCGGACCTGCTGCGGCAGCGCCTCCATCAGAGCCGCGTAACAATGCCAGAGCAGGCCGAGTTACACATTCGCGCCAGCATCTGGTATGAAAACAATGGACTGGAGCTGGAAGCGTTTCACCATGCCGCTGCCGGCAACGACTTTGAGCGTGCCGAGCGCCTGATCGAAGGCAATGGCATGCCGCTGCAATTTCGAGGCGCCGGCGTCCCGGTGCGTAACTGGCTCGCGTCGCTGCCCAAAACAACGCTGGATGAGAGACCGTCGTTATGGGTGACCTATGCCTCGACGCTCTTGTTTGGCGGGCAGCATACGGGCGTGGAACCGAGGCTTCAGGCTGCGGAAGCAGCGCTTAAGACCGCCCCTCCAGATGCAAAAACCGCCGATCTTATCGGACGGATCGCGTCGATGCGAGCGACTATGGCGATTATTCAGCACGATGTCGACACCATCATTACCCAGTCCCGCCGCGCGCTGGAATACCTACCCGCCGACAACCTCCCGATCCGCGCGGCCACCACGTATACGTTGGGGTATGCTTACCAGACTCGAGGTGACCGTAGCGCAGCCAGCCAAGCCTATGCCGACGTGATCGCGTCGGCCAACTCGCTCGGAGAGTCCATCTACACCATCGCGGCAACCATTGGACTGGCTCAGATACAGGAAACCGAAAACCAACTTCGGCTGGCGACAAAGACCTATCACCGCGTCCTGCAACTGGCGGGTGATCCGCCGGACCCGATAGCCTGCGAGGCGTTTCTGGGGCTGGCCCGCATTGCCTATCAGTGGAATGATCTGGCTACCGCCGAACAGCATGGGCAGTCCTGCCTGCACCTGACCCAACAGATGGAAAGCGTCGACACTTTCACTTCACACGGTCTGTTTCTGGCCCGCCTCAAGCTGGCATATGGGGATATTGCAGGGGCAGCAACCGTGTTGGCTGACGCCGAGGCGTTTGCGGTACAACATCAGTTTATGCACCAGCTTCCAGCTATCGCTGAGCTACAAGTGCAGGTACTTCTTCGCCAGGACAATCTGGTCGCCGCCACTTCACTTGCTGAGGCCCATGCACTGCCGGTTGGCCGCGCTCGGGTATTCCTTGCCCAGGGCCGGCCATCCGTCGCGCTGGAGATGCTTGAGCCGCAGCGCCAGCAGGTGGAGGCTAAGGGCTGGCTGGACGAAAAGCTCAGGCTGACTATTCTGCTGGCGCTTGCTCACCATGCCAGCGGCGAGCCAGATACGGCGCTACAAGTGCTGAGTGACGCGCTAACGCTGGCAAAGTCTGGAAATTACATCCGTGTCTTTGCCGACGAAGGGCTACCGATGGCGCAGGTCCTCGCCGACGCGTCTGCACACGGGCTAATGCCGGACTATACAGCCAGATTGTTAGCTGCCCTTAATGGGCAGGAGCGGCCACGCGCTGACAAAAGCCTTGTCTCGCCTGCGCAACCGCTCATCGACGGATTGAGCCAGCGTGAGTTGGAAGTCCTGCAGCTCATAGCCGACGGCCTGTCCAATCATGAGATTGGCGAGCGCCTGTTCCTCGCCGTCAGCACGATCAAAGGCCACAATCGCAATATCTTCGACAAGCTGCACGTGCAAAGACGCACCGAAGCGGTCGCGCGCGCCCACGAGCTGGGCATCCTCTAGATCCGTCTTCACGGCCCACACGTCGCACCAGTTGCCCGCGCACAGTCCATAACCTCCTGCCGGCTTCCTCCTCCCAACCCGAACCAGTACTCTCGAACACTACTTTAGTCGCTGTACGCCAGCCCTGTCTGACGCCTATGCTGCTTGCATCGTAATCACCTGGTACAGACTGGTTTACCCAGTCGCAGACGGTAGAGATGCATGGCGAACAGACACACTTCAACAACCGACCGGGATGAACCCGGCATCTATCAAATCAGGCTCAAGGGGCATCTGCGCCAGCCGTGGGCTGACTGGTTTGGAGACGTGACGATCACCCTCGAAGAGAACGGCGACACGCTGTTGACCTCCTCAGTGGTCGATCAGGCCGCGCTGCATGGTCTGCTGCGAAAAGTGCGTGATCTGGGCGTGCCGCTGCTTGCCATCACGCGTCTCAATCCCGGCCTGTCGCCATCCGATGGCACCACCAAGTCCTAATGGTCGTAGCGCACTAAGGAAAAAACATGCAAGCAATGGTCAGCACAGAATACGGGTCGCCGGACGTTCTTCACCTCGCAGAAGTCGAAAAACCCACGCCGGGTGATCACGAGGTTTTGGTCAGAGTTCACGCGGCCTCGGTCAACGCGGCGGACTGGCATTTTCTGCGCGGTACGCCGTTCGTGTTCCGCTTTTCAGCGGGATTGCTGAAACCCAAAAACACGATCCTCGGCTCGGACATCGCTGGGCGTGTAGAGGCGGTTGGCAGTCAGGTCACGGCATTTCGAGTCGGTGACGACGTATTCGGCGATACGTCAGGCTGTGGGCTTGGCGCTTTTGCCGAATACGTCGCGGTTCCGGCAGCCATTTTGACGCGCAAGCCCGCCAGCATCTCGTTCGAGGTGGCAGCGGCAGTGCCGATGGCAGGTGTCACCGCCCTACAGGGCCTTCACAATCGCGGTCAGGTTCAGCCAGGGCAAGCGGTTCTCATCAACGGCGCATCGGGTGGCGTCGGCACGTTCGCGGTGCAGATCGCCAAAGCGCTTGGCACTGAAGTCACCGCCGTGTGCAGCCCCCGAAACGTGGACATGATGCATTCGCTGGGTGCCGACCACGTCATCGACTACACCCAGGAAGATTTCACGCGCAGCGGGAAGCGCTACGATCTGATCCTTGCCGCCAATGGCTATCATCCGATTTCAGCGTACAAACGTGCGCTGCACCCCGGCGGCACCTATGTCATGACCGGCGGCGCGATGCCGCAGATGTTCGAAGCGATGCTGCTGGGGTCGATAATGTCCATCAACGGCGGCAAGAACATGAGCCATCAGACGGCGAAGTCGGACGGCAAGGAACTGGCTTGCCTGGGCGAACTACTCGAAACCGGCAAGGTTGTCCCGGTTATCGACCGCTGTTACCCGCTTGCCGACCTTCCCGATGCGCTGCGCTATCTCGAAGCAGGCCATGCACGAGGCAAGGTCGTCATCACGGTCGCCTGACGATGCTGAAGTAGCCATTGCGGTCGAAAGCCTAATTATCCATCAGACGGTTAAATCCTCGCTCCCAGAGCGAGGATTTTTCGTTTGTCCGACAGCTTGCTCACTCGCTCTGCCCTAACCAGTACCGCGAACACTACTTTAGTCGCTACACGGCAGTACCACCCGACCGCTATGCTGCTTGCATCGTTCGGTTCAATCAAAGGCTCAGACAATGACCTACGGTAAGCAGTTCATTCGAATCGTGGTGATGTTGGTCGTGCTGACAGCGTTGTCGGCCGGTGTGATGGCTCAGGAAGGTGAAACCGTGGTGCGTACCGGCTTACGTCCCGACGCGCCGACTTATGGCGTACGCGGCGTCTATGCAGTGGGCGCTCGTGACCTGGTGATCGATGCTGAAACCCCCTTGGAAATCAGCGTATGGTATCCCGCGCTGAATGATGCCAACCTCGAAGAAGTGATCACCTACCCCTATACCCTCAAGATGGACATGCCTCCGGGCATGACTGCCACCATCGCCGGACACGCCCTCAGTGACGCGCCGTTCGATCTCTCGGCAGGCCCGTATCCGCTCGTCATCCTGTCGACCGGCTTTGCGATGGGGCGCACCGCCTATGCCTGGCTGGCGGAACACCTCGCCTCCTACGGCTTCGTGGTGATCGCGCCGGAGCATCACGAGCGTTATGACCCCACCATATCGACCTTCTGGCAGGCCGATATCACCCGTCCGCAGGAAGTGCTGACGGTGCTTGCCTCTGTGGATGAGCAGGTCGCGACAGGTGGCGCGTTTGAAGGACTGATCGATGCCGAAGTGGTGGCAGTCGTCGGCCATTCGTCGGGTGGCTACACGGCGCTGGCGGCAGCGGGCGGACGCATCAACATGGATGCCTTGCAAGCCCACTGCGCGAGCGAAAGCGTAGCGGCTGACCCCAGCGCCTGGCTGTGTGGCCTGCTGCTGCCCTACGTGGCGGACATGGCTGACATGGCCGGGCTGGACGCTGCGCCTGAGGGCCTCTGGCCTGCATGGGCGGATGCTCGCATCGACGCGATTGTGCCGATGTCAGACGAAGCCTATAAGTTCGGTCAGGCGGGTCTGGCTGAAATTACGGTGCCGGTTATGGCAATGGGCGGCACGCTCGATACCGGCGCGCCGTATGCGTGGGGGACTGCACTGACGTACGAACATGTGTCCAGCACCACCAAGGTCTTGGTCGCATTTGAGAATGCCGAGCATATGATCTTCAGCAGCGACTGCGATGCACTGCCGCTGTATGTCGACATCGGTTTCTTCCCGCTCTGTTCCGATCACATCTGGGACATGGACCGCGCTCATGATCTGATCAACCACTTCGCAACCGCCTTCCTGTTGGCAGAGCTGGTTGGGGATGCGGACGCCGCAGCGGCTCTCGCGCCGGACGGTGTCCACTTTGCCGGTGTAACCTACGAGGCCCAGGGCTTCTAGTCCTGGCTGACATGAGCCGGACAGGCTTCAAGCTTGTCCGGCTGACGTCCCTCCAGAGGCGTTGCGCACTGCTCCGGTAAAACTGCCGATCCCATAACTGACAAGGAAAAACGTGATGCAAGGGAAAATCTGTATGGTGACCGGTGCCAACTCCGGCATCGGCAAGGCCACGGCACTCGGGCTGGCAAAAATGGGGGCAACCGTGGTGCTTGTGTGCCGTGACCGAGGCCGTGGTGAAGCAGCGCGGGACGACATCCAACGAGCCAGCGGCAATGACGCGCTCGAACTGATGGTGGCCGACCTGGCTTCACAGGCTTCGATCCACCAGCTTGCGACTGAGTACAGACACACGCACGACCGTCTGCACGTCCTCATTAACAACGCGGCGGTCAATCGCGCGACTTACTCAAAAACGGTCGATGGCATTGAAACAACGTTTGCGGTTAATCATCTGGCCCCCTTCCTGCTCGCCCATCTGCTCCTGGATGTCTTAAAAGCCGGCACCCCAGCTCGGATTGTGAATGTGGCTTCGGCCGACCAATCACCGATTGAGTTCGATGATCTGATAGAAGCGAAGGGGTTCACGGCACGCGCCTATTCGCAGTCGAAAATGGCGAATATCCTGTTTACCTATGCGTTGGCCCGAAAGCTGCAAGGCACAGGCATCACCGTCAACTGTGTCCACCCTGGCGTTGTACGCACCGAGTTGGGGCGGGACTTCAAGGGGCTTTTCGGAATCCTGATTGCCGGAATGAAACCGTTCATGGTGACACCGGCGAAGGGAGCAGAAACGTCTATCTATGTGGCCTCTTCAGCCGAACTTGATGGCATTACGGGGAAGTACTTCGCCAACAAAAGGCAGCGTTATTCGGCCAAGGAATCTTACGATGAATCGACTGCAGACCGACTGTGGCAGATTAGCTCAGCGCTGACACAACTGGAAATCGCGGCTATCTGACATCTACCAGATGAATGCTGAAGGCGAGAGAAATCTCCGATGGAAAAGTCGTGCCCACACCTTGATGTGACGTATGCACAATCCATAACCGTTATGGTGTAGAGGTGACGAGCCAGGAATCGGCCGATAGTGTAAGTTTTCGGGCCGTTTGAGGGAAGAATGAACCATTAGAGCCTACGGTATTCGTAGGCTCTAATGATGCATGGAGCGGGGAGGATGGAACCTCTGATTCAGGCGCTTCCACTGCGTTGATGTGTCATTCTGCATCATGAAGCGCCGCTTCAAGTTCAGACAGGGGCGGTGCATGGTACCAGCGCCTCCTGCCAATGATGATCGCCGGAATCATCCAGACGCCGTCACGCAGAACTCGGGACGGTGCGGCCAACACTTCAATGGTCTCGATCTCAACCTCCGGTTGAGCCGCTCGCAGCTCCGACAACCGTCGATCTGTGAGCCGACAACGAGGTCACAGCGCTGACGTGTAGTACGTTACTCTGTTTGTGCTCATTCTGTAGTCTCCTCGATCCAGCACGAGACGTGTATGTTATGCGCTGTTCGGATTAGCTGGCGCGAATCTTCGGTCCGCTCAAAGGGAAACCGAACAGCGGCGCGAACACGCAGAAGTCAAACACACCCGCCAGCAGCGGCACAGCACCAATGATCGCCACCACAATGCCGGCAGCCCCTTCCAGCCCCAGCAACCCAAACGCAACCAGCCCTATACCGGCCACGACCCGGATCGCACGGCCGGTGCTCGAAGCCAACACTTTAATCATGGGATTCATCGGACTTGCTCCTCTGGTGATCGCTACTCTGCTCACAGAATAAGCCAACAGCCCAAGCCTGTCCGTGACTAAGTCACCGATAGGCCAGAGTCTCCAGAGATTGGACATCCATGACCTGGATTGTGCCCCGCCCCATCTGCACCATGTTTTGACTGGCAAGAGTCTCCAGGATGCGGCTGACCACTTCTCGCGAGCTGCCCAGCTCGGCCGCAATTTCCTGATGGGTAATGCTGACCGGATTCTCGGTTTGACAGCGTTCCAGAAGCAGACTGGCAACCCGGATATCAAGCCTTCGAAAGGCCACTTCATCTACGATCTCGATCACGCTGGCAAGCCGTCGTGACAGCAAGTCAAACACGAACTCACGCCACGGATCGTAGCGACGAACCCAGTCCCGGAAAGCTTCGGCAGGAATCATGATCGCTTCGGCGTCCTGCTCGACTGTCGCGACGGCCGCAAAGGCGTGATGGTTGAGAATGGCGTTCGCCGTCAGAATGCAGGATTCACCCGTGCCGAAGCGATAGAGCGTAATTTCGCGGCCGGTCTCGCCAATCTTGTAGACCCGCACAGCGCCCGACAGCAGCAGCGCAATCGCGTCCACCTGGTCCCCTTGAGCGAATATGTCCTTACCGGCCGGGATACGCGCAGAGTAGGCCGTCCGCTGGAATTCGCTCACCAACGCTGGCTCGGCGCGCTGCAAAAAGGGCAGAGACTTTGATAGCTGCTCTAATTGGTGTGGTGCAATCATCGACGAACGCCTTCACGCGTGATGCGAATGCTGCTGGATGTATGACGCTAAAGGATTGTACTCATTCAGGGAGGTCACGGCCGAATCTCGTACAGCCTTTAATCTGCTCGATGCCGCGGATGCACCCAGGTCACTCATGCTGAGGCAATTCTCACGGACCTTCAAAGGCCGTTGCAGCCGTAGCGGCGAGCGTCATTTGCACATGTTTGAGGGGAGAATGAATCAAAAGAGCCTACGTTATTCGTAGGCTCTAATGATACGCGAAGCGGGGACGACGGGTCTCGAACCCGCGATCTCTGCCTTGACAGGGCAGTATGTTAACCGCTACACCACGTCCCCTCTTGATGTGGGGAAGGATATCATTCGGCCCCAGCAGTGTCAAGGTTCACTTCAGCGGAAATACGGCGAATCTTCGAAAATCGAGTTCAAACTAACAAAAAGGAGCGCCCGCAGACGCCCCTTCTGAAAGACGGGTTCAGACTCGCCAGCTAGGCCGAAAACTCAGACTGGGTCTTGGCAAGCTCGTTGCTGGTCTGTGTCAGGTCGAGGCGCTCGCCGACGACCTTGAAGGCTCTCAGGGCGCGGTCCAGGTGTTCGCGCTCGTGGGTGGCGGTGTAGCTGGTGCGCAGCAGGCTGCTGCCTGACGGTACGCCCGGCGGCAGCACCGGATTGGTATAGACACCCTCTTCGATCAGCGCATGCCACGCCAGCACGGTGCGGTAGTCGTCGCGGAGCATGATGGGGATGATCGGCGTGTTGCTCTTGCCGATGTCATAGCCCTGCTCCACCAAGCCCTGACGCATGTAATTTGCGTTCGCCCATAGCCGTTCGACGTGCTGCGGCTCAGTCTCCATGATGTCGAGCGCTTTGAGCGCAGCCGCCGCATTACCGGCCGGCAGCGCCGCCGAGAAGATCAGCGAGCGCGCGTGGTGCTGTACGTAGTGGATGACGTCGGCGCTGCCGGCGATGAAGCCGCCAATCGAGGCGAAGCTCTTACTGAAGGTGCCCATGATGAGATCGACGTCGTCGGTCAGGCCGAAGTGCGCCGCCGTACCGCGACCGCCGCCCGTCACACCAATACCGTGCGCGTCGTCGACCATGATGCGAGCGCCGAAACGCTTGCAGATCTCGACCAGCTCCGGCAGCGGGGCCAGGTCACCGCCCATGCTGTAGACGCCGTCGACGACGACCAGCTTGCCAGCCTCGGCCGGCAGCTTGCGCAGCACATCTTCCAGGCTCGACAGGTCATTATGCCGGAAACGTTTCAACTCGCCGCGGCACATCAGGCAGCCGTCAACGATGCTGGCGTGGTCATCCTTGTCGATGATGACGTAGTCGCCCTTCTGGACCAGCGCGGTGATGGTGCCGACGTTCGTCTGGTAGCCGGTGGGGAACACCAGCGCCGCCTCTTTGCCGACGAACTTCGCCAGCCGGCGATCCAGCTCCAGGTGCAGCTCCAGCGTGCCGTTCAGGAAGCGCGAACCGGTGACGCTGGTGCCATACCGTTCGATCGCTTCGATCGAAGCGCGACGCACACGCTCGTCAGTCGTCAGCCCGAGATAGTTATTCGAGCCGATCATGACGACTTCCTTGCCCTCAAAAATGGCCGTCGTGCCTTCAGATACGCTGAGCGCACGGAAATATGGATAAATCCCCAGGGCCATGGCTTCTTTGGCCTGTGTGAAGCCCCCAATTTTGTCGAATAGATCTGCCACGCAACTTCCCCCAATCGTTACCCACTTATCAGAGGGTGGTCGAATACAGCTCGTACTGGCACAAGGTGCCGCCGTCGAGACGGACGAGATCGATATTTACTACAACCCCGTGCGCCGGCGTAAGATATCCGCCCGACAGTCAATATTACTGAAGTTTAACAAAGTGAAAGCACTTCGACAACGACGGCGCGACATTTGACTTGCGAAGCTGGCGCAAGACCGATTACAATACCCCCATCACAGCAATCAACTGCTAGCAGGAGACCGTTCCGCATGAGTTCGCTCACCCTTCGCCGGATTGTCGTTTGGGTCGTCTCGATGGCCGTCGGCTTCCTTCTGACTGCCCTGTTCGTCACGCTCGTGCTGCCGTGGATGGGTCCACACGCCGGTAAGCCGATCAGCATTGCGGACTTCGGCACGCTCTACTTCCTGACGGCCGCCATTCCCGTGGGCCTGGTGTTTGTCGTGTGGCTGGATTATTTCCTCGACACGCACATTCTGCCCGACTAGAACCAGACATCATCGACCGGCCCTGCGAAAACCCGCCACTGCGCGGGTTTTCGTTTTAATCATCCGCAAGGATCGAGGCCAGCCCGGTCGCGCCCAGCCCGCCAGGAATGCGCACGCGCGGCACCTGCAAACGATTGTCGGTGGTGTGGTAGCGGCCGGCCTCGGTCGTCACTGCCCGCCAGATGGGCAGCGTGCGCGCGACCGCAAGGGTGGCGTCGTCATACTGGCCGACCGGATACGAGAAGATATGCGGCGCTCGGCCGGTATAGGCTTGCAGGCTTTCCATACTGCCGAGCATTTCGTAGATCAGTGTATCGTAGCTGCGCTCGCGCAGGCTGATGTGATTCTTGGTGTGCGGCTCCATGCTCATGCCGGCGTCGGCCATCTGCTGGATCTGCGGCCAGCTCAGGTGGTTGGGATCATTGGCGTCGGCCAGACTCGTAATAATGAAGAAGGTGGCCGTAAAGCCGAACTCCTGCAAGACCGGGAAAACGTTGGTAAAGTGGTCGATATAGCCGTCGTCGAACGTCAGGACGACCGGCTTGGGCGGCAGCGGCGTGCCACTCAGCAGCGCGTCGTCGAGCTGGTACATCGAGATAGCGCTGTAGCCCTCATAGAAGAGATACTCGGCCTGGGCGCGGAAGGCTTCCGGCGAGACGCTCAGCTCGCGGCGGTACTGGTCGGCGTTGTCGGGCAGCGTACTGACGTAGTGATACATGAGAATGGGCGCACGAATGCGGCGGAAGGTGCCATCCCACGGCGTCTCGACCACCGGACTGCCCAGCTCGACCGGGCCGACTGGCTCCGGGGTGGCCTCTTGAGCGTAACCGGCGGACACGGTGGTGATGACGAGCAAGAGCAGGAACAACGTCGTAAGGTGGCGCAGCGTCATGAACAATCCTGTAGCAAAGCCGGTTCAACCAAACAAAGCATACGGCGCAGCCCGATTGGTGTCAACGCAGCCCGTATCTCCGCTTGTCTGGAACACAGTGCGCGCGGCGCTGGCGGTCGTCGTCGGGTTGCTGGTGCTGGGCGCGGCGCTGAGTCTGAGCGGGGTGGGCGACCCGACACGCGGCTGGGTGACGACAACGACGCCGGAACTGACTGCCGGAGAACGCGGCGCTGAGCTGACCGTCTGGCAGTTTGCGCGGCTCCCGACGTCGGCCTTCATTATAGAAGCGAGCCTCGACGCCGGCCCGGCGCGCTGGGGTGTCGAGGTCGGCGCGGGCGCGAGTGCCAAACAACTGCTGATCGATCCACAGGGTTACGTGTCCGATCAAAGCCAGCCGGACTGGCGACCGTTCATCCACGTGCGGCCCGGTGGGAACCGGATGCTGGTTCTGGTCGAGTCCGATGGGCGCGTCGTGTGGCGGGTGAACGACGAGATCGCCTGGAGCGGCGCGCTCGACGATTCGGTGTCGCACGTTGGCGTGGTGCTGCCATCGGGCACTACGCCTGATGACGTCGAGATCGACCTGTTCGCGCCCAATGATGGAGCGCGCTGACCACCGTTTAAACGGCGAAATTTCGTTTGGACGCATTTTCTCCCTCAAATGAG
>Ga0351855_1059_pt1 | contig 27296 bp, 24 predicted proteins | sample BONcelFGM3001C11_FD_206794 | JGI IMG/M metagenome (GOLD analysis project Ga0351855, IMG submission 206794) | Enriched cells from coal bed in the Powder River Basin, Montana, United States - BONCAT cells FGM rep2 HSBNCT.FGM.300.1.C11 ...
TACGATACTCCGCCTTTATTTGTTAATCTACATTAGCAGGCTTGCTTCTAGGGAGGGTGACGCGTTATTCCACCGTAGGGCACGCGTCAGCCGTCCGCCCAGATGCGCAACCTGAGCTGTCATATAATAAAAACATGATGAATCCACCGGACTACACACAGGTTGTTTCGCCGCCTCTGCCGCAGCGCGCCCGCGCCCGCCGCCGTCGGATGCCGTGGCTGCTGATCGGCGCGTTTGCGACCGCCGCGATGGTCATGCTGGCGCTGGCGGTCGGCGTGTTCGTGGTGCTGGCGAACATGCCGCAGCGACTGCCGGCCGGCGTCTCGGTCGCGGGCCTGTCGGTCGGCAGCGACGAGCTGGCCGACGCCGAAGCCGCGCTGACAGAACGGCTGGCCGACAATCGCGTCACGCTGACCGACGGCAGCCGCACCTGGCCGGTAACGCTGGCCGACCTGGGCGTCACGGTCGACGTCGAGGCGACGCTGGCCGCGATGCGCGCCGCCCGCGCCAACACGAGCCTGCTGCCGGTCTACAACGTCGATCTCAGCCAGACGCAAAGCGGGCTGGTCGCGCTCACCGATCAGATCAATATCGCTGCGGTGGCCGGCGACCCGCCGCAGTTCGGCCGCAGCATGGAGATCCCGGTCATGCTCGACCGCCTGCGCCTGGACGCGGCCGGCGAGCTGTCCGACGGCGTTTTCGAGCTGAACATGATCGAAACCGAGCCGCCCGAAGCCGCGCCGGTCAGCAGCTACGAAGGCGTCACCAGCACACACGTCGTCGAAAGCGGCCAGGAGCTGGGCCTGATCGCCCGGCAGTACGGCGTTTCGGTGGACGACATCGTCGCGCTTAACAACATCAGCAATCCCGACCTGCTCTACGTCGGCCAGTCGCTGACTATTCCCGCTGCCGGCGAATACGTGCCGGAAACCGTCCCGGCCGCGCCCAGCGCGCAGGGGCGCTCGATCCTGGTGTCGACGGCCGACCAGCGCATTTACGCCTACGAAAACGGCGCGATGGTCCACACGCATCTGGCGTCGACCGGCCGCTCGGTGACGCCGACCGTGCTGGGGGATTACCGCATCTACGTCAAGTACGTGGCCGACGACATGAGCGGGCCGGACTACTTCCTGCCGCAAGTGCCGTACACCATGTACTTTTACCAGGGCTACGCCATCCACGGCACCTACTGGCACAATAGCTTCGGCCGCCCGATGAGCCACGGCTGCGTCAACCTGCCGGTCGAGGAGGCGCAGTGGTTCTTCGACTTCGCCGAGGTCGGCACGCTGGTGCGGGTGGTCTAGCTGGGGCATCCGGTTCGAAATAGACCCGCCTGCTCACCTGAAATTCCGCGGCCACTGCGTCTTCCCGACGATGCGGTGGCCGTTTGATTCGGCTGGAAAAATCACGCGGTGAACGGCTGGCCGGCGCTCGTCGTCATAGTCAGCTTTGGGCGGCGTGGGGTGCGACGCGCCCACGGAACCTCACCCCCTAACCCCCTCTCCAAATTGAAGTGCAAATTTAGAGAGGGGGGACCGGATCGTCTCAGCAGGTCGATATCGCGCCTGGCTCCCCCTCTCCATGACCCGTTCTTTCAGTCATGGAGAGGGGGTCGGGGGGTGAGGTTCCGCGCGGATACTGCCGATTACTCGTCCACAGCTTCCCTGACAACCCACCCTCGTACCCGGCCGGCAAGCTGTTTGGCCGACATTGGGTATAATGGCGCGCGGTCGAAAGTTGAGGGATGCCAATGGCTTTGTCCACAATCCGCGTTCGATCTCTGCTCCTCCTGATGGTCATTCTCGTGCTGGCCGCCTGCGCGCCCGACGCCGCCCAGCAGCCGCTCCAGACCGAGCCGGTGCCGTCCGACACGCCCGACGCGCCCACGCTGGAGCCGCCGCTGGCGACCGAAACGCTCGCGCCGACCGCGCCAGGCCCGCAGCGGCTGGCCGTCTGGTGGCCGGAAACGCTCGCCCCACTCGATAACGACACCGCCGCCGAAGTGCTCTCCGAGCAGCTCAGCGCTTTTCAGCGTGAGAATACCAGCGTCAACGTCCAGTTCCGCCTGAAGCGGGTCGAGGACGTCGGCGGCATTATGTCGACGCTGCGCACGGCCAGCGCCGTGGCCCCCGGCGCGCTGCCGGACCTGACGCTGCTGCGCCGTGACGACCTGCTGATCGCCGCGCAGGCCGGGCTGATCCAGCCGCTGGGTAACCGCCTGTCGCCGGCCGTGCTCGAAGATCTGCAAGATGTCGCTATCGAGCTGGGCAGCATCGGCGGCGAGCTGTACGGCCTGCCCTACACGCTCGAAGTGCTGCACGTCGCCTACCCGCCATCGACGGCGGTCCTGCCGGCCACCAGCTACGACGTCCTGCTGTCGGAACGGGTGCCGTTCGTGTTCCCGGCCGGGCGCACCAGCGGCATCAACAACGTGCTGCTGCTGCAATACCTGGCCGGCGGCGGGGCTTTGTCGGACACCGGCACGCTGGTGGTCGATGCCGGCGCGCTTCAGAGCACGCTCGCCTTTTACGAGCAGGCGGTCGAGCTGGGCGTGGTCGATCCGAGCGTGCTGGAATACGTCCGCCCGTCCGACTACATCGGCCTGATGGCGAGCGCCGATACCGGTCTGGGCGCGGTTTCGTCCAACCTGTATCTGGAGCTGGTCGACTCCGGCATCGACCTGCGCGCCGCCGCCATCCCCACCGAAAGCGGCCACCCGCAGACGGTCGTCGACGGCTGGATGTGGGTGCTCACCACCTCCGACGCCGACCGCCAGACGCAGGCGCTGCGTTTCCTGAACTGGATGCTGGACGCCAACCGGCAGGCGAGCTATACGTCGGTCATCCACATGCTGCCGTCGCAGCGCACCGCCTTGCGCCAGCTCGGCTACCCGGAGTACGTGACCTTCGTCAGCGAGCTGTTCGACAACGCCATCCTGCCGCTGACGGAAACCGAGAGCGGAGCCGCCGCCCGCGCCATGCAGACGGCGCTCGCCAGCGTGCTCACCGGCCAGCGCACCGCCGAAGAAGCGACCCGCGACGTCATCAACCAGCTCAATAGCTAGGGGAAGTCGAGCGTGATGAGTGACGAGTAACGAGTGATGAGTAACGAGTAACGAGCAAGCCGTCAGGCCGCCGAGCGCCGGAGGATAAATCCTCCGGCTACGTATAGGTGAAAGCACCCTGAAGGGTGCTCAGGCAAGATACGCGTTAGCACAGGTGTTATTGCGAGCCGTCTTCAGACGGCTTTCACCTATACGTAGCCGGGGCATTTATGCTCCGGCGGGCGCGGCAACAAGACGCCATCGCCATTCTCCGATCGACCCTCAATATCCTCCGGCGCTCGGCGCACAAAGCCACCCTGCCCAAACAAAAACGGACGACCAACCCGGCCGTCCGCTATACTTTTCTCGTTACTCGTTACTGCCCCTCGCCCCTCACGGGTCCCGCACGTCGGCGATGCCGAACCCGGCCAGCGTCGCCTTGAGGACCTTCAGGTTGATCGGCTTGCTCAGGTAGGCGTTCGCGCCGGCCTCGGTCGCCTCGCGCGTCATCGGCGGCATGATCGCCGAGATCATGATGATCGGCACCGACTCGGTTTCCGGCAGCGCGCGCAGCTCGCGGCACAGCTCGATTCCGTTGGTGTCTGGCAGCATGATGTCGAGCAGCACCGCGTCCGGCGCGATGTAGGCCAGCCGGTCGCGCGCCTGCCGGCTGGACAGCGCATCGACCGACTCGTGTCCCATCATGCGCAGGTAGGTGCTCAACATCTTTACGGTCAAACTCTCGTCGTCGACGATGAGTATTCGTGCCATAGCTTCTCTTCTTTGACTGGTGGTGCGGCGCAGCCCATTGGCTGCGGAACAGACCGGATTCTAGACGCCGTCTACTCTAGCGTAAGTTTGCGTTCATAGAACCGGTGGGTTTTGTAAATTTCCGTGCCCATGCTGCGCAGCACGCGGATGATCTTTTCGTTGATCTCCAGAATCCAGCCCGAATCGGAATGGAAGTAACCGCCGTCGATGATGGCGCGCAGCCCGTAGTAGAGCAGCACCGCGTCGACGCCTTTGTTGCGATACTCTTCCTTGACGCCGAACAGCGGCGTGCGCACCCAGTCCATCGACTTCTTGATCTTCCAGTAGTACAGCGCCTGCAACAGCGACACGAATTCCGGCACGCCGGGGCGCGGATAGACTTTTTGCAGCACCTGATTGAAGTCGGGGATCGGCAGCACAAAACCGGCCGGGTTGCCGTCGACAAAGGCGAAGTGCGCCAGCTTGGGGTCGAAGAACTGGCCCAGGCTTTCGACGGTCGAGTCCAGCTCGCGCTCGGTCATCGGCACGAAGCCCCAGTTTTTGTCCCAGGCGGCGTTGTACAGCTCTTTGAACATGGCGAAGTCTGAGCGCAGGTTCTTCGGGTCGGCTGGCCGAATCGTGATCTTGCTGCGCTTCATCAGGGCGTTGGTCATGCGCTCCAGCCGGGCGAACAGGCCGCTTTCGACGGCTTGATCGCGGTTCAGGTAGAAGCTGTTCATGTCCATCACTTTGACGAAACCGGCGTTTTCGACCAACTGCTGGTAGTAGCGCGGGTTGTACGGCATCAGCAGCACCGGGCGGGTGAAGCCATCGACCAGCAGGCCGACTTCTTCGTGGGTCGTGAAGGTGGCCGGCCCGCGAATGGCGTCGTAGCCGCGACTGCGCACCCATTCGGCGGCGGCGTTCAGCAGCGCGTCGGCCGCTTCCTGGTCGTTCAGGACTTCGAAGGTGCCAAACCAGCCAATGTGCTCGTCGTGGAACTGGTTGTGGCGATGGTTGATGAAGGCCGTGATGGTGCCGACGATCTGGTCGCCGCGCCAGGCCGCGAAGTAGTCGCCCTCCATATAGTCCCAGGCGGCGTTCTTCTTCTTGTCGAGCAGCTCGCGCCGCATCGACAGCAGGGTTGGCACCCAGTTGGGGTCGCCTTTGTAGACCGTCCAGGGAAACTCGAAGAAGGCTTTGAAGTCGGTCGCGGATTCGACTTTACGCACGCTGACCGCTGACGTCATGGTTCACTCGATTCAGGTATAAAAATTAACCAGTTCCTATGTTACCTCTCTTCAGAAACAAGCTAAAACATCTTGACATAAGTGGGTCCATTTGCTAACCTTACGCCAGTGACATTCCACAATAGCTCAACGGCAGAGCAACCGGCTGTTAACCGGTAGGTTCCTGGTTCGAATCCAGGTTGTGGAGCAGAAAAACGCCCTCGCACGCAGCGGGGGCGTTTTGTTTTTGGACTCGATCCTGACTGGGCGCTGGTCAAATCGGCCGAAGACCCTGGGGTGCATGCAAAGCTTGTCAGGGAAATTCTTGACAACTGAACGATACCGTCTATCGACGCGGAACCTCACCCCCCGGCCCCCTGCGCGGCCTCCGGCTTCCCCCTCCTGCGTCGGGGCGCTTCGCCATGACTGAAAGAACGGGTCATGGACAGGGGGAGCCAAGCGCAATATTGACCTGTTGAGACGTTCTGGTCCCCCCTCTCTATCGCTGCTTTTCGCGATGGAGAGGGGGTTAGGGGGTGAGGTTCCGGCGGCGTGAGAGGCCGTTTGAAAAGCCCATTTGCAGAGCTGTGGTTCTCTCAGGGCGATACTAGATTTGCTAGCGTAGATGCCCTCACCCCCGGCCCCTCTCCCTCAGGGAGAGGGGAGACAAACCGATTCGCGACCTTTTCAAACGGCCTCTGACACAACCCCACCAACTTGTCACACGGTCAAGCATTTCACTGACAACCTTTGCCTGCACCCAAACCCTGTCCGGCGCGGTTGCCGGGTTGGGGAGTCAACAAAGGGGCGCTGGATCTTAGTCCAGCGCCCCTCTGCGTGGTTCACAACAGTCAGGTGACGAAGCGGTGTACCGGGTCTAGATGCCGATGCGAACGTGAGCGGCGTAGAACAGGAACCGTCCCACCAGCTCGCCAACCAGGACCAGGCCAAACGCGGCCAGAGCGGCGCTCGCCATCCAGCGCTCATTGTTAAGCAGCGCGTTCCGATAGAGGAACAGGCCGAACAGCCCCGCGCCCAGAACGACCAGGATCAGACGCAGCGCGAAGAGGCTGCCGTACTCATTCGTCAGGCTGCCGGCGCTCGCCACGGCGGCCGCATTGCCGGCGGAAAGCTGGGAGATGAGGAGCGGCCCCACCACCAACTGCACGCTTAACAGCACGATCGAGCTGATGGCGATCCCCTGAAGGACCGTGCGCAGCATTTCACACTGAACCTTGATGCTGGAGCAGTTTTGTTTGGCTTTGAGGTAGGAATAGTTCACCACAAACGCCGCGCCCAACGCCAGCGCGCCCAGCAGGAACGTCGTGATGAAGAAGTTGATGGTCGTCGCGAAGGTGTTCCAGGCCGGTTCCGCCGTCAGTTGGTAGATGTTCGACATCGAAAACACCACGGCGATCCCCAGCGCGGCGGCCACCAGCGCAACCCCCTGGCGCATGCGGAAGCTGCCGATTTTGCGCCACTGCATCACCGCGAACACTGCGCCCACGCCCACGAACAACACGGTGAACAGAATCTCGCGGCTGAGCCAGGAGGTGCCCAGGTTGCTGACGGCCCGGAAGGCGTTGGCCGGGTTGCCGAGATGGAAGAAGGATGCGATCACACCCAACACCACGACCGGACCGATAGCGAACAGCGCGCGGTCGCTCATTTCGCTGGCGTTCTTTTCGTCGGTCTTGCGCCCCACGTAGAAGTGAATCAGACCAAGAATGACGAAAGCCCCCACCGACATCTGAACGAGGATGGTGTAGATAACCAGAGCGAGTTCTTGAGAGTTCACGGTTAGAGTTCCTCTGCGTTCATCACTGCGCCCACAGCCGAGTCGTGCGTGAGGGTGTGGGGCGTCGGCGAATAGACAATCGATGGCGTGGTAATCGCCTGGTCCGGCAGCGGCGAGGGCGAGGCAAAATCGCCGTATTTGGCGCGCAGCTCATCGATCGGGCCGAAGTCGAGCGCGCGATAAGTGCAGCCGTCCACGCAGGCGGGTTTCTCGCCGGCGTCCAGCCGCTCGTAGCAGAAGTGGCACTTGGTCATCACGCCGCGCTCGGCGTCGAACTGCGGCGCGCCGTAGGGGCAGGCCCACTCGCAGTAACGGCAGCCGATGCACTTTTCCTGGTCGATGATGACGATGCCGTCATCGCGTTTGGAAATGGCCGCCGCCGGACAGACCTGCGTACACAGCGCGTTGTCGCAGTGCATACAGGCCGACGACACAAAATAGGCGAAGACGTTGGCCGGGATGTACTGCTCGCCATCCTGAATCCACTCACCGCTTGCGACTTCGACGACCCGCCGCCACGTCACCCCCAGAGGGAGATTGTTGACGGTTTTGCACGAGATCTGGCACGCCTTGCAGCCCGTGCATTTGTTCATGTCTACGTAAAATGCTAACTGGTTTGCCATGTTGGGGTTCCTCGTTATGCCTTCTCGACCTGGACAAGATTCGTGTGCTGCGGGTTCCCCTTGGCGAACGGGGTCGGGTGGTATTTCGTCAGCGTGTTAGCGCAGCCGCCCTGGTCGACACCGTTGGCATCCGGGTTATGCCAGGTGCCCTGCCAGACATTGACGTTGCCGGGGCGGATGCGGGGGGTCACTCGCGCCACAATCTCGATCGTGCCACGGTCGTTGAAGACCCGAACCTTGTCGCCCTGGCTGATCCCGCGTGCGGCGGCATCCAACGGATTGATCATCACGACGTGGTGATGCGCTTCCTGAAGGATGTCGATGTTGGCGAAGGTCGAGTGCGAGCGCTGGACCGCGTGGTTGCTCGTCATTTGCAGCGGGAACTGTTCGCGCAGGGGGTCGCTGACGCCTTCCCATTCGGGGAGGTACTTGGGAATAGCGGGCATCCCTTCGGGATAGTCCAGGCTGGCGAGATACGGGGAGTAAATCTCGATCTTGCCCGTTTCGGTGGTCAGCGGGTTGGCGACCGGGTCTGCGCGGAAGGCAGCGCCGGCGACGACCTGCCCGGCGGTAAAGCGCTTGTAAATGCCCTGTTCCTTAAATTCCTCGAAGGTCGGGAAGTCGGGATAGGCTTCCTGCGACACGGCGACCATCTCGCGCATCCAGTCTTCGCGCGTGGCGTGGCCTTCCTGGTAGGCTTCCAGAATGCCCAGTCGCTCGGCCAGTTGTTCGGCGATCCACAGGTCGGTGCGGGTTTCGAACATCGGCTCGATAACCTGATGGCTGTACATCAGCCAGTTGGCGCGCCCCGCGCCGGTGCCGGTGATCAAGTTGTCTGCCTCGAAGCCGGTGGACGACGGCAACAGGATGTCGGAAACCAGGCAGCTTGGGGTCATCATCACTTCGCAGGTGACAATCAGTTCGAGCTTCGACTCGTCCTGCAGCATCTTGATCGTGCCGTTGATGTCGGAATGCTGGTTGGTGATGGTGTTGCCGCCGTGATTCCACATGAATTTCAGGTTGGCGTTCACCGATTCGCCGCCGCGTATGCCGTCGCCATCTTTGACGGCGCTCGTCATTTCGGTCCCGCGCTCGATCATATCGGGCCACATGAAGACCGAAATCTTGGTCGGGATCGGGTTGGTGCTTTCGGGGAAACCGCCGGAGGCCATCGCGGTGCCGGTGCCAAAGGCCATGCCGGTGCCGCCGCCCTGAATGCCGAAGTTGCCGGACATTGCCGCCAGAATGGGCAGCGCGCGGACCGGCTGCTCGCCATAGGCGCGCCGCTGCCAGCCGTAGCCCTGCACGAGCGCGCACGGCTTGGACAAGGCAATCTCGCGCGCCAGTTGGACGATGCGCGTGGCCGGAATGCCGGTAATGGGCGCGGCCCATTCGGGCGTCTTTTCGATGCCGTCTTCGTCGCGGCCCATGATGTAGGCCATCCACGAGCTGTTCCGGGGCGCGCCTTCCGGCAGGGTATCTTCGTCGAACCCGACCGCATACGTCGCCATGAACTCTTTGTCGTAGATGTCTTCCTTGACCATCACGTAGGCCAGCGCGGCGATCAGGGCGACGTCGGTGCCGGGGTTGATCGGGATCCATTCAGCGCCCAGCGCGACCGCCGAGTCGGACAATACCGGGTCGACCACGATGAACCGGGTGCCGTTCTCTTTCGCCTTCATGCAGTAGTAGCCGGCGTTGTCGCCGCCATTGCCGGTGACCACCGGGTTGTAGCTAAACAGGACCGCCAGATTGGTGTTCATCAAATCGTCGGCGGAGTTGGAACCCATACCCGTAATGTAGGGCATGGCGGCGGCATAGCAGGCGGCGCTGTAGGTGCCGTAGTAGTCGGTATAGCCGCCAAACAGGCGCATCAGCCGCCGGATCGGGGAACGGCCATCTGGGCCGCGCCACTGGGTGCCGGACGCATAATGGAAGAAAAAGGCTTCGTTGCCGTAAGCTTCCTTGAGCCGGATCATCTCATTGGCGATGGTGTCGAGCGCTTCTTCCCAGGTAATCTGCTCGAACTTGTTTTCGCCGCGCAGGCCAACCCGCTTCATCGGGTACTTCAGGCGTTCGGCGGCATAGACGCGCTTGATCTGGCTGCGCCCGCGCACACACGGAATCGCGCGCGGTTGGTCGATGCTGTCTTCGACCTGGATGTCTGGCACAATCCGTTGGACGACGCCGTCTTGCACCTCGGCGTAGAGGATGCAGCGACCGCCGCAGTTGTGGTAACAGGCGGTGGTCATGAGCTTGGAACCGCCGGCTGCCGCGTCATCCTGGAGCGCGCCGACTTTTGCCACCAGGGCAGGACCGAGTGCGCCCGCCAGCGCCGCTGACCCGGCCAGGGCCGAACTCCATTTCATGAAACTTCTTCGGGAGAGTAAAGTCTCATCCACGATTTGAGATAACAGTTTATTTTGACTCATGTGCATTCTCCTCAAAGAGTCTGTAGCGAAAGACTGTTGCGAACGGGCGGTGTTTCAATCGAAAACCGCCCGTTGAACTGACTAGATATTCAAGCCCGGGTACCGGATTTCAGAGGGGATTTCTACCTCGAAAACCTGTCCGAGTTCTTTCAGCCCACCGCGCACCAGCAGCGCCAGCCCACGGTAAAAATCGGTGCGGGCGTTGGCGTAAGCCAGGTCAGCCCACTTGCAGCCCCAGCGCAGGAGGTGGGTTTCGAGAAAGGTGCGCTGCACAGTCAACAGATCGGCAAGCGCCGCGCTGTCCTGGTCGTCATGCGTCTGTAGGGCCAGCTCGGCGCAGCGGGCGATGAAACTCAGCTCAAAGGCGATGTGGTCTTCGGGGTCCTTGTTCTCCGTATTGATCTGGAGACCCAGGCGTTCATACCAACTACGGACGTCGCGCGTCTCGGCCTGAAAGGTGAGCCGTTCTTCGCTGAAATAGACCGACTCCCACGGCGGCACCCGCATCGGATTACTGCCGATAAACAGTTGGGCATAATCGGCCCGCACATCGCGCAGCGCCGTTTCGGACAGAGGATCGCCCACGGCGGCGGTCCACTGCGCGAGCAGCGCCAGACCTTGAAGTGTATCGTCCTGGTTTTCCGCGAATGGGACGTTGTCGAACAGGGCGTCCTGGATGAGCGGCTCCAGCCAGGCGCGGCGCGGGTTGGCGTTGAGCACGCGCCCCAGCATTTCGAACAACAACATCTCGCCCAATAACACAGCGGATCGGTCGTCTATTGAGAACTTTTCAATCTGCACAGGTGATTCTGTCTCCAAACCCTTATTTCACTGACGCCGAGCAACTCCATTAACCGCTTCTGATTCCACAAGCTAACCTCGTGTTTGCAGCCGCATTAATTTTAAGGGAACGCTTCTATCACCTGCCTCATCCGATATGGTTATTTACTCTTGATGTACTGCGATATTGGGACGGGGTGCGTTCGACAAACGATTTGGATTGAGTACAATGCATGAAGCATGAAGATGCCCTCGTACTCAGCAGGGCGTTTTTGTTATCTGCCTGAGACTCAAGGCTATGAATCTCGCCTTCTCACAATTCGCGCTGGTCCTCCTGGCCGGCCCCAACGAGCGCGCCCGCAACGCCTTCGCGCGCCGCCATTTCCGCGCCTCGGAAATCCTGTCGCCGCGCCACTGCCAGCGCCGGACGGACGATCTTCAAGCGGCGGTCGCGCTGCTGGAGCGGATCGTCAGCCGCCGGTTGCAGCAGCGCAGGCTGGTGGTGGTCAACGCGCCCAACCTGACGCAGGCCGAACGCGGAGTCTGGCTGCGGTTGGCGCGTCGCGCCTACGCCGAGCCGGTCGTGATCGTCGCCGGCGCGAACCAGCGCGACGGCCTGCCCGACGAGCGCGACCTGCGCAAAGAGGGCTTTCACACTGCCGTGCGCCTCAGTGCGCAGGCCGCCAGAACCAGCGGACTCCAACGCCTGCCGCTGCCGAACGACCGCCGCGACCTGCACGGCCCGTTCGACATCGTCGGCGACGTGCATGGCTGCTTCGATGAGCTGGTCGAGTTATTGGCGAAGCTGGGCTATCGCGTGGACGAAACGCCGACCGGCTTCGACGTCACGCCGCCGCCAGGGCGCACGCTGGCCTTCGTCGGCGATCTGGTCGACCGTGGCCCGCGCGTGCCGGACGTGCTGCGGCTGGCGATGAGCATGTCGGCCTCCGGGACGGCGCTGGTGGTGCCCGGCAACCACGACGACAAGCTGATGCGGGCGCTGATGGGGCGCAAGGTGCAGGTGACGCATGGGCTGGAAGTGTCGCTCGAACAGCTCGCCCAGGAGCCGCCCGCCTTCCGCGAGGCCGTGCGCGCCTACGTGCAGAGTCTGGTGAGCCACTACCTGCTGGACGATGGCCGTCTCGTTATTGCCCATGCCGGTATCCGTGAGAGCATGATTGGCCGCTGGCCGCAGGCGGCGCGCGACTTCACGCTCTACGGCGAAACCAGCAGCCAGATGGACGAGTTTGGCCTGCCGGTGCGCCTGAACTGGATGGCGAAATATCACGGTCAGGCGCTGATCGTCTACGGGCACACGCCGGTTGCCGAGCCGGTTCAGATCAACCATACGCTCAACCTCGACACCGGCAGCGTCTTTGGCGGCGCGCTCACAGCCCTGCGCTACCCGGAGATGACGCTCGTCTCGGTGCCGGCCCACGCGGTCTACTCGCAGACCAATCGCCCGTTCATGCGCGTCGAGGATTTTTAGGGAGGAAGTCGAAAGTAACGAGTAACGAGTGCCGAGTAAAAATGCCGCCGAGTCTATGGCGGGCTGTCCCAGATGAGATTTGACCAGCGACAGGATATGGCGGTTCGCGCACGGCCGCGCTGATGTGGGTTGAGTTTGAAGACGCGATGTGTTTGTCGATGCGCTTCGCGCCGGACACGCTGTAGCGTGTCCCTACGAACGGGCGTGTTGTAGGGGCACGGCGCGCCGTGCCCGCGCGAAGTCAACCGGATACTGTCAGTTTTACTCAGTCCTCAGTCCTCAGTCCTCAGCTCGTCTGATTCAATTCGTAAATCACCCTCAGCCCGTCCAGCGTCAGCTCCGGCGCGATCAGGTCGATCACGTCGGTTTGCGCCTGGAACACCGGCGCGAGGCCCCCGGTGGCGATGACCTTGACGCGCTCGTCGTTCATGGTCGCCTTGATGCGCTGCACCAACCCTTCGACCAGCGAGACGTAACCCAGGAAGATGCCCGACTGCATGGCGTGAATCGTGTTCCGGCCGATCGGGCTGGGCGGCGGCACGAGGTCGATCTTGTGCAGGCGCGCCGCCCGGCTCACCAGCGCGTCGTGGGCGAGGTTGATGCCGGGGGCAATCGCGCCGCCCTGGTACGCGCCGTCGGCCGAAACGACGTCGAAGGTGGTGGCGGTGCCGAAGTCGATGACGATGGCCGGCCCGCCATACAGCGCGTGGACCGCCGCCGAATTGACGATGCGATCCGCACCGGCCTGTTCCGGCTGGTCGATGTCGACGACGATGCCGGTGCGCGTCTGATTGGTGACGACCAGCGGCTCGATGCCGATGTACCGCCGCGACAGCTCCAGAAAAGCAGCCGTCAGGCGCGGCACGACGCTGCCGATGACGACGCCGCTGATCTGGTCGAAGCCGAGGCCGTCGCCTTCCATGAAGCTGCGAATGAGCACGGCGTACTCGTCCGGCATCTTGTCTGGGACGGTGCGGGCGCGCCACGACGGCCGCCAGGCGTGGTCACGCCACAGGCCCAAGTGTACGTTGGTGTTGCCGATGTCGATGGCGAGTAAGCTGCGTTGCTGCTCCATGAGGGTTCCTGTATTGATGAGCTGAATCCATGCTTAAGGTGTAACGCACGGCGGTGAAAGCGTAAAGAAATTTGAACCGCCAAGCCGCCAAGAACGCCAAGTTTACGCCAAGAAATTTGCACAGGTTACCTTGGCGAATTCTTGGCGACCTTGGCGGCTTGGCGGTTCAGCCTTTGGGTTCGCTTTCTTCCGGCGGCCGCAAGTCGCGCTGGAAGGGCGCGACCAGCGCGGCGGCGCGCTCCTCGCCCAGCGCCGGATAGTGCTTCAGCAGCAGCGCGCTGGTGAACTTCGCGAACGTCGGCTGCTCCTGGCGCAGCGTCTTGATGGCGTTGGCGTCCAGCTTCAGCAGCGCCTCGACCTGCCGTTGGGCGATGGTGTAGCTGTACATCGTGCTGCGCCAGTTGGGATTGCCCAGCCGCACGCGCAGGTAGTACTGCGCGAACCACGTCGCCAGCCCTTCCTCGATGACCGGCGCGCCGCCGCCGCCGCTGGGACCGAGCAGGTGGATGCACTCGTGCGCGAGCTGGTAGCAGGCGCGCTGCGGCTCGTCCAGGCAGCGCACGCTCACCTGGACGATCATGTCGCCGCGATTGCCGGGGCACCAGACGCGCGGGTGGTCGCCGCAGTATTCGACGCCCAGCAGGGTGAAGGCGTGGTCGCGCTCGCCGAACATACGCTGCGCCATGCCGAGCATGTCGCCGAGAATCGACGGCAGTGTCCAGGTGTAACGGCCGGGGCCGAGCCGGTGAGCGATGACCAGTTGCGACCCCAGACTTAGGCTTGGCATAGGGTGACTCTCTCCTGAGGCAGGCCGGCATTTGCGCGGCCAACTGGGGTCCGAATGTGGGGCTGCGCCCACGGACAATGCTACAATGATAAGGGATAACGACCGAAAGAGTGGTGGCAAGATGACCGACGCACACGTTCGCCCGGCAGCGCTCGATGACACGGCGGCGATTAGCGCGCTGTTCCGCGCGCCGATCTCCGTGTGGCAGCGGCTGGATGCGCGCGGCCGTGTCGAGGACGTGCCCTATGCCGACCTGACGATTTACGAGCGCTGGCTGCACGGCGGCCCGTGGATGAGTCTGGAAACCGCCGCCATCCAGCTAGGCCAGCTCTTGAGCGGGGCCGGTCTGGCGCTGGTCGCGGAAGCCGGCGGCCAGGTCGCCGGGTATCTCGAAGCCTATCACGGCGTCGAGCCGTCGCCGTTTGGCGATCACGTCCATCTGGCGCATCTGGTCGTCGGCCCCGACGCCGCCCACACCGGCGTCGAACAGGCGCTGCTGGCCGGGCTGTTCGAGCAGGCCGCCGCCATGAAAGCCCGCCACGTCACCGTCAGCCGCATCGGCGAGACGCCCGGCGAGACGTCGTTTTACGAGCGTTACCATTTGCAGACGCTGTGCCGCATCCGCCGCCTGAGCCTGTCGGCGCGCACCGGCCAGATCTTCTACCGCGCCACCGAGCACAGCAACGCCGATCCGGCGCAGATTCAGGGCTGGCACATGACGGTCGGCCGCCTGACCAGCGCGCGCCAGGAGTGGGAGCAGTTGTGGCCGCGCACCTGGGAGATCATCCCCCAGGTGCGCCAGCAGCGCAGCCACCGCCTGCATCTGGCCGCCGCCGGGCAGGAAGCGTACATCTGCTGCCGCCAGCAGTTGTACGACCCGCGCAGCGCCGACGTGTCGTGCTGGTCGGCCAAACCGCTCACCAATCAGCTCGTGTCCGCCATCCGCGACTGGGGCCACCGCGAAGGTTACCGCACACTCCAATGGGTGGTGGCCGACGACACGGTCAAGGTGCTCGGCCCGGAAGCCGAGGTCGGCGGCTACACCGTCGAAACCTGCCTGCTGCTGCCGCTGGAAGCCAGCTAGCGGGTGCTACGCATTTTCGGATGATTCTGCGCCCTCATCCCCGGCCCTTCTCCTTCAGGGAGAAGGGAGTAAAGAGGAATCTTAAGCCCCTCGCCCTGAGGGAGAGGGGTTGGGGTGAGGGCGCGGATTCGTCAAATGTGCTTAACACGCTCTAGCCCGCGCACACTCGCTTTCCACTGAGTTCATGAGGTCGACGTCATGCCGGTTTACCAACCCGACCACGTCGAGTACGCCATCGAATCCGGCCGCATACAGGTGGCGCGGGACGACGGCCAGCTTCAGCCCGCCTATTGGGCGCACCCCAGCACCGGCGGCGTCTTTCCCGGCATCGTCCTGGCGCACGACTGGTGGGGCCTGACCGACACCGAGCGCCACCTGGCGAACCTGTTCGCGCAGTCCGGTTATTACGTCATCGCGCCTGACCTGTTCGACGGACAGGTCGCGACCACGCCCCAGGCCGCCTACGCGCTGGTCGAGCAGCTCGGCAACGGCTATCCGCTGGTCGACTCGGCCTTGCGCGTGCTGGAGCAGCATCACCGCTGCAACCGCTGTGTCGCCGCCGTCGGCTTCGGCCTGGGCGGCACGCTGGCGCTTCAGGCGGCCATGTCGCGCTCCGACCTGGAAGCGGCGGTGTCGTTTTACGGCTTCCCACAGCGCTTCCTCGGCAGTCTGGCGCAGGCCCAGGCCCCGATTCTGGCGGTCTACGGCAGCGCCGAGCCGCACGTCCCGCCCGACTTGCTGGCGCAGTTCCGCGCCGAGCTGGCCGACGCGCCGCTGGCCCACGAATGGCTGACGATCGACGGCGCGGTGCGCGACTTCTTCAGCCCAAGCGACGACCCGGCGGCAGTCGAGCACGCGCGGCTGGCCTGGACCGGCACGCTGGCGTTTCTCGACCGCTATCTGGACGCGCCCAGCCGCCCGCCGAAGGCCGCCCTATGACCCCCATCTGCGACGTCTACCGGCTGGGACGGGTGGGCTACGACGCGGCGCTAACGCTGCAAGCGCGGCTGGTGGCGGAACGCAGCGCCGGCAGCGCGCCCGACCGTCTACTGTTGCTGGAACACCCGCATACCTATACCCAGGGCAGCTCGGCCAAACCGGAACATCTGCTGCTGATGCCGGACGAATGCGCCGCGCGTGGCATCCAGGTGATCGGCGTCGACCGTGGCGGCGGCATCACCTATCACGGTCCCGGCCAGCTCGTCGGCTACCCGATCATCGCCCTGCCGCGCGAGGGCACTGAGCTGCGCACCGATTTCGTCGGCTACCTGCGCCGGCTGGAGACGGTGCTGATCGGCGTGCTGGCGGACTATGGCCTGCGCGGCAAGGTCATCCCCGGCCTGACCGGCGTCTGGGTGGACACGCCGGCCGGCGAGGCGAAGATCGCAGCTATCGGCGTCCGCATCAACGTGCGCGCCGTCACCAAGCACGGCTTCGCGCTTAACGTCGACCCCGACATGCGCCTATTCGAGGGCATCGTCCCCTGCGGCATCGACGACAAAGCAGTCGTCAGTCTGGCGGCGCTGCTCGGTCAGCCGCCGTCAATGGACGAGGTGGCCGACCGGGTGAGCGCCCATTTTGCCGCCGTGTTTGGCTACACGCTGCGCCCGGCCGACCCGGCCGAACTAAACCCCGTCACCCATTCTGAACAGTGAATTAATGTTGATTGTAATGCTCCGCGCGCTGTGCTAGACTGAATCCAACGTCTGACGACATCCACGGAGGGGTTCCATGTTTCCGCTCACTGGAAATGGCTGGCTAGACAAAGACATCGCCGAGGAACATGAGCGCGACCTGCTGGAAGAAGTACAGGCCGACAAGATTGCCGAGGGCGACCCGGAGGCGCTGGATGGTGAAAACTATCAGCCGGTGACCGACAGCCCCGAGGATTTGATCGACTCCCACGACAGCAACACCCACGTCAAGGGCGGCAAGTAGCCACAGCCGACGCCGGAGCGCCCGCTCCGGCGTCTTTTTTTGTCTCGCGCTCGCACCGCGCCGCGCCATCTCCAACCGACGTCAGCCCAAAATCCGCCTTTTGGCCGACTACAAGCCGCGTTCCGCGCTTTAGGATAAGGTCAGCAACGCTCGATCTTCTGCGAGTGTTGCGCTTGTCGGCCGTAGCGTAGGAACGTTAACATGCCTGACCGTCGAACTCGCTTCGCCCTCGCCGTTTTTCTGGCGATCATTCTGCTGTCCGTTAGCGGGGTCGCGCTGCTGGTGACGTGCGATTACCAGCGCCAGCTCGATTTTCGCGCGCCGCTCGACGACGTCACCCAGGGACTGGAAGCGCCGGACGAGCTGATGATGATGGCCGTGGTCGAAACGCAGGCGCGGCTCGGTTACAAGGGGTCGCTGGCCGGCGGCCCAACCGACGCCACCTACGTCTGCGACGCCGACGACTGCACGCTCGACCGCTTCTGGACGACCGTCGGCATTCAGCCGCTGTGCCCGTTTGGCCGCGACGAGGACCGGCGCACGGTCGTCGTCTACGAGTTCGATCTCGCCGCCGAGCGGGTGTCGGCCCGCGCGGTCGACGCGCCCTGGAGCGGCGGCATCGACTGGGCGCGGATGCCGCTGACGTTCGAGCGCGCTGCCGAGGTGATGCGCGCCGCTGTGCCGCCGGACTTCGTGCAGCGTCACCCCGATTACAGCATTCACATGTCGGTCGGGCAAACCGAGTGGCTGGTGGACGTGGCGGCCGGCGCGGGCGACGACCAGGAGCTGCACGTCTACAAGCTCAACGTCGCCGATGAGTCGGTCGATGCGATTGGCGTCTAGCATGACCAACCCATCGACGCTCACGCTGACGACGCCACCCGACGAAAGCCTGCGCGCGCTGGAACGGGCGGTTGCGGCGCGCTTTCACTGGCGAATCCTGACCGGCGGCGCGCACGATCGGCCGCGTTTCATCATCGAAAAGCAGGTTCGCTACAACCTGCTGCGCGGCTGGGACGTTTACGGACTCTATCGGGTGACCGGCCGCTTCGAGCAAACCACGGACGGCGAAACGGCGCTGATTTATACCGTTTCCGGCCAGCGCGCGACGCCGCTGCTCCAGGCGGGCCTCTTTCTGGGCGGGTTTCTGGTGATTACGCTGCTGCTCGCCAGCCTCGTGCTCAGTCCAGAGCTAGCGGGTAACCGGATCGGTCTGGCGCTGCTGGGCGTTATGGTCGCCAGCATGGTCGTCTACGCGGTGGTGGCGGTTCGCGGCTATCGCGGCCATCTGGCGGAACTGACGCGCTTTATGGAAGCCTACGCGCAGCGGGTGAATAACGCGCCCGCCGCTTAAGAGAGTTTCGGGAACCTCCCTCGCAGATAATCTGCATCCTCTGGTTCCCCCTCTCCCGTGCGAAGCCTCCCTTTAGGGACGCTTGCGTGGGAGAGGGGGTGAGGGGTTGATGGCGCGCGATATACCAGAACGCCACCTGAGCATCCACCGTTGCGCCGGGGTGAAATACACCTCGGTCATTGTCGTCGCCGTTCAGCCGGCGACGATCGTCTCGATCCACGGGCGATGCTCGGCGTAATGCTCGAAGGTGTTGCCGACGATGTAACCGACCACCGGTTGGTCGTTGCCGGGGTCGTCGGCATAGTCGCTGTAGGGCCGCTGGAGGTCGGCGTCGGTCAGCGCGCCGATGCGGGCCACCAGTTGGCCGTGAATGTCCGCGAAGGTCTGTTTCACCTCGTCGAGCGAGAGGCCGGCGTGCTGGTCGCGGATGATGGCGTTCATCACGTCGTAGTCGTGGCCGTTCCAGGCGTCGTCGTCCAGGCCCATCGCCTGCTGGCGGTCTTCGCGCTTCAGCAGGGCGACGATGCCCTTCTCCCAGATCGCCAGATGCATGACGTGGTCTTTGACCGACCAGCCGGCCACATCGGTCGGGCCGGTCATCTGCGCCGGGGTGAGCGTCGCCAGGTAAGCCTGAAACTCATCCCAGCCGCTTTCCATCGCCGTCAAGAGTTCAGCCGTCGTCAGGTTCTGCTCGTCACTCATGGCGTTTCTCCTCCGTGCTCGCGTTGGCTCTGGTTAAACGCCGGCGATAATCGCCTCGATCCACGGGCGATGCTCGGCGTAGTGCTGAAACGTGTCGCTCATGACGGTCTTGTAGATCGGCGTTTCGCCGGTCGTCGCTGGTTGATAGTGACGGTAAGGCAGGTTCAGCGCGTCATCGGAAAGCGCCGCGACCCGCGCCATCAGGGCGGCGTGCGTCTTCCGGAAGCGGTGCAGCACTTCGTCCAGCGACAGCGCCGCCGTCGCCTCGCGCATGAGGGCGTTCATGCGGTCGAAGTCGCCGCTGGCCCAGGCGTCGGCGTCCAGGCCCATCGCTTCGTAGCGCACCTGCCCGCCAAACAGGCCCTCGACGCCCTGCTCCCACATCGCCAGATGCATGACGTGGTCGCGCACCGACCAGCCGGCGGCGTCGGTCGGGCCGGTCATCTGCGCCGGGGTGAGTGACGCCAGATACGCCTGGAAGTCGTCCCAACCCGCCTGCACCTGCGCCAACAACTCTGCTTTCGTCATCTCGCTGCTCATGCTGCTTTCTTCCTGGTGAACGCCGCGCTGCATGTACCGTGTGACATCGCGAGTGAGCCGGAACGCTTTCACTCGTTACTCGGGACTTATGCTCATTCGTTGAGCTATCGCGTTCGGTCGCCCGGACGATAAATCGTCCGGCTACGTATAGGTGAAAGCACCCTGAAGGGTGCTCAGGCAGGTATTATATGATCGAACGGTTACTTCTGAGCCTGCTGAAGCTGCTCTGTTGCAAAGTCCCGAAGTATTGCCTAACTCACTCTGGCTCCCCTCTCCCCGCTTGCGTGGGAGAGGGGCCGGGGGTGAGGGGTTAAACCAATTCCCAGAACCTTGCAACAGAGCCTGCTTCAGCAGGCTTTCACCTATACGTAGCCGGGGCATTTATGCTCCGGCGGGCGGCGCGACAAGACACGCCCGCCACTTGCACGCCCACATCCCGCAACCTGTATAATCCTACTCGTTACTCGTTACTCGTTACTCGTTACTCGTTACTCGTTACTCGTTACTCGTTACTTCCCCCAACAACTCGCGCACTTTTTCGGCGGCGTGGGCGCGCGGCACGATGACCTCCGCGCCGTCCTTCAGCCGCTTCAACTTGACGACGCCGCTCGCGACTTCGTCCGGGCCGAGCAGGGCGACGACCGGAATCCCCTTCTTGTCGGCATGGCTGAACTGCTTGCCGATATTTTTGTCCTGCATGTACAGCTCGGTGCGCACTTCCTGGGCGCGCAGCTCGGCCGCGAGCTGGGTCGAGGCGCTGCGCAGATCGTCGCCGAAGACGGTCACCAGCACCTGTACCACCGTGCCGCCGAACGCCGCCGGATACAGGTCGAGAATGTCCATCACGTCGATCAAGCGCTCGATGCCCAGGCTGGTGCCGGTCGTCGGCAGGCTTTCGCCGCGGAACATGCCCACCAGCGCGTCGTAGCGCCCGCCGCCGCTGACGCTGCCCAGGTTCGGCTCGGTGATGATCGTCTCGAAGATCGGGCCGGTGTAGTAGCCCAGGCCGCGCACCATCGTGAAGTCGAACTCGTAGAACTTGAGCGCTACATCCAGGTCGGACAGGTGATCGGAGATGGCGCGCAGCTCGCGAATGCCTTCCTGCGCCGCCGGCAGGTCGCCGAGCAGCTCTTCCAGGAAGTCGACCCGCTCCAGCCCCGGCATCTGCGCGGTGATGAGCGGCATCATGCGCTGGACGACGTCCATGCCAATGCCGCGTTGAAGCAGCTCGTTTTGCACGCCTTCCGCGCCGACCTTGTCGAACTTATCGATGCTGCGGTACAGCTCTGGCAGCAGCGAATCCGGCACGCCGGAGTACTGGCCGATGGCGGTCAGCAGCTTGCGGTTGTTGATCTTGACGGTGAACTGCGGAATGCCGAGCCGGCGCAGCGCCGTCACCACCATCGACAGAATTTCGGCGTCGGCGCTCATGTCGCCCACGCCGACGATGTCGGCGTCGCACTGGTAGAACTCGCGGTAGCGGCCCCGTTGCGGGCGCTCGCCGCGCCAGACCGGCGAAATCTGGTAGCGCTTGAACGGCAGCGTGATCTCGTTCTGGTACTGGGCGACGACGCGCGCCAGCGGCACGGTCAGGTCGTAACGCAGCGCCAGCTCTTCCTTGCCCTCGGCGTGCTGGGCGCGGTAGATGAGCTTTTCGGCGTCCTCGCCGTACTTGCCCATCAGCGTTTCGTACAGCTCCATGACCGGCGTTTGCAGCGGCTCGAAGCCATAGAGCTGGAAGACTTCGCGGACGATGCCGAAGACGTACTCCCGCTTGAGCATGGCCTGCGGTAGAAAGTCGCGCATACCTTTGGGCAGACGGGGTTTGATTTTGACTTGTGGCGCCATGAGTGCTCCTTTGGGCGCTGGGGTGGGGCAATTAAGCAACAAAAAAGCGCGGACCAACGTCCGCGCTTTCGTCTTCAGGTCACGAGCGTTGGTCAGATGCGAGTCGAATGGGCGTGATGGTGATGGGCGTGCGCCAGATTAAACATACGATTCGGCTCCTCAACGTTCGTCCGTAGTATAAGAGGCGACCGGGGCAAAAGCAAACCGCGCTGCAAGGCGCGCGGGCAAAGGTTGACAGGTTGATGAGCGGGCACGGTAGCGCCGTAATCTTCACCGCAATTTGCGCCGGGTGTACACTCATCATAACCCACCCAACCGCGCATAAAACGCCGTGTTTCAAGCGGCGTTTTTCGCGCCTCGCCGCTGTCAGCGCTGCTTAAAAACCAGCTTCACCGTTTTTGTGTTAAGCCGCCGTTTTGTGGCCGTTTCCGCACCGTTTTTCGGCCGGTTTTCCGACCGTTATTCCACCGTTTTCTTTCGCTCATTTGAGGGAGAAAATGCGCCCCGGTGAAATTTCTCCGTTTAAACGGTGCGCGGCCCTCAGTCGGCGCTGCTGCTTTCGGCGGCGGCGCGGGCCTGCCGGTAGACGTCCTGGAACTGTTTCAGGTGGTCGTCCAGGTGCTTCAGGCCCATCAGGTAGGCGGCCGGCGCGTTCTGCGGCCCGTGGCGCTCGACATAGCGCTCGGACAGGTCGCGGAAGGTGTCGAGGAAGGGCGCGTCCGGCCAGGTCGACAGGTAGCCGTGGCAGATACGGCGGCTTTCGGACAGCCGCCGCAGCGCCGCGTCCTGGGTGAGCATCGTCTCCCACGGCGTCTCGTAGCGCAGGCGCGGCTCGCGCGGGTACGGCAGGCCGCGCGCCAGAATCGAGCTGTAGGCCGCGCCTTCTTCGAGCGTGGCGGTAGTGTGGACGACCAGATGGCCCAGGCTCCAGCCGATATGCTCCTCGCCCGGTTTGGCGTACGGGTCGTCGGCGTCGGGGTCGCTCGGCGCGAAGGCGATGTCGTCATCGCTCGACTGGTCGATGATGTCGAGCAGGGCGTCGAAATAGGCGTCGGTCACCCGGCGCAGGTCGTCTACCGTGTAATGGGCGGCGAACTCAAACATCGGTACGTCGCCGTTACGAATAGGGCTAAAGTCAATCAGCACGCTGCACTCCTCGTAAAAATCTCCGCAGAGCATAGAAGGCGAGGTAGGCGAAATTCTTTCCTCAAAGGTGACGGCGCGCGGCTGGTGAATTAGCCGCCTCCTTGCTACACTACGCTCAAAATGTGCCGTCGGGATGCGTGACGCGACCGGCGATGTTTGAGGAACTGGCTATGCTGACCCCTGTTGAACAGATGCTTTTTATCCTGCTGACGCTGTTTTCGCTGGGCGCGGCCTACGCCGGTTTCCGTGAGATCGCCGGGACGATCGCGCGCGGCCAGGGCAAGCTGTACCTGGACCATCTGCCGGCGCGGCTGTTCACGGCGCTGCGCGTCTACCTGACGCAGAACACGACCATGAAAACGCGGCGGGTGACCAGCCTGTTTCATCTGGCCGTCGTCTGGGGCTTCACCTACTACTTCCTGGTGAACGCCGTCGACCTGCTGGAAGGCTTTCTGCCCGATTTCCACTTCCTCGAAAACGCCGGCCTCCTGAACGACGGCTACCGCCTGCTGGGCGACGTCTTCAGCGTGGCGGTCATCGTCGGCGTGGCCTACTTCATCCTGCGGCGCTTCGTGTTGCCGAACCGGCGCGACCTGATCTACCACGAGAACGTGCTGCTGCATCCGGCGGTGCGGGCGGGCGGCATCACCCGCGACTCGCTGATCGTCGCCGTCTTCATCCTGATCCATGTCGGCTCGCGCTTCCTGGGCCAGTCGGTGCAGGTGGCGGCGACCACACCGGACGCGCTGCGGCCGTTCGCCTCGCTGCTGTCGCCGGTCTGGGGCGGCTTTTCGGCCGACGGGCTGAAGCTGCTGGAGCACGGCTTCTGGTGGCTGGCGCTCGGCGGCATTCTGCTGTTCATCCCCTACTGGCCGAACTCCAAACACGCGCACCTGTTCATGGCCCCGATCAACTTCCTGACGCGCCCGCCGCGCACCTCGCTCGGCGAAGTCAAGCCGCTCGACTTCGAAGACGAAGCGGTCGAGCAGTTCGGCGCGAACAAGCTGGAAGACCTGGCGCAGACGTTTCTGGTCGACGGTTACGCCTGCATCATGTGCAACCGCTGTCAGGACGTCTGTCCGGCCTACGTCACCGGCAAGGAACTGTCGCCGTCGGCCTACGAGATCAACAAGCGCTATCTGATGAAGGACTATCAGGCCAGTCTGGCCGACGGCGACAGTTCCTTGCCGGTGACGTAGGCGCGACGCCGCTGGCGCTCAACCAGACGGCCATCAGCGAGTCGGCCGTCTGGGCCTGCACCACCTGCGGAGCGTGCATCGACATCTGCCCGGTCGGCAACGAGCCGATGATGGACATCATCGACATCCGCCGCGACGCCGTGCTGATGCAGGGCGAGTTCCCGGCCGAGCTGAAGACCGCCTTCAACGGCATGGAGCGCCAGGGCAACCCGTGGCAGAGCAACGAGGGTCGCTTCCGCTGGGCTAACGGCCTGGACGTGCCGACGGTCGAAGAGAACCCCGACTTCGACGTGCTCTACTGGACCGGCTGCGCGGTCAGCTACGACCCGCGCGCCCAACTGACGGCCCGCGCGCTGGTCAAGGTCATGCGCGCGTCGGGCGTCAACTTCGCCGTGCTGGGCGAGCGCGAGAACTGCACCGGCGACGTCGCCCGGCGCGCCGGCAACGAAGCGCTGTTCCAGGAGATGGCGGCGGTCAACGTCGAGACGCTCAACGAGGTCAAGCCGAAGCGAATCGTCGTCACCTGCCCGCACTGCTACCACAACATCGGCCAGGAGTACGGCCAGTTCGGCGGCGACTACGAGGTCATTCACCACACCGAGCTGATCGAGGAATTGATCCGCGACGGCCGCCTGCCGGAAACGGCGCGGATGGACCGCATGAGCAACGTCACCTTCCATGACCCGTGTTACCTGGGCCGGCACAACGACGTGGTCGACGCGCCGCGCCACGCGCTCGACGCGGCCGGCGTCAGTCTGGTCGAGATGCCGCGTCATGGCAAGAACTCGTTCTGCTGTGGCGCGGGCGGGGCGCAGTTCTGGAAGGAAGAGGAACACGGCGTCAAGGCGGTCAGCGTCGAGCGCTACGAGGAAGCCAAAGCCACCGGCGCGGACACGGTCGCCGTGGGCTGCCCGTTCTGCCTGCAAATGTTCGAGACTGCCCGGCTGACGGTGACCGATGGCCCGGTCGTCAAGGACGTGGTCGAGCTGATCGCCGAGCGGCTGCCCGCGCCGGTCGGCGACTAAGCGGCCGGCGGTATGCGCGTGGCCCGCAAACGAGCCGGGGCGTGGTGGCTGGTCGTCCCGCTGTTGCTGCTGGCGGCCTGGCTGGGGGCGCGCGGCCTGAACGCCGACCCGATCTGGAGCGACGAGTATTATTCGATCTTCGACGCCGGCGGTACCCAGCCGCAGCCATCGACGGTCGGCGAAATCTGGCAGCGGGTGGCGACGCGCAACCCGTGGCACACGCCGGGCTTCTTCATCGTCCTCAGCGGTTGGGGCCGGCTGGTCGGCTGGGACCCGGCCGTCTTGCGGGCGCTGGCGCTGCTGTTCGGCCTGCTGGCGGTCGCCTGGACCTACCGCCTGGGCCGCGAGCACGTCTCGCCGGCGGTCGGGCTGTACGCGGCGGCTATTCTGGTGACCTCGCTCTACTTCGCCTACTACCTGCACGAAATCCGCATGTACACGCTGATCGTCGGGCTGACGGCCTACACCACCTGGGCCTACCTGCGCCTGCTGGACGCGCCCCGGCTGACGTGGCCCGGCCTGCTGGCGCTGGCCCTGGGCGCGGTCGCCTGCCTGTACACACACTATTTCGCCGCGCTGCCGCTGGCGGCGCTCAGCCTGTATCACCTGCTGTTCGCGCTGCCGGCCCAACGCCGGCGCGGCGCGCTGCGGGCGTGGTGGGCGATTCTCGGCGTCTTCGGGCTGGCGGGGCTGCTGTTCGTCCCCTGGCTGCAAGCCTTCCTGGCCGGGCTGGACCTGGCGATGAACGCCGGTGGCCTGCAAAGCCGCGCGCTCGACAACCTGACGGTCGTGAGCTGGTTGAGCGGACTGTTCAGCAACGGGCACATCGCCCTGTTGGCCGGGCTGGTCGCGCTGGGTATCTACGCCGGCCGCGCGCCGCGCCCGCGCCGTATCCTGCTGATTCTGGTCCTGCTACTGGCGGTCGCGCTCGGCATCAACGCCGCGCTGCACCTGATCGAAGGCACGCGCGTGCGTTACCTGATTACGCTCTGGCCGCTGCTGGCGTTGGTGGTCGCCGGCGGTTTCGATACGCTGCGGCGCTGGCGGTTCGCGCCGCAAGTCGCGCTCGGCGTCTGGGTGGCGCTCGGCCTGACCGGGTCGGCCGTGCCGGCCTACGTCGCCGGGCTGGACAGCGCGACCTACATCTTCCCGATGCACGACGAGGCGCACCTGCTGCGCGACCGCATCCAGCCGGGCGACTACATTCTGAGCTATCTGCCGCCGGGGCTGCCGGAAGGGCGCTACCAGAAACAGGCGGCGTTTTACCTGGGGCCGCTCAACACGCCTTACCGGACGCTGCAAGTGCAGTCGCCGGAGCTGGCCTCGCCGTTCCACGCCGAAGTGATGGCGTCGATGGGCGGTCCCAGCCGCGTCTGGCTGGCCTCGGTCCCGGATCATGCGCCGCCCGACCTGGGCGACCTGGAGCGCCAGCTCGGCGGCGATTACACGCAGTGCGGCGGACTTTCCGACCGGCCGGGGCTGCGGCTAGACCTGTACGCGCGCTCGCCCGTCTGCTGCATTCCCGACACCGCGCCGGGCGCGCCTGAGTTGGTTTATGGCGACGGCGCGACCGTGCGCGGCAGCGCCGTGACGCTGTCGCCGGGCGGCGAGTCGGTGCTGGTGGCGCTGGCCTGGGCGTTCGCGCCGGAGGTCGACAGCAGTGCGCTATCGATGGCGCTGGTACTGGTGGACGCGGCCGGCGAAACACGCGCGCAGGTCGACGCGGGCATCGGCCCCGGCAGCGCCATCTGCCGCATCGTCACGCTGCCGGCGGATGGGCTGGCGGCGGGCGTCTACGAAGTGCGGCTGGGCGTCTACCCGTGGCAAACCGGGAATCGCCTGCCGGGCCATGACCTGCGGCGCGGTCTTACCTCCGACCTGCTGACGGTCGGCAGTATCGAGGTCGCGCCATGAAGCCGCGTTCGGTTTATCTGTGGCTGCTGCCGGTGCTGCTGCTGGCCTTCTGGCTGGGCGCGCGCTCGCTCGACAGTGACGCGATCTGGCTGGACGAGTACTTCTCGCTCTACGACTCCGGCGCGGGGCCGTACGGGCCGCTGACGCCGGGGCAAATCTGGGAGCGTGTGGCCGAGCGCAACCCGTGGCACGCGCCCGGCTTCTTCATCGTCCTCAGCGGCTGGGGCCGGCTGGTGGGTGACGAGCCGGCGGCGCTGCGGGTCTTCTCGCTGCTGCTGGGCGCGCTGACGGTCGCGACGACCTACCAGCTCGGCCGGACGCTGGTCTCGCGGCGCGTCGGGCTGTACGCGGCGGCGCTGCTGGCAACGGCGGCCTTTTTCATCTACTACGAGCATGAAATCCGCATGTATACGCTGATCGCGTTCATGACGGTGATCACGCAGCTCGTCTATTTCCGGCTGCTACGGGCGCGCGGCCGGCCGCACCCGCTGCTGTGGCTGGCGTGGTTCGGCTGTGTGGCGGCGGTGCTCTACATCCACT
>Ga0351855_1047_pt1 | contig 26739 bp, 28 predicted proteins | sample BONcelFGM3001C11_FD_206794 | JGI IMG/M metagenome (GOLD analysis project Ga0351855, IMG submission 206794) | Enriched cells from coal bed in the Powder River Basin, Montana, United States - BONCAT cells FGM rep2 HSBNCT.FGM.300.1.C11 ...
AAATATTGTCGTCCCTCTATTTATTTTTCTTTATTTAATTTATAAATCCAGGGAATGTTCAATCTATCTTGTATCCTTGCCATTAATTTTAGCATTAGACAGAAGTATTTATTTAGATATTTATAAAATACAATTTGAAATATTAGGTATATCGTTGGGCATTCATGATCTCTTTTTAGCTTTTCAAATCATCGCTTGGGTATATGTAGTATATACAATGCCGGTTACAACATCGATAAAGCATAGCACGGGCTATAAATTGGCGATAGGAATTTTGTTTTATTATTTATTTCTCATAATTATTTCCCTGCCAAGTCTTGAAAAGATCATGGGGAGGCCAATATTTTATTTTTCGCGCATGTACCTTCTCCCTGTAGGGTTCCTTATCATGATGGATACATATCGTCGATTTTCTATTGAAGAAGTAATGACTTTTCTGAATGATCTGCGCAACATCGTTTTGATACCTTGCATCCTTTATATCATTAACGGAATTTATCCTGGAGCAACATATGAATTTATCGAAGGGCTCGACAGGTACGATCCCATAACAGGTACAATACGAAGTTATACTTTTCCTGCCATATTATACGTCCTTTCATTGGCAATAACGGTAGGAAAAATGAAGTTTTCTTTTAAAGAATTGGTAATCATGCTAACTATGCTGACGGCTGGCATCTTTACTTTCTCACGAGGTTTGTTCTTAATTTCAATTGCAGTCGTTATTCTTGGAAGATTCTTCGGCAGCAAAAAAACCGCAGGAAATAAACTAAAGATCATCCAACCCATATTCACTTTGATACTCGTCGCGTCACTATTGCTTATCACACAAATATTTTTTTTTCCGCAATACAGTTTTCTCTTGGAAAGGCTGGAGCTTTTACTATTCGTAGGTTCTGATACGAATACCCTAGGGAGGTTGGATCTGTTGGCTATTTCCATTAAGGCAGCAAAAGAAAATAGCATATTGTTTGGCGCGGGAGCTTACGATACTAAAAATATATATATGTGGGTTATGGGTAGTTACGATAGTGATATTTATCAAATAATTGCTCGAAGTGGTTTCATAGGCCTTGGTATATATATGGTCGTACAAGTATCTGCATTATGGGGAGCTCTAAGCCTTATGAATAGGCGCACTGATAAACACTTTGAAGTTACAGCGATAAGCATACTTTTCCTATTTGAGATGTTGCTTCATTCAATTATATCGACAAGCTATGTACATTATCCGACGATTACAACAATTGGATTCGTTTTCATTTGCATCGAGGCTGGCCAGCTTTGGTCGCAAGCATAAAACAAGGGGTTTATCTGAGCTCAATGTTATACCGGCAGGCGTCAGTCTGCAGCAAATCTATAAGAACTGAGGTTGCGCCATTCTCGGTTTAATCGCGGTTGCATTTTTGTCATATTTGTTTACAGCAAAAAATCTCTTTAGGTTTCTATCTTTATAGGTCATGAAGTTAGTTGCTTATCACGATAGATGGGATAGAGATTGCACCATCTTTTTATAGGTTATAATCAATATTTCACACTATCCTTAAGACAGATCTCTTATTGGCTATTTTACATTATTTGGCAAATCATGATGACTATCATTTTATCACCAAATGATTTTGATATATAATATTTATTTGGCATATAATGTCATTTGGTTGGACGTTTATTGGCAAATAATTAAACGAGATAGGTAAGATGACTAATATCCCATGGAAAAAATGGCGCAATTTAAGGTTGAAACATACGAGATATATTCTTAATGAATTGAGTAGAAGCATTATTCAGTTCATAGTTAAGTGCCGAAAACGTATTATAAGACTAAAAATTAGATGGTTAGAAATTAAGCGATCTCCATTCATCGGACCATATGAAAAGGAAGGCATTTTGATGAGCTTCCGCGAAGAACAATGGCTCTACACAAATCGACATTTAATCCGTGGTTATGTTTTGGATATGTCCACGCCAAAGTATTTCCACGATTGGATATATGAACTTACGGGTGTAGATAAGGTTTTAATTAGTGATTTACAGGATCAAGCTATTGAGAAAGCTGGACATCGGTCTCAAGTAGACATTATATGTGATTTCTGTGCAATTGACCTACCGGTACCAGAGGAAAGTTATGACACAGTCCTTTGTCTAAATATTCTCGAGCATTGTGAAGATCCCATGTCAATGGTGAAAAATATATATCGTGTTCTCCGAATGGGGGGGGTAGCATTTTTTTTGACCCCATATGCCTATATCGATGGGCATATGGGAAATTTAGGCCCTGATTATTGGCGGTTTGGAAGAGATGCTTTTTTGTTGATGGCCAGAAAAACAGATTTTGAAGTAATGGCAACTGGTGCGCATGGCGATATGGGTAAATATTATAAGTATGAAATAGGAGAAGATGTATCTGCAAAAGGTAATCATAGAGGCGTACCTTTGGCGACATGGATGATATGCCGCAAAGGGGAAAGATAACAAATGTCCATACTATTTTTGGCACCTTATTGGCAAGCCATGTCCGAAGTATGGCTTCAATATTCGATTGAAGCCCTATCGGATAATATTGCTTGTATTGCCGCCAACAATACACAAGGGAACCGATATTGGCGCAACAAGATTAGAGCCGTGTCACTTAGCCGTACTGATAAATTATTTAACCGCTTACTATGGAGAGCAGGGTTTTATACACAGCAAAAAATCCTAATGAGGGAAATACAAAGAAAAGAAGTGAGTCATATTTTATGCCATTACGGAACCACGGCGGTCAATCTCTTTGATGTCTGGAACCAGACAGACAAACCTCTCTTCGTTCATTTCCATGGATGTGATGCAACGTTCAATCTTTGCCCGGATGACAATCCGGGTAGATTAAATCATCGCACCGATTATAAGGATAAATTAATTAGTATATCAAAACATGCTACTTTTATTGCAAATTCTCACTATACAAAAAAGCTGCTTATCAGTGCGGGATTGCCTGAAAAACGCATTGTGGTTAAATATCTCGGCGTTCCGATTCCTCAACAAGCAAAGAATCATTTTGAAAAGAAAGAAATACATATCCTCCAACTAGGGCGTTTGGTGGATTTCAAGTCACCGGATAGAACTATCCGTGCTTTTGAGATGGCGCGGGATAACGGATTGCGAGCACGCCTGACGATTGCAGGAGATGGACCCCTGAGACCCATGTGTGAGCTAATTAGATTACGTTCACCCTATAGAGAATCAATTTTAATATCGGGTGCTGTTACGGCTGCAGCCGCCCAAGAATTATTTCTTGATACAGATATTTACACACAGCATAACATTACCGGTGAGATAACCAACCAGGCGGAGTGTTTCGGAGTGACGATCATTGAAGCAATGGCTGCTGGCGTGCCTGTTCTGGGAACAAAGAGTGGTGCAGTAATTGAAACGGTCGTTGATGGGGAAACAGGGATACTTGTTGAACCAGGAGATGTTGAAGAGCAAGCGGCGAATATGTGCTTGCTTGCGAAAAATGTAGATCTGCGAAAAAAAATGGGTTTGGCTGGCCGCGTGCGGGTTTTGGCAAATTTTACCTCACAAATTGAAGCTAACAAACTCAAAGAAATAATGAACATTTAACTCGAATTATATGAACCTTGCGCATTGTTTTTTTGAAAATACACCAAAGCTCTGTGGATCTGATGTTTCATTCTTTTACCCAAATGGATAGAATCGTATGAATGATAATCCGCTAATTTCAGTAATTATTCCATCTTACAACCGGGCACGGTTTATCGAACGCGCACTAAACAGCGTGTGCGCCCAGACGTATAAAAATCTGGAAGTGATTGTCGTTGATGATGGTTCTTCAGACGATACGGAAGAACGAGTGTCTGCCATGGCACGTATGGACAGTCGGATTAGTTATGTACGTCATTTCGTTAATCGTGGTGCTCAGGCAGCCCGCAATACCGGTGTTCATAAAGCAAAAGGGGTTTATATTGCGCTTTTAGACTCAGATAATGAATGGCTGCCATCAAAGATTGAAAAGCAAATAGAGGTATTCCATAATGGAAATCATGCGATAGGCACAGTATACACTGGATTTATAAGGAAATATGCTGATGGCCATATAGGCTACGAACAAAAACCTTGTTTTCGGGGAGAAATAATCAAGGACGCGCTCTCCGATTGGGTTGCCGACACAAGTACCTTGCTAATAAAAAAAAAGGTCCTATTAGCTGCCGGTGTATTTGATGAGCGAATCAGGGCCTTTCAGGAGTGGGACCTCTGTATCCGCTTATCAATGCATGGTGAATTTGATTATGTAAACGAACGACTTGTCATTTATCACCTTCACAAATATGAAACCGTTTCCAAGGGTGTTAACAGCGCAGACGCTTATATGGATCTTGTAAATATTCATTACGACGACATCATTAGAATTGCAGGAAAAATAACGCTGGTTAAACACTTTAAAATAGCCGGCAACACTTACATGTTAATACCAGCGCCACAGGATGCCCGCAACTGCTTTAAAAAGGCATTAAAAATAAGGCCTTTCGACTGTAACTTGTTATTCTTATATATAGCAGCAAAAGTTGGTGGAAATTTTTACAAAGCAGCAATGTCGTTTGATTACTATTATTCAGCGATATTTTATCGGAAAGGTTGATACTTGTCGCCTGGCTCGTAATAAAAACCTTCTGGCGATGCGACCTTCAGGTTAACCATGGAAAAATACCCAATTATGTGCGGAGGAAAGTGAGAAATATGGGTTGCAGATTGACTCGCTCAAGCGAAATTGAAAAGTTAAAATGTCGTAAAATAATACGCAGATTATATTCAGAAATATGGGAAGTAATTCGTTACATTATGCCTTTTGTTTATCACATGCGTTCGTATTGGAAAGCTTCAAAAAAAATGGGTGATTACGAAGCTGAACGGGCAAGGTTATTTGAACAGCTTATTGAAGATAGCGTGGATAGAAAATGTTTGCAAATCGGAGTAAGGAATGAAAAATATTCTGCCCATTGGATTAGCGTAGACCTCTTCGATATGTCAGAATATATCGATTATCACTATGATGTTCATGATTTGAAGTTCACAGACAATACTTTTGACATAATAGTTTGTAATGCGATATTGGAACATGTTGAAAATCCAGAAGGAGCAGTTCGCGAATTATACCGAGTTTTAAAATATGATGGCTTGATTTGGATTGAAATTCCATTTAATCAGCCTTACCATCCTTCACCGAATGACTATTGGCGTGTTTCACCAGCTGGAATAAAAATCTGGATGAAAGATTTTATTAAAATTGCATCCGGCCATTTCAAGATAGACAGATCAAGTATTTATAATGGCGTTTACTATTACGGTATACTATCACCGGTCCTAAAATGCGATTTTTGTAGAAGTTCTGGACAAGCGAGTTGAATTGGATTACACTCATTCTGAGATATTTACTTTTCATAAAATCAAGGAGTGAGAAAAATGATCGACGTTACATTTACTCAGCACGATTTAAATGTCATTGATTATGAGCGGTTCAATCATCCGATGCCATATGTCCAGCGGCGAATGGAAATTCTTTGGTTGAAAAGTAAGGGCATTTCCCACAAGCAAATCGCTGAACTCGCGAGGGTTTGTCCAAACACAGTAACGAAATATATCGAAATGTACCTTCATGGTGGTCTCGATGAAATCAAAAAAGAAAATTTCTATCGACCTCAAACCGAATTGATTAACCACTGTGAATCATTAGAGCAATATTTCCGTGAAAATCCTGTTTCGAGTGTTAATGAAGCTATTACCAAAATCCAGGAATTGACAGGCATTCAACGAAAAAAATCCCAAGTCAGGGTGTTTCTACGAAAAATTGGCATGCGGCCCAGAAAGATGGGTGCTATTCCCGGCAATGCAGACCCCGCCAAACAAGAAGAGTTTAAAAAAAAATTCTTGAACCCAAATTAGAGGAAGCGAAAGCAGGGCTCCGGCATGTCCTCTTCATGGATGCAGCCCATTTTGTTTTCGCGCCGTTTCTTGGAATCGTATGGTGTTTTGCAAGGCTTTTTACAAAGGCTCCTTCCGGAAGAAAACGATTCAATGTATTGGGAGCTATCGATGCGATCAGCCATGAGATGACGGTTGTTACTAATACTGACTACATCAACTCTTGTAGCGTTTGTGATCTCTTGAAAAAGATCGCCTGGAAATACTGCAGCCTTCCAATTTCTATCGTTTTGGACAACGCCAGGTATCAGAGGTGCAACCTGGTACAGGATCTTGCAAAATCGCTGAATATCGAATTGCTGTTTCTGCCGTCCTATTCTCCGAACCTGAACCTGATTGAAAGAACCTGGAAATTTGTGAAGAAAAAATGCCTGTATTCAAAATTCTATCCAGATTTCGTTTCATTCACTCAGGCAATTTCAGGCTGCCTCAACAAAGCGAGCAGCGAGTACAAAAATGAATTGGATTCTCTTCTTTCATTAAAGTTCCAGACATTCTCAAAATCGCAAATTATGACCGGCTAAAGTATAGAAAATCGAAATAAGAAAAAAGCGGAGTAGCTGTATTATGAAAGTTTGCCTGGTTTGTTATGAGGATGTGAATCCGTGGATAGTAACAAAGTTTGGAGTAAAAATGCATGAGTGCCTTTCAAGTATTGGTATCCAATCAAATATTGCCAGACAACCCGATTCAACCGCAGACATTAATCATTATATGCTTTATGATAGATTTGACGGCAAAAAACACTCGACTGACACCATAATGATCACACATATAGATAATCTCTGCAAGTTAGACTTAATGAAAAAACTGCTCATAAACGCAGAAATGGGTATTTGCATGTCAAGAGATACTATGGATAATTTGGCGAACCTTGGGGTACCGAGAAATAAACTCTGTTATATTAATCCTGCGCATGATGGTGTCATCATTCCAAAACCTAAGGTTGTTGGTCTTGCCAGTCGTGTTTATATCGATGGCAGAAAAAGGGAGCACTTCTTATCAAGACTCGCTAAAGATATTGATCCTCGCCTTTTTAGTTTCAAAATAATGGGAAATGGCTGGGATGATAGAGTAAATGACTTGAGGGACCAGGGGTTTAGCGTAGAATATACAAATGACTTTGATTATGATAAATATTTGGAGGTCATAACATCACTGGATTACTACCTCTATATGGGACACGATGAGGGCCAAATGGGTTTTGTTGATGCCCTTGCTGCCGGAGTGGAAACAATTGTTACCCCGCAAGGCTATCATTTGGATGCAGAAGGAGGCATTAGTTATGCATTTAATACTTATAATGAATTATTAGCTATATTCAAAACACTTACTAATAAGCGATTAAAGTTAATTAATTCTGTTTCAAATTGGAAATGGGAAGATTATACCCTTAAACATTTGGAAATATGGGAATATCTTCTTGCGAGAAATAATGATATTATTAGTCCGCCGGACAGGAATTATTGCGATGGTCTTTGCTCCGTAGAGCAGTTTGACAAAAGAAGGGCAAGAGCATCATCAAATAATCGTCTCATATTAGGACTGCTGTATAATAAGTATAAGCATGATTATAGGCAGAAAAGATATGATATTTCAGATATTATTAAGAAAGGAGGGTATTTGGTTTTTACCAAAAAACTTTTTCGGTATTTTCTCAGGACAGTTCATAATGTTTTGGATAAATCAATCAGGGTATTTAAGGGGTAGAAAAGGATGCTATCAATAAATCTCATATTGTGTCCTTATTCCGTCACCAAGGGAACATAAAAAGTATAATGGCTAATCATTCTGTGGATGGTATTTATTCGGATGCTTGGGGAATTGTTGAACAAAAACAACGTTGGATAAATCCAAACTCAACATACAAAGATTTGCTTAGCATCTATGATGCTAAGGTTAAGCTTGATGCAAAGGAATCCGTTATCAAGGAGCTGGAAGGGATTTGTCAAACATTTCAAATAAATTTATCCAAGGCAAGGATTCTTGACGTCGGTTGTGGGTTTGGTACTTTTGTCCTGGCGTGCATACAAAAGGGGTATGATGCTTATGGTATCGATATTTCAAAAGCAGAAATTCAATTTGCGTTTAGCCGACTTTGTACCATGGCGTCTGGTATTATAAGGCCCGAACATCGTTTTGTACACGCCGACGCACGGGCGATAAGCGGGGAGCTTGTTAATCAATTCGACGTTGTGACTTCATACCAAGTCATTGAACATGTTTCCGATTATAAACACCACATTGATATTTGTGTGGAGTATCTGAAGCCGGGGGGCATTTTCATTATACAATGCCCTAATTATTTGTGGCGATGGCGCGAACCTCATTACAATGTGCCGTGGATACCGTTACTTCCTAAAATCCTTGCTAGGCCATACTTGCGTTTTTGTGGGATGAATACAGAATATCTTGATGAACAATTGTTTTTTGTAAAAAAACCGCTAATTGTGAGTTACGTAAAAAAGAAAGGGCTGAATGTCCTACCATCGTTTAGCTACAAAATTGAGAAAGTGGACGAAATACATTCCCATCTGAAACGTCAAATTGTTTTTTTGTTAAAAAAAAAGGGATTTCATCAAATGATTCTATCCATCGAAATGTTGAATCCATTTGTTCCAAGTCTATCAATCATTGCCCAGAAGAGAAAATAGTGCTCAATAAATTTTATTTTACTTTTACTCGTAATCAATGAAAATTTGCTTTTTGGGACGCGTGGCGGAAGCATTGCAGGGAAATACGCCTGGTGGCGCGGAGATGCAAATATCCCTGCTGGCAAAAGCGCTTGTTCGCGACGGATGTCAAGTTGATGTGATTGACCCACCTATCGCACAATCATTTCGTACTGGCGAAGGAATAGACGTGTGGAATATTCCTCAATGGTCGCATGGAATAAGAGGATTGAGACTCATTACACATCGTTTACCAGGATTGGTAAAAGCGCTTTACGAGCATCCTGCAGATGTGTACTATGTTCGTGGACGAAGCTTTTGGTTTTTTGTGGTTGCCGCCGTTGCAAAGCGGCTTCGTGGTAAGTTTATCGTCGCAGTCGCCCATGATTCTGACTTAATGCAATTTCGAGATCGCTATCGGTTATTCTATCGTTATGACAAGGGCTTGTGGGAGTGGTTGTCAAATTATCTGCTGACAGAAGTTTTCTCACCAATAGTTCTTCGCTTCGCAGATATCCTTTTTGTCCAACACGAAAAGCAAAAGCAATTAGCAGAACAAAGAGGCAAACGTGCAATTCTCTTCAGAAATATTTTGGACAATAGTCTATCTGTAGCAGAGCCACGATCGATGAAAAGAAATTATGTTGTTGTCGGAGAGTTGAGCGTGCGAAAAGGTCTCCCGATTTTGCTGCAAATTGTAACGGAATGCCCGGACGAGATATTTGAAATCATTGGCCCTCCGACTGATAATGAGGGTGTCAAAGCGTTTGATATTCTCAAATCATTAAGAAATACGGTCATGTGGGGCAGGCTTGATAATGCTAAGACGAGAGAACTGATTGCTCATTCGAAAGCTCTAGTGAACACATCTTTGGTGGAGGGATTTCCAAATACTTTTCTGGAAGCGTGGTGTATTGGCAAGCCGGTCATTTCATTCAATGTTGATCCTGATGGAGTCATTGCAAAGTATAATCTCGGGGTAGCTTGTTCAGGTGACCTGCAATTAATGAAGAAATACATCACAGGCAATAATTTCTCTTATGATCCAACCGTATTAAAGAAATATGTTGCTAAATTTCATTCTGTTGCAGCAGCGGCAAGCAAATTTCGAAGCTATGTTACCGTTGATTAGTCCTACAAGATGAATTATGTGCATTGATAGCCATAAATCAAAAATGTTCTATTCTAAACGCCGGGCCATTATATATCCGCTTGATGTTCCGGATACTGTGGAATATTCTGTCTATCGTGCGAATTTAGAATACGGCAGCAAAAGAAATTTAGGAAAGATTGCAGTTTTAGAACTTGGTTGTGGAACGGGGAGATATTTCCATCTCTTGAGCAATGTGAGCACGCTTGTGGGGGTTGATATTTCTTCTGCTATGCTGGAAAGGGCCAACGAGAATCTGCAAACAATGTCTGCGCTCTCTGGTTGCACACGACTTATCAACAGCGATTTTGTAAACCTTCAACTTCATGAACTATTTGATTTTATTTATTCAATCGGTACATTAGGTGAGTACTGTAAATTCAACTCAGAAATTATTAGTAAGATCATAGGATGGTTAAAACCAAGCGGATTTTTATTTTTCACTATTGTTGATGCTGATTCATATACTATACAGTACAGGCAAGGAATAAAAGATTCGTTTAAGAAAATTATTAACACGGTTTTGGAAATTTTGCCGGAACATTATAGAGTGACCATAGGTCATAGGTTTTTGGACACTAAAGATTGGAAACATCTTTTTATGACAAAAGCTCAAGTGGAAGAGGTTCTGGAAAATTGCTCTGATAATATTACATACGAAATATCAAGTGCGCGAGACGCTAAACATGTCCATCACATTTGTAGAGTATGGCTATCTAATTCTCCGAAAAAAGTAAGTAAGTAAAGGGAAGTCATTGTGTGCGGAATTTGCGGGAAAATATATTTTGATACATCTCGAAGAATTGAGGAAAGCGAAATCCGAGGGATGACAGATTCAATCCGTCATCGTGGTCCTGATGACGACGGGTATTATGTGCAGGATAATGTCGGTTTGGGATTCAGAAGATTAAGTATCATCGATCTTAGCACAGGGCATCAACCCTTGACGAATGAGGATGGATCAATTTGGATCATCTTCAACGGCGAAATATATAATTTTCAGGAGCTTCGGGACCTTCTTATAAATAAAGGTCACATCTTGAGAACAAAGACAGATACCGAGTGCATTGTGCATCTCTATGAGGAATTCGGAAGTGATTGTGTTACGTACTTGAGGGGAATGTTCGCCTTTGCGATCTGGAACAACAAAAAGAAAGAGTTATTTTGCGCAAGAGACCGTTTTGGGATTAAGCCATTCTACTACTATTGTGATAAGCACACCTTTGTTTTTGGTTCCGAAATCAAAGCGGTTTTGAAAGCTGCCGATGTCGATCGTGCAATAGACCTGAATGCATTGGATTTATATTTTACATACGGATATGTTACAGGCAGTAGGACAATTTATTCAACTGTTAAGAGACTTCTTCCCTCGCACACATTAACACTCCGACCATATTCCACATCTCAACCACACATGGCCCGATATTGGGATTTACAATTTCAACCCGACTATTCGAAAACAGAGGCAAAATGGCGTGAGGAGCTCAAACATGAATTTTCCGAATCAGTCCGCATTCATATGATTAGTGATGTACCTTTTGGAGCTTTTTTAAGTGGCGGCATTGACTCAAGTTCTGTTGTAGCGCTCATGGCGCGACATTCGAAGGAGCCGGTGAAAACATTCTCCATCGGCTTTTTAGAATCGCGTTTCAATGAACTTCAATATGCGAAGGAAGTTGCACGGCAGTATAAAACGGATCATCATGAACGAGTACTTGAGCCCGAATCGGTGAATCTTCTGTCTACTCTCGTACATGCGTATGATGAACCATTCGCGGATAATTCTGCTATACCTACTTATTATGTATCAAAGTTCGCGCGTGAACATGTAACGGTTGCTCTTTCCGGGGACGGTGGCGATGAACTGTTTGCCGGCTATACTGACTATTCTAAGTTGAAAAATATTCAGCGGTACAATTTTCTTCCTTCACTTGTGCACAAACCTCTCGCAAATCTGATTCATTCGTTTATTCCGAATACGATGAAGGGGAAGGGGCTTTCATATTTACTGTCGAAAGACAAAGAAATGGTTGCTGCGCATATCACCGTGTTCAATTGGCTAGAAAGAAAAAAGCTATATTCACGCCATACATATGATGAACTTAAGGGGAGTTATGCTGAGTCATATAAAGAAGAAATCATTAGAAATTCTACGGCATCGGAATACGTTAGCAGAATCCAGGAATTAGATATCCGGAGCTATCTGGTCGATGATATCTTGACGAAAGTTGACGTTGTAAGTATGCAAAATTCGCTTGAGGTGAGAGTGCCGTTTCTGGATCATAAATTTGTCGAATTAACATTGAAAATTCCCTCGCGATATAAAATGCATAATCACGAGCAGAAATTCATATTCAAGAAAGCACTGTCACCATATCTTCCTGCATCTGTTCTCAGACATAAGAAACAAGGGTTCAGTGTGCCCTTTAATTTATGGTTTAAAAAGGATCTTAAAGAATACGTTGATGATCGTTTTCTTGCTGCACATTCGAGATTGTCGGACTATCTGAATATGGACTACGTGAGAAATGTGGTCAATGACCATCGCAGCGGTGGCAGAGATTTCAACACAAAGATATGGTCGATCTTATTTTTTGACGCATGGCTGGACCGATTCGGTATTTATTAAATCTTCTCTCACGGAAAAACAAGCTTAAGTCATGTATTTTATATTAACAATTGATACGGAAGCTGACAATCAGTGGTGCCATGGTTGTCAACTGACAACTGAAAATGTAAATTACTGGGCACCATTTCAAGAGTTATGTGAGGATTATGGTATAAGGCCAACTTATCTTATTACCTCCGAAATTTCATCGGATCCATCGGCAATATCTTTTTTCCGGCCTATTATTAAAAATAGCTTGGCAGAGGTTGGTGCACATCTTCACCCTTGGACAACACCTCCTTTTGAGGATCTGACGGGACTTCGTTTTAATGACAACGTTCATGCATTCCCCTCTGATCTAAATTCCAAATTATTAACGGCGAAACTAAAGGTTCTCTCTGAACAGATCACATCAATAACAGGGCATCCGCCGACCTCTTTTCGTGCCGGTCGCTTCGGTTTCAACGAAGAATGTGCCAATGCATTATGTGGGTTGGGATATATTGTGGACTCATCCGTCGTTCCTCAAATTTCTTTTAGAAAGACGATTGGATTAAAATCAGAAGGGGGGCCGGATTTTTGTAATAAAACGGCATGGCCTTTTAGCATTAAATGTGAGAACGAAAAAACTCTTCTTGAGATACCAGTTACAGTTGTAATTTCGTCAATATTATTACAGAGAATGCCATCCTTGCTGCCGTATCATCAATTAGTCGAGAAAGTTACTCGAAAACTATTTGGTTTGAAATGCATTATTCGTCAGCCTCTTTGGTTGAGACCTTGGCCGTATATGAGCCCTAAATGGTTATTAAATGTTTGGGATGAAGCAGAACGGCAGGGGCTGCCATTTGGTGTAATGATGTTTCATTCCAGTGAACTGATGCCCGGTGCCAGTCCTTTTCGACCCACCAAAGATTCTGTTGATGAACTGATCGATTTACTAAGAAATTTCTTTCATATACTTCGGAATAAGCATGTTGAAAGTGTGACACTATCGGAAGCAGCCCAAATATATAAAAAGAACCTCTCATTGTTCAATTCCAACTTTTAATGAAGACTTTGAAAGTTTTGTATGTCACAGATGCTCTTGCAAATGGGGGAGCGGAGCGGCAATTGGCGCTGCTAGTCAGGAACATGCCACCGGAATGGAAACGATTAGTTTGGAGTCTGAAAAATGGCTCATTTGCGCAGGTCATGAAAAATGATGGGATTCCTTTAAAGATAAGTGAGCGCAAATGGCGTTTTGATTTCAGACCAGCTTTTGACTTGTGGAAGGTCATAGCGGACTGGCAGCCTGATGTTATCCATTGCTTGGGCTGGATGGGGCTTGCCGCGGCGTTTCCCGCATGCAAATTCTTTGAGATCCCGGTTATTGGATCAATCCGTACCGGCATGCTCCGCCTGGAAAGAGGATATTTGCGAGGTTATTCTCATGCCTATCTTGTACGATTTGCAACACGTGTTATTGCCAACAGTCACGCGGGTATTGCAGCGTGGAAAATACCTTCAGGCAAAGCACATGTTATTTATAATGGCTTTGACTCAGATCGTTTACAGCTCTGTCTATATACACCAAAAGATAACAAATACCCCTTCACTGCTATTATGGCCGCACGGATGTCGTCGATTAAGGATTATGATTCCTTCTTCGATGCGGCGGTTCAGTTGGCTCAACAAGGTGGTGGTGAAAATTGGCGATTTGTTGCCGTGGGGTCAGGTTCTTTACGCTCTTCCTATATAGATAAAATGAAAATATTTGTGGAGAGCAAATTAGTATCGTTTCCAGACCCGGGTATTGAAATACTTCCACATATAGCACAAGCCAATGTGGGGGTGTTGATGACGAACCCAGAGATACAGGAAGGATGTTCCAATTCTATTATGGAGTATATGGCCTGTGGTTTACCGGTGATATGCAGCAATAGTGGTGGTAATAGCGAACTGGTTACGGACGGAAAGACCGGATTTGTTATACCTCCTGGCAATTCCAAAGCTCTAATAGAGAAACTGACATGGTTGCGAAACAACCGAAATGAAGCGATTATTATGGGGGCTTTGGGGCGTGAGCGGATTCTGCGAGATTTTACGATAAATTCAATGGTCAACAAAACTCTCTCAGTGTATCGGGATGTTATTAAGAAATAGCCCATGCGCATCCTTCTTGCCAATTATCGCTATTTCATATCAGGTGGTCCCGAGCGCTACATGTTCAATGTTTCAGACGCGCTTCAGGATCGTGGACACGAGATTATACCGTTTTCTGTTCATTACACAAAGAATATTCCAACGGCGTATTCGAAATACTTCGTTGAACCATTAGGAACCAGAGATGAAGTGATATTTCAGGAACAACGGCTCAACATAAAAACGCTTGTGAAGACCGTATCACGACTATTCTATTCTCCGGAAGTAGAATGTGCTGTGCAGAATCTTGTAAAGGATACAAAGCCGGAGATTGCATACGTTCTCCATTATTTACGAAAACTTTCCCCCTCTCTTCTGGTTGGGCTGAAAAAAGCCAATATTCCCATCGTTGTTCGTTTATCCGACTATGCCATGCTCTGTCCCCAAACTCATTGTCTTCGGGAGGAACAACCATGCGAATTGTGTGTAAAAGGGCGGTGCCTTTTGCCAAGCGTTTACCACCGCTGCGTTCAGAACAGTTATGCGGCATCAACGCTCAATGCATTGGCTACGTGGTTCCATCAAGCCAGGCGCTACTTCGATCTCATTGATGTGTTCGTCACTACAAATGTATTCATGTACGATATGATGAAATCGGCAGGTATTGGAGAACAACGCTTACGATGCATCCCGACATTCGTCAATACAAAAGTATTTCAGCCTCTGAAAGACTCTAAGAAAGATAACAATATAATATATTCGGGACGGCTTGAGCAAACAAAAGGTGTTCACGTTCTAATCAATGCAATAAATATTCTCCATATGAAACGGCCTGATTTCAAACTTCATACCAAAATTGTCGGGGCTGGTAATCCTGCCTACTCGCTCGCCCTCCAGAAAAAAGTGAAGCAATATGGCTTGGAAGAAAAGATAGAGTTCACAGGTGATGTTGATACGCCACGGCTATGTGGCTTGCTTGCTAAAGCTAAGCTCAGCGTAGTCCCCTCCCTTTGGTATGAGAACCTTCCCAATTCCATGATCGAGAGTTATGCATGTGGGACACCGGTAATCGCATCGCGTATCGGGTCACTGATAATATCGGTACAAGAAGGTGAAACGGGTTTCCTGTTTGAACCAGGTGATCCCAGCAGTCTTGCTGAGCGCCTGCTATACTGTTTCGAACATCCCGTGCACGTTCATGAAATGGCGATGACTTCCCGGCGTGTAGCCGAAAGCCTATACGCGCCTTCGAGACATGTTGCGGCGCTTGAAGGATTGTTTTCCGATCTCATAAAGGCAAAATGAAATTGTAGTTCACTTATTACTGTTGAGACGAATATATACCTTATGGAATGCGCTGTTATAGTGACCTACCGATGCAATGCACGTTGCCAGATGTGCAATACGTGGCAATTCCCAAGCAAGAAGTCTGAGGAGATAACCCCTGCAATCATTGACAAGATCGAAGGCCGTTACAAAAGGCTCAATATCACCGGTGGCGAGCCGATGCTCCGTGATGATATTATGGAAATTGTGGAGGTTCTGGATAAGAAGACTGACAGACTGGAAATAAGTACAAATGGCTATTTCACCGACAGAATTGTGCAGATCGCAGAGAGATTTCCCAATATTACCATTCGGGTGAGCCTCGAAGGCTTGCCGGAAAAAAATGACCGACTCAGAGGGATCAAGAACGGATTTGACCATGGGCTTCGCACGATACTTAGACTGAAAGAAATGGGTATCAAAGATATTGGTTTCGGGATTGTAATCTCGGATCAGAACGTATCCGATCTGCTCGATCTTTATCACCTTTGCACCGGACTGGACGTCGAGTTCGGCAATGCTACCATGCACAACTCGTTTTATTTTCACAAGTCTGACAATTCCATAGTTGATGTCGAGCCGACAGTACTTGGAATGCGTAGATTTATCGAGGCCCTGTTGATGTCTAAGCGGAATAATTTTAAGCGACAAATCAAGGATTGGTTCCGTGCTTATATCAATCTGGGGTTAATGAGGTACATGCAGGGCGAAAAACGTACCCTGATCTGTGGAGCGGGGACGGATACTTTCCTCCTTGATCCGTGGGGAAATGTCTTAGCTTGTAACGGTTCTGCTGAGCCTTGGATTATGGGTAACCTGAAAGAGTCGTCCTTCAATGAAGTGTGGACGTCAGATCGAGCCAGAAATGTAAGAGCGTTGGTGAATAATTGTAATAAAGATTGCTGGATGACGGGTACGGCAGTACCCGCTATGAGAAAAAAAATCTGGGTGCCCGTAGCGTGGGTCCTCAATAATAAGCTTAGGTTAGCCTTGGGGAAAGAACCGGTTTTTTGAGTGAAAATCGCATTTTTAGGAATTAAAGGGCTGCCGTCCAAAGGTGGTGCGGAACGCGTTGTTGAAGCGATCGTGCATCGGCTGAAGAGCAAACACGAGATTACCGTCTTTGCGAGCAATCTCTATACGTCAAAGAATACGCACCTGCCCGGATTAAATCTTGTTCATATCCCCTGTCTTCCGGGAAAGCATTTTCATGCGTTATCTTATTTCATCATTTCTGCATTGCATGCACTTTTTATCGGTGGTTACGATTTCGTTCACATACATAATGCCGAGGCTTGTTTTGTTGTCCCGTTACTAAGATTACGTTACTGTGTCATTGCAACGGCTCATGGTCCAGCTTATGAAAGACAAAAGTGGGGGGTCTTGGCAAAAGCATTAATAAGAACCTTGGATTATTTCTTTATAAAATTCCCCAATTCATTGACCAGCGTCTCCTTGCCAATGGCGGAACTCTATAAAAAAAAATGGAATCAAGCCGTTCTATACATACCAAATGGGGTTGATGTCTCTCTTCCGATAGATGTCCATGCAGCCACTGCTCTACTATCAAAAACGGGTATTACGAGGCCTTATCTCCTCTTTTCCGCCGGGCGCATCGACGGCACCAAAGGCTGCCATACCGTCATTGAAGCCTTCAAAGCTATTGATACTTCTTTGAATTTGGTGGTTGTTGGGGATACACAAACAGATCCGGTCTATGGAGACCGCCTTAAGAACGCAGCAAAGAGTGATTCTCGAATTCATTTTATTCCCTTCGTGGCGGATAAAGGCGTGCTTTTCGGAATCGTTGCCAATGCGAAACTATTTATCTTTCCTTCAGAAGTTGAAGCCATGTCCATGGCTCTTTTGGAGGCAGCATCCTTGGGTATGCCTATCATCTGCAGCGACATACCTGCCAACACGTCTGTCCTGAAGAACGAACATGCTTTATTTTTCCAGACAGGCAATGTCGATGATCTTCGTAGTAAAATCAAATGGGCCGTCGCGCACGCAGACGAGATGGAGGAATTGGGTAAAAGGGCTCAGCTATGGGTCAAGAAGGAGTTTAATTGGGATAACATTTCGGAACAATATGATAGCCTTTACAAAAACTTTATGTAGATGGTGTCATGCAGGTAATCCGGTTAAATTCCAATCGGATAATGAATAAAGGAGGTTATTAACGATGCAAATTATTTCTGTAAAATACGAAGATGGCGTATTCGTGCCAGTCGAGCCATTGCATTTGGATAGGGATTCCGATGCCGTTGTCGTGATCAGTGATGAGAAACCCTATACATCAGAGGAGCATGTAAAAATGTATCAGGATGAGGCCAGGAGCTATTTTCAGGAGAAATTTCCGGGGATGGAGATCAGCAAGGATATTTTGGAACTGGTAGGTATTCTGCGACAGCCACCGGGAAAATATGACAGGGAAGCTTACCGGGAGTACCTGTGGAGGAAGCATCAGTGATCAAAATACTTCTTGATATCAATGTGGTTCTGGATATTCTGCTTCCCCGGCGTGAGTTTTATCTCGACAGCTTTGCAGTCCTGAATCTCTGTGCCTCGAACAAGGTGGAAGGTTGGCTGAGTGCGGATTCTTATTCGACGGTGCATTACTATCTGAAAAAGGAATTCGACGAACTGGTCGCGCGGAACAAGATATTCACGAACCTGCGCTCGCTTTCCGTCCTGCCGGTCCGGAAATCCACCCTCATGGAGGCCAATGCGTCATTGTCGCCGGATTTTGAAGACAACATGAAGATGGCGGCGGCCGATCAGTTCCATCTGAATTATATCGTTACCCGCAACACGAAGCATTTTAAGGACTCCCCGGTCACGGCCCTTACGCCTGCGGAATTTGTCACGTTGTTCAAGGAGACGGATGGCGAACCCGCGGCTTCACCCGTTCCCTTCCTGGACCTGAAGGCCCAGCATCATCAGGTTTATAATGAGATCGACGACAAGCTGACGGATGTGATTGCCAATACGGGGTTCATCCTTGGCAAGTATGTGGAGGCGTTTGAGATGGATTTTGCTGCGGCCCAGGGGGCGAAGTATTGCATCGGGGTTTCGAGCGGGACGGATGCATTGCATATTGCCTTGCTGGCGCTGGGGATCGGACCGGGCGATGGGGTGATCGTTCCGGTGAATACGTTTATCGCAACGGCCGAGGCGGTGTCGCTCTGCGGGGCCACGCCGGTTTTCGTGGATTGCGATGCGTATTACAATGTGGATGTCGGGCAGATGGAGGCGCTCCTTGAAAGCAGCGCCATTCGGCCAAAGGCCATCATTCCGGTGCATCTTTATGGGCAACCGGCCAATATGGCGGCCATCAGCGCGCTGGCGGATCAGTACGGCTTGAAGATCGTGGAGGACTGCTGCCAGGCGCACCTGGCGCGGTTTCGTGAGAAACCTGTCGGAAACTTTGGCGTCTTTGGTGCGTTCAGCTTTTTCCCCGGCAAGAACTTGGGGGCATACGGGGAAGCGGGCGGCTTGATTGCAAACGATGAAGACCTGTATCTGAAAGCCAAGATGATCCGTCAGCATGGGGAAATCCAGCGCTACCAGCATCAGGTGATCGGTCATAATTACCGGATGGAGGCTTTCCAGGGCGCGGTTCTTTCGGTGAAGATAAAATATCTGGCGGATTGGACGGAGAAACGCCGGGCCAATGCTGCGCGGTATCGTGACCTTCTGACCGGAGTTGAAGGCGTGCGGATTCCGGTGGAAATAGATGATGTTTACAGCGTCTATCACCTGTTCGTGATTCAGGCGGACAGGCGTGAGGCGTTGCAGCAATACCTTCTGGAAAAGGGGGTTGCGACAGGGCTGCATTATCCCAGGCCGTTGCATTTGCATCCTGCTTATGAGCAACTGGGATATCATGCCGGCGATTTTCCGGTTGCAGAAGCTGCGGCGAAAAGGATTCTTTCCCTGCCCATGTACCCGGAACTGGGTGAAAGACAGATCCGATATGTTGCGGATACCATAAAGGTCTTCTATTCCGGGTCGGGTTGACCGCCGCCATGATATCCAAACATAAAATCTCACTGGCCCTGCTGGACATCGCCATGCTGGTGGCCGGTTTTTCCCTGTCCTTCTGGGTTGTTTTCGCCTCCGGCTTCAATGGATCCGTGCGCCCCTATCCGGTTTATTTCATCCCTTCCATTTTTGTGCTTACGGTGATCTTTCTGGTCGTGTTTCAGTTGGACGGGCTGTACAAGTATCAGGCCATTGCCAATCCCGTCCATCAGGTGCAGTCGCTGTTAAAATGCTTTTTCCGGGTTTTGGCGGCATTTGTCCTGATCGTCTTTTTCATGAGGACGGAATATATTGCCGACAGCCGCATGACGGTTGGACTCGGTTTTTTTATTTGTTTCGTTTTCATGATCCTGACGCGCGTTCTGACGGTTCCGATGGTTTTCTATCGTTTCGTTGACATGGGGATCATCGGGAAGCGGGCGATTATCATGGGCGCCGGAGAGCATGGGCAACAGGTGCTGGATGAACTGCAGCAAAGCAAAGTGCACTATTTTAAGGTTATCGGGTTTTGTGATGACGACCCCAGTTTATTGGGTAAATCGGTGTCCGGGTTTATCGTGCAGGGTTCAAGCTTCGATTTAATTCGTTTGAAGGCGCGACTCAACATCCAGGAGGTGATCATTGCCATCAGCCGGATTAAGCGGGGGGATCTGATCGCGTTGATCGAACGGTGCAAGGAAGCCGGTTTGGTGACGCATGTCATATCGGACCTTTTTTCGCGCGTGACCGATAAACTGGAGGCAGAGGCCTTTGGCGGGCTGATCACCTATCGCATCAAATCCAGGCAGAACGGCATCGTCCGCGCCAGCATCAAACGGATGACCGATCTCTTGTGTTCCGCCCTGGCGCTCGTATTGCTGAGCCCGGTATTTTGCGCGATTGCCCTGGCCATCAAAGCCGAATCGAAAGGAACTGTTTTCTATCGGCCAAAGGTTGTCGGCAAAGGGGAAAAGGTTTTTCTCACGTACAAGTTCCGCAGCATGATTCCTGATGACAGTCCCTCGCCGGAAGAAAGGCAGGCGTACGAAGAGGGGAAAAACCGGCATCTTGCGTTTATGCGGGATTTTATCCAGGGCCGGGTAAAGGACGTATATTTTGTGAATAACGAAAGCCGGATCACCAAAGTGGGCCGTTTTTTGCGCAAGTATTCGCTGGATGAATTGCCCCAGTTGATCAATGTATTCAGGGGCGAAATGAGTCTGGTGGGCCCCCGTTTCTGTTCCGAGACGGAATTGTGTTTTTATAAACCCTGGCATAAAAAACGGTTTCAAATGAAGCCGGGGATAACGGGCTTGTGGCAGGTCCGGGCCAGAAGCGACGTTTCATATGACGACATGGTCGCTTTGGATCTGTATTACATTCAGAACGCCTCTCTGCTGCTGGATCTGGAAATCCTGCTGAGAACCATTCCCGTGGTTATCTTCGGCAGTGGGAGCAGAATTTCATAAGGGGTGAGGTATGCTTATGAGGAGGTAAGAATATGAGCGCCGCTATTCCCGTCTGGTTGATTTTTGGAATCATCCTCGGCATTGCATGGAAGTAAAAGGTCATGATTCACCATTCACCTGATTAAAAGACAAAAGCTCACAAATGAACACAGAAAATTGCAGTGAAAAGAAAAAAGAGTATTACATTCATCCGGAAGCTTTGGTTGAAACCGATAAGCTTGGCTGCGGTACACGGATCTGGGCATTTGCCCATGTGCTTGAGGGGGCGGTAATCGGGGAGAACTGTAATATCGGGGATCATTGTTTCATTGAGGGCGGGGTAACGATTGGAAATGATGTGGTGATTAAAAACGGGGTTTCGATCTGGGAAGGGGTGAGCCTCGAAGATCGGGTGTTTGTGGGGCCCAATGTGGTCTTTACCAATGATACGAGGCCCCGGGCAAAGGTGTTTCACGAGAATTATGAGCAAATATTGATCCGATACGGGGCCAGCATCGGCGCCAACGCGACACTGGTTTGCCCGCTGACAATCGGGCGGCATGCCATGATCGGAGCCGGAAGCGTGGTGACCAATGATGTGCCGGACTTCGGCCTGGTATATGGTAACCCTGCCAGGCTGGTTGGATTCGTCTGCAAATGCGGACAACATCTTTGTTTTGACAACGGGAATCCCGCCGTTGCCACCTGCCGGTGCGGCCTGAAATATGTCAGGCGAAATGAGACTGTCGAGTGGGTCGATGCGGTTAAATCTTTTCAAGGAGACAGGGCATGCTAAATGTTGCAATTATTGGGGTGGGATACTGGGGGCCGAATCTTGTGCGGAATTTTATGTCTCTGGATTCGTGCCGGGTATCCTGGGTGTGCGACAGCCGACAGGTTCGGCTGGACTATATTGCAGCGAATTATCCGGGGGTAAGGACAACTGTACAAACACGGGATGTTCTGGCGGACAGCAGGACCGATGCCGTGGTCATCGCAACGCCGGTTGAAACCCATTTTGATCTGGCCATGTCCGCCTTGAAAGCAGGCAAACATGTATTCATCGAAAAGCCCATGACCTACAGCTCCGAACAGGATCTGGTTCTGCTGAATCTGGCGGAACAATCGGGGCTGAAAATCGGGACGGGGCACATCTTCATTTACCATCCCGCAGTCATCCAGATGAAGGAAATTTTGCGGGAAAAACGGATCGGTGCGCCGTATTATGCCTTTTCCAGCCGCATGAACCCATCGCCTTCTCATGGACATGTGGAGGTCATCTGGGATCTGGCCGTGCATGACATTGCCATTTCGCTTTATCTGTGGGGTGAAAAGCCGGAAAGTGTGCGGGCAACCGGCGCAAGCTTTGCCCATAAAGATCGTATCGATGTGGCCACGGTGGAGATGTTTTTTCCGGATGGCACCTTTACCTCCCACCATGTGGGATGGCTGACATCTGCAAAAGAGCGCTGTTTTTTTCTGGCCGGTACGGCCGGCTCCATGAAATTTGATGACATGCTCTCTGACAAACTGACGGTGACAGGACCTGCCATCGATACGCGCCTGGATCCCGAAGCCCAGAAAGGGTTCATTTTTTATGCGCCCGGCACCAGCGAGGTGGCGAAGCTACCGGCTTGCGAACCGCTTCGGGATGAATGCGAAAATTTTGTTCAATTCGTGCTGAACGGCGGCGTCATGGCCTCGGATGGGACACTGGGGCATTCGGTTGTGCAGGTGCTGGAGGCGGCGACACGCTCGGTTCGGGAGGGCGGGGTTCTGATTACCCTCTAAGCCGGGGCAGTCACGGATCGAATGTATTCTATAACTGGAGCCATATCATGGTCATCGTAAGAACACCGCTTCGTCTGAGCTTTGTCGGAGGGGGATCTGATTTACCGGTATTTTATCGTAGAACAAAGGGAATGGTGATCAGCACGGCCATTGACAAGTTTGTGTATATCATTGTCAAGGAACGCTTTGATGATCTGATCTATATCAAATATTCCGAAGGTGAAGTGGTGGAAAGGGTGGCGGACATCCGTCACGATCTGGTCCGAGAGGCCATGCGGATCACCGGCGTTGAAAAAGGCGTTGAGATCACCAGTCTTGCCGACATCCCATCCGAAGGATCCGGCCTGGGAAGCTCCAGCTCGTTTACGGTTGGCCTGTTGCACGCCCTGTATGCATTTCAGCATGTGCTGGTAACAGCCGAACAACTGGCGCAGGAAGCCTGCCGGATTGAAATCGACATCGTCGGCAAGCCCATCGGCAGGCAGGATCAGTATGCGGCGGCCTATGGCGGATTGAACCAGTTCATCTTCCATGATGACGATTCGGTTGAACGGATTCCCGTGAAACTGGACAATGCGGACCTGCGGCGATTTTCTTCCTGCATTCTGCTTTACTATACCGGGATCACCCGGAAGGCGGATGCCATATTGGCGGAACAGCAGCGGAATTGTTCGGCAGCGGATAAATTTCACATCATGTCGCAAATGGTGAACCTGGTGGAACCCTTCAGGCAGGCGCTTTGCACCGGCGATCCGCAGCGTATGGGCGCTTTGCTGCACCAGAACTGGGAAATGAAAAGCCAGATGGCAACGGGCATCACCAATAGCCAGGTCGATTCCATGTACCAAACCGCCCTGAATGCCGGCGCGCTGGGTGGAAAACTGGCGGGTGCGGGCGGCGGCGGGTTTTTGATGCTTCTGGCTCCCAGAGAACATCAGAATGCCGTGTTTGAGGCCATGAAAGATTACCGTGAGCTGCCGTTTATGCTGGAGCGCTGCGGGAGCATGGTGATTTTTGATGACAGGGGGTATTCCAGCAAGTGAATATTAGGTCTTCGATAAATGCGGTATCGGTTTGACTTCGAAGGTTCAAAAGTCATGATGAACATTGCGGATGGGGAGAGGTAGTGCATAAAGCAGCCATCATTTTTGGAGGTTCCGGAGGGATTGGTCGGGTCGTGGCCGATTTCTTTGTTTCTGCGGGCTACGGCGTTACCATTGCCGCCAATCTGAACGGAGTCTTTCATGACCGAGGGCGGGACCCCACCGGAAAAAGCGGCGGGAATATGCCTTTATTTGGCGGAGCAGCGGCCGAAATGCCTTTCGGGACGGCTGATTCACGTTAACGAGCCCTATCAGGAATATGTGATTCATTTTGAAGGGAAAGATCCCGGCGATGCCGGAATGTTAAGGCTGCAGCCATATAAGTAAATAGGGACAGCGCCCTATTGTGAAGCATAAGGGACGTACATCAAGATATGCTTCTGTCTTTAATTATTGGAAGCGATTCATCAGATGATTGTAATCTTCGTGGGAACCGATCCAAAACCATACCAGCGTGTCATGTTCTCGGAAGGCTATCGCTCGATAATGGAGACCGATATCCACTGTCCAAACAGAACCTTTTCTTGAAAAACCCAATGATGGATGAAACGGTTGACTACGAAACAGTGTGAACCTTTTTTCAGCCAATTCCTGGATTTCTTTTGGAAGCTTTTGAAAACACTTCCAGAAATCGGGGTGTGTGGTTGAGATTAATTCCACCGGGTGCAGCGCCCTTCCTGAAAGTCTTTCTTAATCCGTTCCAAGAGGGCTGCGCCGGGTCCATTTTCTGAAAAATCGGCTTCCAGTTGGTGATCCCATAATTGTTTGTCTGTATGAATAAACCAGTGCAGCAGTGATGTTTTCTCGATATCGGATAACGTCAGTATGGCTTGTTGAATCTGTTGCTTTGAAATGGCTGTTACACAACTCATTTTTACCCCCCTATGGCTGAATTGTTACCTCTATTTTACTACAACCATTGGGAATGTCAATATTTCTTGCTCGGGATCAGGACCGGGGAGAGAATCATTGTAACAGATCGAAAAAATGACATAGCGATTATAGATTTTGATGGAGGGCGTTATGGAGGTTACAAGAATTCAAGTAAGATCATTTGCCTCCTCTGGAAAAGGATGAAATCATTGAAAGTGGGCATCATCGGTTGCGGTGCATCTACGGTCACGGCGGCAGGCCCGGTTATGAAAAGGAATGGCGGGCCAGCAAAGAGATCTGCGGCGGCGGTGAATTATTGGATCAGGGCGTCCATGTGGTGGACCTTTTCCGCTGGTTCCTGGGCGAATTCGAGGAAGCTGTCGGGTACACCCAAACCTGGTTTTGGCCGATGGAGGTGGAGGACAATGCCTTTGCCGTTTTCAGGACTTCGACCGGCCGGACGGCCATGATGCACACCAGTTGGACCCAGTGGAAGAACCGTTTTACATTCGAGATATTCGGCCAGGCCGGTTACTTGATTGTTGAAGGACTGGGGGGCAGTTACGGTGTTGAGAAACTGATCGTTGGAAGCCGGCCAAGGAATGCTGATACGTCTGTTGGCTCCGGTGAAGAAAATCCCCCCCACCCCCCTTTGGAAAAGGGGGGAGAGAAGAAAAATCCGTATCTTGTGCAACATAAGGGACGTACATCAAGATATAAGTTATTTGCCGACTTCACGTCAAGGCCAAGAACAGTAAATTACGCTTTGCGATTTTGATCAACAAGCGGGTAGCAGTCCCCAATTGCTGCTCTGGAACATGGATATACTGCGAACGGGCATAATCTGAACTTTCCATAAACTCACTCCCCCAGCGGGGGAGTGTTTGGGGTTCAAAAGTGCAGATTATGACCGTAAACAGCAGATTTATTCCCCCAAACTCAGAAGTGATTTGATTTTGGCCTTGATCTCATCAATCTCAGATGTTGCCGCTTTGCCCTTGCGCTCAACACAACGCGACTCCCAGTCCATACTCCTGACTTGGTCAGCAAGCGCCGCCCCCGTTACGTCCGATCCGGTGAGTGCCACTTCGAACGGGTAGCCCTTGATCTGGCTGGTAACTGGGACGCATACGAGAAGCCCGGCCCGGACACAAAAGCATCTCCCGACCCTGGGGCGCACCGAAATCAACTTCCGGGTGTCGGTTCTCGGGCGTGATGCCGGCAACCAGATCATCGAGCGAAAAAGGCGGTGCTGCCGGTCTGATGATTACGCATCCGTTTTGCACTCGGATTTCAACCGGCTGATCCAAGGTTAGGTGCGCTGCTTTCATCACGGAAGCAGGAATACGAACAGCAGGGCTGTTACCCCATTTTTTCAGCAATTGAACGGTCATTTGTATTTCCTCCGTCAGGGGTCAGGGGTCAGGGGTCAGACTTCTGGTTTTGCGCCCTGCTGCCTTCCCAAAATCATTATCTTAAAGGCTATAATATATCCCGACATATTGATTGTATCAACAATTAACTCTACTTTATAAACAGGAGACATGTCGATGCTCAAGATGGCTGATATTGAAAAGATAAGTGATTTTGCGATTGTACGCAAAGCTGTTGTCGCCATCTATGTTTTCGGTTCTGCCGC
>Ga0351855_1061_pt1 | contig 26400 bp, 38 predicted proteins | sample BONcelFGM3001C11_FD_206794 | JGI IMG/M metagenome (GOLD analysis project Ga0351855, IMG submission 206794) | Enriched cells from coal bed in the Powder River Basin, Montana, United States - BONCAT cells FGM rep2 HSBNCT.FGM.300.1.C11 ...
AGGCACGAGGCGGTAGTTCCGACGAAGGAGGAACCGCGCAGAAGGGGGCCGGGGGGTGAGGTTCCGTGGGCGCGACGCAACCGCCCCTGCTTGTCACGCTGTCAAACTTTTCCCTGACAACCTTTGCCTGCACACCTGAATATTGAGTCATTGATATATTTCCTCGAAGATGATTTAATTACAATATTAATGGACGATGAATCGAACTTGAGATGATCGCGAAGTAAGCCGGACATGAGAGTGCATGGTTTTTACGGCATGGGACTAACATCTCAATCTTTCTGACGCTCATCCACGGCTATAATCAGCGGTATTAACGCAAGAACAGTTCCAGGAAAGCCGGACAATGTCCGAAAACGAAAAGCCTGTCTTCGAAACCCGTCACCTCGACTCCACGGCGACAGCGCGCTTGCTTACCGACCGCGCCACCAGCCCGCTGGACCCTGGTCTGCCCTGGGTTTTGGAGTTCCGCGTCGTCGGCAGTCCGGTCACCATCCAGCTTCGCCTGAAGGACGTGATGGTGCTGGGGCGGTCTGACCCCGAACGCAACATGTACCCGGAAATCGACCTGACGCCGTTCGACGCGCTGACGAAGGGCGTCTCGCGCCGGCACGCGGTCATTCTGGTGCGCAACGGGCGCGTGACCGTCAAGGACCTCGACAGCACCAACGGCACGCGGCTCAATAACTTCGATCTGATCAAAGAAACCGAGTACCGGCTGCGCCACGGCGATGAGCTGTCGCTGGGGCAGCTTCATTTGCAGGTTCTGTTCAACGTGGTGCCGGGGCGGCAGGATACCGACGACTCGTTGCTGCTCAACCAGTCGCTGAATATTCCGCGCATCGGGGCCGGGCAGCAGGTCCTGATCGTGGCCGACGACTCGGACGTGAGCGCGGTGTTCCAGCTTTCGCTGGCGCGGGCCGGTTTTCGCGTGTCGACGGCGCGGATGGCCGACGCGGCGCTGCAAGAGCTGACCGAGCACAAGCCGGACGTGGTCATTCTGGACATGGCGCTGCCTGATGCGAGCGGCCTGGAGCACGTCCGTTTCATCCGCAAGAATATCTCGAAAAGTGTGCCGATCGTGGTGACGTCGGGCGCGACGGCCGGCTACCACATGGGCAAGGCGCTCGAAGCCGGGGCCGACGTGGTGCTGGGTAAGCCGGTCAGCGTGCAGGAACTGGTGACTGCTGTGGGGAAGGCGGTCGGCAAACTGACCGAATAGCGGGCGGGGGCATCTGGCGCACTATTATAAAGAAGGACGAGCCAGCAAGCGCGGCTCGTCCTTCTTTGTTGCGGCCTTGGTCAGCGGGCTAATCGAAGCTGTAGAGCCAGAGGTTGTTGGCTTCGCAGCGCGAGTCGCCGTCGTGGCTGGTGAGGCCGACGCCGTAGGTGCCGGCGCGCTCGTCGACCTTGATGCGGTCGAAATAGAGCTGGCCGTCGACGTACAGGCTGGCGCGGTTGCCGACGGCGATCAGCAGGAAGTGGTGGCTGACATCGAGGTCGCCGGCCAGCGGGCGGTACTCGAAGGTCGAGAAGGTGCTGCCGTCGGGGTCGTCGTTGTCGACCATAATCACGTCGCCGTCACTGTCGACGCCGACGCTCAACTCCTGGGCGGCGCTGCCGTTCTGGCTGACGATGCGCGTCATGATGCTGCACGACTCGTACTCGCCCGGCGAGTTGAAGGTGACGTCGAGGCTGCCGGCGATGACGATGTTGGTATGCGGGGCGCTCTGGGCGAGCGGCGTATACCACGAGCCATCGCCTTCGAAATAGGCGGACGGCTCCTGGAAGATGAAGGTGGCGCGGCCTTCCGGCACGATACCGAGCGCCTGAAGCTCGGCGATGGCCTCACCGTGAGCGTCAGCATACCGGGTCAGGCCGCCTTCCACCGGCGCGCCCGCCGGGACGATGCGCAGGGCGGCGACGTCGATCAGCGCCTCGCGCACCGGCTCGGTTTCCGAGAAGAAGTAGAGGGTCGGGTAGCCCGACGTGTAGCTGTCGTCCTGGGCAGAGAGCAGTACCTGACCGTCGACGAAGGCGGTGATCTGATCGCCGCTGGCTTCGAGCCGCAGCGTCGCCATCTCGCCGGTCAGGAAGGTAATGCCGGTGACGTCGGCGAGCACGGTGGTGTCGCAGTTTTCGTCGGTGACGCGCAGATAGGCGTAGTCGTCGGCCGGGTAGACGCCGAAGTCGTAGCCGGAGCAGAAGTCATCGCCGCCGCGCACCGTCATCAGGAGCTCGCCGGAGTTGATGCGGACGCGCACTTCGAGGGCGTAGTCGGTCAGGTTGTTGTCGTCATAGTAGAGCGTACTGAAGTCAGCGGCCTTGATGCGCAGCGCGCTGTCGCCGTCGCCGGGGGTGAGCTGGCCGGGGATTTCGTTGAAGTCGGCATCCTGAATGATGATCTCGTTCGGGATGGTGTCGAACTCGGTGCTGAAGATGTCGGTTTCTTCGGCTTCGGCCGGGGTGGCGCTGCTCACCTGACCGCCGCTGGCGTTGCCGAGCGTGTTGACGGTGCCGCCGGTCGACGTGTCGGTATTGGCGGGCGCGCTGGTGTCGGTCGCCGTGTTGGCCGGCGTGACCCGACCGCCGGTTTGCGACAGCCAGCTTTCGACCGACTGGTACGACCATTCGACGATGCGCGATAGGCCGTCTTCGGAGTCGCCGCCGTCGACGACGACCAGCGTGCTGCAGAAGACGTCGGTGTAAGCGGTGCGCTGCTGCGGCGTGAGGACGCCGACCTGGGCGTTCCATTCCACGCCGAGCTGGCGATACCATGCATCGCGCGAGGCCCAGTATTCTTCCTGGGGGAAGGTGCTGTTGACGCGGGCGACGAAACAGTCGGGGATGGCGTACTGGGCCGAAGCCGCCGGAATGGCGAGCGACAGTAAGGCGACGAGCATAAGAACAGACGGAAGACCGAGCCGACGCATGAAACGCTCCTCATGAGAAATAATTGTTGCAAACCGGCACAGGTGAATCACGCCGATGATTTTTGCCGTCTATTTATGATACCCTTAGCAGTCTCGAACCGCATTTACGAGCTTTGGAAACATGGTTATTTTTGCCCATAACTAAATGGCTTTCTAACAATCGCCTCCCCTTGACTCCATGCCCCTGGACTGCTAAGATGCTCCGACGTACTGTGTGCGGCGAGTCAACCTCATTGAGGCAATGAAGCGCCGAATTGACTAGTTGGTGGCGAAAGCGTCCTGCACGGCGGGGTTGCTCGCCATTAAGGCAAGAAGCATACGGGCGTTCTTCACAGTACGCCCTTTTGCATGCCTGGTGCAGGGTTGTTTTAGTAGCTGGAGTCAATTTACATGCCAACCATTAACCAGTTGGTGCGCAAGGGTCGCAAAGCTAAGAAGTCGAAGAGCAAAGCGCCGGCGCTCCAATACACGCTCAACGTCTTCGACCAGAAGCGTACGCGCCGCAAGAAGGGTTCGCCCCAGAAGCGTGGCGTTTGCACTCAGGTCAGGACGATGACGCCGAAGAAGCCGAACTCGGCGCTGCGGAAGGTCGCACGTGTGCGTCTTTCCAACGGCATCGAAGTGACGGCTTATATTCCAGGTGAAGGTCACAGCCTGCAGGAGCATAGCGTTGTGCTCGTGCGCGGTGGCCGTGTGAAGGACCTGCCGGGCGTTCGTTACCACATTGTTCGTGGCACCCTGGACACCGATGGTGTCAAGAACCGCGAGCAGAGCCGCAGCAAGTACGGCACGAAGCGTCCGAAGCCGGGCCAGCCAGCAACTCCCGCCAAGGGCGGCCGTAGGTAAGAGGAAACTGATCCATGCCACGTAGAAATCGCCCGTCCAAGCGTGAAGTTGTTCCAGATCCGAAGTTCAATAACACGCACCTGACGATGTTCATCAACCGTATGATGTACGGCGGCAAGCGTAGCCTGTCGCAGTCGATCATGTACGGCGCGCTCGATATTGTCGAAGAGCGTGTGAAGCGTAACCCGGTCGACGTGTTCGAGCAGGCGCTGCGCAACGTCACCCCGGCCATCGAAGTCAAGCCGATGCGCGTCGGTGGTGCGACCTATCAGGTGCCGGTCGAAGTGCCGCACGACCGCGCTATTTCCGTCGCGATGCGCTGGTTGCTGGAAAGCGCCCGCAATCGTGGTGGCCGCAATATGGCTGAAAAGCTGGCGAGCGAGCTGATGGACGCGTTGAACGGCCAGGGCTCGGCAGTCAAGAAGAAGGACGACACGCACCGTATGGCCGAGGCCAACCGGGCGTTCGCACACTTCCGTTAACCTGTAAACGTGCTGGGTGAGACGAGCGCAATCGCTCGCCGCCCGCAGAGTCTCAAACCTAGTGTTGAGAGAGACAAAAAGACATCACGCATGGCAAAGAAGGCTGAAACGACAACCGATCTGAATAAGGTGCGTAACATCGGCATTATCGCGCATATCGATGCCGGTAAAACGACGACTACCGAGCGCGTGCTGTACTACACCGGTATGGTTCACCGTATTGGTGAAGTGCATGATGGCGGCGCCACCACCGACTACATGGAGCAGGAGCGCGAGCGCGGTATCACCATCACCGCCGCTGCCGTGTCTGCCCAATGGAAGGGTTATCAGATCAATCTCATTGACACGCCAGGACACGTGGACTTCACCGTTGAAGTTCAGCGCAGCCTGCGCGTGCTGGACGGTGGCGTGGTGGTGTTCGACGGCGTGGCGGGCGTTGAGCCTCAGTCCGAAACGGTCTGGCGCCAGGCGAACAACTACGACGTGCCGCGCATGTGCTTCGTTAACAAGATGGACCGCACCGGCGCGAACTTCCAGCGCTGCGTCGACATGATCGTCGACCGCCTGAAGGGGAACCCGGTCATCCTGCAGCTTCCCTACGGGGAAGGCGCGGAATTCGCCGGCATCATCGACCTGCTGGCGATGGAGCTGGTGACCTTCGGTGACGACATGGGCACCTCGATCGAGCGCCACCCGATCCCGGAAAGCCACCGCGAGCTGGCCGAGACGGTGCGTTCAGAGTCGATCGACAAGATCGTCGAGAACGACGATTTCCTGACCGAGAAGTTCCTGATGGGCGAGGAAATCAGCGACGAAGAGCTGATGGGCGCGCTGCGCGCTGGCACGATCGCCGGCAAAATTCACCCGGTGATCTGCGGTTCGGCGCTGAAGAACAAGGGCGTGCAGATGATGCTCGACCTCGTGGTCGCGCTGCTGCCGTCGCCGCTGGACGTGCCGCCGGTGAAGGGCCACGACCCGAAGACCGAAGTCGAGCTGACCCGTGCGCCGTCTGACGACGAGCCGACGGCCGCGCTGGTCTTCAAAATTCTGACCGACCCGTACGTGGGCCGTCTGGCCTTCTTCCGCGTTTATTCGGGCGTGGTGCGGACTGGCACGATGCTGATGAATACGACCAAGGGCAACCGCGAGCGTATTGGTCGTATTGTCCGTATGTTCGCCGACCGCCGCGAAGACATCGAAGAAGTGCATACCGGCGACATCGCCGCGATCCTCGGCCTGAAGGACTCCTTCACCGGAGACACGCTTTCGGACCCGGATCAGCAGATTGTGCTGGAGCGCATCAACTTCCCGGAGCCGGTCATCGAAGTGGCGATCGAGCCGAACACGAAGGCCGACCAGGACAAGATGGGCGTCGCGCTGCGCCGTCTGGCCGAAGAAGACCCGACGTTCCTGATCGAAGTCGACGACAAGCTCGGCCAGACCAAGATCAAGGGCATGGGCGAGCTGCACCTCGAAGTGCTGGTCGACCGTATGATGCGCGAGTTTGGTGTTCAGGCGACGGTGGGCCGCCCGCGTGTGGCGTACCGTGAGACGATCACCAAGTCCGTTCGCATCGACGAGACGTTCAAGCGTCAGACCGGTGGTTCGGGCCAGTATGCCCGCGTCGTCATCGAGTTCGAGCCGATGACCGAAGAAGAAATCGTCGCGAACAAGGGCGACTACATGTTCGTCGACGCCATCAAGGGTGGCGCTCTGCCGCGCGAATTCATTCGCCCGACAGAAGCCGGCGTGCGTGAAGCGATGTCTGGCGGCGTGCTGGCCGGTTACCCGGTCGTCGGCGTCAAGGCAACGCTGGTCGACGGCGCCAGCCACGACGTCGACTCGTCCGAAATGGCGTTCAAGATCGCCGGCTCGATGGCCTTGAAGGAAGGCGTTCAGAAGGGCAAGCCTGTCCTGCTGGAGCCGACCATGAAGGTCGAAGTTTACGCGCCGGATGAATACACCGGTACGATCGTCGGTGACCTGTCCTCCCGCCGTGGCATCATTCACGGTATGGAGCAGCGCGGCGGCGGCGGAACGGCCATCCACGCGAACGTGCCGCTGGGCGAGATGTTCGGCTATGCGACTCAGATCCGTAACATGACCCAGGGGCGCGGCAGCTTCACGATGGAGTTCGAGAAGTACTCCGTCGCGCCGAGCAGCATCGCCGACGACGTCATCAAGGGCAGCAATTCCTAGTGACATCCTGGCAGGGGCTGGCTTCTGGCCTGGCCCCTGCGTGAAGTACCAGGCTCCACAATTCCTGTAGGTCCCGGAACGTCGCCCATGCGACGGTGCTAGCAACACCAGGGATAGCTAAAGTAGAAGGCATAAGGGAAGAAACATGGCTAAGGCTAAATTCGATCGTAGCAAGCCGCATGTCAACATCGGCACGATTGGGCACGTTGACCACGGCAAGACCACCCTCACGGCGGCCATCACCAAGGTGCTGGCGCTGAAGGGTGACGCGCAGAAGATGAACTACGACGATATCGACAACGCGCCGGAAGAAAAGGCGCGCGGTATCACAATCAACATCCGTCACGTCGAATACCAGACGGCTGTTCGCCACTACGCCCACGTCGACTGCCCGGGCCACCGTGACTATATCAAGAATATGATCACCGGCGCGGCGCAGATGGACGGCGCGATCCTCGTCGTCAGCGCTCCGGACGGCCCCATGCCGCAGACCCGCGAGCACGTCCTCCTGGCCCGCCAGGTGGAAGTTCCGGCGATGGTCGTGTTCCTGAACAAGATCGACCAGCTCGATGACCCTGAGCTGATCGAACTGGTCGAGCTGGAACTGTCCGAGCTGCTCGAAAGCTACGGCTTCAACGACACCCCGATTGTTCGTGGCTCGGCGCTGCTGGCGAACGAGTCGGCCTCGAACGACCCGAACGCGCCGGAATACGCGCCGATCCTTGAGCTGATGGACACCGTCGACTCGTGGATCCCGACCCCCGTGCGTGACGTCGACAAGCCGTTCATGATGGCGGTCGAAGACGTGTTCTCGATCAAGGGCCGTGGCACGGTCGTGACCGGTCGCGTTGACCGTGGCACGCTGAAGAAGGGCGAAGACATCGCCATCGTCGGTCTGCGTGACGAAGTCCAGAAGACGATCGTCACCGGTATCGAAATGTTCCACAAGGAACTCGACTCGGCGCAGGCTGGCGACAACGCCGGTATTCTGCTCCGCGGTACGACCCGCGAAGACGTCGAGCGCGGTATGGTGCTGGCGAAGCCCGGCAGCATCACCCCGCACAAGAAGTTCAAGAGCTCGGTCTACATTCTGAAGCGTGAAGAGGGTGGCCGTCACAAGGCTTTCTTCTCCGGCTACCGTCCTCAGTTCTACATCCGCACGATGGACGTCACTGGTACCGTCACCCTGCCCGAAGGCGTGGAGATGGTGATGCCCGGCGACAGCGTGAACCTGGAAGTCGAGCTGATTATGCCGGTCGCGCTTGAGAAGGGTTCCAAGTTCGCTATCCGTGAAGGCGGTCTGACCGTCGGCGCGGGTTCCATCACGGAAGTGTTGAACTAAGACCCGGCCCACCATACGGCTGAACCATGCGAGATGCCGGGAGGCAGAACACCGCCCCCGGCATCTCTCTCGCCAGCAGTCGAATGGTCGAGCGGTAAGAGTAGAGGATAAGCATGTTCAAGAACAAAATTCGCATCCGGCTTAAGGGCTACGATCACCGTGTCCTCGACCAGTCGGCCCAGCGCATCGTCGAGACGGCGGAGCGCACCGGCGCTCGTGTCGTCGGGCCGGTGCCGCTGCCCACCCGGATCGAACGCTTTACCGTTATGCGTTCGCCGTTCATTGACAAGGACTCGCAGGAACATTTCGAGATCCGCACCCATAAGCGGCTGATCGACGTGTTAGACCCGGACAGCAAGACCATCGACACCCTGATGCGCCTGAACCTGCCCGCAGGCGTCGACATCGAGATCAAGATCTAAGACTGCGTAAGCGGGCACGATGCCGCCCGCCAATGCGCATAGTAATGTGAGGGTGCCGCCGCCTGATGGACGGCATTGCTCTGGAGGCAATATGATCAAAGGCATGATTGGACGTAAGGTCGGAATGACGCAAGTATTTGACGAGAACGGCAACGTCATTCCTTGCACGGTCATTGAAGCGGGTCCGTGTTACGTCACGGAGATCCGCACCGAACAAAGCAATGGATACTCGGCCGTTCAGCTCGGCTTCAGCGAAACCAAGCCCCAGCGCCTGACCAAGGGCCAGCTCGGTCATTTGAAGCGTAATAACTTGCCCGCCCTGCGTTACCTGCGTGAATTCCGGGTCAATGGCGACATCGATGTCGCCGAAGGCCAGGAAATTAAGGTCGACGTGTTCGCCCGTGGCGAGCGTGTGGACGTGATCGGTACGAGTAAGGGTCGTGGCTTCGCTGGTACGATTAAGCGCCACGGTTTTCACCGCCAGCCGAAGACGCACGGCCAGTCCGACCGCGAACGCGCGCCGGGTTCGGTCGGCGCGACGACGTCGCCGGGCCGCACCCTGCCAGGCCAGCGCATGGCCGGTCGCATGGGTAATGACCGTGTGACTGCCCAGAACCTGGAAGTCGTGGTGATTGACGCCGAACGCAACCTGATTGCTGTTCGAGGGTCCGTTCCCGGTGCAAAGGGCGGCATTGTCATGATTAAGCCGGCCCACCTGCAGCGCGGGTAAGAGACACGAGGGAACGAGGTAGTCGCCATGCAAGTACCAGTCTTGGATATCAACGGTAAGCAAGTTCAGACGATTGAGCTGCCGGCCGATATTTTTGAAGTCGAAGTCAATAAGGGCCTGATGCATCAGGCATATGTCCGCCAGATGGCGAATGCGCGTCTTGGTACGCACAAGACGCAGCGCCGTATGGATATGAAGGCGACCACGGCCAAAATGTACCGCCAAAAAGGTACCGGCCGCGCTCGTCACGGCTCGCGCACTGCGACCCAGTTCGTCGGTGGTGGTCGTCCGATGGGTCCGCAGCCGCGTGACTACAGCAAGGACATGCCGAAGAAGATGCGCCGCGCCGCCATTCGTAGCTGCCTCAGCGCGTTGATCCGCGACGAGCAGTTGGTCTTCATCGACTCGCTGGCGAATGCGCCGGTGAAAACGAAGGCGATGGCCGAAGTTTTGAACCGCCTGGCGGGGGATGGCAAGACGCTGGTCCTGGTGGCCGAGCGGAATGACAACGTCCAGCGCAGCGTCAACAACCTGGAAAAGGCCAAGACCCTGCGTGCCAGTTACCTGAACATTCGCGATTTGCTGCACCATGACAAGGTCGTCGTCCCGTTGGACGCGCTCGACGTCATCAAGCAGATCTGGGGACGGGAGAGCTAGTCATGGCGTTACACCTGTATGACGTGATCCGTCGCCCGCTGATTACCGAAAAGTCCAACATTATGTCGGACGAGCTGAACCAGTATGTGTTCGAAGTCGCGCCCAGCGCGAACAAGGCTCAGATCAAGGAAGCCATCGAAGTGATCTTCGACAAGAAGGTCCTGCGCATCAACACGATGGTGATGCCGGCGAAGCGGGGACGGCGGGGGCGGAAGATTTATTTCCGCTCGAAAGAGTTCAAGAAGGCCATCGTCACGCTCGCAGATGGCGACAAGATCGAGTTGTTCAACGTATAACGGGGCGCGGACACATGCCAGTCAAAGTTTATAAGCCCACCTCGGCCGGCCGCCGAGACATGACGGGCCACAGTTTTGAAGAGATCACCAAATCGAAGCCGGAAAAGTCGTTGACGATCGCGATGCGCAAGCGCGGTGGTCGTAACAACCTCGGCCGGTTGACGGTGCGGCATCGTGGTGGCGGCGCCAAGCGTCGTTATCGTTTGATCGACTTCCGCCGCGACAAGTTCGACGTGGTGGCGAACGTCACCGCGATCGAATACGACCCGAACCGCTCGGCGCGTATCGCGCTGATCCAGTTCACGGACGGCGAGAAGCGCTACATCATCGCGCCGCTCGGCCTCAAGGTCGGCGACCGCGTCGCCAATGGGGAGCTTGCCGAGCTGCGCCCCGGTAACGCGCTCTTCCTGCGCGACATCCCGGTCGGTACGCAGATCCACAACATCGAGCTGCTCCCCGGCAAGGGCGGCCAGCTCGCTCGCTCGGCCGGTGTTTCGGCGCAACTGCTGGCGAAGGAAGGCAACTATGCCACCGTTCGCCTGCCCAGCGGCGAAATGCGGCTCGTGCATGAAAACTGCATGGCGACGATTGGACAGGTCGGCAACACCGATCATGGCAACGTCAAGCTAGGCAAGGCGGGTCGCCGCCGCTGGATGGGTTGGCGTCCGTCGGTTCGCGGTATCGCGATGGACCCGTCCGCCCACCCGCACGGTGGTGGTGAAGGTCGTTCCGGTATCGGTCTGCCGGGCCCCAAGACGCCGTGGGGCAAGCCGGCGCTGGGCAAGCGCACGCGCGTTAACAAGCGCACCGCCAAGTTCATCATCCGCCGGCGTGGCAAGCGTCGTTAGGGCAGCCATTCGCCGGTAGCCGCGTAGCCCTCAGCCCCCCGCAAGACAGGGGAAGAGGAATACGTTGCGGCCGGTGAAGCGCATCCAACTGAGGTTAAGAGGTTATGTCACGTTCACTCAAGAAGGGGCCTTTTGTAGACCCCAAGCTGCTCAAGAAGGTTGACCGCCTGAATCAGGAAAGCAAGAAGACGGTCATCCGTACCTGGAGCCGCGCCAGCACGGTCTTCCCGCAGATGGTCGGCCACACGATTGCCGTTCACGACGGTCGTCGCCACGTGCCGATTTACGTCACCGAAAACATGGTCGGCCACAAGCTGGGTGAGTTCGCGCCAACGCGCACTTATCGCGGCCACATGGTCGAGAAGAAAAAGAGATAGGGGGGCATGATGGAAGTCCGTGCAAGCGTTCGTTTCGTCTCCATCTCCCCGCAGAAGCTCCGTCTCGTGATCGATCAGGTCCGTGGTATGGATGCGCAGCAGGCGGTCACCACGCTGAAGTTTATGCCCCAGAAGGGCGCTGCCTTCGTCTCGAAGGCTGTGGCTTCGGCGATGGCGAATGCTGAGAATAATTTCGACCTGGACCCGACCTCGATGTACGTGCAGACGATTTTCGCTGACGGCGGCCCCACCGTGAAGCGGTTCAAGGCCGGCGCTCGTGGCCGTTACAAGCCACGGGTCCGTCGCACGTCGCACCTGACGGTCATCCTGGCAGAACGAGGGGTAAAGTAAGCTATGGGTCGTAAAGTAAACCCAATTGGCTACCGTCTGAAGGTCAATCGCGACTGGGATGCACGTTGGTACGCCGAAAAAGGGCGTTATACCGAGCTTCTTCACGAAGACTTTGAGATCCGCCGTTACATCAAGAAAGAAGCGATGCGCGCCGGTGTCTCCCGTTTGGAGATCGAGCGCTACCCGAATCAGCTTCTGGTCACCATTCACACCGCCCGCCCCGGCATTCTGATCGGCCGTAAGGGTGAAGCGGTCAAGAAGATGCGCCAGGGTCTGGAAGAAATGACCGGCAAAAAGGTCAAGGTCGAAGTGACCGAGATCGAGAAGCCGGACACCGACTCGACGCTGGTCGCCGAGAACATCGGTGCGCAGCTCGAGAAGCGCATTGGTCATAGCCGCGCCATGAAGCGTGCGGTCAGCCAGGCGATTCGCCAGGGCGCGCAGGGCATCCGTATCGAAGTGAGCGGTCGTCTGGCCGGCGCCGACATGGCCCGCCGCGAGTGGGTCAGCGAAGGCCGCATCCCGCGCAACACGCTCCGCGCCAGCATCGACTACGGCACTGCGGAAGCGCTGACGACCTTCGGCCGCATCGGCATCAAGGTGTGGGTCTACAAGGGCGAAGTATTGCGCGAAGATCGTCCGAAGCAGGCCGGCGAGCCAAAAGAAGCTTACGTCACGCCCTGACGGCGCGCTGGATTGAGGAGCACTAGCAATGTTAATGCCGAAACGCGTAAAGTACCGCAAGCAGATGCGCGGCCGGATGACCGGCAAGTCGTATCGCGGCAGTACTGTGGAATTTGGAGAGTTCGGTCTGCAAGCGCTGGAGCCGATCTGGCTCACCAGTCGGCAGATCGAAGCGGCCCGTCGTACGATGGTGCGTTACGTGCGTCGCCGTGGCAAGATTTGGATCCGCGTCTTCCCGGACAAGCCGTTCACCAAAAAAGCGGCCGAAACCCGTATGGGTAAGGGTAAAGGCTCGGTAGAGTACTGGGTCGCGGTCGTCAGGCCGGGGCGTATCCTGTTCGAAATGGGTGGCATTACCGAGGCAGAAGCGAACGAAGCGCTGCGCCTCGCCGGCCACAAGCTGCCGATCAAGACCAAAATCGTCAAGCGTATCGATCCGATTTCTGGGGTGGAGCAAGTCTAATGTACGCCAAAGACATTCGGAAGATGACGGACGAACAGGTGCTCGACGCCATTGAGGACCAGAAGCAGAACATGTTCAACCTGCGGTTCCAGGAAGCTTCGGGCGAGCTTGAAGATGCCAATGCCCTCAAGCGCACTCGCCGCGATGTCGCGCGGTTGAAGACGATCCTCCGCGAACGCCAACTGGCGTCCCAGCGGGTGAGCGAAGAAGGGAAGAAGTAACCATGACGAATAATCGGCGTCGGCTCGTAGGCCGCGTGGTTAGCGACAAGATGGAGAAGACGGTGACTGTGCTGCTCGAAAAGCGCAGTATCCACCCCATCTATAAGAAGATCATCGTGTCGACCAAGAAGGTCCACGCGCATGATGAAAGCAATGCCGTCGAAGTGGGCGCGATGGTTCGGATTGTCGAAAGCCAACCGCTCAGCAAGACCAAGCGCTGGGTTGTCGAAGCGGTCCTGGCGAAGCCGGGCGAATCGCTGGTGACGGACCTGGCCGACGAAACCGCTCTGGTTTCGGAAGACGAGGAATAAGCGATGATTCAGGTCGAATCGCGCCTCAAGGTCGCCGATAACACCGGCGCCCAGGAAATCCTGGTCATCCGGGTCATGGGTGGCTCCTTCCGCCGTTACGGCAGCATCGGCGACATCGTCGTCGGGACTGTAAAGTCGGCAACACCTCAGGGCAGCGTCAAGAAGAGTGACGTTGTGAAGGCTGTGATCGTTCGTGTGGCGAAAGAATATCGCCGCGCCGACGGTTCCTACATCAAGTTTGACGACAACGCCGTTGTCATCCTTAACGACGACCTGCAGAACCCGCGCGGCACGCGCGTCTTCGGGCCGGTGGCGCGCGAACTGCGCGACAGAGGTTTCCTGAAGATCGCGTCGCTGGCGCCGGAAACCCTGTAGTAATCTGACAGAGGGTTGCGAACATGCAGAGAATAAAGAAGGGCGACACCGTCGAGGTGATCGCTGGTAAGGACCTTGGGGAACGCGGCGAAGTTGTGGCCGTTTACCCGAAGGAAAACCGCGTCCAGGTTTCTGGCGTGAACATCCTGAAGAAGCACCAGAAGGCGCGCCAGGCGGGAACCCGTCAGGTCGCCGCTCAGATCGTCGAATTTGAAGGCAAGCTCGATCTGTCCAACGTGATGATCGTCTGCCCCAAGTGCGACAAGAAGACGCGCGTTGGCTTTAAAATTCGCGACGATGGCTTCAAAGTTCGCGTCTGCAAAGCCTGCGAAGCAGAGATAGAGTAGGTCGGGACACATGGCAACTGCACAATACGCTATCAACAATCGTTACAAAGATCAGGTCGTCCCGGCCCTGGTGGAAGAATTCTCGTACGGGAACATCAATCAGGTGCCTCGTATCGAGAAGATCGTGATCAACATCGGCGAAGGCGCGGCGAACGAAAACCCGAAGCTGCTCGACGGTGCGGTGGACGACCTCGTCCGTATCAGCGGCCAGAAGCCGGTGATTACCCGGGCCAAGAAGAGCGTCGCGAACTTCAAGCTGCGTGAAGAGCGTCCCATCGGCACCAAGGTGACGCTGCGTGGCGAACGGATGTGGGCGCTGCTCGACCGTTTGATCAACGTTGCTCTGCCGCGTATCCGCGACTTCCGCGGGGTGTCTCCGGACACGTTCGACGGTCGTGGCAATTACACCATCGGCCTGCGCGAGCAGATCATGTTCCCGGAAATCCCGTACGACAAGATTGACCGGGTGCGTGGCATGGAAATCACCATTGTCACGTCGGCTCAGACGGATGAGGAAGGCCGCCGGCTGCTCAAGCTGCTCGGTATGCCGTTCCGCGAGCGATAAGCAACCAAGGGTATAAGACACAATGGCGAGAAAATCAAACACCGCACGCGAACTGAACCGTAAGTACAAGGTTCGTGTGCACAACCGGTGCCAGTTTGTCGACCCGAATTCGGGCAAGATCTGCGGGCGCCCGCGCGGCTACTTACGCCGTTTCGGCCTGTGCCGCATTCACTTCCGTGAGATGGCGCTGCAGGGCAAGATTCCCGGCGTGGTCAAGTCGAGCTGGTAGTTAAGGGGCGAGTTAGCGATGACGAACGATCCTATTGCGGATATGCTGACACGCGTACGCAATGCGCTGATGATTGGCAAAGCAACGGTCGATGTGCCGATGTCGAAAATCAAAATCGAGATTGCGCGCATTTTGAAAGAAGAAGGCTTCATCGAGGACTATCAGGTCGTCGAAGCGCAGCCGGTTAGCAATATCCTGATCACGCTGAAGTACTACGGTTCGCGCCGCGAGCGCAAGCCGGTGATCACGAACATCGAGCGCATCAGCAAGCCGGGCCGCCGCGTTTACCGTGGCCGCCGCGACCTGCCGCGCGTGATGAGCGGAATTGGTATTGCCATTGTCACGACGCCCAAGGGTGTCATGACGGCACAGCAGGCCCGCGCCCAGCGCACGGGTGGCGAAGTGCTCTGCTACGTTTGGTAATTTGGTAGACCGTGTTAAGGCGGCTTGACCAGCGGGTGCGCCCGCTGCCAGAAGCCGTCTGAGAGTCTAGGACAAGAGAAATGTCACGTATTGGTAAGAAACCGATTCCGGTGCCGGATAAGGTCGCGGTAACCATCGACAAGCAGCACCTGACGGTCAACGGGCCGAAGGGGCAGCTTGCGATCGACATCCACCCGGATATGAAGGTCACGCAGGAAGACGGAGTTGTCTCCGTCGAGCGGCCGACCGACGAGCGGCGCCACCGTGCGCTGCATGGTCTGACCCGCGCGCTGGTCGCGAACATGGTGCAGGGCGTCTCGGAAGGCTTCCGTAAGAGCTTGACGATCGAAGGCGTTGGCTACACCAGCGAACTGCGCGGCACCGACCTGGTCATGAAGCTCGGTTATTCACACGAGATTGTCGTGAACCCGCCGGAAAACATTGCATTTACGGTCGCTGATCGTGGCCGTACGATCCACGTCGACGGCATTGACAAGCAAGTGGTCGGTCAAATCGCTGCTAACATTCGCGAGCTGCGCCCGCCTGAACCCTATCTGGGTAAGGGTGTTCGCTACTCTGACGAAATCATTCGCCGCAAGGCGGGTAAGACCGGGAAGTAAAGGGTAGACGATGGCAACCTCTAAGGCATTACGCAAGAAGCACCACGGACGTGAACGCCGTCACTCACGCGTTCGCGTTCGCGTCATCGGCACGCCGGCGCGCCCGCGTCTGAACGTTTATCGCAGCCTGACTGGCATTTATGCTCAGGTTATTGATGACACCCTGGGCCACACCCTGGTGTCGGCCTCGACGATTGACAAGGATGTTGCGTCGCAAGTCGAAGGCAAGTCCAAGGTTGAAGCGGCCAAGATTGTCGGTCAGGTCCTTGGGCAGCGCGCCAAACTTGTCGGCATCAATCAAGTCGTCTTCGACCGCGGTGGCTACCGGTATCATGGCCGCGTGGCCGCGCTGGCCGAAGGCGCCCGCGAAGCCGGCTTAGACTTCTAGTTTGGAGTAGACAATGGCGAAACAACAACGAGAACAGCGCGATCCGCGCAGCGACAATCGTGAGCCTCGTGAGGACCGCGAAGAACTCGCTGAGCGCGTAATCGACATCAAGCGTGTTGCCAAGGTCATCAAGGGCGGTCGCCGCTTCGCCTTCCGTACGGTCGTGGTCGTCGGTGACGGCCAGGGTCGCATCGGTGTGGGCATCGGCAAGGCCCGTGGTGTGCCGGACAGCATCCGCAAGGGCACCGAACGTGCTCGCCGCCAGATGACCAAGGTCAATCTGTCGGGCACGACCATCTCGCACTCGGTGGTCGCCCGCTATGGCGGCGCCCAGGTGCTGCTGAAACCGGCTGCCCCCGGTACCGGCGTTATCGCCGGCGGTGGCGTCCGCGCGGTGCTCGAAGCCGCCGGCATCCGTGACATCCTGACCAAGAGCCAGGGCAGCAACAACCTGCTGAACGTCGCCATGGCGACCGTGGCAGCGCTGGAGCAGCTCCGCTCGGCCGAGGAAATCTCGTCGATGCGCGGTAAGAGCGTCAACCATGTCCGTCCGTTCTGGGAACGCAAACGCGTTGAAAAGACGGAGGCACCGGTCAATGAGTAACGAGAAGACCGTTCGCATCACGCTCGTCAAAAGCCCGATCGGCTACGAAAAGAGCCAGGGTGAAACGGCGCGCGCTCTGGGGCTGCGCAAGCTCCACGCGACTGTCAACCTTCCGGACTCGCCATCTGTCCGTGGCATGATCTACAAGATCCGCCATCTGGTACAGGTGGATGAAACTGGGGAGACGAACTAATGAAACTGCACGATCTACAGCCTGCCAAGGGCTCGAAGAAGAAGCGCACCCGTGTCGGCCGTGGTATCTCGGCCGGCAAGGGTAAGACCGCTGGTCGCGGTACCAAGGGCCAGGGTTCGCGTTCCGGTGGCGTGAAGCCGCCGTACTTTGAAGGTGGTCAGCTCCCGCTCGTCCGGCGTCTGCCGTTCAAGCGTGGCTTCAACAACATCTTCCGCATCAACTATCAGGAGGTCAACGTCGGCCGCCTGGAAGAACTGTTCGATGCCGGTACGGATGTAACGCCGGAAGCGCTGGCCGAAGTCGGTCTCATTCGCGACGCCGCGAAGCCGATCGCCGTTCTGGGCGATGGCGACCTGACCAAGACGCTGACGGTGACCGCTCACCGCTTCTCCAAGAGCGCGGTCGAGAAGATTGCCACCGCCGGCGGCAGCACCACCAAGCTGGAACTGAAGGTCAAGGGCGCGCTGGCGACGGTCAAGCTGCTCCCGAAGGACCAGTTGGCTAAGCTGAACAACGCGGAATAAAACACAGGACTGAGGACTGAGGGTTGAGGACTGAGTGGGAAAAACGCGCAGCTATCGTCGTTTCTCCGAACTCAGTCCTCAGTCCTCGGCACTCAGTCCTTATACTTTGAGGGACTTCTGTCATGATTGAGGCTCTACGTAATGCCTTCCGCCTTCCGGACTTGCGGAACAAGCTGCTTATCACCGGCCTGATTTTGGTGATCTATCAGTTTGCGGCGCACGTGCCGGTGGTTGGCGTCGACCGCACGGCGCTGAACGCGTTAATCTCGGGCAATGCCGGCGGCCTCGTCGGTGTGCTCAATCTACTCTCCGGCGGCGCGGTGCAGAACTTTAGCGTCATCGCCAATGGCGTGTACCCGTATATCACGGCGTCGATTATCTTCCAGCTTCTCGTTCCCATCATTCCGCAGCTCGAACAGATGCAGCGGGAGCCGGGCGGCAAAGAGAAGATCGAAACCTATACCTACTACCTCGCCATTCCGATGGCGATTTTGCAAGCCGTCAGCCAGATCAACATTTTCAACGCGTTGCTCGGCACCGGTCAGTCCATCATCCCCAACTTTGGCAGCGACATACTGCTGACGCTGACGGTCATCATCACCATGACCGCCGGCACCATGTTTGCCATCTGGCTCGGCCAGCTCATCACCGAGCAGGGCATTGGTAACGGTCTGTCGATCATCATCTTCGCCGGTATCGTCGCCCGCGCGCCGCAAAATCTGGTGCAGTTGCTGACCAGCTCGACCAACCCGATCTACAACCTGATCATGTTCATCATCATCACGGTGGTGAGTATCATCGGCATCATCATCATTCAGGAAGGCGTGCGCCGTATTCCGGTGCAGTACGGTAAGCGCGTTCGTGGCCGCAAGCAGTACGGCGGCGCGAGCACGCACATCCCGTTGAAGGTCAACCCGGTCGGTATGATCCCGTTGATCTTCGCGCAGTCGATCATCACCTTCCCGGCGCTGATCGTCTCGCTCTTCCCTGAAGGCCCGGTGCGGACGTCGATCACCCAGACGTTCGGCCAACAGGAGGGCCTCGGCTACTGGCTGACCTTCTTCCTGCTGGTCGTCGGTTTCACGTTCTTCTACTCGGACGTGATGGTCGGCAACCAGAATCTGGCCGAGAACTTGCAGCGTAACGGCGGCTTTATTCCCGGCATCCGGCCAGGTAAACGCACGCAGGATTACATCGTGCGGGTAACGCGGCGCATCACGCTGGTGGGCGCGCTCTTCCTGGGCGTCATCGCCATCACGCCCGGCGTCGTCGGTTTCATCAACCGGTTGCTGTTCCCGAACGAAGCCGTCAGCGGCGTCTCTGGCAACGCGGCGCTCGTTCTGACCGGCTCCGGTCTGATCATTGTCGTCGGCGTCGTCATCGACACCATGCGCCAGCTCGAAGCGCAGCTCGTCATGCGTAACTACGACCGCTTTATGCGGTAGCGACCATCGAATGTTTCCGATCCCGGTGGCCTGACCGCCGGGATCGGAGCTTGATGCGCGGTGCTAGAAAGATTTGCGGACTGATGACCGACCATATCTATTTGTTTATGGGCATTCAGGGTTCCGGTAAAGGGACCCAGGCCGACCGTTTATCAAAAGACTTGAGTATCCCGCATATCAGTACCGGCGACATCTTCCGCGCCGTCATGAAAGAGGACAGCCCGCTCGGCGACGAGCTGCGGCGCATCCTCAACAGTGGCGCGCTGGTGCCAGACGAACTGACCTCGCGCATGGTGCGCGAACGCCTCGCCAAACCGGATGCCGCGCCGGGGTTCATCCTCGACGGTTACCCACGGACGCAGGGCCAGGTCGAACACCTGGACGCGATGCTCACCGAACAGGGCCGCTCCATTCACGCCGTCTTTTTCTTCGATCTACCGGAAGAAGAAACGGTCGCCCGGCTGGAGCCGCGCCGCATTTGCACCAGGGACCAGAGCCATATCTACCATCTGGTCAACAAGCCGCCCAAGGTAGACGGCATCTGCGATATCGACGGCGCGCCGCTCAAGCAGCGTGACGACGATAAACCGGAAGCCATCCGCAAGCGGGTCGAAGAATACAAGCGCGAAACGCTGCCGCTGCTCGATATCTACCGCGCGCGCAATCTCGTACGTCGGATCGATGCGACCCTAAGCATGGATGCCGTGACTGAAGAAGTGCTGGACATTGCCAAAGAGTAGTCTCCGTCAGAACGAGGTCCACCTCAAGACGGCCGACGAGATCGCAGTCATGCGTGAAGCCGGTCGGATTGTGGCGCTGACCCACCAGGCGCTGCGTGAAGCAGTTCGTCCGGGTGTGACGACCGCCGCCCTCGACAAGATCGCCGAGACGGTGATCCGGGATCACGGCGCGGTGCCGGCGTTTCTGGGCTATCCCAAGCCCGACTCGCCGAAGTATCCGGCGTCGATTACGGCGTCGATCAACCAGGAGCTGGTACACGGCATTCCCGGCAAGCGCGCCCTGAAAGAGGGCGACATCATCAGCCTGGATGTCGGTACGATCTATCGCGGGTTCGTCGGCGACGGCGCTTTCACGATGGGCGTCGGCGAAATCCCCCCGGCCGTTCAGCGTCTGCTGGACGTGACCGAGCAATCTCTGTACATCGGTATCGAAGCGGCGGTCATCCCTAACGAGACGAAAGATGTCTCGATGGCCGTGCAGGACTTCATCGAGCATCATGGCTATGGCGTCGTCCGGGAATACACCGGGCATGGCGTCGGCCACGAAATGCACGAGGAGCCCCAGGTGCCGAACTGGTGGCCGCGAAAGGCCCAGCAGCGGGGCTGGGTAAGCTACCCACTCGAACCCGGCATGACCTTCGCCATCGAACCGATGGTGACGGCCGGCCGGCCTGAAACGCGCGAACAAAACGATCACTGGACAGTGGTCACGCGCGACGGCTCGTTGTGCGCGCACTTCGAGCACACTATTGCGGTAACGGACGGTAAGCCGATCATTTTGACGCTGCCGTAACAGTTGCACGTGCCGAGTCCCGGCTGCTCTGCTTCCGCTTACACACACATTGGCGGGGTGGTTCAGACAACGCACGTAAGAAAATCGTCGGCGGTCCTAATAAGGGGTGGACACCGCCAATGCGTAATGATAGAATGAACCCCTTGTAAACGACCCGTTTGAGAGAGTTGTAACATGCGCGTATCAGCATCCGTCAAGCGTCGTTGCCCGAAGTGCCGCATCATCAAGCGTCATGGGAACGTCATGGTCATCTGCACCAACCCGAAGCACAAGCAGCGCCAGGGCTAATCGCCTTTAGGGATCGAGGGAATTTAGTATGGCCCGTATTGAAGGCGTGGACCTGCCACGCGACAAACGAGTAGAAATTGCGCTCACCTATATCTACGGTGTTGGCCGCACGACCAGCCAGAAACTGCTGGGCGTGACAGGCGTCAGCCCGGATACTCGCGTCCGCGATCTGACTGAGGCGGAAGTCCAGTCCCTGCGTGATGCGCTGTCGGGATACACTGTCGAGGGTGACCTGCGCCGCGAAGTACAGCTCAACATCAAGCGCCTGTCGGAAATCGGCTCGTACCGCGGCCTGCGCCATCGCCGCAGCCTGCCGCTGCACGGCCAGCGCACCCGCACCAACGCCCGCACCCGTCGCGGTCCCAAGAAGACCGTCCCAGGGCGTGGTCGTCGTCGTGGCGCGACCAAGAAGTAACCAGCGCGCCCCCTCGTTGTAAGCGACTTAGGGCAGGGCGCCAACCTGGCGACCCTGCCTTTTCAGCGATACACACCGGATGCGCCCTGCTGCGTTATTGTGCAGGGCGCTTCTGCCAGCATGAACCAATGACGATTTTGGAGAAGTGAGACCTATGCCACGGACAGCAGGTACAGGAGCAAGAAGGGGTGGTGCGGCCGGTGGTCGCCGCGTCGCCAAGAAGGCGGCGAAGAATATCCCTTACGGGCAGGCCCATATTTTCGCGACCTTCAACAATACGATCATTTCGATGTCCGACCAGTCGGGCAATGTTGTCGGTTGGGCCAGCGCTGGTACGTCCGGCTTCAAGGGGAGCCGCAAGAGCACCCCTTACGCCGCTCGTGTCGCCGCGCAGACTGCGTCGGAAACGGCTCAGGGCCACGGCATGCAGGAAGTGGATGTCTTCGTCAAAGGCCCCGGTCCTGGACGCGAAGCCGCCATCCGCGCTATTCAGGCCAGCGGCCTGAAGGTGCGTTCGATCACTGACGTCACTCCGGTCGCCCATAACGGTGTACGCCCGCCTAAAAAGCGTCGCGTCTAGTGCAGTTGAGCTTTAACGTTATTAGGACGGGGAGGCACTGGCTTGGTCACGAATAACATGGTGCTGCCGCACAAAGTCGAGAGTGATGCGACGACCGAAAAGTACGGCCGCTTCATCATTAGCCCGCTGGAAAGCGGCTACGGCATGACGCTGGGTACGGCGATGCGGCGTGTGCTGCTCTCGTCTCTGCCGGGCGCGGCGGTCACGAGCATTCGCGTTTCGGACGTTCATCATGAGTTTTCCGCAATTCCCAACGTGCGCGAAGACATGACGCAGTTGATCCTTCAGGTGAAGCAGCTTCGCCTGAAACTCTACGACGTCGAGTCGGCACGGCTCCGGCTGGAGCACCGCGGCGAAGGCACCGTGACGGCGGCGGACATCATCTGCCCGCCCGAAGTGCAGATCATCAACCCCGAACTGTACCTGTTTACGGCAGATTCACCCGACGCGCATGTTGAGATGGAATTCACGGTCGAAGCTGGCCGTGGTTACAGCCCGGCCGAAGAGCGCGGTCGGCTGCCCATCGGCGAGCTGCCGGTGGACGGCATTTTCAGCCCCATTCGCCGCGTCAACTTCGACGTTGACCGCGCGCGTGTGGGCCAGCGCACCAATTACGACAAGCTGATTATTGAGATCTGGACCGACGGCACGATTCGCCCTGAAGAATCCCTCAGCCAGTCGGCGCAGATCCTCATGAAACATCTGACCGTGATCGGCGGCGTCGACTACCCAATGTACCCGGAAGGGCTCGGCGGTGGTCAGTACGAGCAGGAAGAGATGGAGAAGCGCGAAAACGCGCAGCTCTATGAAAAGCCGATTGAAGAGCTGGACCTGAGCGTCCGTGTCTTCAACTCGCTGAAGCGTACCGGCATCACCACGGTCGGCGACGTCCTCGACATGCTCAACCGTGGCCCCGACGCCATGCTGGCGATCCGCAACTTCGGTGAGAAGTCGCTGGATGAACTGGTCTCCAAGCTGAAGGAAAAGGGCTATCTGCCTCAGGATGCTGAGGTTTCGACAGCCGGTTTTGAGAGCGAATAAGGAACGCGCACGATGCGACATAACGTCAGAGGTAAAACACTCAGTCGTGACGGCGCCCAGCGTAAAGCGCTGGCGCTGGCACTGACCCGCGCTCTGCTTCAGCATGAGCGTATCGAAACCACCCGCGCCAAGGCCGACTTCGTGCGCGGCCATGTCGAGAAGCTGATCACCACCGCCAAGAAGGGCCTGGCGCACGAAGACCCGGCCCGTGGCGTTCACGCCCGCCGTATCGCCGCCAGCCGCCTGGGCAACGACCGCGAGATGGTCGAAATCCTGTTCGACAAGCTGGCCCCGCGCTATCAGGCCCGCGCCGGTGGTTACACCCGCATCCTCAAGCTGGGGCCGCGCAAGGGTGATGCCGCCGACATGGTTCTGCTGGAACTGGTCGACCGCGAGCAGGCTTAACGGTCATCGGCCCTGAACCGATGACCGAAGCGCCGCTCACCCAGCGCTACCGCGCCACCGTCAGCTACGATGGAACCGCCTACCAGGGCTTCCAGCGGCAGGCGGGCGACACGCCAACCATCCAGTTGGCGCTGGAGCAGGCAATCGCGGCAGTGACAGGGCAGGCGGCCAGCGTCGTCGGGGCCGGGCGGACAGACAGCGGCGTCCATGCAACCGGGCAGGTCATCGCCTTTGACGTCGATTGGCGTCATGGCGACCGGGACCTGTTCCGGGCGCTGAACTACGTACTACCGGGCGACATCGCCCTGCAAGACCTACGGCAGCATCCTGGGTTCCACCCGCGTTTTGATGCCGTGACGCGCGTTTACAAGTACTACATCGTCCAGTCGCCGCACCGGCAACCGCTTTTACGCGACCGGGCGTGGCACATCTGGGGCGATCTTGACCAGGACGCGATGGCGTCGGCGTCGATGCTCATCCTCGGAGAGCACGACTTCGGCGCACTCGGCAAAGCGCCGAAAGGCGACAACACTGTCCGCCTGGTCATGGAGTCGCATTGGACGCGACGGCGCGCGCCGTATGGTTGGGACTGGACGTATACGATCGAGGCAAATGCGTTTTTACAGCACATGGTGCGCCGTCTCGTCGGCGTGCTGGTCGAAGTCGGACGCGGGCGCCTCACGCAGGCCGATTTTGAAGCGTTGTTTCGCAGCGCAAAAGTCATCGGCGCCATCGCGCTCGCGCCGCCCCACGGGCTGGTGCTGGACAGCGTAACCTATCAGCCGATGAGCAGCACGTCGTAAAAGCACGGAGAAGCGGGAGAGACGCCCGCGAATGAGGAAGCAATGATTACTAAAACGTATACTCCCAAACCAGGGGACATCAAGCGCGAGTGGTGGATCGTGGATGCCGAGGGTCAGACTCTTGGACGCCTGGCGACCAAAGTCGCTCACATCCTCCGCGGCAAGCACAAGCCGATCTTCGCGACGCACATGGATGTCGGCGACTACGTCGTCATCATCAACGCCGAGAAGATTCGCGTCACCGGCAACAAAGAAGAAGAAAAAGTCTACTACCGCCACTCCGGTTATCCCGGTGGTATCCGTGGTGTGACGCTGCGCGACCAGCGCGCGCGCTTCCCGGAGCGCATTCTGGAAATTGCCATCAAGGGCATGCTCCCGAAGAACTCTCTGGGCCGCGACATGTACAAGAAGCTCAAGGTGTACGCGGGCGCAGAACACCCGCACGCCGCGCAGCAACCCAAGACGTTGGAACTGTAGAGGATTAGCGGATGTCAGCACAGTATTACGAAGGCATTGGGCGGCGCAAAGAAGCCAGCGCGCGCGTTCGTCTGTTCCCAGGTGGGACCGGCCGTGTCATCATCAATGACAAGGATGGTTTGGCTTACCTGACCCGTACCGGCGACCTGGAAGCGGCGCTTCAACCCCTCCGCGTCATCGGCCAGGAACGCGCCTACGACGTGACAGTTCACGTCAACGGCGGCGGCGTCACCGGCCAGCGCGACGCGATTCGCCTGGGTGTGGCTCGCGCCATCCTCAAGCTCGACCCGGAGACTCGTCCGGCGCTGCGCAGCGCCGAGATGCTGACGCGTGACCCGCGCGTCAAGGAACGTAAGAAGCCAGGTCTCAAGCGCGCCCGCAAGGCCCCGACCTACACCAAGCGCTAGAAGTTTCGCGCCCATCATTACAACAACAAAATGGCAAGGCCACCCGGTCTTGCCTTTGTTGCGTTCCTGGGCCGGCGCTCCATAGCGTATCCATGTAGTGCGTCCCTACACACAATCGTTCGTAGGGACACGCTATAGCGTGTCCCATGTGCACCAAGTTAGGCAACGTAAGCTTGTCGCGCCGCTTCGCCGGAGGCTGAAAGCCATCCGGCTACCTGAAACGCAAGCCTGCTGAAGCAGGCTGAAACCGAACGTATTCGCGACATTATGGCTCTATAGGTGCCCCTCTCCCCGGAGTCCCTAAAGGGAGGCTTCGCACTGGGAGAGGGGTGGCGCGAAGCGCCGGGGTGAGGGGTTAAGAGGCCGTTTGAAAAGGTCGCGAATCGGTTTGTCTCCCCTCTCCCTGAGGGAGAGGGGCCGGGGGTGAGGGCATCTACGCTAGCAAATCTAGTATCGCCCTGAGAGAACCACAGCTCTGCAAATGGGCTTTTCAAACGGCCTCTAAGGGTTTTTACGCTCAACAATGGGACTTGTACAGCGATGGTTCACGGCGATCTGAGCCGGTTTCAACCGGCTTTCACCTATACGTAGCCGGGGCATTTATGCTCCGGCGGACGGCGCGACAAGCTCAACACCGCTTAACTTGGTGCCTATGTGTGTAGCGCGTCCCTACACACAATCGTTCGTAGGGACACGCTATAGCGTGTCCGGCGCGAAGCGCATTGGCAAACATGGCGGGTTGTAAAACCTAAATCGAGGCGGAGCTTGCCTATCGCTAAAGCTGCGCCGCGATATCCTTCGCCCAGCCGTGGATGGCGTTCCAGTCGCGGTGGTCGCCCTCGGACCACACGCCGGTGACGACGCTGATTCGAAACTTGAGCCGGTCTGCGAACGAGGGAATCTGGCTGATGTCGAGCTTACCGGCAAATGCCCCTTCGCTCATGGGCTGCACGATTGCCCTGACCGGAGCCAGCCATTCGCGCACCACCGCGTGGTACTGCCCGTTTTTCATCGCCATCGTCATACAGACCGAAAAGACGGCCAGCCGCTTCTTCGCCAGCGCCGATTGATGCGTGCGCAGGAAACGCATCGCTTCGGGCAGCCAGGCGCGGTTCTGAACGGCGCTGCCCGCCACCACGGCGTAGTACGGCGTCACGTCGGTGACGTCGTGCATCGGCCGGACGGCGACCTTCAGACCCTGCTCGATGAGCGTCTCGCCGATTGCCTCGGCCACTCCAGCCGTCGAACCCAACTGCGTGGCATACGTCACCAGCACGATATCGGACATCGCCAATCCCCCTTGAATCGCCGCTGTTTGTGCTCACCGTAGCAGGCAGTCGGCAGAGGATATAGTGACAGATGGCAGCCAGACCGTGTGCCAATCGTCATACGGTAGAAGCCACGACCCCGCATCCGCCGCGCTCTCGCCGACGCCGTAGCCCTGCGGCCACGCCCGGCACGCTCAGCGCTTCCATGCGCTGCGCTCCGGAACCAGCGCGTCGAATGCCTCGCCGAGCGCATCCAGGCTCGCGCCGTCGGCCTGCGCCGATGTACGGACAATGCCTGAAATGACCAG
>Ga0351855_1063_pt1 | contig 26115 bp, 22 predicted proteins | sample BONcelFGM3001C11_FD_206794 | JGI IMG/M metagenome (GOLD analysis project Ga0351855, IMG submission 206794) | Enriched cells from coal bed in the Powder River Basin, Montana, United States - BONCAT cells FGM rep2 HSBNCT.FGM.300.1.C11 ...
TGGCGCTGATGTGTAGCCGATGCCGGCGCTGACGCTGGCCGAGTCGGTGGCGGCGGCGCTGCGCGATCTGCTGGTGGGTGGGCATCTGGTGTGCGGCGACCGGCTGGTGGAGATTGCGCTGTCGCGAGAGATGGCCGTCAGCCAGAACACGGTGCGCGACGCGCTGCGGCAGTTGGAGCAGGAAGGTTGGGTCGTCAAGCAGCCGCGCCGGGGCGTGACGGTGCGGGAGTTTACGCGCGACGAGGCGGCGGAAGTGTACGCGCTGCTGCTGGCGGTGGAGGCGGTGGCGCTGGACTGGGCGCTGGAGCGGATGACGCGCACCCGGCTGATGGAGCTGGGCAAGCTGCTGACGAAGGCCAAGCGCGCGGCCCAGGACGGCGACGGCGCGGGGGCGATCCAGGCGCTGTTCGGTTTCCACGAGCGGCTGATTTTGCACACCGGCAAGGCGCTGACGACCGAGCTGGCGCAGCGGCTGTACAACTACGCGCGGCTGCTGGAAGCGCTGCGGCAGGCGCGCAACCCGCGCGACGCCGAACTGCTGTCGGAGCAGCTCGAGGCGCACGAGCGGCTGTACCGGCTGATCGAGGCGGGCGACCGGGCCGGGGCGCAGGCGGCGTTGGTCGCGCTGATCGGTGCGTATCGTGAGATGGTGTTCCCGGTGCTGGGTGGGGAATAAGCCAGGGAAACCGTAGGGGAAAAACCCAACCGCCAAGTCGCCAGGGCCGCCAAGAATGCGCCAAGGGAAAATTTTCTTGGCGAAACTTGGCGTTCCTGGCGTCTTGGCGGTTAAATTCTTCGTCCTGCTTCCAACGTAATACGGATAAGTGAATAATGCTCGTAGGCGTGGACATTGGCGGGACGTTTACCGATTTTGTCGTCGCGGACGGCGGGCGGCTGCGCATTCACAAGCAGATCAGCACGCCGGACGATCCCTCGCGGGCGATGCTGGCCGGGCTGGCGGCGCTGGCCGGGGACGCGGCGGCGTTCGAGCGCGTCAGCCACGGCTCGACGGTGGCGACGAACGCGATTCTGGAGCGCAAGGGGGCGAAGACGGCGTTCGTGACGACCGACGGCTTCCGCGACCTGCTGGCGATCGGTCGCCAGAACCGGCCCGACCTGTACGCGCTGCAACCAACGCTGCCGCCGCCGCTGATCCCGCGCGAGCGGTGTTACGAGGTGGCCGAGCGGCTGGACGCGCACGGCGCGGTGCTGAGACCGCTGGACATGACCAGCGTGGACGCGGTGCTCGACGCGATGCGGGCGGCCGGCGTCGAGTCGGTGGCGGTGTGCCTGCTGAACAGCTACGCCAACCCGGCGCATGAGCGCGCGATCCGCGAGCGAGCGGTGGCGCGCGGCCTGTTCGCGCCGGAGCAGATCGTGCTGTCGTCGGACGTGCTGCCGCAGTTCCGCGAGTACGAGCGGGCGAGCACGGCGGCGCTGGAAGCCTACGTCCGACCGACGATGAGTCGCTATCTGGGCCGGTTGGCGGCTGCCCTGCCGCGCGGCGAGTCGCTGCGGATGATGAAGTCGGACGGCGGCATCTTCAGCGCAGAACGTGCGCGCGGCGCGGCCATCCAGACGGCGCTAAGCGGCCCGGCGGCGGGCGTGATCGGGGCGTTCCATCTGGCGAAGCTCTCGGGCTACGACCACATCATCACGCTCGATATCGGCGGGACGTCGACCGACGTGGCGCTGCTGCCGGGCCGGACGGTGCTGCGACCCGACTCGGAGATCGACACGCTGCCGCTGCGGATACGGTTGCTGGATATCGAGACGGTCGGCGCGGGCGGCGGCTCGCTGGCGCGGGTGGACGCCGGCGGCGCGCTGCGGGTGGGGCCGGAGAGCGCCGGCGCGAATCCGGGGCCGGTGGCCTACGGGCGCGGCGGCACGCAGGCGACGGTGACCGACGCTAATCTGGTGCTGGGGCGGCTGGACGCGGCGCGCTTTCTGGGCGGCGAGATGGCGCTGGATACGGCCGGAGCGACGGCGGCGCTGGAACGGCTGGCGGGTGCGATGGGCGCGGACGTGGCGACGGCGGCGCGCGGCGTGATCGAAGTCGCCAACGCCAACATCGAGCGGGCGCTGCGGCGGGTGTCGATCGCGCGCGGTTACGACCCGCGCGATTTCACGCTGATGGCGTTCGGTGGCGCGGGGCCGCTGCACGCCTGCGAGGTGGCCGAACGGCTGCAAATCCCACGGGTGCTGCTGCCGCGCTACCCCGGCGTGTTGTGCGCGTTTGGGCTGCTGATGGCCGACGTACGACTGGATTACAGCCGGGGCGTGCTGGCGGCGCTGTCGACCGAGTCGCTGGCGCAGGCGCGAACGGCGCTGGACGGGCTGGTGGCCGAAGCGCGGGCGACGCTGGCGCAGGAGGGCGTGGCCGAGGCCGACATGCTGCTGATGGCGACGGTCGACCTGCGCTATCGCGGGCAGGCGTTCGAGCTGACGGTGCCGTTCGAGAGCGACGTGGCCGAGGCGTTCCACGCGGCGCACGAGGCGACCTACGGCTATGCGCTGCGGGGTCGCCCGCTGGAGCTGGTGACGCTGCGGCTGGAGGCGGTGGGCCGGGTGGACAAGCCGCCGATGAGACCGGAGCCGGTGACGCCGAACGATGCAGCCGATGCGCGGCTGGGGGTGCGTGCGGACGGCGTGACGTTGTACGAGCGCGAGCGGCTGCGGCCGGGGGCGCGCTTCGCCGGGCCGGCGCTGGTGTTCCAGCTCGACAGCACCAATTATATTGCGCCGGGCTGGGCGGCCGAGGTCGACGGCTATCGTCATCTGGTGCTTATGCGGCTGTGATATGATGTGCGGCAAGAGTGAAGTGAGGGTGGTGTGACATGGACGCGATCGAATTTGACGATGTCGTCGATGAAAGCCGGGAACTGAAGCTGAGTCTGCCGGCAGATTTTCCGCTGGGCAAAGTGCATGTCACGGTCGAGCCGGCCAATCGAGAGCAAGTCGCAGTCCCATTAGAATTTAAGGGACTGACTCTCGGCGAAATCATGAAATCAGAATACGTTGGCTCCTGGGCCGATCTGGGAATCGAAGATAGCCAGGTATGGGTCGATGAGGTGAGGCAGCGGATACAGGAGCGGCGTGAGTGACGAGATTCCGTGGGAAGAGCGGCCGTGGACGAAGGAAGAAATCGAAGAGCTGATGAAGCCACATCCGACCACACTCGGCGAAATCATGAAATCAGAATACGTTGGCTCCTGGGCCGATCTGGGAATCGAAGATAGCCAGGTATGGGTCGATGAGGTGAGGAGACAGGAACAGGAGCGGCGTCAGTGGCCTCGTGATGACTCGGTCGAATCTGTAGAAGAGGAATGAGCATGTTGATTGAACTGACCGCGACTGTCAGCGAGAACGACGAAATTACACTCCACTTGCCGTCAGAACTTCGGGGACAAACGGTTAACGTCCGGATAGAGCCAACCCTCGTAAACGAGCAGATGGTCGACAATCGCCCGTGGACGGAAGAGGAGATTAGGGCACTGCTTGATTTTCATCCGGTGCCGGCTGAGGCGATTGTGACCGGCGGATGGGAAGACATGGGCATTACTGACAGCCAGGACTGGGTAGAAGAGCAACGCCGCAGCGAACAGGAGCAGCGTGGTTGGCAGACCTACTCGTAGATACGGCTATCCTGGTTGACCTGCTGCGCAATTACGAACCGGCGCTTGAGTGGAAATTGACACGACACGGTGAAATCGTCGGCATCGTACCCTACGTGTTTATGGAAGTGATGAACGGTGCTCGCGACCGCCGAGCGCAGGAGCGCGCACTCACGTTCCTACATCAGTTCGAGATGGTTTACCCTATTCAGGACGATCTAGAGTGGGCGATGACGCAGCATGTGGCGCATCACCTGAAGTTTGGCGTTGGTGTCATCGACTGCCTGATCGCCGCGCCGGCGGCGCGGCTGGGGCTGCCGCTGTACACGCACAACCTGAAGCATTTTACGCCGCTGCTGGGCGACCTGGCGCAAAGGCCGTACTGAGAAAGCAACATCGTCGTTTTAAGTGCCGGAGCGAAAGCCGATGATGATTGAACTGACAGCAAAGGTTGGCAAAGGCGGGCTTGTGACACTGCAACTGCCGCCTGAATTTGAGGGCCACGAGGTCCGTATTACCGTCGAGTCCATCCGCCGCACAGAACCGTCGACTGACGAAATTCCGTGGGAAGATCAGCCGTGGACGAAAGAAGAGATTCAGGAACTGCTTAAGTTCGAAGGCAAAAGCGGCGCCGAAATCGCGAAGTCAGATGCGATTGGAGGCTGGGCGCACATGGGGATTACGGATAGCGTCGCCTTCGTTGAAGAACTTCGGCGGCGAGAAGCGAAACGGCGTGAGTGGCCTCGCGATGAGTCGGTGGAAGAGGAATGAGCATGTTGATTGAACTGACCGCGACAGTCGGCGAGAACGACGAGATTACGTTGCGCGTGCCATCGGAGCTTCGTGGGCAAGAGGTCAAGGTGCGTATCGAGCCAGCACATCCAGCCGAGCAGCAACCGGACGAGGTTCCGTGGGAGGAGCGGCCTTGGACAAAAGAAGAGATCGAAGAACTCTTGCGTCCTAATCCGTCGACCCTTGGTGAAATCGCACGATCGCCGGAGTTCGGTGCATGGGCTGATCTTGGAATCGAAGATAGCCAGGCATGGGTCGATGAGGTCCGCCGCCAGGAAGAGGAGCGGCGTAAGTGGCCGAGGGACTGATCGATACAAGCCTCATGGTAGATGCGCTGCGGGGATACGCACCAGCCCACCAGTGGATGGTTGACCACTCAGACACTCAAATCGGCATAACGCGTAGCATATATCTTGAAGTCATTGCCGGCTGTCGCACAAAAGTAGAACAGCAAGCATCCATCCGCGCTCTGGTTCGTTTCGAACTTATCGAGTTAACCCAGGAAGATTTCGAGTGGGCGACTCGCCAACTGATCGAATACAAGTTGAGCCACAATGTCGGTGTCATTGACTGCCTGATTGCCGCGCCGGCCGCCCGCCTGCAACTGCCGCTGTACACGCACAACCTGAAGCACTTCGCGCCGCTGCTGGGCGAGCTGGCGCGGAAGCCGTATTAGAAGGCCACGTCTCCATGTCCGTTGATGCTATTTCGCTGGCCGTGTTCCGCAGCCTGTTCGAGTCGGTCGCCGAGGAGATGGGCGTCACGCTGCAACGGGCGGCATTCAGCCCCAACATTCGCGAGCGGCTGGATTTTAGCTGCGCCATGTTCGACGCCGACGCGCGGATGGTGGCGCAGGCGGCGCACATTCCGGTCCACCTGGGCAGCATACCGGCGTCGGTGCAGGCGGCGATCCGCGCCTTCGACCGGTTCGCGCCGGGCGACGTCATCATCCTCAACGATCCGTATCACGGCGGCACACATTTGCCCGACGTGACGATGGTTTCGCCGGTGTTCGTGGACGGCGCGCCGGCGTTTTTCGTCGCCAGCCGGGCGCACCACGCCGACATCGGCGGCATGTCGCCCGGCTCGCTGCCGTTGAGCACCGAGCTGTACCAGGAGGGCCTGATTCTGCCGCCGATTAAGCTGGCGGAGGGCGGCCAGCGTAACGCCGGGGTGATGGCGCTGATTACGGCCAACAGCCGCGCGCCGGAAGAGCGCATCGGCGATATCGAGGCGCAACTGGCGGCGCAGCGGGTGGGCGAACGGCGCTTGCTGGCGATGACCGCCAGCCACGGCGCGGACCGCGTCCGCGAACACGCCGCCGCACTGATCGATTATTCGCGGCGGCTGACCGAAGCGGTGATCGCGGCGATGCCGGATGGAAGCTACACGTTCGAAGACGCGCTCGAAGGCGACGGCCAGCAGGAGTATCGGATTCCGATACGGGCGACGGTGCGGGTGGAGGGCGCGGCGCTGACGGTCGATTTCAGTGGGACCGCGCCGCAGGTGGCCGGCAACCTGAACGCGGTCACGGCGATTGCGCGCTCGGCGGTATTCTACTGCCTGCGGCTGCTGGCGATCGACGACGTGCCGGTGAACCACGGCTGCTTCGAGCCGGTGCGGGTGACGGCCCCGGCGCGCAGCCTGCTCGATCCGGTCTTCCCGGCGGCGGTGGCGGTCGGCAATACCGAGACGGCCCAACGGGTGGTCGATACGGTGCTGGGCGCGTTCGCCGAAGCGCTGCCGGGGCGGATTCCGGCGGCGTCGCAGGGCAGCATGAACAACGTCACGCTGGGCGGCGCGACCGAAACCGGGAGTTACGTCTACTACGAGACGATTGGCGGCGGCCATGGCGCGGGACCGGACAGCGATGGCCTGAGCGGGCGGCACAGCCACATGACCAACACCCGCAATACGCCGGTCGAAGCGCTGGAATACAGCCTACCGCTGCGAGTGCTGGCCTACCGCCTGCGCGACGGCAGCGGCGGCGACGGCTTCCACCGGGGCGGCGAAGGCATTACGCGGGCGTTCGAGTTTCTGACGCCGGCGACGCTGACGGTCAACAGCGAGCGGCGGGTGTATGCGCCGTATGGGCTGCGCGGCGGCGGGTCCGGGCAGGTGGGGCGCAACCGGCTGATCCACGCCGACGGCAGCGAGGAGACGCTGAGCGGCAAAGCAACGCGGGCGGTGACGCCGGGGGACGTGCTGCTGATCGAGACGCCGGGCGGCGGCGGCTGGGGCGACGCGGAGCGGTAGAGGCAGTAACGAGTGGTGAGTAACGAGTAACGAGAAAAGACAGCTCTAATCCGTCCTGGCTGCCAGGATGGCCGCGACGGCGGCGTCGAGCGAGGGGTAGCGCGCCGCTGCGAGGCTGAAGGCGTCGGGCGGGAGCGCGTCTTTGAGCGAGGCGAAGAGCGACTCGGCCTGCGAGCGGTATTCGTGGTCGATGGCCGGGTGGGCGCGGGTGACGCCGAGCAGCGCGACCGCCCCGGCGTAATCGCTGCGTTCGACCGCCAGCAGCGCCAGTTCCACCAGCAGCGCGCACTGGGTCTGCGCCTTGCCGATCTCGACCGCGATCTTCAGGCCGCGCACGAACCAGTCCCGTGCCGCAGCCGACTCCCCGCCGGCGCGAGCGCCCCGCCCCAGGTTGAGCAGCGCAATCGCCACGCCCCATTGGTCACCCAGCGCCTCGAACTGGTTGCGGCTGTCGACAAACAGGCGCTCGGCCTCGGCCGCCTCGCCCAGGCCGAACAGCGCCCGCCCCAGGTTGAGCAGCGCGTCGGCCACCGCCTGCCGGTCGCCAATCGCTTCCGACAGCGCCAGACAGTCTTCGAGGACGCGGCGCGACTCGGCGTATTCGCCCAACAAATGCGTGATGATGCCGAGATTATTGAGCGTCGATGCCTGGCCGCGCCGGTCGCCGATCTCGGTTTTGATGTCGAGGCTGTCGTAACTGTAGGCTTTGGCCTGCTCCAGATCGCCGACGGTGGCCGCCATCAGCCCCAGGTTGTTGAGGCAGGCGCTGATGCCGCGCTTCTGCCCGACCTGACGGTAGAGCGCCAGACTCTGCTGAAACCAGTCCTGGGCGGCCGGGTAGTCGCCGAGGGCGGCGCTGATGCTGCCGAGCAGCTTGAGCGAATTAGCGACGCCGACCGGGTTGTCGATGGCGCGGTTGACGGCGAGCGCGTCTTCGGCCAGCGCGCGCGCCGGCGGGTAATTGCCCAGTCGGTAGGCGGCGCTAGACAGCCCTTCGAGGACGCGCGCCGCCCCCGGCTGGTGGCCGATGGCGCGGCAGACGGCCAGGCTTTCGGCGAAGTGCAGCTCGGCGGCGGCATAATCGCCACGCGCTTCGGCCACGCTGCCCAGCCCACGCAAAGCCCGCGCAATGCCGCGCTGGTCGGCGGCGGCCTGCCAGTCGGCCAGATTCTGCCGGTAGAGCGCTTCGGCGCGGTCGAGCTGGCTCAGGCCGGCGTAGGCGTCGGCCAGCCACTGGCGCGTCATCAGCAGGTCGTCGGCAACGTTGTCGGGCGGCGTCAGTTCGAGCGCGCGCTCCAGATAATGGGCCGCCTCGCCAAAGGCGCTCAGCTCCAGCGCCTGTTTGCCGGCGCGGGCGGCGTGCGGCTGCTCGCGCTCCGGGCGGGCGGCGGCGCACCAGTGATAGGCGAGCGCGGTCACCTGGCGCGGGTCGGCGTCGTAGACCAACTCGATCAGCTCGCCGGCCTGGGCATGGAGCGCGCGGCGGGCGTCGTCGGTCAGCTCGGCCAGCACACCCTCGCGCAGCTTATCGTGGTCGAAACGCCAAACGGCGTCCTGCACGCTGAGAATGCCGCCGTTGGCGCAGGTCGTCAGCCATTCGTCCAGGTAAACGTCGTCGGCCACCTCGCGCAGCAGGTCGAGATCGATCTGACGGCCGATGACCGCCGACAGCCGCAGCAGGCCGTGGGCCGCGCCCGGCAGCCGGCCCAAACGGCGCTGGACCACCTGCTGAATACCGCCGCTGAAAACTTGCAGCGGCAGCGTCTTCTGACCGATGTGCTCCAGACGGCCGGCGTCTTCGGCCAGGGCGCGGACGACTTCGACCAGAAAATAGACATTGCCCTCGGTTTCGCGCTGCAGCAGGCTGACGACAGCCGGGTCGCGGCCGGCGTCGCCGAGCATCGACGCGCTGAGGGCGGCGATGGCGCGCTCGGACAGGCGACCGAGATGCAGGATGCGCGCTTCCGGCAGTCGCTCCGGCAGGTCGGGGCGCTCGTCGTCGCGGAGACTGCCGAGAAGCAGCAGCGGCAACTGGGCGGCCTGGGCGCTGAGCCAGCGTAACAGCGCCAGATCTTCGTCGCCGGCCCAGTGCAGGTCTTCGAGCACGATGACGACCGGCTGGCCGAGCCGGCGCAAGGCGCTGCCGACGGTCGTAAACAGCCGGGTTTGCGCCGCCGCCGCGTCCAGGTCGGGCGCGTCGGGGATGGCGCGGTCGAGCAGCGTCGGGATTTCGGGCGCGACCCGCTTGAGCACGCTCAGATCGAGCGGGTCGAGGTCAGCCAGCACCGCCAGCGCGCGCAGGCTGTCGCGCCACAGGCTGTAAGCGGCGCGGCCTTCGCTGATGCCCTGCCCATGCAGCACCAGCGCCCCCTTGACCAGCGCCCGCGTCCGCAGCTCGTTCAGCAGGCGCGACTTGCCGACGCCGCTTTCGCCGGCCACCAGCCAGGCGCTGCCGGCCCCGACAATCGCCGCGTCGAGCGCTATCGTCAACTGGCGCAGCTCCGGCTCGCGGCCGACGAAATGGGCCGCCTGCAGGAAACTATCGCGGATGGCCGGCGTCTCTTCCGGCAGCGGCAGGCCGACCGCCACCGCCAGGGCCGCCGCCGCTTCGTCAGCCGAGCGAAAGCGCTGTTCCGGGGCGCGGGCCATCAGGCGGGCGACGACCTGGGCCAGCGCGTCGTCGACCTCCAGCGCGGCGACGCTGACCTGACCGGCGAGGATATCCTGCACCAGCATACCGGCGTTTTCGGCCGGGAAGGGGTGGCGGCCAGACAGCAGCTCGTAGGCGATGACGCCGACCGCGTACAGGTCGGATAGCTCGCTGGGCGGCGCGCCAACCAGGATTTCCGGCGCGATGTAAGCGAGCGTGCCGGAGATGCTGTCGTCGAGGGTGTGCGCGTCCGAGCGCAGAATCGCCAGGCCGAAGTCGAGCACCTTGACCTGCATACCAACGACCAGAATATTGCTCGGTTTGAGGTCGCGGTGAATCAGGCCGCGGCGGTGCATGTAGGCCAGCGCGCGCAGCACTTGCAGCAGCAGCTCGACGCGGGCGGTGAGCGGCTTATTCTCGGCGGCTTCGCGGATGTACTGCGGGTCGGGCAGCAGTTCCTCGATGATGAAGGGCTGGCGGTCGGCGTCGAAGCCGTAGTCGAGCACGGCGATGATGTTGGGATGGCGCAGCGAGGCCAGCGTCTGGAACTCATTGGCGAGGACAACGCGCGGTTGGGTGCCGTCGGTGGCGGTCGAGTCGCCGCGCCAGCGGGCGTCGGCGCTGGTAACGCGCTTTAAGGCGACGGACGCGCCGGTCAGGCGGTCGGTCGCCGTATAGACCATGCCCATACTGCCGACGCCGAGCGGCGCGCGCAGCAGGTAGCGCCGGCCCAGCGCCGAGGCATCGGCCGGGAGGGTGGGAGCGAATGGTTCCATAACGTGGGTGACGTCTGGTCCGTGACTATGGCGGCGACACAGCATCGGCCGCGACCGCGCCCCGATGGGACGCGCCTTCGACCGAACTAAACCTTTTATTCCGGACAATTAAGTTTACCTCAGATGTGGCATTCAGCGATCCCCTTTGAGCGAGCGATACGTTCGACTGTTGCGCATGAGGCACGCCTAGCCCGTATGAATTTGTGAAGCCGCATAGGGAGCCGTGTTTTTTGCATCGCCGGGTGGCTTTGAGCGGCGCGTGCTTAAAAGCGGCCAGAGCTTGCTATAATGGCGTTGTCTCCTGGCCGGTGCGCCGGCCCGAATTCCAACCACCCCTTACAGCGCGTATAGTGACAGGGACCGACGACCGCCATGCTCGAATCCATCGCACGCGCCTTGAGCCTTCCGACCGGCTTTCTCATCGTCATCCTGACGCTGTCGTCGGCCATTCGGACGTTCGTACTGCCGCGCAGCGCGCGTGACCCGATTACGCGCTATATCTTTCGTGTGAGCCGCAAGATGTTCGGCATGTTCACCCGCCGGTCGGTGACCTACGAGCAGCGCGACCGGATTATGGCGCTGTACGCGCCGGTGACGCTGGTGACGCTGCCGGCGATCTGGCTGGCGCTGGTGGCGATCGGCTACACACTGATGTACTGGTCGTCCGGCGTCCTGCGGCTGGGCGACGCCTTCCGGCTAAGCGGCTCGTCGCTGCTGACGCTCGGCTTCGAGAAGTCGGACCTGACGGGGCTGATCCTGCTCGAATTTTCGGAGGCGACGATCGGCCTGGTGCTGGTGTCGCTGCTGATCGCCTACCTGCCGACGATGTACAACGCCTTCTCGCAGCGCGAGGCAGCCGTAGCCATGCTCGAAGTACGCGCCGGCTCGCCACCCTTCTGTGTCGAGATGCTGCTGCGCTACCACCGGCTGCACCAACTGGAAGACCTGCACGGCGTCTGGGTCGAGTGGGAGCGCTGGTTTGTCCTTCTGGATGAAACCCATACCTCGCTGGCCCCGCTGACGTTCTTTCGCTCGCCCCAGCCCGAACGCTGCTGGGTGACGGCGGCCGGCGCGGTGCTGGATGCGGCGGCAATGACGGCGGCCGTGCTCGACGTTCCCAAGGACGCGCAGCGCGACCTGTGCATTCGCGCCGGTTACATCGCGCTGCGGCGTATCTGCGACTTCTTCCAGCTTCCGTACAACCCAACGCCCGGCCCCGACGACCCGATCAGCATCAGCCGCGAAGAGTTCGACGAAGCCTTCCGCGATCTGGCCTCCCAGGGGGTGCCGGTGGTGGCCGACCGCGAGCAAGCCTGGCGCGACTTTTCCGGCTGGCGGGTGAATTACGACGTGCCGCTACTGGCGCTGGCCTCGCTGGTGATGGCCCCGTACGCGCCGTGGTCGTCGGACCGCTCGCTGACGATCACGCACAGCAAAGCGTGGGTGCGGCGCACCAACCGCACGACCTCGGTGGAGGAGAAGGTGCAGTTGTAGGGGGAAGAGAAGTAACGAGTGGTGAGTAACGAGTAGAAATCAGGGCCACGGAACCTCACCCCCCGGCCCCCTCTCCATCGCCAAAAAACGGGCGATAGAGAGGGGGAGCCAGACAGAGGCCAACGATCCGACACGAGGGTTCTGGTTCCCCCTCTCTATCGCTGCTTTTCGCGATGGAGAGGGGGTTAGGGGGTGAGGTTCCGCAAAGCGGGCGCGGTGTTAGCCGGCGTCGAGCGGCATGAGGTGGCAGTTGCCGGCCGAGCGGCGGGTGGCCCAGAGCGCGGGCGGGATGTCGACCTGATTGTTCTGCGACGGGCAGTAGAGGTAAAACGCCGGCACACCAGACGCGGCCACCTGGGCCTCGGCCGTCTCCAGATCGCTGTATTCGACCAGATCGCGGAAAGCGTAGTACTCGACCGGCAGCACGAAGTCCCAGCGCGTGCGCGAATTGGTGTAGACCAGATCGCCCTCATGCGTCCCCGCCCTGACCAGATCGATGACCGCTTGCAGCGCCGGACGCACGCCGCTGCGATGGAGCTGCACGAACTGAGCGCTGCCCTCCGCGACGGCCGAGACGGCGACCGCCACCAGCGCCAGCCGGTAGAGCACGCGCGGCCCCGGCAGCAGGCGCGGCAGGTAAACCCAGGCCAGCCCGGCCGAGACGGCGACCGCCGGAATGAGCACCAGCTTGTAGTAGTCGTGGATGAAGGCGGCGTTGCGGAAGACCAGCAGATAGGTGACGCCGCCGAGCAGCAGCGCCAGCAGCATGACATTGCCCTTGCGGTTGCCGTAGCGCAGCAGCACCAGCAGGCCGGCCAGACCGAGCAGCAGGACCGCGCGGGTGGTGTGGACGAGCAGATGCCAGGCGTTCACTAACAAAAATTCTTGCAGCGTGAACGCCTGGCTGCCCTCGGTCCAGCGGGCGCTGCTGGAGCGCCAGACGAAGGCGTCGAGCAGGCTGTCGATCGACCCCGGCCACTGGAGCTGGTAAAAAAGCATCATGACGACGAAGGCGACCAGCGTGACGACGCCGATACCAACGACACCGAGGCGATGTGTCCGGCCGCCGAGCAGCATCGCGCCCAGGCCGAGCAGCGCGACGAAGAAGACCGCCGGCCAGGCCGTCCAGACCGCCAGCACGGCCAGCGCCAGCAGCGCGGCGTAGCGGCCGCGCGTCGGCCGGTCGAGCCAGCGCACCAGCACCGCACCAAACAGCAGCGCCGCCATCAGGCCGAGCGGGTCGTGGCCGGCGACGCGGCCAAAGTAGGCGACCATCGGCACCAGCCCGTAGGCGGCCAGCGCCCAGAAGGCGACCGGCCGGCCATACAGCCGGCGGGTGAAGCTGTAAAGGGCAGCCGCGCCGATGAGCGTGGCGACGGCGAACACCCAGCGTATGCCCAGCTCGTGGAAGCCGACCAGGCGCGTGAAGATAGCCGGCAGCCAGGTGACCAGCGGCGGATGGTGGCTGTAAAAGGCCAGGTTGTCGGGCGTGGTCGGCTCGACGTTACGGACCACCATCAGGCCGGTGTTCTCCAACCCATAGCGCTCGTAGTTCTGGATCGAAGACGCAATCCAGATACGGCCCGCGTCCTGGTTGCCGAACAGCGGCGTCGACAGCCGGTACGACAGCAAACCCCAGATGACGAGCAGCAGCAAGGTAGGCAGCAAAACGCTCGTTCGTTTCATAAAGTCTAGTGTCCGGTTACTTTTTTTCGGCTAAAAGCATGGTCCACACCCCGACCGGGTTGAGGACGGCGACCTCGTTAAACAGCGGTTTGATGAAGCGGCGGAAACCCCAGACCGACCAGTGGTTGATGTGCTCCGGCGTGTTGCCCCAGTGCTGCCAGTAGGCCCCACGCGCCAGGTTCGCCAACCGCCAGAACGGCTCGTTGGGCACGCTCAGGATGGCGTAGCGCCGGGTGACGCGGTGCAGTTCGGCCAGGCAACGCTGGGGGTTGCCGACGTGTTCCAGCACTTCCAGGCACAGCACCAGATCGACGGCGTCGGCCGGGAGCGGGATTTTTTCGAGATTGCACTGCAATAGACGCAGGTCGGGCTGCTGGCGGCGGGCGTATTCGAGCCGCTGGCTGTCCAGGTCCGCGCCGTAGAGGGCGGTGTAACGCGGACGCAGCAGGTTGGTCAAAATCAGCCCCTCGCCGCAGCCGGCGTCGAAGACCTGCCGCGCCGATACCCGGTCCAGCAGCGAGGCCAGCGCCCGGTTGAAGCGGCCGGTGGTAAAGGCCGCCAGCCGCCCCTGCGACTCGTACTTGGGCTGGATCAACTGCATGTTACCGCTCGAACGGCGCTCTTCAGGCATCCGGAGTCTCCTGGGTGACGGGCGGCTCAAGCCGGGTCAGGGTCGGGTGGAAATCGGGCTGGGCCAGCGCCAGCCGCTTGACGTAAAACAGCGTTTCTTCCTGCAAGCGGCGGTTCATCGCCACCAACTCGCCGATCAGGCCGATCAGAAACACCATGAAACCGATAATCAGCAGCGCCGAGCCGACGATGACCGACTGGACGTTGGTCCCGCGACCGGCCTCGCCCGTCATTAGCAGGACGACAAAACGCAGCCAGAGGAGCGCGCCGCCGAGCAGGAAGGGCGCTGCCAGCAGCGAGAACGAGCGCAGCGGCCGGTAGAGCACGAACAACCAGAGGATGGTCGTGGCCGAGCGCAGCACGTAACGAAACATGCTCTTGATGAGGCGCGACTCGCGCAGCTTGCCGTTGGTTTCGATCGGCACGTGGGCCACGACCAGATTCTTGTTGCCGGCCTGGATGATGGTTTCGAGCGTGTAGGTATAGCGCGTGAGAATGTTGAGCTGCAAGGCGGCGTCGCGCGACATGGCACGGAAGCCGCTCGGCGCATCCGGCACATTGGTGTTGGACACCAACCGCACGACCGCGCTGCCGAAGGACTGCAACAGCCGTTTGGTCGGCGAAAAGTGCTCGATCTGGCCGGTCTGGCGGTCGCCGATGACGATGTCGGCCTGGTGGCGCAGAATCGGCGCGATCAGGTCCGGGATGTAACGCGCCGGGTACTGGTTGTCGGCGTCGGTGTTGACGATGATGTCCGCGCCGAGTTGCAGCGCCGCGTCCAGCCCGGAGCGAAAGGCCGCCGCCAGCCCCTTGTTGACCGGGTGGCGGACGACGTAATCGACGCCGAGAGCGCGCGCCACCTCGACCGTCCGGTCAGTGCTGCCGTCGTCGACGATCAGCCACTCGATCACGTCGACGCCGTCGAGATGGCGCGGCAGCTCGGCCAGCGTAATCGGCAGCGAGTCTTCCTCATTGAGGCACGGAATCTGGATGACGAGCTTCATAAGGCGGCCCCCTGGCGCTGCCGGCGGCGCTGGCTAACCAAACGCCACAACGAAACGATGCCCAGCCCGAGCAACTCGGCGATGGTCCACATGACGCGCGCGATGACGGCGATGACGGTCGGCAGCGGGTCGTGCAAATAGGCGGACAGACCGAGGGCCAGCAGCAGGTCGCGCACGCCGATGCCGCCGGGGGCGAAGATGGCGAGGAAGCCGACCAGCCAGCTCCCGGTGAACAGGCCGACCAGCTCCGGCGTCGCCGCCCAGTCGAAGGCCGGGGCGACGGACGCGACCATGCCGGCGAAGGCGATGCCCATGACCACCCAGCTCACGACGTACGCGCCAAGCGTGCGCACGACGCCGCCGAGGCTGAGCGTCGCCTCGAAGCGCAGCAGCCGCCGGCGGGCGAAGCGGCGCACCGACGGCAGCGCGAACAGGAGGGCGACGACCAGCAGACCGACCAGCGCCGCGAAAAACACTTCGGTCGAAACATAACGAATGAGCAGGCGCAGCGCAAGCAGCGACACCAGCGCCGCGCTGACCACCATCAGCAGCACTTCCCAGACGAGCGCCGCGCCGCTTTTGGTTTTGGAAACGCCCTGGCGATTGTAAAAAATCGCCCGGCTCGGCAGCGCCCAGATGCTGCCGGGCAGGTACTTCGCCATGTTGGAGAGGTAAAAGATATGCCAGACGGTGACCGGCGGCAGCCGCGCGCCCAGGTCATCGAGCGTAGTCCAGTTGCCGAGCGGCAGCAGGCCCAGCCCGAACGTGAGCACGAGCTGCGAGGCGACGAGCAGCGGCCAGTGGATGGTGAGCGAAACCTCACGAATCGCGTCCCACTGGCGGCTGAGGTACAGGCCGACGAAGACCAGCACCAGCGCCAGGCCGACCCACTGAACAATCGGCCGAAGCCGCTTCCATAACGTTGTCAATCGACTATCCCGGAACCGTACGGCATAACGCGCAAAACCGGGGCCATGACTGCCTCGGGGTGCATTGAGAGGTCGAAGCGGCGTGAACATGCCCATTATGCAACGTCAACGCGGATTTCGCAGCCGCAATCTGCCAGTTGGGGCGCGGCAAGGTTGGCAGGCGGGCGGCGAGAATGGGGGTAAGATGGGGGCGGCAGCGCCGAATGCGCGCGCTGCTACGCCATCGACCAACCGACGAGAGCCGCTTATGAATCGTACCGACCGTTTACTGGCGATCATTCTGGAATTGCAGGCGCGCGGCTGGCAGCGAGCCGAAGACCTGGGCAGGACGTTCGAAATCAGCAAGCGCACCGTCTACCGGGACATGCAGGCGCTGGCCGAAGCCGGCGTGCCGGTGGTGTCGTCGCCCGGCCAGGGTTACCAGCTGGACGAGGGCTACTTCCTGCCGCCGTTGAGCTTCACCACCGACGAGGCGATCTGTCTCGTGCTGGGAAGCGACTTTGTCGCCAAGAAGTTCGACGCACAATATCGCGCCTCGGCGCAATCGGCGCTGCAAAAGATCAACGCCGTGTTCGCGCCCAGGCTGCGCGCGGAAGTCGACGACCTGAAAAATAGCCTGCGCTTTCTGGACGTGAACGATTCGCCCGTGCAAAGCGAGACGCTCGCCCAGCTTCGTCGCGCCATCATCCAGCGGCAGCGGATAAAGATTGCGTACGAAACGCGCTACACCGAGGCCGAACAGCGCCACAACCGGCGCGAGGTGGACCCGTACGCGCTCGTTTACATTAGCAAGGCGTGGTACGTAATCGGCTACTGCCATTTGCGGCAGGACATCCGCTTCTTTCGGCTGGAACGCATCGACCACCTGAGCGTGCTCAAGACCACCTTCGAGCGCCCGGCGGACTTCACCCTGCAACTGACGGACATTAGAGATCGCGCCATTGTCGTAAAAGCGTTGTTCAGCCACGACGTCAAACGCTGGGTGCGCGAAGACCCCGGCTTCTACACGAGCCGCATGGAAGACCACCCCGACGGGCTGCTGGTGACGCTGCATGTCCGGCGCGAGCAGGATATCCTGTCCTGGCTGTTGAGCTGGGGCCGGCAGGTACGGGTGTTGTCGCCGCCCAGCCTGCAACGCTTGTTGGCGGAAGAAGCCGAAGCCGTTTTTGAGCACTACAAAACCGGTGAAATGCTGTTGCCATAATGGTGTCACACCGCCTTGGTATGCTGTTCTCATCGATCATTTGTGATGAGGACACACCCATGCGCAATGCAATCAACTGGTTCGAAATTCCGTCGACCGACTTCGACCGCGCCGCGACCTTCTACGATACGCTCATTGGCGAAGCCCTGCGCCGGGATACGTTTATGGGCATTCCGCACGGGTTCTTCTCGTATGAACCGGGCGTCATCAGCGGCGCGGTGGTTGGCGGCGGCACTCCGGGGGCGTCTGGCCCGCTGATCTACCTGAACGCCGGCGACCAGATGGATGCCATGCTGGCGCGTGTCGAGGCAGCCGGCGGCCAGATCATACAGCCGCGCACAAGCCTCGGCCCGCAGGGGTTCATGGCCGTCATTCTCGACACCGAGGGGAACAAGGTCGCGCTGCACCAGGCGGCGTAACGGGGCGGGCCAGCGCCGGGGGGAGGGAGTCCACGGAACCTCACCCCCCGACCCCCTCTCCACCGCCAAAAAACGGGTGCTGGAGAGGGGGAGCTAGCGTGAGTATGTCGATAGAAGCGGACTTTGCGACAAAGCAGCTAAAGCCCGCCCAGAGCGAATTCATTCAATTGTGTAGCCTCAGTCTGAGCACCCTTCAGGGTGCTTTCACCTATACGTAGCCGGGGCATTTATGCTCCGGCGGGCGGCGCAACAAGACTCGTACGTCCTTCTCAGACTGTTTCGTCAACGATCAACGTCCACGGCCTGGCGCGTGCGGGTTGCCTCGTGGGGTAGCGCTAGCCGTTGACGCGCGGGGACTCGGCGGTGCGGCGCTTGCGACCAACGAGGCGGTACATGACGGCGAAGTCGGCGCGGCCTTTGGAGTTGCGCGGTGTCAACGCCTCGAACTCAAACAGGTCAGTCACCTGCTCGTAGGTCGCCTGGCTGACCATGATCTCGCCGCGCAGGGCGTTCTCTTGCAGCAGCTTGCTCAGGTCCATCGCGTCGCCGAGCGCGCTGAACTCGCGCCGTTCGGCGCTGCCGACGCTGCCAAGCACGGCGCGGCCGGTGTGGACGCCGATACCGTAGAACAACTGCTGGTCGGCCGGCATGGTGTTGTGCAGCTCGGCCACGTCGTAGGCCATCGCCACGGCGGCGCGCACCGCCCGCAATGCGTGGTCCTGCTGCGGGTTGAGCTGGGTGTTGAACAGGCCGGTGACAGCGTCGCCCATGTACTTGTCGACCACGCCTTCGAACAGCTCGATCGAGTCGCTGGCGCGGCTGAGGTACTGGTTGATGACCTGCATACAGGCTTCCGGTTCGACGCCTTCGCTGAAGCTGCTGAAGCCGCGCACGTCGGCGCAGACGACGCTGATCTCGCGCTCCTGCCCGGCGAGCGTGGTGATGTCGACCATGCGCATGCTCTCGATGGCGACCGGCATGTAGCGCATGGCGGCGTTCAACTGGGCCTCGCGCTGCTTGTCGGCCGTCAGGTCGTCCAGCACGATAGCGACGCCTTCGCTGGCCCCGGCGGCGTCGAGCAGCGGACTGAGCTTGACGCGCCAGTAATGCCAGGTCGGCGTTTCCATCACCATGTCCAGCTCGATCGGCGCTTCGCGAGCATGGACCAGCGCCAGCCGGAACTCGTCGCTCAGGTTGGGCAGCACGTCTGGCAGGCACCGGCCGAGCGCTTCGACCGCGTTCGCGCCGGTAATCGCTTCGGCGGCGGCGTTGTAGGCGGTGATGAAATTGTCGCTGTCGAGCGTGATGATGCCGCTGAGAATCGACGAAAAGACGTTGTCCATCAGCGTGCGAATGTCGCTGATCTCGGCCAGCCGGGCGCGCAGCGAGGTGAACAGGCGCGCGTTCTGGATGGCGACCGCCGCCTGGTTGGCGAAGGCGTTCAGCAGCTTCATCTCGTGGTCTTTGAACAGCCCGGCGCGAATGCGGTTATCGCAGTAGACGACGCCGATGACCGCGCCGCTGACCATCAGCGGGACGGCCAGGATGCTGCGCAGGGCGAAACCGACGATGCTCTGCTGGCCCTGGTAACGCGGATCGCTGAGCGCGTTGTGCGTCAGCACCGGCTCGCCGGTCGAGGCGACGCGCTCGACGATGGTGTTGCTGATGATGAACTCGTCTTCGGACAGCGCTTCCCGATCCAGCCCACGGGCGACGCGAAACTCCAGCTCGCCGCTGTCCTCGTTGCGCAGCACGACGTAACCGCGCTCGGCCCCGGTGAGCTGGACGACTTTGTCGATGACCTGATTGAGCACGTCGGACGTGTCGAGCGACGAGTTGATGAGGGCGGTCGTCTCGGCCAGGCCGCGCAGTTGGCGCAGCTCGCTTTGCAGGCTGGTGACCTGGGTGTTGAGCGCTTCCACCTGCGCCCTGGCCCGGCGCAGCGCGTCGATCGAGGTCGACGGCAGGTTCATGCCGTAACCACGCAAAATCTCCTGCTGGGCGCGCAGCAGCTCGATCATGTCGTTGACCTGCTGCCCCAGTTGGCGCATCTGCTCCTGGGCGCTCACCTGCGGCGCGGCGTTCTGTTGCGTCAGCTCATCCACCATTACGACTCGAAGACCTCAAAAATCGGCGTCCGCTGCTGGCGGCCCTTCGCCAAAATCGACTCGCGCTCGACCAGCCGCACGCCGTCGGGCAGGCCGCCCCAGCGCTGGGCGTGGCGCAGCGTATCCTCGCTCATGATGATCTGGCCGGAGCGCGCGTTTTCCTGCAAGCGCTTCGCCAGGTTGATGGTGTCGCCGATAGCCGTAAAGTTGCGGCGCTTGCTGCTGCCGACATTGCCGAGCGTGGCGACGCCGCTGTGCAGGCCGATGCGGAAAAAGTGCTCGTCGGGCGGCATGTCGAAGTCGGCGTAAAGCGACACCAGCGCCCGGCGCAGGTACAGGGCCGCCTCGATGGCGTAATGGGCGTGGTCCTGCTGTGGGTTGAGCTGGGTGTTGAACAGCACCATGATCTCGGTGCCGTTGTACTTGTCGATCAGCCCATTGGCGCGGTAGACAGCGTCGGTGGCGCGCGTCATGTAGACGTTGAGCCGCTCCATCAGCTCCGGGGCGGACAGGCCGGCTTCGAAGCTGGACAGCGGGCAGACTTCGGCGAACAGGCAGGTCACGTCGCGGCGCTCGCCGCCGAGGGCCAGCTTGGAGATTTCGTGGATGTTGTCGACCATGCCAGGCGGCAGATAGCGGCGGACGACATTCAACACCTGCTCGCGCTCGCGCTCGGCGGTCAGGTCGTCCAGCACCATCGCCACGCCTTCGATCTTCTGGTTGGCGTCCTTGAGTGGGCTGAGCTTCATGCTCAGGACCACCGGCCCATAGCCCGGCATCTCCGGCTGCGCTTCGATCGTCAGGCGCTGGTCCTGCTCGCGCACCGCCTGAAGCTGGGCTTCGAAATCGTCGCTCATCGGCGGCAGCACGTCCAGCAGCGGGCGGCCGAGGGTCGTGTCCGGCGCGCGGCGCAGAATGTCCGACGCGGCCTGATTGTAGGTCAGAATGCGATCCTCGGCGTCGGTCGTAATCACGCCGCTGCCGATGGAGGCGAAGACGTTTTCAATCAGCTCGTTGATCTCGGTGATGTCGGCCAGCGTCGCCTGCACGTCGGCGAACAGGCGGGCGTTCTCGATGGCGACGGCCACCTGATTGGCGAAGGCGCGCAGCAGCGTCAGCTCGCGGTCGGTGAAGACGCCGGACTTCAGCCGGTTGTCGACGTAGACCGCGCCAATAATGCGGTCCTTGTATTGCAGCGGCACCGCCAGCACCGAACGCAGCGAAAACTGGGCGATGGTTTCGCTGTCCTGCATGCGCGGGTCGCGAAAGGCGTTGTCGGTCAGCAGCGGCGCGCCGGTGGCGAAAACCTCGTTGAGGATGGTGGTGCTCACCTGATAGGCGTCGGCCGGGGAGGCGCTCTCGTGCTCGGCATTGCGGACGAGGCGAAATTCCAGCTCGCCGGTGACCGGGTTGATGAGCAGCAGGAAGCCGCGCTCGGCTTCGGTCAGGTTGATGACCTCGTCCATCGCGCCGGAGAGGACCGCGTCCAGGTCGAGCGATGAGTTGAGCATGGCCGAAGTCGCGCCGATGGTGCGAAGCTGGGCCAGCTCGCGCTCGTCTTCGGTCAGCGTCGCTTCCAGCGCTTCGATCTGGGTAAGCAGGCGCTGGGCGTTCTGAATCGTCCCCGGCGGCAGGCTCATGCCGCGAATTCTGAGCAACTCCTGCTGGCTGCGCAGGCCGGTGACGACGTCGTCGACCAGCGTCTTGAGCTGCCGCACTTCCTCTATGGAAGCGTAACCACCCGCCGTACTTGCCATCGTCCTGCCCGTCTCACCGACATGATCCGCTTATTATACACTGGCGCGCCGCTCGGCCACGCGAAGAAGCCGCCGGTACAGCACCGCCGTCACAAGCTTGGTTCGTCCCCGTGGAATTGTCAAGCAAATAGGGCGTGTGGGCAAAGGTTGTCAGTGAACCTGTTGACGAGTGAACAATCGGCGGTATCAGCGCGGAACCTCACCCCCCCGCCCCCCTCTCCATCGCAAAAAGCAGCGATAGAGAGGGGGAGCCAGACGCGCTATTGACCTGTTGAGACAATCCGGTCCCCCTCTCCAAATTTGCACTTCAATTTGGAGAGGGGTGAGGGGGTGAGGTTCCGCGCCGGTGGACGGTATCGCTCAGTTATCAAGAGTTTCCCTGACAACGTTTGCCTACACCCTGGATAGAGCGCCGCGTACACAGGCGATGCGGTTGGGTCAGGCTTTGCGGCGGTTGCGCGCGTCCTGTAGCTCGATGGCGGCTTCGACGTCCGGCTTATGCGGAATGCCCTGGCGAGCGCGGGCTTCGGCCGTCAGCGGAATTGCGTTGATGGTCGGCTCGATGTACGAGCCGTAACGGCTGGCGTAGACCTGGGTGAACTCGGCCCCGAAAAAGAGGATCAGGCCGCTGTAGTAGATCCACAGCAGCAGCACCACCAGCGAGCCGGCTGCCCCATACACCGAGGCGGCGCTGCTGTTGCCCAGGTAGAGTCCGATCAGGTATTTGCCGACGTTGAACAGCAGCGAGGTGACGATCGCGCCGACCCAGACGTCGCGCCAGGCGATGCGCACGTCCGGCAGGTACTTGAACAGGACGGCGAACATCAGCGCGATGACGGCGACAGCGATCACGTTGTTGAAAATCTGAATCAGGATATTGGCGTCTTCGGCGCTGCCAAAGACCATGTTCTGCGCCGCCGTGATGAGGGTCGTGGCGATCAGCGACACCATCAGCAGGAAGCCGACGCCGAGCACGAGCGCGAACGAAAGCACGCGCTGGCGCAGCATATAGCCAAGGTTGAGGCCGGGACGCGGCATCACGCCCCAGATGGTGTTGAGCGCATCCTGAAGCTGGCCGAAAACGGCCGACGCGCCGATGACCAGCGTGACCACGCTGATGATGGCGGCCACCCCACCGGCTTCCGGCTGTGAAGCGTTCTCCAGCATCTGGCCGATCAGCTCCGCGCCGGTATCGCCCATCAGGTTGCGCACCTGGGCCAGCAGTTGGCCCTGGGCGGTGGCGCGGTCGAAGATCGCGCCGGCCACCGCCAGCGCCAGAATCAGCAGCGGCGTAAGCGAGAAGATGGTGTAGTAGGCCAGCGCCGCCGCCAGCCGCGTCACCTTGTCCTCGCCAAATTCCTTTAACGTCTGCTTCAGTAGCGCGACGATGTCTCCGACTTTCATCAATCCCCCTCAGTAACCTGCGGATGCCCACGTTGTAAATCAAATTGTAATGTGGAGCCAGCAAACACCTCAAGCGATTTGCAACTCTATCATTTAACGTTAAGGCGAGAGGGCGAGGCCGAAGATGGGATTCACGACAGACGTTACAATACGTTAGACAAGTAGCCTTACGAGAAATTTCTCACGTGCGCCAATATTTTTTGGAACTAAAGAGGCAGAAAAGGGTGAGTTGCGAAACTGCTTAGCATGAAATACAATTCTCTTACTATCTAGTTATTAAAGAATTAAAAAGCTATGCCCCAAGATTCAAAACGAGTGGAAGCACTATTCTTATATGAGTCTGCGCTCACAGCAGTAAAAGAAAAGCGATCCCGAGATGCAAGCAAGCTGCTAGGGGTTTTGCTTGAAATTGTCGAAGATAATCCTGAGTTGTTCGAACTAAAAGGTTTAGCACAAGAACTATTCAGCGATGCGCGCATCGTGGCGCAAGAAGGTGTGGAGGGCATCCGTATTGCCCTTAACACATTTTTGACGATTGAGTTTCCTTATTCACCACCAATTGTTACCGAAATTGAGCAGGTGGAGGCATATCTCGAAGAGATCGACCGCCTCGTTGATGCTCGCATCACGGTCTGGGAAGAAGAGGCCAAGCGGTATCTTTCGGCCTGGGAACAGGTCATTCTTGATCCAATGGACGAGTACGAGTATGCACACTACATATTAAAGGTTAATACTCGAAAGTTAACACTGGCCCGCAAGTTTAAGGCCAGCGGCATCATCGATCTGTGTGAGAAACTCTGGACGCGCGCCGAAGCGCTTATGAACGACGCTAGCTATATTGGAGCCGAGGTGCTGCTCGACCACTATTATCGACCAGCGCTAGACATCGCCAGAGACGCTCTTGAGGACGACGCCCAAAACGTTAACTTGATTGCGTTGCTGCAAAAAGCGGAAGCAGAGTGGGAACGCTTTAAAATCGGTGCGCAGGTTCTCACTTCGGCTGTTCAAGCTGAAGAATATAGCCGGTCGCTTAAGGAACTCGAAGGGCTGCCTGCCGACCAGCCCGTGCCTAGCTATAGATTTATTCCCGATGACCAGGGCGTTCTCCAGGCGCGGAATGAGGGCTATATTGCCGTATCAGAGGCGCGCCGCCGCATTTTGAAGATGGCGCATGACTGGGCGCACAGCAAAGCGCTGGAATACATGGACCGCGCCGAGGGTCATCTACGAAAGCACGAACTGCTATCGGCGCTCGACACGCTGGCGGAACGGCAGAAGATTGAGGCTTTTCTAGAAAGCACCGATAAAGACGACTTCACCAAACTCCAAAACCGGGTTGATGAGGAACTGCGGCGCTCCAAGGAAGCGGAGCGCCTGCTCGACCAGGCGCTTGAGCAATTGCCCCATTATCCGTTGGAAGCGTGGATGCTGTACACTCGAGCGATCGATACTTATGCCTGGGCTAGGAAGTCTCTCTACACAAGGACGGTCATTGTCAGCCAGCTTCAAAACTTGCTTGGCACTCGTTACCGAGAGGCTGAAGATGCCTTTAATAAACGTGACTTCTTCCGACTCAAGGGTACCGTAGAACAAACCCGTGACCAATTTTCACGTGTGGATGATCCTGTAGTGACAAATACTCTAAGCAATTTGACTGCCCTGGAAAGCCGAGGTCGACAGATTGGCCTTGAGATGACTGTTGAGATCCTACTTGACGAAGCAGAGGCTTCTTACGAGCAGGGAGAAGTTATCGAAAGCTTTGAAACTAGATTCAATAAAATCAAGAATGATCCTGATTATGACACCTTACAAAAACAGAATCGGGAACGGTTTACAGTATTGCACAAACGCATTGAAACATTAAAGAATCATCTGACCGCTATCACAGAGGTTGAAAAGAAAGTTAAGAATCGCGAATTAGTGCCGGCACTTAAAGATTACCGAGAGGAGTTGTCCCGATACGAGGCTGACCTAATCGCATCACCTCGTTTCCAACGACTACAGAACCAGCTCAAAAATCAGCTAGAAAGTGAAATGCAAGCAGAGCTTAAAGCAATCAGTGAGCATTACGCACAACGTCAATTCCAAGAAGGTGACAAAATGGTCACGGAAGTAGTAGATAAATATGGAAAACTGGATCGATAGAACGCTACACAATGTTCACGCACATGTAGAACAGGCTAAAGAGCTTCGAAAACAAAGCCTAGAAATCCGCTTTCGGGAGAACCTTTATACAATCGAGGACCTGCTAAACCAACATAAGCTAGTGGACGCAGAGGCCGAATTGAGAGCATTAACGAGGAGGGATGGCTTTAATTCTGAGCTTACTCCGGCAATTAGCCGCTTATATAAAAAAGTGGAACTTACCCTGCAAATAGCTAATCGACAAAATGTGTTATCGGAAAGCCCCAAACGTAGCCAGTTAGAGGGCATACGTAATGAATTACTTGAGATCGAACGGAAAGCAATGCTCCTCGATCTATGGGAAGTGGTGGCATCGGCAAAAGCAGTTCGCACACAAATCCATATAACGGACGCCCGTCTGAGAATCACACCCTCGAACCGAGTGTTGACGCGTTTAAATATTGGCACGTTTGTAATTCTAGTCGTTCTCTCAATATTGACTGCCCTACCCTTAATACAAGGACGAGTTTCAACGGCGACAGACGCGGAAAGCTGGTGGTACAGCCTTCACCCAGAAATGCTTGGCGGTGCCATTACTTTTATCCTCCTAAGTGTGGTTTTTGAGACATCCAGGCGTAACCAAGAAATTCGCCAAATACAGTATAGCTGTTACGAGGAACTCTTGAATACATCTACCGTAACGGAGCGTCAGAGGATTATCGATAGAATGCGAAGGGAAAACCTGCTTCGAGGTGCTTATTTAGCAGGCGTCGATTGGGGCGGACTTAACCTCTGCGGCGCAGATCTATTCCGAGCCGTTCTTCGAGACGGACGTAATATCGAAAAAGCTCTATTTGACACCGCAACAAAATTACCAAACGGTAGATCTTTCGATCAAACACATAGCCCTATAACGAATTTTGACAGTTTCATCAATCCCCCACTGAAATAGACTATTGACGAGGAAAGTTGTTCGCGTAGCTCGTATAGCAAGTGATCATAAGTAGGCAACCCGATTTGTTACGAGCAGAAACGCCGCTAACCAGTCACCTTATCAATCGCACCACTGACCTCTTCTAAAGACCGTCTCCGAGCCTGCTACAATAAGCTGCTTCCGCGCGAAAGAAAAACGGTCACACGGCGCGCCCGGCTGCAACCACAGCGCCGCCGCTGCGTACACGGCTTATAGCACACACTACGTTGACGAAGGAACGCCCGGATGCGTCACATTCTTTTTTACCTCAATTACGCCTTTCGCAACCTGCGCC
>Ga0351855_1066_pt1 | contig 25828 bp, 25 predicted proteins | sample BONcelFGM3001C11_FD_206794 | JGI IMG/M metagenome (GOLD analysis project Ga0351855, IMG submission 206794) | Enriched cells from coal bed in the Powder River Basin, Montana, United States - BONCAT cells FGM rep2 HSBNCT.FGM.300.1.C11 ...
ACGGTGAAGATGGTGAAGTGCGCGGAGCCATGAAGGGGCGCCTCGCTGATGGCCCTCCACTGAAGGAACCTCTGGGTGATCTCCTGCACGGGGAAAAACGCCTCTCCAACTATCTGAACCAGGTAGGGCCAGGTGAAGAAGACCAGGAACATCGGCATGAATACCAGGGTTGTCAGGATCCCCCGCAACAGGCGCCTGTCGGGCGCCACGCACCACGAGAACACCCCCGCGAGAACGCAGCCCAGGAAGGCCTCTATCCTGATCCCGGCCGTGGTTCCCGGAAGAACGACAGCCGGGTTGAAGAAGTTCGTGAGAAACCAGGCAGCGTTCCCCTTGTGCAGTGGAAAGTAGCCTATGTCGCCGGTTACTCCGGCGAGAAAGTCGATGATCGGGGGAAGAAGTGTGAGCGTCCAGGCGATGATCATGATCTTCAAAAGCTTCGGAAGCGGAAAACCGCTCGCGAGGTGCAGAAGGGCCACCAGTCCCAGCATGGGGAAGATGTAGGCGATAGGGAAATGGAGAAAGAAGGCCGGACCCTCGAACAGGATGCCGAGGGTTGCGGCCTCAAGAAGGTTGCGTAGGATCACGGTGGCCGCAAAAAGACCTCCGAGTTGTATTGGAGATGCCTTGATCGAGGCTCCCCACTCTATCATTCGAAGCAGCAGTTGTTTTGCCTTCATGGGTTCTGCTCCCGGTTGTTGAGGACTGTTGCGGCCGGCACTCCGGAGAACACTGACTGGTCCCATGGAAGACCGGCGAGGATGGCAAGGGTTTTCTCGAACCCTCCGAAGGAAAGACCGGGGATGAAGCCGCCCTGTATACCCCTCCAGTTCATTGCGCACCATCCCCTTGATTCCGGTGAAGGGACTGAGAGCAGGACGAACCTGAAGTCACGTGTCGTTGCGCTTTCGCCCCAGAAGGCCAGAAGGGCGGAGAGACTGTCCGGTCCGGGGTCGTCGATCGAAATGAAAAGAACGTCGGGTCTGTACTTGTCCAGCAGTTGGAGTACCGCACTGTGTCCATCCGGTCCAGGCGTTATCGGTGCTTCCTGAAGATCCTGGGCCAGCCCCTCCGGCGACACGGTCACGGGCCGGTGCATTTCATCGAGTGCTATGAGCATGTGCTGTCGTGTCGCCCAGGGCAGTTCGGTTCCTGGTTCCCCTTCCAGAAGCATCAACAGTTTTCCGCAAGAATCCGCGGATACCAGAAATTTCTCGGTTGATCGGTCCTGGTACCTGTCCGTTCGGGAGAAACGGCTCCAGGCCAGCCCGCCCCGAACGGTGGGCAAATCCGGCCCGCCCATTACTTCGAGAACGACCAAAGCCTTGGGAGTGCAGGGGAAAAGTGCCAGCTCTGTGGTCGCCCCCGGTCTGGCGCAAGCGGCCCAGATCAGCAAACAAGGCAACACAAGCATGGTTTTCATGCCCGGAATATAGGGAATGCGCCCGGATGGGCGCATTCCCTGAGTGCGGGGTCTAGCGGGCGACGAGAACCTTCATGGTTTCGGCGCCGCCGGGATGGTTCAGCATGAGGAAGTAGGTGCCGGTGGCAAGTTCGTCGCTGATGCTCACCGAGTGAGTTCCGGCCCCGACCGGGCCGTTTGCCAGGGTGTCGACCATCCTGCCCGAGAGGTCGTAGAGCGCAAGACGGACGTGGCCCGGCTGAATCATGGTGAATGACACAACACCACCGGGAGCAAGCGGATTGGTCAGGACCGAGAGTGACTGCCCGGGTGTTACGGTTCCGCCCTCGATACCCTGAGAGTAGCTGATGTCGAAGGTGTAGGTCATGTCGAGCGTGGTTATGGAAAGCATTGCCGGGTAGAAGATCGCGTAGTCCCAGCCCGCCGCTTCGACCGAAACCGATGCGGTGCCGGCTGGGAATGCCGTGTCGTACCATGTGCAGAGTGAAGCGCCATCGGTGTCCCAGAGGATCACGCCAAGGTCCCACTCGAAGTTGTCCCTGCCGTTGAAGCTGAAGTTGACCCAGCCATCCTGGTAGTTGGCAAGATTGACCCTGATCCAGTGGATGCCCAGGGCTTCCGGGGGGTACACGCCGTTGTCGCCGGAGGCGGGAAGGGTGCTGAAGTTGTGGAAGGTGAACACGTAAGGGTTACCGCCCCAATCGGCCGCTTCGGAGAAGTACATTCCACCGTCGTACCAGTTGTTGGCCACGAACCACCGCCAGTAGCCGTACTCCATGAAGCCCTGCTCGAAGTCCATTCCGTATGTCTCGAACATGTCTTCGATGGCAGGCATCATGTTGGCTCCCCGGACGTCGGCGCAGTTCTCCCATACCGTTCTGACGGCCTCGACCTCCTGGCGCTGCCAGATGTAGAAGGCCCAAGTGACGCCGCCGTACCAGTAGAGGTTGGAACCACCGCCCGACCTGATGTCGTACCAGGGCTTGCGGATCGGTGTGTCGCCTCCGCCGAGGTAACCCATGTAGTCATTGACCTCGGGGTAGACCATCTCTTCCATGAACACGGCGCAGTTCTCCATGAACCAGGTGGGTTCGGTGTAGTCGTACGTCATCTGGACCGCGTGCTGGAACTCGTGGGCCACGGTGACATTGATCAGGTTGGGGCCGAGGTTCTTGTTGATGACGATGTGACTTGCCGAGGCGTTGTGGGTTGAGTCGGGCGGTTTGAACTCGCCGCCCGATGATGTGTAACCAAGCGCGTCGATAGTCATGATGTAGATGTCGTAGCGGTTGCAGCCCCCCATGTTCGCGTCGGGCGGGGGATAGAAGTAGTTCATCTCGTCACACTGGACCTGCCACGAGTAATCAGCTGCCGCGCCAACCGATATGGCGTAGGACTCGGTTACCGCATCTACTCCCTGAGTTGTGTAGTGGATGCGGAAGTGGTCGGACGGAGTGACGAAAGTGATCTCGGGCCCGCTTAACTGGGGTCTTGCGAGTCTGTAGCCTGACTCGTCGCCAAGGGGAGACGAGAGCTTGTCAAGAAGCCTTCCGGCCTCGATCAGAGCAGGCGTGCCGCATGGTTCGCCGATAGCGCCTTCGGTAAAGGCAACTGGAAGAAGGTCACGCTCGCGGACGCTCATGACCATGTAGTGTGCCGCCTCTTCCTGGGTAATCTCGCCCGCTGAAGCAGCGTTCATGATCCTGTCAAGCGTGGTGTCTGCCGTCGCCATGGCGAAGCACGCAAGAAGGATCAAAAGGGTGTGTCTCAACTGTGCTCCCTTCGGGGCGGGGGGCTTACGCCCCCCTTCCTGTGTGTCAGTTCAGGACCGTGACCCTGGCGGTGACACCGCCGGAGGGACCGGTAAGCCTTACGAAATAGGTTCCGTTTTCGAGCTCCGACGCGTTCCAGTTCACACTGCTCAGGCCTTCGGGAAGCTCACCCGCGGAGATCGTCTGAACCATTCTCCCCGCGGCGTTGTAGACATTGATCGTGACCGGACCGGCCGTGGGCATGGTGACCCTGAGCACGCCTGAACCGCTGAAGGGGTTGCCCGATGCTTCCAGCAGGTAGGCTGAAGCCGGGGTGCCCTCTTCGATGCCGGTGGTGTAGGTGATATCCATCTCGTAGAGAAGATCGAGGGTCGTAATGCTCACCGGCTGGGGGAACACGATGACCTTGTCCCAGCCCGTTGTCTCAACTCCCCACTCGTATGTGGCCTGCTGGTTGTCGACGAGTGTCCAGTAGAAGTCATCGGTGCCGTCTTCCTTGGTCCTTATAACGCCAAGGATCCAGTCGAAGTTGTCGCGGCCGTCGAAAGCGATCTGGATCCATCCCTGGTAGGGTGCCACGTTGATCTGGATCCAGTGGTTCCCGTAGGTTTCGGGGGGGTAGACGCCATTGTCGAGGGAAGCGGGGAGTGAAGTGACGTTGTGGAAGCTGAACACATAGGCGCCGGGACCCCAGAGAGAGCTCTCCTCGTAAGGGTAGTGCTCGTCGTCGGCTCTGTTGGTTCCGGTGAACCAGCGCCAGCACGTGTACTCGGCAAGCCACTGGTTGAACGTGAAACCGTACTCGGCCGCGGTCTGCTCGATGGCTTGCATGAGGTTCGCGCCGTAGTAGGCGGCCGCGTTCTCCCAGACCCTCTGGACGGCCTCGACGGTTCCGCCTGTGCGGTACTGCATGTACATTGGCCAGGGTGATGCCCCGTAGTGGTACATGGCGCCGCTTCTGATGTCGTACCACGGGCGGCGGAGGCAGTTCTCTCCGCTCTTGAGGTAGTCGGTGTAGAGATTTGTGTCGAAAACGATGTTCTGTGCCCAGACCGAGCAGTTCTCCTTGAACCAGGAGGGTTCTGCGGTGTCGTAGGCGTTCTGGATCGCGTGCTTGAATTCGTGGGCGGAGGTTTCGATCATCTGGCTCTGGCCGTAGCTTTCGTTGTTGCTCATGGCTATGTGGCTTGACCAGTCGTTGTTGGGCGTGACGGGATTGGGGACTTCGCCGCCGGTGCTGCAGTATCCGAGCGTTCCTGCATCAAGGCTCATTATGTAGACATCGTACCTGTCGCAGCCGCCCAGGCCCATGTCCGCGGGGGGAGTCCAGAAACCGAGGGTGGTGCAGAGCGTCCCCCACGAGGTGTCGAAAGCCTCGGCAAGAGTGTTCACGTAGTTTTCGTTGGTGGCGTTCACGCCGGCCGTGGTCCAGTGGATCTTGAACAGGTCATCAGGAGAGATGGTGGTGTAGTAGGGATTACCGGGGTATGGTCTGGCAAGAAGCACATCAAGCTCGTCCCGCACAGGGGCCGAGCAATGGTCGTACAGGGAGACGATAAGATCGAATGCCGGGGTGCCGCAGGGTTCAGGCACTGTGCCTTCCCGGAACTGCGCGGGGACCCTGGAAGCATCGTACACACTGTTGTACAGCATGAAAACCGCTTCGTCTGGGGTGAGCGCATCGGTCTCGAGGGCGGAGCCTATCCTGGAAACCACGGTGTCTCCGAGAGAGATGGAAACCGCCAGTGCAAGAAGGACAATAGAAAACTTCACTTTTGTCAGCCTCCTCTGATGTTAAAAAAGAGCCACGAATAGCGCTGCCACACACACTCTTATCCTATAAGGAATAGCGCAGCGTGTCCATGCCGGTTCCATCGCTTCCTCCGCTATTGCCCGGTACTGTCCCGAGCCTTCATACTTGACCGTGAAACACCAGCAGAGGAGCGACGGGTGAAGATCACATTTCTTGGCGGAGCAGGCTGCGTGACGGGATCATGCCACCTGGTCGAGGCCGCGGGCAAAAGGATAATGCTCGACTGCGGCTTCAGTCAGGGCAGGCGCGAGGAGAGCGAGAGGCTGAACAGGACCCATCCGGTGCCCCCCGACTCGGTGGATGCCGTGGTACTCTCCCACGCCCACATAGACCACTCGGGCAAGCTGCCCGGGCTTGTGGGCGCCGGATTCAAGGGGCCTGTGTACTCCACTTCCGCCACCCGTGACCTGGCCTCGATAATGCTCCCTGATTCGGCCCACATTCAGCTCGCCGACGCCCAATACATCAACAAGGCCCGGAAAGCCAGGGGGCAGGCTCCCATTACGCCCGTCTACGGCCTTGAAGAGGTCATGACCACTTTGGAGAGGTTCATCTCGGTGCCTTACGGGATGGCCATTCAGCTTTTTCCGGGCATAAGCCTTAGGATGCTTGAGGCCGGGCACATCCTTGGTTCCGCTCAGGTCGAACTTACGCTGCGGGAGGGGGAACGGGAGCGAGTTCTGCTCTACAGCGGAGACATCGGCCGCCCGGACCGCCCCATACTGAAGGATCCCGATCTGTCCTCCAGACCGGATGTTCTGATCATGGAGAGCACCTACGGCGGAAGGGACCACGAACCTGTTCAGGAAAGCCTGGAGAGGCTCGAACGGGTCATAAGGGAGACTGTGGCAGCAGGGGGGAAGATCGTCGTGCCTGCGTTCAGTGTCGGCCGCACTCAGGAGGTCCTCTATTTCCTCAGGCAACTGGATGTGGCGGGAGATCTTCCAGACATACGCGTCTACGTTGATTCGCCGCTTTCCTTCGATGCCACAGGGGTTTACAAGCTTCATCCGGAGTGTTTCGACGAGGAGGCACTTTCCCTGCTGCAGTCCGGAAACAGCCCCTTCACGTTCGAGAAGCTCAAGTTCATACAGGGCGTTCAGGAGTCCAAGGCCCTCAACAGCATGAAGGAAAGCATGATAATCATCTCCGCCTCGGGAATGTGCGAGAATGGCAGGATCAGGCATCACCTCAAGAACACCATCTCCGATCCCAGGAACACCGTTCTCATAGTTGGGTTCATGGCCGCTGAAACCCTGGGCAGGAAGATAGCCGAGCGTCTTGAAACGGTGAACATCTTCGGCGAGCCGTACAAGCTGAGGGCAAGGGTCGAGGAGATTCACGGAATGAGCGCTCATGCCGATTCGGGCCAGCTCTTGAGTTTCGCGGGGACAACGGCCGCAAAGGCTGACGCCATTGCCCTGGTCCACGGAGAGAGGTCGCAGTCGGAGATCCTTGCCGAAAAGATAAGGGCCGGGTCAGAGCCGGGAAGAACGGTTAAGATTCCGGCGGTTGGGGATTCGCTGGAACTCTGAGCTATATTCCAAAGTATTCCATCGATTCAGCCATCGGAGGGTCATGCACATAATTCTTGCCTCAGCCCTGATCCTGGCGGCAGGGTTCGATCCGCCTTACCTTCCGCCCGTGGGAGGCGTGGGTATAGAAGCCAGAACTCTTGGTGCCCGGGCTTTTGCCATGGGCGGAGCCACCGCTGGAGTCCCCGATTCCAACACTGTTTCGGTTTACAACCCCGCTGCAGCCGGCTGGGCTTCCGCAACCGGCCTCACCTGGGGGCTTTCGGGTGTGAGTGGCGACGACGCCAACTGGACGGGCAAACTCGGCTTTCCCCACGTGTCACTGGTATTCCCCATCCCATGGGGCATCACCCTGTCGGGCTGCCTGTCATCGAGAAGCAGGCTCTCTTCCGGGGGAGACTTCACCTACGATGGCGGCACCGGAAGCGCATCGTGGGAGGGCGGTCTCACTGAAGGCTGGTTCGGTCTTTCCGCCAGGGCGGGCAGCGCGCTTTCCTTTGCCCTGGGCAGCCGGAGCACTTTCGGCAGAGTCTCGGGCGACTTCGTGGTGTTGCCCGATTCACTCGCCGGACCCTTCATCCCTCTCTCCACTCAGTACCGTGACGAAGCTGTTTTCAAGCCATCTTCGGGTCTTTTGTTCGGGGCCTTCTGGAAGGCTGGCGCGTTCAATGCGGGAATGTCCATAACGACCGACCGGAACGGAACGCTTGACATCCACCGTGACGGCATGGGAAATCTCAACCAGGACACCACCCTGCAATACACGATCCCCGGCGACTTCACGGCCGGTGTTTCCGTACGGCCCCACCGTAGGCTTCTTGTCGCGGCCGACTTCTACTCCCGCAAGAGGCTGAACCTTCTCGAGGCTTCTGTTGAGCCCGGCACCATCTATTCGGGCGGTATAGAGTACACCGCTTCGGGAAACATCTGGCTCAGGGGCGGGGTCTCCCTGACCGAAGGGCTCTGGAGGGACGGCGCCACAAAGTACACGACAGGGGTCGGTTACTCCTTCGGGTCCGGACGCGCATCAGTTGACCTGGGAGCGGCCTACGAGACATGGGGCGACGGACTGACCGAAACAACCGTCTACGCCACTCTATGGGCCTCGGAAAACTGGCTGAAGTAACCGTAATAGTGCCTGCCCGGATGGGCTCGTCCCGTCTGCCAGGCAAACCCCTTGCCGATCTTTGCGGCAAACCGCTCGTAATCAGGGTGCTCGACAATCTGGGCACATCTCCATGCACTGAAGTCGTTGTTGCCACGGACAGCACCGAGATAGCTGCAGTCGTCGAGAAGAGTGGTTACCGGGCAGTGATGACCGGAGAGGCCTTTTCCGGAACCCACAGGGTTTACCTTGCATGGCGTGCAATGGGCTCTCCGGGCGGAAGCATAGTCAACCTCCAGGGTGATGAGCCCTGCGCCTCCATGGATTGGGTCAGGGAGCTGACCGCCTCTTACGGTGAGGGCGTTTCGACGCTTGCGTCCCCCATTGACGCAAACGAGGCGGAAGACCCCTCCACGGTGAAAGTGGTGGTCGGGGAGGATGGGAGAGCGCTCTACTTCAGCCGTTCCCCTGTGCCCTGGGGCCAGGGCGGTCATCTGAAGCATGCCGGTGTGTACTGTTTTTCGCCGGAGAGCCTGGAGGCCTGTATGAGGGCCGGGGAGACCGCCCTTTCCCGCCGCGAGAGGCTTGAGCAGCTGGCCTGGCTGGAGCGGGGGATACCCATCACGGTCGTTGCAGGCAAGTGGGACGCCATGGGGGTGGACACTCCCGCTGACCTCGAAAGGGCAAGGAGGCGATTCGATGGTTGCTGATCCCGTTATGATAATGGGTCCCTGCGGCCTCGAGAGCATCGAGACCGCCCTGGCAGCCGGGTGCTTCATCCGTTCTCTGGCGGAGAAACACAAGGCCCGCTTCATCTTCAAGGGATCGTTCCAGAAGGATAACAGAACTTCCGGCGGCGGCTGGACCGGCCCTGGTCTTGACAGGGGTCTTGCGATGCTTGAAAAGGTCAGGGCCGAAACAGGTCTTCCTATCCTGACCGACATCCATGTTCCCTCACAGGCGGTCCCTGTTGCGGAAGTGGCGGATATCCTTCAGATTCCGGCGTTCCTGTGCAGGCAGACAAGCCTTCTCGAGGCTGCCGGGGCAACGGGCCGCCCCGTTAACGTGAAGAAGGGGCAGTTCATGGCCCCCGGGAACATGTCCGGCGCGGTCGGGAAGCTGAAGGGTCAGGGGTGTCCCGCCGTTTGGCTCACTGAAAGGGGCACCTTCTTCGGGTACGGTGACCTCGTGGTCGACATGAGATCGCTTTCGGTGATGGCGGGGATGTGCGACGGGGTCATCCTTGACGTGACCCACTCGCTTCAGAAGCCCGGGGCCCTTGGGTGCGAAAGCGGAGGCGACCGGAGCTTCGCCCTCAACATGGCGAGGGCTGCCGCGGCATGGGGAGTGGATGGCCTGTTCCTTGAGGTTCACCCCGACCCGTTGTCCGCAATGAGCGACAGCGCGGTCCAGCTTGATTTTGAAAGGGCCGGGATCCTGGTGGCCGAGGCACTGAGACACTGGAGGGGAACGGAGACCGGGAATGGGTGTTGATGTAGAGGAAATCCGACCCGAAAGGGGCATGGACGGTTTCATATCCGTCCCCTTCCGGATCTACGGCCGGGATTCCCGCTGGGTACCCCAGCTTGTCGCTGCGGAAAGGGTTTTTTTCAACCCCCGCAAGAATCCGGCGTTCAACCATTGCGAGAGTCGTTTCTTCATCGCGAGAAGGAACGGTGTGCCCTGCGGCAGGGTGGCCGGGGTCATCTCCCGCGAGTACAACACCAAGAACAACACAAGCACTGGCAGGTTCGGCTGGTTCGAGGCTGACGCGCCGGACGCCGCCGAGGCCCTTTTTGAGAGAGTGGAGCGGTGGCTCGCGGAAATGGGAATGACAAGGGTGGTGGGACCCATGGGCTTTTCCGACAACGACGCCACGGGCTTTCTGATCGAGGGCCACGATGAGGAGCCAACCATAGTCGGGAGCTGGTCGCCGCCCTGGTACGCGGACTTCACCGAAGCCAGAGGGTATGTGAAGGACGTTGACTACCTCGAGTATCGCATCACCGTGCCCGACCGGATACCCGAGAAGGTGGAGCGTATGGCCGATATCCTCCGGCGCCGCACCAGCGTCAGGGTCTTCTCCGAGAGCAACAGAAAACGCCTGGCGAAGAAGTGGGCGCCACAGGTGTTCGGGGTTCTCAACGAGTCATACAAGGACCTATACGGAACAACGCTTCTCTCCCAGGACGAGATAAATTTCTACATCGAAAGCTACCTGGGGCATGTCGATCCCGAGTTCGTGAAGATCGCTGTCGACGGAGAAAAGGTCGTCGGGTTCATCATCGCCATGCCCAGCCTGACCGCCGCTTTCAGAAAAGCCAGGGGAAAGCTTTTTCCCTTCGGGTTCATACACATCCTCAGGGCAATGAAGAAAAGCAGGGTGCTTGATTTCTACCTCGCGGGAGTGCTTCCCGAATACCAGGGCAAGGGGATCGACCTCCTCATGAGCTTCGAGATGGGCAAATCGGCCCTGGCCAGGGGCATGACCCACGCCGAGAGCAACAGGGAGCTCGAAACAAACACTCTCATCCAGGCCCAGTGGAAGTTCTACGACAAGAGGATGCACAGGCGGTCAAGGGTCTTCTGGAGAAGCTTGTAAGGTCGTAGTGCAGCTCAGGCATGCTCTGTTTTCTTATAATCGTTACCGCAACGATTATCGGGAGGAAACGGTTTGCTCTCCAGGATACGTCTCGTATGTCTCGACGTGGATGGAACACTGACCGACGGAAGGCTTCTGTACGGCCCGGACGGTGTGAGCCAGTCCTTCTCCGCCCGCGACGGTGAAGGGGTGATGAAGCTGCTTCGGGCGGGGTTCGAGGTCGCACTCGTGTCACTGCGTGATTTTCCCGCGACCAGGCGCAGGGCGGCCGACCTCGGGATCCGGCACCTTGCGCTGGGATGCACCCGGAAGGACGATGCGGTGAACACCCTCTGCGCCTTCCTCGGGATCTCGCCGTCGGAAACCCTCTTCATGGGCGATGACGCGGGCGACATCCAGGCGCTCGAACTGGCTGGAGTGGCTGCGTGCCCCTCCAACGCCGCCCCCGAGGTTCTCAGGCTATGCTCCATTGTGACCTCGACCCCCGGGGGCTCGGGCGCGGTCAGGGAAGTGGCGGAAATGATACTCGAGGCCCGACCGTGAACTGCTTCGAAGAGGCCAGGCGGGTGATGGAGATCGAAGCGAAATGGCTTCTGGAAAGCATACGAATAAATGAGGACAGGTTTGACCGGGCGGTGGCTGTTCTGCGCGAGACCACCGGCAAGATCGTGGTGTGCGGCATGGGAAAGTCGGGCCATGTGGCCCGGAAGATTGCAGCCACACTGACAAGCACGGGTTCGCCTGCCTACTTCCTGCATCCGGCCGAGGGCATTCATGGTGACATTGGCATCCTTGCCCGTGGCGACAGTGCCCTGGTACTTTCCAAAAGCGGCGAAACACCCGAGATAGCGGCAATGATACCCGCGCTGACCCGCCTGGACATGCCCGTGGTGTCCATGACATGCCACGGTGATTCCATACTGGCCCGGGCTTCCAGCGCCGTGCTCCTCCTGCCTTCGTTCGAGGAGGCATGCCCCTACAACCTCGCGCCAACGGCCAGCACCACAACCATGATGGCTTTGGGAGACGCGCTGGCCATGGCCCTGCTCCGCATCAGCGGGTTCTCACCCGAGGACTTCGCACATGTCCACCCCGGCGGAATGCTTGGAAGAAAACTGCTCCTCCGCGTCAGTGACATCATGGTGTCGGATCCCATGCCTGTGGTTTGCCAGAATATCCCACTCTCCGAGGCCATCGAGGTCATGACAAGACACCGCGGGGTTTGCATCACAACCGACTGCGACGGGCGCCTTTCCGGCATCTTCGTCTACGGTGACCTCGGGCGTCTCATGAGGAACAGGGCCGACATCCTCAACCTGACCCTGTCCGATGTCCTCGTGCGGAACCCCGCCGTTGTCAGCCCCGTTGAGCCGGCATCGACAGCGGTGGCCGCCATGGAGACCAGGGGCATCACTTCCGTCGTAGCGGTTGATGAAGAGGGCCGACCCAAGGGATTACTCTATCTCCACGACGCCCTCCGGGAAGGGGTCAGGTAGGATCTTGCTCCGACGGTTCAGACACAGGCGGCTTGAACCCGCCCTCACGCGCTGTTTGACAAGGGTGGGGGCCGTTCTTCCCAGGAGGCTGGGGTGGTTCTCGGCCGGTGTTCTGGCCGCGGTTGCCGCGGCCCTTCCGGGCAGGTCAAGGCGCTTCATGGAACAGAACACGGAGAGGATAGCCATCCCCCTTGGCCTTTCGGTCAGCCCCCGGGAGGTGTACAGGCACATGGCCGCGGGAATGATCGATTTCATAAGGCTTTCCGCAATGGATGACGAGGGCTTTCAACGCGTTGTCAGGGTCGAGGGGGCTCAGCACCTCGAAGCGGTCATGGCCAGGGGCAAAGGCGCGGTGGTGGTCACGGCGCACTACTCGGCATGGGAACTCATTCCGCGCGCGATAACCCTTCTGGGGCACAGGGTTGGAATAGTGGGGCGAAAACTCTGGAACCCCAGGGTTTCATCCGAGCTGGACGCCCTGCGGCGAAAATTCGGGGTGGAGACCATCGACAGGGGCGAAGGCGCAATGAGGCTTCTCAGAACTCTGCGCGGGAACACCGCCGTTGGGATCCTCATCGATCAGGAGACCAAAGCTGTCGAAGGCCGGTTCATACCGTTCCTCGGCGTTCCCGCCCTGACACCCACGGGCCCGGCCGCGATCTGCCTCCGGTTTGGAATTCCAGCCATTACTCTTCATATAAGACGGGTTGGCATGAACTACCTTCTTGTCATCGATCCCCCGGTCGATACCCGGGGCATGGAGGGCGAGGAGGGCGTCACCGCCCTGACAGGTGTTTTCAACAGCAGGATCGGGGAGTGGATAGTTGAGGAGCCCGGCCAGTGGATATGGTTTCATGATCGCTGGGGCCGCAGCCCTTCTTTCAGGCCTGTCGTGCGGTGAGAAGCCCGTAGAGTATTCCTCCGACACCGGGAGGATCCAGACCGTATCGGGTTTCAGGCTCACGCAGGCCGAAGGTGCCGGCAGGTCATGGAGCCTTCAGGGAGACACCGCTGTATATCTCGAGGAGGACAGCCTCGTGACCCTCACCGGGGTCTTCATTACCTTTTTCGAGGACAACCTTCCCGAAAGCACGGTGAGTTCCGACTCGGGAAGGGCGAACCTCACATCGGGCCGGACCGTTCTCTGGGGGTCGGTGGTCGCGCGGAACACGGGCGGCCGTGTTCTGGAGACACAACTCCTTGAGTGGGACGATTCGCTCGGCGTTTTCCACACGGACTGCCTTGCGGTGTTCACGGTTCCCGAAGTGGACGGTGTAACGGTCCTGCGGGGGATGGGGGTGACCCTCGACACGGGTCTTGGGACCGTGGGCGACATCCAGGTCCACGAGTCATTTCAAGCAGTGTACAGCGGCGAGGTGACCGACCTTGATTAGGGCCGTTCTTCTCCTCTCATACACGGTGTTCGCGGGGGTCTTCACCGTCACCGCGCTTCGTGCCGTATCCACGGAGCTGGAGGATGGAACAGCGGTCATGGAGCTGTTGGGTAACGTGCGGGTGACCGACGGCGAGATCACTGTAACATCCGACAGGGCCACGATCTACGAAACCGCCCAGATCGCCGAGTTCCATGACAACGTGCATGTGAACCACGATTCGATTACCGCCACCGGAGCCTTTCTGTCGTACTCCCGGCCGACGGGGTACCTGCAGATCATCGGCAACGCAGTTCTGAACGATGGTGAGAGCACCCTGAGGGCCGACCGGATAACCTGGTTCAGGTTCATGAACAAGGCCACTGCACTTGGCGCGGTCGTGATGACCGGGGAATGGCTCGGGGAGGTCACGGGTGAGTATGCCCTCTACGACGGCGAAAGGGGAAGCCTTTTCGTGACCAGCGAGCCCGAGCTTAGAAGGATCGAGGGGGGCGACTCCCTTACCATTACGGCCCAGCGGCTCGAGTTCTTCCTCGACGATGACAGGGCCGAAGCCCAGGGCGACGCCCTTCTGAGAATGCCTTCGCGGGAGTTCACCGCAGTTGCAGAGTATCTTCTGTACTTCGGAGAAGATGAAAGGCTTGAACTCATTGGCGCACCCGTTATCGAGGCGCCCGAGGGCACCATGAACGGAGACTGGATGGAGGTTCTTCTGAAGAACGGTGACCTCTCGGCATTACGGATCGAAGGCAACGCCCGTGGACTTCTGAGCAGGGATGACAGCACAACCGTTGACTTCGCTTCACAGCGTGCCTTTTTCGGGTTCATTCCCGGGAACGAGACCGAACTCGATTCACTGCACCTGTCGGGAACCGCCGTACTGAACGCAGTCACCTCCGGTGTCGAGAGGACCGAAGCCAATACCATCACCGCGGAGGACATAATCCTTCGATTTGAAGCCGGGGAAATGGAAAGGGTTACCGCATGGGGAACCGTCAGGGGAACCTACAGCTGGAGCGGAGAGTTTCGTGACTGAGGGCGCAAGGATCCTCGAAGCCAGAGAGCTGGCGAAGGCATACAGGAAGCGCAGGGTTGTCGACGGAGTCAGTGTAGAGGTCCATCCCGGCGAGATAGTGGGCCTCCTTGGTCCGAACGGAGCCGGCAAGACCACGACATTCTACCAGATCGTGGGGTTCATCAGACCCGATTCGGGAAGTGTCTGGCTCGATGGGCAGGACATTACCCGGCTTCCCATGTACCGCAGGGCAAGGCTTGGAATCGGTTACCTGTCACAGGAATCAAGCGTTTTCCGAAAGATGACGGTGCGGGACAACCTCATGAGCATACTGGAGACAATGAAGCTCAACCGTGCCGAGAGAAACGAGAGGTGCGATAAGCTCCTGCATGACCTGGGCGTGGCGCACCTCGAGTCCCAGAAGGCCTACACCCTTTCCGGAGGTGAGAGAAGGAGGGTCGAGATCGCCAGGGCTTTGGTGACCCGGCCCGGCTACATGCTTCTCGACGAGCCTTTCGCCGGAATAGACCCCATAGCGGTAAACGAGATCCAGGAGATCGTGGCGGGGCTTGCCCGCAGGGGGCTGGGAGTGCTCATCACCGACCACAATGTTCGCGAGACCCTTGCGATCACGGACAGGGCCTATATCATGTACGATGGTCGGATACTGATCTCGGGCTCCGCGGCACAGCTCGCGGAAGACCCCGAGGCAAGGAAGATCTATCTCGGGGAGAAGTTCAGGCTGTGAGTGCAATGCAGGAGATGAGACACCAGCTGGAGCTTACCCAGACCCAGAAGCTGGTGATGACACAGTCACTTCGCCAGCAACTGGAGATGCTTCAGCTCTCATCGCTTGAACTCGAGGCCCTCATCAGGCAGGAACTTTCCGACAATCCGCTTCTGGAGGAGGTAGATCCCCTGCAGCAGGGGGCCGAAGAGCCCGATCAGGATGCGCCCGACCAGGAAGCGGAGGAAGAGCCGACAAGGCAGGACGAGACCGAAGAGGACACGATGGATATCCTCAGGCAGCTCGAGGAGGATTCGGGCGAATACCCCTCCGGCGGTTCAATACAGGATGAGGACCCCTGGCGGCCGGAACCGGAGAGCAGGATAACACTGTCGGAACACCTGATACGACAGGTTCAGCATCTCGGTCTGGGCGATGGCATCGAGACCGCAGCCGCCTACATCATCTACTCGCTTGACAGACATGGGCTTCTCTGCTGCGGTATGCAGGAGCTCCTTCAGGGGTGGGAGGGAGATCCCGAACTCCTTTACAGGGCACTGGATGTCGTGAAGGGTCTCGAGCCGCAGGGAGTGGGGCAGCAGTCCGCCGAAGACGTGCTCAAGTTCCAGCTCAGGGCCAGGGGTTACGCGGAAGACTCCCTGGAGTACAGGATACTTTCCGAACGCTTCGACGATCTGGCGTCCCGCAGGATTCCCGCCATCGCCAGAGCCCTGGGGGTGACACCCACCCGGATCGAGGAAGCGTCAAAGGTCATCCTCTCCCTGAACCCGTGGCCGGGCTCGGATTTCAGTCCCGACACCAACACGGTGGTGATACCCGACCTCATCATTGACAGGACCGATGACAGCTTCGTGGTTTTCCTCAATGACAGCCGCTTCCCCAGGCTTCACATCAGCGAGAGGAACAGAAGGGTGCTCGAGTCTCCCTCGTCTTCATCGGTCGAGAGGGAGTACGTGAAGACCAAGTTCAAGAGGGCGGGCTGGTTCATCAGGGCCATCTCCCAGCGCCAGGACACCGTGCTCCGGATCGGGCGCTTCCTGGTTGAGGCCCAGGGGGATTTCCTTCTGCACGGGCTTGATTATCTTCGCCCCCTCACCCTGCAGCAGGCGGCGGATGCCCTGGGTTACAACGCCTCCACGATAAGCCGGGCCATAAACGGCAAGTACGTGCAGTCGCCCCAGGGGATCCACGAGATGAAGTTTTACTTCAGCAGGGCCGCGGGAAGCGGTGAGACAGACACTTCCGCCGCCAGGGTACGGGAGGAGATCAAAAGGCTCGTGAGCCACGAAAATCCTTCCGCGCCCCTGTCCGACGAAAGGCTTTCGGCGATTCTCTCCGACATGGGAATGCCGGTGAAACGCCGCACGGTTGCGAACTACAGGATGGAACTGGGCATCGAATCCGCAAGAAGAAGGCGGAGATTCTGAGGGGACCGGTATGAACGACGACTCCTTCAAGGGCTACAGGAATCCCACCCGGGAAGTGATGGAAAGGCTGGGCATCCAGGTTTGGGACGACGTCACCATAACCGCGGGCCCGAACACGTTCGAGGGGGTGGTGCTTCCCAGAAGCGAAACCGCCGATGAGAACCACCTCGTACTGAAGCTTGCCACGGGCTACAACATCGGCATCAGCGCCCTGAAGATAGACGGGGTGAGCGTGAAGGGTTCGCGGAAGGCGAACTACCACATTCCCGAGCAGCAGTTCCCCATGGATCCCGCCCACCCAAGGGTGATGCTTTTCGGAACCGGCGGCACCATAGCAAGCAGGCTCGATTACAAGACCGGCGCCGTCATCCCGGCTTTCAGCCCTGGCGAACTTTACGGAGCTGTGCCGGAACTGGCCGACATATGCAACCTTGAGACCGAGAAGCTCTTCGGCATCTTCAGCGAGGACATGGGGCCTGTTCAGTACAAGGCCCTTGCCGAGGGCATTGCCAGGGAGATCGAGAAGGGCGTTGCCGGCATAGTGATCGGACACGGCACCGACACCCTTCACCACACTGCGGCCATTCTCTCCTACATGTGCCAGGACCTTCCTGTCCCGGTGGTACTTGTGGGCAGCCAGCGCTCCAGCGACAGGCCCTCAAGCGACGCGGCCCTCAACCTCATTCATGCCACCCGGACCGCTGCATACTGCGACGCCGCCGAGGTCATGGTGTGCATGTTCGGCCCCACCAGCGACCGTTACGGCCTTCTCCACCGCGGTACAAGGGTACGCAAGATGCACTCAAGCTACAGAAGCACCTTCAGGACCATCGGTGACCGTCCCCTGGCCATGGTGGACAGGGAGAGCTTTACATATCTGAAGGACGACTACCGCAGAAGGGACGCCACAAGGAAACCTCTGATACGGCCCGTCTTCGATGACCGGGTAGCAATCGTCTACTACTACCCGAACATGAAGCCCGACATGATCGACAGCCTTGTGGAAAACGGCTACAAGGGAATAATCATTGCGGGCACCGGTCTGGGCCATGTGAACAAGCCCCTTTACGAGCCCCTCAGAAGGGCCACTGAAGCGGGTGTCCATGTTTTCATGACGGTCCAGACGCTCTGGGGTTTCACCCAGATGTACGTCTACGACACGGGAAGGCTTCTCATGGAAAGGGGCGTGGTACCCCTTGCCAACATGCTTCCCGAAGCTGCCTACGTGAAACTCTGCTGGGCCCTGGCGGTGGAGGACACCCACGAAGGTGTCCAGCAGCTCATGCAGACCCCCATCGGAGGCGACATCACCGTGAGCGAGCCCCCGGACGGATACCTGATACTTCAGGGCGGCGTTCCGGAGATGAAGGACGTTTTCAAGGGGATATACCGGTAAGGAGGAACGGGCATGGAGTTTCAGAGCATCAGGCTCGAGTTTCCCGACGGGTGCAACATCATCCTGGGTCAGTCCCACTTCATCAAGACCGTCGAAGACCTGTACGAGGCCATCACAGGCACGCTGCCCGGCACACCTTTCGGCCTTGCCTTCAGTGAAGCCTCGGGACCATGCCTGGTGAGAAGCGACGGCAACGACCTCGAACTGAAGAAGGTTGCTGAAGACAACCTCTTGCGGATAGCCGCCGGTCATTGCTTCATGATAGTGCTTGCCAGGGCGTTCCCCATTCAGGTCCTTCCGGCGGTGAAAGCTGTCCCGGAGGTTTGTCGCATATTCTGCGCAACGTCCAACCCCGTGGAGGTCATCGTGGCAAGGACCGGACAGGGCGGAGGGATACTGGGGGTGGTGGACGGCGAACCGCCCACTGCAGTAGAGTGCCGCGAGGATGTCGAAGCCAGGCTGGAACTGTTGAAGCGCTTCGGATACAAGAGGTAGGTGCCCAGTCGCGGACACCTCACACTTCGTCGAATCCGACGAAGCAAGGTGTTCCCGGATAGAAAGAAGGAAGAACATGAGATCCGTATTGGCCTTTCTGCTCATCGTCGCCGTGACGGCGGCGGCGGGGGAGTTCACGGTAACCGTTCCCTTCGATCAAAACACCGTCCGCATCACAAGGGAGGGCATGTACGATGCCGTTTCGGTACCCGGACTTCCCACCGTGTTCACGGAAGGCGCTCCCTGGCTTCCGCTGATGCCGGTGAAGATCGCGTTGCCCACGGGCTGCATCGCCACGGGGATTGAAGTGATCAGAGCCGATTACACAGCGCTTCCAGGCGCCTTCGATATCCAGCCCGCCAACGCTCCCGTTCCACTCAGCGTGCCAATGGACCACACCCAGGCCATGCCGGACCCCCGTTTCTACGGAAGGGATACGGCGTTTCCGGCAAGGGAGGCCGTTCTCACCAGCTCAAGCGTATACTGGGGAATCCCGCTGGCTTACGTGACCGTGCATCCCGTACGCTGGAACCCGGCTGACAGGACCCTTCAGGTGCTGAACGAGCTCACGCTCAGGGTCGAGTACAGGGAAGACCCATCCGTGAACCTCATCACAAGAAGGACCAGCGCCAGCGAAACCATGGCCATGGAGATCGCCGCCAGGCTCGTGGTCAACCCGGAAATGGTCAGCCCATCCGGCGCGACCCTGGTTGCGCCCCGTGAGCTGACATACGGGCAGTACGTGATCGTAACCAGCCCCGATTTCGAGAGTGAAGCCCAGCAGCTCGCTGACTGGAAGACGGCGAAGGGTATTCCTGCAAAGGTTTACACCACGACCTGGATCGAGTCGCAGTACACGCTGGCGAACCTTCAGCAGGAGATCAGGGCGTTCCTTACGGAATGCCGCGACCAGGGCACCGATTACGTTCTCATCTTTGGAGACGACGACAAGGTATCATGCCGCCAGGCCCAGCTCGTGGGCAGCTCAGGTTACACCGAGATCGGCCCTTCAGACCTCTACTTTGTTGATATCAACGATACCGCACCTGGTGCCGACCTTTGGAACGCTAACGGCAACACAATCTGGGGCGAGGTTCCCTACCCGTACCAGTCCCCCCAGCCCGCCGGGTACGATCAGGTCGACTACCACCCCGACCTCTGGGTTGGCAGGGCCAGCGTCAGTACCGCTGCCGAAGCCCAGACCTTCCTCAACAAGGTCTTCCTGTACGAGGGGATAGGCCGCACCGACTACTTCGAGACCGCTCCCCGCGAACTCCGGATCGGTTACACCACCGGAATCCTGTGGTACAGCCCCTACATCCCGGGCAGCGCCAGCGCGGAATCCATCTCCACTTTCCTTCCCTCCGCAACCTGGGAAGAGGAGAAGCTCTACGAGTCCAACGGCACGAACAACGCCACCAACACGATCAACATGATCAACGCCGGTCCCCACCATGTGTACCACGCAAGCCACGGCTCCCAGGACTACATGTGGACATCCCAGAACAGCAACTACACCGTTGCTCACATCATGGCCCAGACCAACATCCAGAGCGGCGGCCTTCCAGCACTGTGGCAATCCATCTCCTGCCTCATCGGCGCTTTTGACTACGGGTCGGACTGCTGCGGCGATGCGTGGGTTGCATCCCCCAACGGCGGCGGGTTCGGCTGCTTCAACAGCCGTTACGGCTTCGGGAACTTCGCGGGCCCCTGCACCGGCCCGAGTGAAATGCTGTGCATAAGGTTCTACCAGGACCACTGGGACAACGACATCTACATCTTCGGCATCGCCCACGGCACGAGCATGGATTTCTACTGCCCCCCGGACAGTACGTACATGGACTGGTGCCTGAAGGAGTACAACCTGTTCGGCGACCCCGAACTTCCGATCTGGACGGAAGTACCTGCGGAACTCACCGTGACCCACCCCGCCAGCGTGAACCAGGCCACAACAGTCACGGTCACGGTCACCCAGGGCGGATCTCCCGTGGCCAACGCCAGGGTCTGCCTTCAGAAGGGCGACTGGCAGACCGGTGAGGTTTACGGTGTTGAGTACACCAACGCTTCCGGAGTGGCAGAGGTTTACGTCAACCCGGCTTCAACGGGGACCATCGCCGTAACAGTATGGGCCAGGAATGAGCTTCCCTACCAGGGAACCATCGCGGTCACCGGCACCGCCATCGAACACTCCGTTTCTCCGGCCATGGTCACCGGTATCACCCCCGCAACGCCCAACCCCGCCCGGGAATTGGTTTCACTGGGATACAGCCTTGCCCAGACAGGCCCGGTCACCCTCGAGGTGTTCGACCTTGCCGGCAGAAGCGTGGTCACCCTTGTGAACGGTGAGACCGCCCCAGGCATCCACAACCTGGTCTGGAACCTCAGGGACGCGGGCAACCGCCCAGTTCCCGCCGGGTTCTACGTCGCCCGCTTCACCGGAGGCGGCACCACCGCCACGACCCGCTTCATGGTGGTAAGGTAGGAATAGCAGCAGGGGGACACTTTGGTTTTTCCGAAGGGAAAACTAAGTGTCCCCCAAAAACCAACCGTCTTCTTTGGGGGACACTTAGTTTTCTTCCTGACGGGAGAAAAACCAAAGTGTCCCCTTCCTTGTTGACAAGCTTCGAGCCCGGTGCTATCCATATCAGATGAAAAAGATTTCCAGTTACAAGCCCTGGGTGGAGACGCTGAAGACCTTCGGAGTCAGGCTGACGCTCCCACGAAGGGCGGTGCTCCAGGTTCTCACCGAAAATCGGGAGGGTCTTACACCCGAAGAGGTCTGCAGACTGGGCAGGATCTCCCATCCCGGACTGGGGCTGGTGACGGTTTACCGCACACTCGAGCTCTTCGAGAAGCTGGGCGTGATCCGAAGGGTCCACTCCGGAGGGCATTGCCAGTCCTACAGCGCCAGCTTCGGCGACACCCACTTCGTGGTATGCACAAAATGCGGCCGCGTCACAGAGTTCCCCTGCTGCGGCCTTCTTCCCCTTTTCGCCCATGTCAGGGCGCGCACAGGATACGAAGTAACCGGTCATATCCTTGAGATCACCGGGCTCTGCCCGGACTGCGCGAAATGCGGGGTAAAACAGGAATGAAAGCTTTGTTTGTCTGCGTGGTTCTCCTCGTTGCGTTGGCGGTGTCCTGTGGGGATTCCCCAGGCCCTTCCCCCGGGAAGCTCTCCGTCTTCGTGAGCATCGTTCCCCAGAAGCAGTTCGTTGAGAGGATAGCGGGGGACCTGGTGGATGTGACCGTTATGGTCGAGGCTGGAAGCGACCCCCACACCTACGAACCAAGACCCGCCCAGATGGCAGCGCTTCAGGGCGCATCGGCCTACTTCACGATTGGTCTTCCCTTCGAGGATGTGTGGATGGAGAGGATCGCGTCTTCCAATCGGGAGATGAGGATAGTGGACAGCGCGGCCGGAATCACCAGGGTCATGCGTGAGGAAGGTCATGAGCATGCGCATGAAAGCGTGCCTGATGAGGTTCACGGGCATGAACACCATGAAGGCGCGCTTGACCCCCACATCTGGCTGGCACCGGGCCTTGTGAAGATACAGGCCGGAAACATCTGTCAGGCCCTTGCCGAGATCGACCCTGGGAACGCCGAGAGGTACAGGGCGAACCTCGAGGCATTCACCATTGAACTGGACTTGTTGAGCGCCGAGACCCACAGCATTCTCGACCAGTCGGGCGCCACGAAGTTTCTGGTGTTCCATCCGGCCTGGGGGTACTTTGCTGATGAGTTCGGCCTTCAGATGATATCGGTCGAACGGGGGGGGCAGGAACCAAGCCCTTCGGAGCTTGCGGAGCTCATTGGTTTCGCACGGGAGAATGGAATAACTGTTGTTTTCGCACAGCCCGAGTTTTCAACTGACGCGGCCGGTGTTATCGCCAGGGAGATCGGCGGGTCGGTGGTTCTAGTAAGTCCCCTGTCTGAGGACTGGGCCGGCAGTATGCGGCAAATCACTGAAGCCCTTGCGGGAGAGCCAGTTGAATGACATCACAGAAGCAATTGTTCTGAAGGACGTCACCGCCGGCTACGGTTCGGACGTGGTACTCGACCGGGTGAACCTCGTTGTTCCGCGCGGGGACTTCCTTGGGATCATTGGCCCGAACGGGGGCGGCAAGACAACCCTTCTCAATGTGTTGCTGGGCCTTGTTCCGGTCAGGAGCGGGTCGGTCTCCATCCTGGGGGAGCCGCCCGCCGGCGGAAGGAGGCATATCGGCTACGTTCCCCAGAGCGGGGGGCACGACCCGAAGTTCCCTGTCACCGTCTGGGAGGTGGCCTCCATGGGTTGTATCCATGGGGGAAACCTGCTTCGGAAGCCCACGACCGATGACAGGGAAGCAATCGCCGACTCACTGGAGAAGACCGGCATGCTCGACCAGAGAGACAGACCCATGGGGGAGCTGTCGATGGGGCAGCGGCAGCGGGTGCTCTTTGCCAGGGCTCTTGCCGTCCGTCCCTCGATCCTGCTTCTCGACGAACCCACTGCCAGCATGGATCCCGGGGCAGCCTTATCGGTCTACGAACTTCTTCAGAAGCTCAATGACACGGTTACAATAATCATGACCAGCCATGACCTGACAGCGGTTTTCTCCGAGGTCAAGACAATTGCCTGCCTCAACAGGACCCTTCATTACCACGGCAGGGAGAAGCTCTCCGCGGAATCGATAGGTAGAACATACCAGTGCCCTGTTGACATCATCACACACGGGGACGTTCCCCACAGGGTCCTCCCTCTTCACCGGAATGCGGGTGGGGATGCTTGAAGCGTTTGAAATGAGTTTCATGAGAAACGCCCTTGCGGCAGGCATACTCGTCAGCATAGCCTGCGGGATCATCGGCAGCTTCGTCGTGGTGCGCCGCATCGTGTTCATAAGCGGGGGTATCGCCCATGCGGCCTACGGCGGGGTCGGGCTGGGCTACTGGCTTCAGTACGCAGTTCTTGCGGGCACTGGAGCCGCTGCGGCAAGGCCGGGGATGTGGCCGCTTGCGGGTGCTCTTCTCTTCAGCCTCACAGCGGCCGTCGTCATGGGGTTCGTTACCCGGAGGGACAGGCAGCGGGCGGACACCGTGATCGGGGTGCTCTGGGCCATCGGGATGGCTCTGGGTGTTGTTTTCATCGACCTGACGCCGGGCTACAAGGCCAACCTTATGAGCTACCTGTTCGGAAGCATACTTGCCGTATCCCCATGGGAGATCACCGCGATGGTGGTACTCGACATCATCGTCCTGCTTGTTGTTGCGCTTCTGTACAGACCGCTTCAGGCTGTCAGTTTCGACGAAGTCTTTTCCGAGGTCAGGGGCCTGCCGGTGGGCGCGCTGCACATAACCCTTCTGTGCCTCGTGGCGGTATCCGTGGTGATGATGATGCGGGTCGTGGGGCTTATCATGGTCATCGCCCTTCTAACCATTCCCGCGGCCATATCGGGCATGTTCAACAGAAGGCTTTCCCTCATGATGGTCTGGGCAGTTGTCCTTGGCATCCTTTTCACAACAGCCGGCCTGATGGCCGCTTGGCAGTGGAATCTCACTTCGGGCGCCGCTGTGATACTCTCCGCCGGCGTCTGCTATTTTCTGGCGTTGGCGTGGAAAAAGGTTAAAGGGGAGGCGCATTGATACACAATTTTGCCCCGGCACGGCCCGGCGAACCCATCGTTCACGGAGCATGCAAGCCCGGTTACGGGAACGGCCAGGTCGAGAGCTGGCTGTCGTTCATGAGGGACAAGGGAATCGGAAGGGTGGTGTGTCTTCTGTCCTCATCACAGCTTGAGGATTACGAGACTCCCCTCGTTGAGAGCTACCACAAGTTCTTCGGACCTGAGAACACGCTGTGGAACCCCGTTCAGGATTTCAGCCTGATCAGCCTGTCCGACATGGATGAACACATCATACCGTTCCTGAGAGAATCAGAGAAGATGGGCCTTCCGGTCGTGGTTCACTGCTACGCCGGAATGGGTCGCACCGGAATAGTCCTGGCGGCCTGGTTGTGCAGGGCCAGGGGGCTTACCCCCTCCGACGCGCTTCAGGCGGTTACCGACGCCGGCAGGAAGCCCATGGAAGTTGTTGAGGCTGGAAGGGCCACGATACAGGAGCTGCTGGCTTTGGTGGGAGGCAAGTGAAACCCGGAAAAGTCCTTCTCATCCATGGGTTCACATCGGGCCCCTTCGCATTCGAGTTCCTGATACCGGCCCTGAGGGAGAGGGGTTTTTCGCCCGTCGTTCCCACACTTCGCGGCCACGGCCACGACTCATGGAAGAAGCTTGCCGGTTTCACATGGAGGGACTGGCTGGCAGACGCCGGGAAGGCCCTGGAAGAAGCAACCGGAGAGGATGGACGCGCAGTGATCGTGGGTCACAGCATGGGCGGGCTTCTCGCGCTGAGCATGGCGGCGGACAATCCGGGGAAGGTAAGGGCTCTCGTTCTTGCCGGGGCCGCCATTCATCTTGCCAGCCCCTTCACCCCCGGGCACTTCCTGGGTTTTCTTCAGCATGTGCTGGGCAGGGTCTTCAAAAGCTGGGACATGACACCGTTTTACACAGATAGAAAGATGCTCGCGTCGGACAGGAACTACCGCAGGGCACCCATGTCCTCGATCAACACAATGATAGAGCTGGTTTTGTCTACAAGAGAGAAGCTGCCAAAGGTAACCGCACCGACGCTTGTCCTGCAGGGCAGGCGGGACAGACGGGTCAGCTGGAAAAGTGCAGAGATCATACGAAAAGGCATCGCCACTTCGGAGAATCGTAAAAGTGTAGTGATGTTCTCAGAGACCGATCATGAGATGTTCAGGGACTGCGAAAGGGACAAAGTCATCCGTACGGTGCTTGAGCATCTCGCGTCGTCGGCGGACCAGTCGGGCTGAGACGGGTCAGATGACGGACTTCTTCTCCTTCTTTTCCTTCTTCTCCTTGCGCTTCTCTTTCAGGGTCTTCTCGGGCTTCTTCTTGACTTCCTTAACCTTGTCCTGTCCCTTTGCCATGATTCATTCACCTCTCTGCATCAAGAATGAGTAACCGTTACGGGTCGTTTGCGCGCCAGCCGCCATCGGGAGGCTGTTCCGGCACTGCGTCAGTAATATACAGTGCGTGAGGAAAGGGGTTTCTGCATTGACAAGTCACTTTTTATAAGCCGGTTTCAGGTTACTTATCATGGGATAGTGTTTGACGTTGAGCGTTTTCAAATCCGCGTTCTCCCTGTCGGCGGTAGCAGCCAGCAATGCATCAGCCAGCCCAACTCCATGAGATCTGCCGAAGTCACGTTTGTACAGTCCCCCTGACTTTGCTATCTCGGAGTCTATCTGTACCACGCGGAAAAACGAGACAAAACTGTTCAAAGCGGATAACTCCGCATCACCCTTCACTCCTGCATTAAGCTCAGCTATGACAATTGGCGAAAGAATGATGCGGGACGAGTTCTCATAAATGAATGAAACCGCTCTCTCATCGCCTCGAAGGAAATCAACCAGTACATCAGTATCCACCAGCATCCAGTTCGGCATGCCGACTACCTGTCCCATTCAGAACGCATCATCCTGAAATCAGGAAGGTCATTCCGGTTTTTCCAGATTCCGGCGGCGTCCATAAGTGCGGTTTTCCTCT
>Ga0351855_1067_pt1 | contig 25756 bp, 25 predicted proteins | sample BONcelFGM3001C11_FD_206794 | JGI IMG/M metagenome (GOLD analysis project Ga0351855, IMG submission 206794) | Enriched cells from coal bed in the Powder River Basin, Montana, United States - BONCAT cells FGM rep2 HSBNCT.FGM.300.1.C11 ...
GTATACCTGCGCGCCTGTTTCCTCGTATTCGGTGAGCCACACGTAAGTACCGTCCCATGCCAGATCCTGCGGGGTTTCGCAGGGAAGCAGGTAATATGCCACGGGCTGAGGAACCATGGGAAGATGCACGTACATAAGAGGGGTGTTCTGCATGCTTATGTAGATGTTGAAGCCGTCGAAGGCCAGCCCCGTGCAGCCCGCGGGGCTGTAGGGCTGGAAGAAACCCAGAACCGAGCCCGTACCGGGATCGAGCTTGTAAACTGCGTTGTTGTTGGGGTTGGTGCTCCACAGGTTGGTCCCGTCCCAGCAAAGGCCCTCGTTGTTGCTGCTGCTGGGAGCGGGGATGGAATCGACAGCAAGCCCGGTTGCTGTGTCAATGAAATAGATCTTCCAGGGTTGAACGGTTGCCACCAGGTGGGTGCCGTTCCAGGTGAGCCCGGTAAGGGCGCCCGTACCGGGGCCGGGAGGGGTTATCTGGTCAACAACGGCTCCGCTTGAGGGGTCGATCTTGTAGAACATGTGGTCGGTGTCGCTGGTTATCCAGAGGTATCCCTCCGCCCATGTGAGCCCGTCAGGGTTTCCGCCCGGAGCGGGGATCTGGCTGATGATCTCGCCGGGGGAGGCAAAGGCAAGGGCGCAAAGGCAGCAGGCAGCCAAAATGAAAGATCTCACGGGTTCTCCTTCGTTCAAATTAAAGACTTCCAACAACACATCACTCGAAAAATCGTCCGGGCTGACAGTATGATGTTCAAGAGCCGCTGTCAACCTGTGTTCGAAGCGTCTCAGCGGGGGATGACACCACGCCGTGCTCACAGATTATGCCTGTGATCAGCCCCGCGGGAGTCACATCGAAAGCCGGGTTCCACACTTCGGCCCCGGAAGCCAGCGTAACCGTATCGCCAAGACGGGCCACTTCCCCAGCGGACCTGTTCTCGATGACAATACCTGAACCGTCGGGGGTGGCGAAGTCGAAAGTTGAGACCGGCGCCGCGACATAGAAGGGAACGCCTGCATCACGGGCGGCCAGGGCAACCGAAAAAGTGCCTATCTTGTTCGCGGTGTCTCCGTTGAGGGCGATCCTGTCGGCCCCCACGACAACGACGTTCACCCGTCCCGAGGCAAGAAGGGAGGCGGCAGCCGAGTCGGGTATCACCGTGACGGGAATGCCCGCCCTCACCATCTCCCACGCGGTCAGCCTGGCACCCTGAAGCAGGGGCCTTGTCTCGTCGGCGTAGACCTCCCGAAGGATCCCGCGGGCGTGAGCCTCGTAAATCACCGCAAGGGCTGTCCCGAGCCCACCGGTGGCAAGCCCTCCCGCGTTGCAATGGGTCAGCACAGCGCAGTCCGGCGGCAGAAGGGCAGCGCCGTGGCGCCCCATCGCTGCACTTGCAGCAAGGTCCTGGTCATGGAGCCTTCGGGCGTTCTCGAGCAGGCCCGAAATGGCAGCCGCGCGGTTTTCAGCCGCAGACAGCACCCTCTCCTGCGATGCGAGGCAGTGGAACAGGTTCACGGCCGTGGGACGGGTCGCCTCCAGAACTCGCATGAGCCTTCTGCAGCCCTCCCTGAAACCGGAGCCTGGCGGGGTCACGATAGCGGCAATGACCGCCCCGTAGGCGGCCGCCAGGCCGATGGCGGGCGCTCCCCTGACGGCCAGTGTCCTTATGGCGCAAGCCAGGGTTTCAACGTCGCGGCATTCGATGAAGGCTTCGGTTCCCGGCAGAAGCCTCTGGTCCAGAAGCCTCAGGCTGTCTCCGGTCCACTCAAGTGTGGGAACAGGGTTCAAATCGTCTCAGTTCCTTCCCAGAAGCCTGAAGCAGACCTCGAAAATGTCCTCGGGCTCCATCATCCTGCCAGACCCCACGGTTCCGCAAGCCAGGTGGCCCTCGACAGGCCCGGCCATCACGACGCCCATATCCAGCAGTATCCTGACGTTCTCGCGGACAGCGGGATGGTTCCACATCCTCGAGTTCATTGCGGGACACATCACAACCGGGGCCTCGCACGCCAGAAAGGCCGCGGTCAGGAGCTGGTCGGCGAAGCCATGGGCGGCCCTTGCCAGAAAATGCGCCGTGGCTGGAGCCACGACCATCAGATCAAGGTTGTCGGTAAGGGTTATGTGCGGTACGGATTCGGCGGGCTGCTCCGGAAAAAGCGTAGTGTGGACAGGCTCACCGGTCACACAGGCTAGTTGAGTAGGGGTTACGAACCTGGTTGCGCCGCGGGTCATCACGCAGTTCACCTTGTGCCCGGCCTTGCGGAAAAGGGATGCGAGACTGCAGGCCTTGAAGGTGGCGGCGCCTCCCGTGACTCCCAGAAGGATCTCAGCCATTATCAAACCTCCTCTTCCTTCCGATGGCATCAATGCCCGAAAGGGTAAGCTCGGGGCAGACCCTGAACGGCGCCCGGCACCGCGGGCAGATGGCCCCGGCCCAGCCGCCGGTCGCAAGCAGGGAGGGATGCCCCCCGACTGTCTCCGAGAGAAGCTCGGTCATCCTGTCCGCGCTTCCCACGGCGCCGAACAGAACCCCCGACCTCACCGCCGCAACCGTGGAACGCCCCAGTGGGCTTTCAGGGAACTCGAGGTCTACGGGACTTATGCGCTCGGCCTTCTTGAAAAGTTCCGACGCCGCGGTGCCAACACCTGGAAGAATGGCGCCGCCCACATACATCCCACGCGAGTCGATCACATCAAAGGTGGTTGCCGTCCCGAAATCCGCCACGATAACCGGAGCCTCGACCATCAGCAGGGCTCCCACGGCGTTGGCCAGCCTGTCGGGGCCGAGCTCGAGGGGGTTGGGGTAGTCAAGCGGCATGCCGGCTGTCCCGGGGTTGACTTCGATGGGCTCGGTATGGATCCAGCGTCGCGAAAAACCCACGAGGGCGTGGGTAACCTGCGGAACCACGCACGCGTAGGCCACCACCGAGGGCATTGGAGCGCCGGATGCGCCGAACAGCGAGTGCACCAGAACCCAGAGTTCATCGGGTGTCCAGTGGACCGTTCGAACCCTCCACTGAAAAATGAGCCGCCCCTTCTCGAAAAGGCCAAGGGCGGTCTTGGTGTTTCCGACGTCAATTGCAAGCTGGTGCACCGGGCCCCTCCCTCCAGTCAAGGCCTATGTCCGCCGCGGGGGCGGAGTGGGTCAGGGCGCCGACCGACACCCCATCGACCCCGGATGCCGCGATCCCGGCAACGGTTTCAAGCGTGACCCCTCCCGATGCCTCGAGGTAGAACCGTCCCCCCGCCATGGCCACGGCCTCGCGAAGCATTGCGACGGGCATGTTGTCAAGCAGTATCCGGTCGGGTTTCAGTGTGAACACTGCCGGAAGCTGCCCCAGTGAATCCACCTCGATCTCAATGGGGATCCCTTTTGAACGAACCGCCGCAACGGCGGCGGAAAGCCCCCCGATACCGCCCAGCGCGGCTATGTGATTGTCCTTGAACATTGCCATGTCCGAAAGGCTCATCCTGTGGTTCACGCCCCCCCCCGGCTCGCACGGCGTATTTCTCAAGCGCCCTGAGACCGGGCGTTGTCTTCCTGGTGTCAAGAATGTCCACACCGGGCGCGGCAGAGGCGAACCTGCGGGCAAGCGTGGCAATACCGCACATCCTGCACAAAATGTTCAGGGCGCTTCTCTCGCCGCGAAGCACAGTACCGGTCGCGCCCCTGACAACACCAATGACACTTCCCGGAGCGGCACTTCCGCCCTCCCCCAGGATCCGTTCAAGACGCACGCTGTCATCCAGGGCGCCGTAAACGGCTTCGACGGCGAACCACCCCGCGACCACCAGGGGCTGCCTTGCCCTGAACTCGCACACCGCGGGAAGCAGGGCGGCCGACCCAAGCGCGAAAACGGCCGCGTCGTTGAGGGCGTCGTCCTCGAGAAGGGACATCTCGGCCACCCTTCGGGCTTCGGAAAGGAACAGGGCATCGGTCATGCTTCCCCCAGGATGCCGGGGTCGCCAAAAACCACGGCGCCGTCGAGAATGGTTGCCTCAACGGAAATCTCGTCCCATGGGACGCCCCTGAAGGGGTCGGCGGAGAGGACGCAGAGATGCCCTGGCCGTCCGGGCGCCACCACCCCGGCCAGATCGGAAAAACCGCACACGTCGGCAGCCCCCAGTGTGTAGGCGTGCAGCGCCTGCCCCACCGAAAGCCTCTGGTCGGGTGATGGGTGGTGGGTGGCGCCCGAGATGCCCTTCAGGGGACCGAAAGGCATGCCGTCGCTGCCGAAACCCAGCGGGAAGCCCCGTGAGAGGACTGAAGCGAACGGGTTCAACCCGCGGACCCCGTCGGCAGACATCCTGCGCTCGTACATTCCGCCCGGCATCTGCCATCGGGACACGAAGTTGGGCTGCATGCAGAACGAAACATCACCCGGAGGGGGATCCGAAAAGTCCTCCAGAACGGGCAGAAGCTCTTCGGCGTGTTCGACCCTGACCCCGGGAGACCTTCCCGAAACAGAGGCCCCGATAACCTGACGGATGGCCCGTGCTCCGATGGCGTGGGCACAGATGCCCAGCCCGCATCTCTGCGCGATCCCGGCCAGCGCGGCGACCTCTTCATCGTCCATCATGGGAGAGACCATTGAGCCGTCGGGGTACGCCCCTTCAACCGCCGCGTCTCCCGCCCCGAAGGTGCCGTCGAGAAAGAGCTTGATCCACCTGGCGTACCTTACGGGTTCGCGGTCGAGAAGGGCCGGTGCGTCAATGGAGAAGACGCCTACAGCCGTTCTTAGAAGAGGACCCCAGTCGCCTATCAAGTCGGCTTCCCGAAGGTGCTCCATCGTGCCCAGGCCGGTCACACCGCTTGAGAAAACCGTCTGCTGGAACGCCTCCATGCTGCGGACAAGCACATCACCCGGAACGGGGAAGAGCCTGCTGAAACCCAGTGAGGCGCCCTCGGTGAGGCGCCCCGTCGTTCGGTCAACGTCGGGGGTTCCGGGCGGAATGAGCCGAAGCAGGGCCGAGTTCACCAGTGAGAGATGCCCGCAGATACGGGTAAGCACCACGGGGCGGTCGCCCGAGACGGCATCGAGCGCGGCAAGCGAAGGCAGGGCCGGATCGCTCCAGAAGGAGTCGTCAAACCCCATGCCGCGAAGGATCGGGTCGGGGGAGTACGGGGCGGCGGCAACAGTGGAAAGCATGTGGTCTAAGCCCGACACGCCTGAAAGGTCGATCGATGAGAGGGAAGACGCCTTCCATGAAAAGTGCATGTGACCGTCGATGAATGAGGGCATCACAAGGCCTTCAATGCCTCCTGAACACTTCTCCATCGAAATCACCCGGCCCCTGTCGAAACAAAGCCTCACACCCGACCTGACAGGCCCCGCGCCGGGCCAGAAACTGCCGCAGGAAAGCGCCTTCATTCCTCTATTTCCGCCAGGGCCTTGACCATCAGGTCGAACATGTCCCCTTCAACCTCGAGCACGAACCAGGTCGAGGCGCCGTGACGCTGGACCTCGCCCACGACCCTGCCCCTGATCTCGCTTTCGACCATCGCAAACCGCGGCGTGCCGCCGTCGGTTATCTCCCGGCTCCCGGAGCCGGGAAGGAACATCTCGCGGGCCTCGATGTCCAACGGATCGTTCCGGTGGGCGAACCATCGGGACAGGTTCACGAACCCCCCGACGGATATGCTTGAGTGGCCCGGGTAGAACACGTCTACCTTGACGTTGTCGCCGTCCCGTTTCTTCTTGGAATCGAAGATACCGGCCCTGTTCTTGCCGTCCTTCTTCGCCTGAAGAAGTGCCATGTCGGCGCTGACTAGTATCTCTTCACCGGATACAACCTCGGTCGAGGCAACCCCAAGCGAGACAGTTACCTGAAGGGGATTGCACCCCGGAATGACAAAAGGCGTCCTGCCGACCTTGTCGCAGAGCCTCTCCGCCGTGCAGAGGGCTTCGCTGGAGACGGTGTTCAGCAGAAGCACGGTGATCTCTTCGCCCCCGTAGCGGTATGCGTCACCGCGATACCGCACCGACGCACGAATGAGCGAGGCCACGTGCCGAAGCACCCTGTCCCCCACGTCATGACCGTGCTTGTCGTTGAACATCTTGAAGTTGTCGATGTCCACCATGATTACCGAAAGGGGCAGCCCGTCGGGACCAAGCTGCCTGAGGATCTCCGGAAGGTCGTGATCGAGGTGCTTCCGCTGGGGAAGCCCGGTGACTGCATCGAGGTCTTCCGTCCTGGGAAACTTGAAACCAGCCTTGTAATCTCCCATGTCATGCCCCTCCGGTTCAGGTTAAGATAATCTCCTTCCGGTCGGGAACAAGCATTGACCCGAAGCCGGGTCTCGCTTAGTTTTGCCGGTGTATTCGATTCCATTCAGGGGGGGCGTTTGAACAAGGTCATCGGGGTCGCGCTTTTCGTTGCGATCTTTTCTTCATGCCGCTGGAGCGGCAGCCAGCAGGGCGTTTACGACAGCTACACGACAATGTCGGCGGCCCTCGATGATTGCCGGTGGGAAGACCTTCACGACGGCCTCTCCCGGGAGACCAGGGAGCTTCTCGACCTTGCCGCCAAAGCCTTCACAGCCATCGGAATGCCCATCGACAACCGGGCCGACCTCCTCCTCAAGGAGATTGCCGCCGGGCACACCCTTTTCGACACCGGCAAAAACGTGATCGACATTTCGATAAGGGGGGACGAAGCATTCCTCGAGCCGTCCCAGGGCGAAACAGTCCCGATCAGGTTCGTACGCGAGGATGGCCAATGGCTCATGGACCTTACCCCCCGGCTCACAGGCATCCTCAACGGCGCGCTGCAGGGCACCGGAACCACTCTTGCGCAGTTCCTCACTCCCGCCACGACGGAGAACCCTCCACCTCCCGATGGCAGCTGCATGCTTGTCATCACTAATGCGATCGATGACGATGACGTATATTACCTGTTCGTTTCCCCGGCAGTCAGCGATGACTGGGGACCCGATGTGCTTGGTGATATGGTATTGCTTCCCGGGGCAGCCTGCACTCTCCACGTTTACCCGGACACGTACGACATGATGGCAATAGGTGCTGGAGACGACACCTACACAAGATGGGGTGTCGCCGTTAGCGAAAATGGGTACGACTGGGACATCAACCGGTCCGACCTGGTTCAACAATGAAAGAGGAGGTTACCGTGAACTGGAAACTTTGGGCAGCTGCGGCTCTTGTCGTTTTCATGGCCGTTGGCTGCGGTGTGAAGAAGACCGCCGTCACCATCGAGAACGCCATTGGCGAATGGGACATCAAGGAACTGAAGATCAAGGACGCCGCAGGTGTCGAGACCGTCCTTGAGCCCCTTGCCGCCGAAGGCACCGTCATCCTCCAGCTTGCCGCCGGCGCCTACACCCTGAACGCCAAAGATGAGGAAGGCTACGAATACAAGGTCGCCTTCACCGTTGCAGCAGAACCCATGACCGTCGCAGTCGGCTTCAACAACTGCCTCAGTTTCGAAGAGACCACGACCGTTGCCGACGGCGTCTACTGGAGCGGCTCGGGCGACGGCCACATCAGGATAGTGAACGCCCTCGGCGACTACGCCATTTACTGGGTGAACATTGTTGAAGCGGGCGGCGACATTTACTGGGATTCCACCGAGTACTGCCAGAGCATAATCGTCTACGAAGGCGAAGAGCTCAACATCCTTCTCGCCCCGGGCACCTACGACATACAGATCGAAGATGTCGATGGCGACACCTACACCCGTTACGGCGTAGAGATCACCCGCGACCCCTACGTCTGGGAAGTCACCCTCGATGACATCGATGCCTTTGACGCCATGAGCGAGGGTTCCGCCCCCGTCACCATCGTCAACGGCCTCGGCAGCTACGACATCTGGTACGTCTACTGCGACCTCTCCTCCTCCCCCTGGGGCAACGACAGACTGGGCTCCGAGATCCTCTACGCAGGCGACTCCTACACCTTCTACGTCAATCCCGGCACCTACGACATCAAGTGCGAAGACGTCGACGGCGACACCTACACCATCTGGGGCGTAGAGGTTCCCGCCTCCGGCTACACCTGGAACGTCACCCTGGCGGACATGGACTAGTCCTTCCCTCAAAGGGGGGGCTTCGGCCCCCCCTTTTTTCGTCCCCCGGGCGAAAGGAGTACCCATGAGAAAGACCATCCTGCTTCTGTGCGTTCCGCTGCTCGTGTCCTGCCGCATCTCGATAGGCAACCTTGCCCCGCTGACCATAGTGAACGGGCTGGGCGGCTGGACCATCCACTACGTCCACGCCAGCCGCACCGACACCAAGGGGTGGGGCGACGACCTTCTGGGCCAGAGCGAGATAATCCGCCCGGGAGCACAGAGAGTCTTCAACCTCTCCCCCGGCACATGGGACATCCGCATAACAGACGACGAGGGAGACACCTACACGAGAAGGAACGTGGTCATTCCCGCGGAAGGATACACCTGGGAGGTCACCCTGAACGACATCGATTCGGGGTTCCCCGACATTAGCGGGAACTGCCCAGTGACGTTCCTGAACTCCCTTGACGCACCGGCGGACTCCATCTGGGTCTCCCCCTCCGACCACGGCTACTGGGGCACAAGCCATACAGGCGAACAGGGCGTCGAACCCGGCGCCGAGTTCGTTGTGTGGGTCGCCCCGGGCGAGTACGACATGATGGCCTTGGATGGAATGGGCAGTTCGTACGCCGTGTATAATTGCCAGGTCACCGAAAGCGGTTTCTTCTGGGAGATAACGGAAGAGTTTCTGGAAAGGTAGAGATGAAAAGAACAGCCCTGCTCATCGCCCTGGCCATTGCTGCAATGGCAGGATGCGCCGCGAAAAAGGTACCCGTAACCATCAGTAACGATCTGGGAGCATGGGACATCACTGGCGTCTACATCGACCCCACGGACCAGCCCTGGAAAACAAGCCTCATCACCACCCCAGTCGTCCCCGGCGAAAGCGTGACCCTGAACGTTGCCCCGGGCACCTACGACATCCGCTGCGTCGATGAGGACGGAGACACCTACACAAGGTGGGAAGTCGTCATCGGCAGCGAAGGCTACACCTGGAACGTCACACTCGCCCACCTGGACTGAAAAAAGAAGGAGGAGAATTGAGATACCTCAGGATTCCCGTAACAGCAGCCCTTCTCCTCCTTGCAGGCTGCGGAACTCAAAAAGCCCCGATAGGCGTCGTGAACAAGCTCGAGGTCGAGTTCATCATCGCGGTTCAGACCAGGGTCCCCGGCGGACAGTGGAGCGCCAACAAGTTAGACAGCTCACTGAGACCCGGTGTATCGCAAAGCTTCATGGCCGCCCCGGGCAACCTTGAGATCATGGCCACAGACAATCTGGGAAGGACCTACATCCTCAGCGACGCCCAACTCACCGAAGAGGGCCTCATCTGGGAGGTTACACCGGAAACGCGGGCAGCAGCAGAGAGCGCCTGGGCAGGCAGTTGCGCTGTAACCATCACCAACGACCTTGGGGCATGGAGGATCACGAGGGTACTGTGTTCACCCTCCGACTCAAGCGAATGGGGCGACAACTGGATAACCTCCCCCATCCCCCCGTCGGAAACGGTGACCATACACGTGGCGCCCGGCACCTACGACATCAGGGTGGAGGACAACGACGGCGACACCTACACCAGATGGGGAGTAGCGGTAACAGAGGGGGGTTTCACCTGGAACCCCACCCTCCAGGATATTGACGCCTCAGGGGGTTGAGGGGGCTGACACCGGGGGCGGCGCCCCCGACAGAGGCAGACGCACCGTCATCACGGTTCCCTGCCCCTCGACACTGGAAACATCGATGGTCCCCCCGTGAACCTCTACGATCTGCTGGACCAGCGACAGCCCCAGCCCCAGCCCCCCGTCGGGGTTGCGGCGGGCCTGCTTGCCCCGGTAGAGAAGCCCGAACACATGGGGAAGGTCTTCAGCCGGGATGCCCACCCCCGTATCGGAAACCGTAACCACGGCGAAACCCGGATCAACGGCAAGCGCCATGTGAACCGAACCACCGTTCCGGTTGTACTTGAAGGCGTTCACGCACAGGTTCTGAAAAACACGGCGGAGATGGCTCTCCACCCCGGACACAAGAACAGGGCCCGACGGAACCGAAAGGGAGAACCCCACCCCGCCCTCGACCATCATTGGGAACAGAAGGTGGTGAACCCCCTCCACTACGATCTGAAGATCAACCGACACGAAACACAAAAACGGGTGCGAAGCAAGGCTCCCAAGCTCCAGTATGTCGTTCACCAGGGGAACCAGCTCATCCGCCCGGCGCCGGGCGCGACCCACCAGGGAAAGAGCCTGAACAGGATCAGACGCGTACCCCTCCTCCACTGTCCGCAACAGGGAGGAAAGAGCCGTTATGGGGCTTTTCAGCTCGTGCCCCAGTATCCGCAGCACCTCGCCCGCAGTGGGCTCGTCTGAACCCAGAACACCGTCCAGAAGCTCCTTCACCCGCACTATCTCAGAACGAACGGTCTCGCCGCACTGCCCGTCGAGAAGCGCGCTTTCAAGAAGCGTCCGGGCATCCTCAAGCAGCTTCCAGGGGTCGGCTTTCATGTGGTCCTTCCGAAACGGGTTGGTTCCGCGTAAAATAAGCCCCGATGGACTCAATGAAAACCGGACCATTCCTGCGCTCTCCGGTCGGTGCTATGATTGAGCCGAAGGCAAGAAGGGACGCCCACGAAATGAACCAGAGCTCCCATGCAAATGAGTACTGGAATGCATCACAGAATGGCTATTCTTCCGTGGAGTGCATTTCGTGAGATACTATCCCCCAAGATTCCTGTTCAGGCGATATGAGCTTTTAAAAAGAATAGACAGTGGTTCACGTTTCCTGGAAGTTGGTCCTGGTTCTCTAAACCTTACACATGACCTTGCCCGGCATTTTGCCAGTGGCGTCCTTGTGGATTACAATCCGGAAACAGCACAGGTATTCGACAAGCTTGAACCCGGGACAAAATCAAAACTCAGTCTGGTCATATGCGATTTCCAGGAATACCAATCGGATCAGCTGTTCAATGTGATAGTTGCCTGTGAAGTTCTGGAACACATCGAACAGGATGTTTCGTTCCTGAAGAAAGCGTACGGAATGCTGGAGAACGGCGGACAGATCGTTCTATCCGTGCCGGCAAGAAGAAAGTATTGGTCTGTGCATGACGAAGTCGTAGGGCATCTGCGAAGGTATGAACGAAACACCCTGCGATCGATGCTTGCAGAAGCCGGTTTTTCCAGTATCGAGATTGTCTCGTACGGCTATCCTTTCCTCAGCATCCTCCGCATACCGCGAATTTTGCTGGCGAAACTCCAGGCGTCCCATGCCAAACAGGTCAGCATATCAGATAGAACAAAGGAAAGCGCTTTCAGCCAGTACAGGATTATGTGGAAGGGGTTTGGGCTTCTATGCAACAGGATTACAACCACGCCCTTCTCGATGATTGCATCCATGTTCAATGACAAGGATCTCTCAAATGGCTACATCGCTATCGCGAGGAAAACTCTCTCTTCGGAGAGTCAATCGAGGTGAATAAATGCGGAAAAACGTCATTGAGTTTGCCCGAATAGTCTCGAGCACTTTGGAAACTGTAGAACCCGTCTATGAATTCGGTTCGCTGCAGGTGAAAGGACAGGTGGGTTTTGCGGATCTTCGGCCGTTGTTCCAGAGCAAAAACTACGTTGGCTGTGATATGCAACAAGGCCCGGGTGTTGACATGATTATTGATCTTCACAAAATCGAACTGGAATCAGAGTCCGTTGGTACTGTGTTGTGTTTTGATACTCTTGAGCATGTTGAGTATCCCAGGAAAGCAATGGGTGAGTTGTACAGAATTCTCAAACCTGAAGGTATGATTGCCATAAGCTCAGTCATGAACTTTCCTGTTCACGGGTATCCCAATGATTACTGGAGATACACCCCTGCGGGGTTTGAATCCCTGCTATCCCCCTTCAAGTCGTGTTACGTTCAATATCAGGGATTGGCATGCTTTCCGCACACAATTGCGGGAGTCGGACAGAAAGGGAGGTCAGGGTTTCCGGAAGAGTTCCTCAGACGGGCCGAAAAGTGGCATCACAGTGATTTGAGGTCTTTCAGACAGTGGATACTGTTGTCCACCCCCCCAGTATTCGTGCCCATCCTTACACGGTTGTACAATCGCTTGATGCGTCGTTGAAAAAACGTCACTTTCCTGCCGCCAGCCTGATGGCATCTGCAAGTGCCGATGTAATCTGCCTTGGATTGAGCGTCGTGTTGTACAGGTTGTAAGCCTCCGAAGCAATTGCAGCACGGAGCTCAGGTTGGTTGTGCAGGGTGAGTATGGCATCAGCCAGTGATTGCGCTTCGCCCATCTTGCACAGGAGAATGTTCTTTCCGCTCGTAAACAGCTCCCTGACGGCAGGACTGTCACCGGCGATAACCGGTTTCTTCATGGCTATCATTTCATACAGCTTTCCGGCTATCACATTCCTTGCCTTTGGTATGCTGGAGTAATGTCCTCCAAGACAAATGTCGGCTGATGCGATTTCCTCAATAACGCTGTCCCTGGTTACTCGACCCAGGAAGCTGATGCAGTAAATGTTTTCTGCCTTCGCTTTTGACTTCATTCTCTCGATTATCGGGCTGGACCCGGCAATACGCAGGTGAATGGGAAAATCCCCAAGTAACTTCATTGCATCCATTATCACTTCAAGACCCTGCAGAGGAATACCGGAACCAGCCCAAAACACTCGTGTAACCCCGTCAGAGTGGAATCCGGGAGGTGTTCTCGGCCGAAACCTGCTGGCTTCGCAGGAAATGTAAACAGGTAACAGCTTCTGTATTGGAACTCCGAATGTTCTTGAGAAATATTGAGCGTGTGTTTTTGTATCCACAATGACCATATCAGCGATACGGCAGTTGTATCTATCTATAAAGTAAAGTAGTTTGCCAATTATGGATTTTGTTTTACATTTTTTTCGCTCCTCGCAGTAGCTTTGCCAGATCGAAATATGCGCATCGTAGATGATCGGTTTTCTGGTGATAATGCGAAGCAGTGGCAGCAACTCCCAACACCTGAAATTCGCAACTATCACATCTGTGTCTTTCAATACTTTTAGTAGCTTATAGATAGCTTTGGGATATCTAAACAGAGACTTCTGGTTAACTATGCAGGGTGCTATGTTTACTTCGTGTTGATGAAGCCCTTCAAGAAGCGTCTGTGATCTTATGTATTCCGTGTAATAGCATTGAAAAAAGCATACCCGACATTCCATGGTAATGGTATCAGCATGGTCACTCATTTACTTCTCCAGAGGGAAACTGTCTGTTAAACATCATCTTTGTTCGCTTGTTTCATTTGCCTGCTGTTTGCAAAGAAATACTACTCCCAGCAGATGCTGTCGGGTAGTGCTATACTCAATCCCTGTCCAATCCCTTGATACAAGCGGTACCATCCCTCCCGACACGCTGCGAATACTAAAAAGCAAAGCCCAAGTGAATGCATTCTGATCATGTACAGCTTGACTGCATGTATTCGATTCTCCTGCCTCTCCTCTGAATTGTCATCTTCCGGGTAAAAACAAGTATGATTTCCTACTTGCGGATTTCAGTGTCGACGGGTTCGGCATACTAAACATGAGGAGATTCTGTGCCCGCTTTAGCATTCATCCTCCTTTGCAGCATGAATCCACTGAATCTTTTCCCCGGCACTGTGAGCGTGTGCATAACGAATTCAATCTCGGATGCTTCCATCACATCCATACACTACCTGGTGGCTGGCGAAAGAAGAATAACCGAGTGCAGAGTAGACGACAGCATCGACCCAGGATCTAGCAGAACCATGGAGTTGCCCTTCAGATACATGACACGCATTGTCTTCGGCACTGATCGAGATTCAAATCACCGTGAGACAGAGCTTTCGCTGAATCCTTCAGGAGATACGATCGTTGTCTCCCGCAGCAACAGAGAGTATGGTGGTTTTTTCGATGTTATCATCGGAAGCAGCGCATTCGCATTACAGAACAGGACCCCTGTTCCCATAAGAGCCATTCACATAGACTCTCTGAACGGGCCATGCATCACTGGCGTAAACCCGCTTATGACCGATGAGGTTCTCTTCCTCTGGCACGACAGCGACAGCCTTCTCCTGATCGCCGTGGACATCGAGGGCAATCCTTCCAAGCCTTTAGAGATAATCCGATCTGAGGCGGTAAACACTTTTCAAGTGGGGATAGTGGCATTCATGGAGGGAGTGGCCGCTCCACGTCCGGGAGCAATAATGGTGATAAACGGCGTGAACGGCGAGTGTATTGTTGGAGTTGAGGTGTACCCCTGGAATGAAGAACCTTTCTTCTTCGATCTGAGCGATACACCGCTCGGGCTCTGGCAATCCGCTGTCATTCCCTTCGCAGGCCAGGTTGAATACCTGGTCTGCGTTGATACAAGCAACAGGGCTTTCATTCTGGACTCCCGTGATGAATCCACGGGTGCATACATTGCGGACTGGTGGCACCTCGAGTTCGATTTCAGCTTTCAGGAGAGGAGAAGCTTTTGAACGACTGGATCAGCCTCTCCTCACTGTTTCAGACTTCGGCCCGGGTTCTGGTTGTGTGGCTTGCCTTTTACGGCACGGGCAAGCTTCTGAGAAACCCTCTTCGAGTTGACCATCTCTTCCCGCTGCTAACAGCGGAACTGATTGGATTGCTTGTTTTTGTATTCCTCACGGTTCCTCTTTCAATTCTCGGGGTGTTGAGCAGAGCGGTACTGCCTGTCTTCCTGCTCCTAATGGCGATTCCTGGTGCCCTGTTCGTCTACGGGGAGTTGAGAAACCGTCTTCCGGGGCTGAAGCCGGGCGTTTTGCAGATACTGGCGGGCATCTTCCTTCTTTTCGTGCTCTTCCTCAACTTCAGTCATGCTTCCATGCCCAATCTTGCCTTCGACGACCCACTGGTTACTTACGCCGTACAGCCCGATCGGTGGCTTGGCGCAGGAAGGATGTTCTGGCTGGAGGAGAGCATTTTTTCGGGTTTTCCTCTGCTGTATGAGATGACCGCCGTTTGGCCAGCCTCCCTTTCATCAGACCTTCTGAATCAGCTGAGCGTGCTTCAGGTGTTCCAGATGTCACTGCTTTTAGTGGCTGTTTTCAGGGGTCTGTCCATTCTTGGAGTGATGAAGAAGCTGTGGCTCCCGGTTGCAGCAATTGTTTTGCTTACCACAAACCTGTACCTTTGGAGCGCCATCGCGAAGACCGACACTCTCTGCATTCTTCTTTGCACGCTCGCCATGGTGTCGGCTGTCAGGCAAAGAGAGAAGGGCTTCACTGGCAGCCCTCTATCCTCATGGCTCTACATGGGTTTGGCACTGGCTGTGAAGCAGACCTCGATCGTTGTGTTACTGCCGTTCTTGCTCTACTCCGCCGGGGCCTACAGGAAGTACGCGCCGAAGTGGAAGGCTCTGGCCTTGGTCTCGCTGCTTCTTATTCCTGCGGCATATGGGGTGAGAACAATGTTGAAGACAGGCAGCCCGACGTATCCAGTCTATACAGTGCCCTTCATGCTCAGAAGCGGGTGGGAAGTAAGCACCACCGATGAGAGGATGGAGGTTCAGTCCAGGGCCTCCTCCTTCTACGACGACAAGAGTTTTTCGCTTGCCAAACACATTGGCATCTATTTCGCATACATGGAAGGATGCATTCTTCTGCTTCTGGCAGGAACAGCGTTTTCCACAGCAACCCGGAACTGGCGGAGTGTGGTTCTAGTTATTCCAATGCTTGCCTATTTCATTGTGTCACTGAAGCTCTTCTGGCCACCATGGTGGGGGGCGAAATACACAATACTGGTCTACCCGTTCTCGGCGCTTCTCGGAGTCTATCTGCTGCAGAGCTTCAAGGGCGCACGAACAGTCACCATTTCAGTCATGGTGACAGCTTTCGTTGTTCCGGGCTTTTTTGCAGTGGCGGGAGATGCGATGCCCTTCACTTACCGAATGACCGTTGCCAGGTCGGTTCTTCAAGGCGAATGGGATGCTTCGTCAGGTTACACCCGCTTGATAAACACCCCGACACCTGAGGCCGCAGCCAATTTGTGGGCCACCGCCGCCCTTCCGCCGGAAACGGTCATCTTTTCAATCAATGAGGAGAAGCGTTACTTCTTCCATGGCACAGTGATATCGGGAGAGCGCCACCCTGTGGGCCACCTGCTCTACCTCGAAAATTCCCTCGAGGAGGAACTCGCCATTCTGGATGGCCTAGGTGTGGATTACGTGGGCTTCTACAGGAGTGACCCTGCCATACTCAAGCAGGAAGAAAAGCTGGCCATACTGGACCACATCGGGGTCGGAGATATACTCGAGCCAGTGATAATAGTAGACGGCGGCTATCTGCTGTGCAGGTACAACGGTCTTTAGCCGCTTATCAATTCGTGTGGTCAATCCACGAGGCTACGCCGTTGTTAATGTTGCCATGCGACCCCGGTGCAGCGTTGGTGCATGTAACTGAGAAGCTCTGGGCGGCAATACCACCCATTGGTCCTACTGCCAACGTAATGTTAGCGGGAGCGCCAGACGGGCAGGTAACGTCTTCCAAGCCCAAAGTAGCCTTGTTTGCTGTGTAGACTCCACTGCGAGCAAAATAAATAACTTCCTGGCTGGCTATTGTGCGCATGTTGGCACGACAGGCGTTCTTTTTGGTGCTTTCGGCCACATCATTGAATTTGGGAATGGCCATCGCGGCCAGTATTCCGATGATAACCACCACTATCATGAGTTCGATCAGAGTGAACCCGGACCCTGCTGTTCTGCCCACCACATCCCTCCTGACTGTATTACTCACATAAGCAAAACAAAAGCAATTTTGCTGCCAGTCACGAGAATTGGGCAAAAAAGTGGGGAGGCCGAAACCCCCCCACGTTAATCAGCTGCAGGACTAGTTCGAATCAGTCCAGGAAGCAGTACCGTTGTTGATGTTGCCGTGCGTAGGAGCAGTGGTGCAGGTTACGGAGAAGCTCTGAGCAGCCACGCCGCCCATGGGACCCACGGCTAACGTAATGTCTCCTGCGCTGGGGCAGGTAACATTTGCCATGCCCAAAGTGGTCTTGTTAGCAGTGTAGACACCACTCCGAGCAAAGTAGATCACTTCCTGGCTGGCAAGTGTGCGCATGTTGGCACGGCAGGCATTCCTCTTGGCGCTCTCGGAAACATCGTTGAACTTGGGGATGGCGATGGCTGCAAGGATGCCGATGATAACCACCACGATCATGAGCTCGATCAGGGTGAAGCCCTTTTTCTTCATTTCATACTCCTTCTTTTCGGTTATGTCCGGATGGACAACTGCGCTGATGTTTATGCAAACCGCTTGCCAGCGCGTCAAGCTTTTTTATACATCTATATTCGTATGCTAGTATGCGTTTTTTTCGTGAGGTGTTGCATTCTGCAAGTATGCTACTGCAAACCATACTTGCCAAGCTTTCTGTGAAGTGTGCTGGCGTTGATGCCCAGAAGCTCGGCGGCCTTTGTTTTGTTGCCCTGCGCCCTGTGATTGAGTGTGTAGAGTATCCATGCCTTTTCGACTTCGTCGAGGTTCGAAGGCAGGATGGTGTGGTGTTCTTCTTCCCTTCGCTCCTCGGGCTTCTCAGCCCTGTTGGCGCCCCGGAAGTGGGCCGGGTGGTGTTCGGGCCTTATGGTCTCTTCACTTGTCATTACGCAAAGGCGTTCAACAAGGTTTTCGAGTTCCCTTACATTGCCGGGCCAGCTTCTGTCCTCGAGGATTCGCAGCGTATCTTCGGAAAAGCTTTTCTGAAAGCCCCCTCTTTTTACGAAGTGGTCAACCAGGGGCCGGATGTCGTCCCTTCTCTCCCGGAGGGCCGGAACCCTGAGGGGGATGACATTGAGCCTGTAGAAGAGGTCTTCGCGGAACTCGTTGTTGTTCACCATTCTTTCGAGATCGCGGTTGGTGGCGCACACCAGCCTGGCCCTGAAGGGCAGTGTTGCGTTGCCCCCCACCGGGCGGATCTGCCTCTCCTGAAGGGCTCTGAGAAGCTTTACCTGAAGCTCGCGGTCCATCTCGCTGACTTCGTCGAGGAAGAATGTCCCCTCGCCGGCGGCTGTCATCAGCCCCTCCTTGTCGCGGTGGGCACCGGTAAAACTGCCCTTCATGTGGCCGAAGAGTTCGCTCTCGAGAAGGTTTTTTGAGAGGCTGCCGCAGTTGACGCCCAGGAAGGGTTTGTCCGCCCTGTGGCTGTTGTAGTGAAGGGCCTTTGCGACAAGTTCCTTGCCCGTTCCGCTCTCGCCGGTGATGAGGACGGTGCTTGGCTGGTCGGCGACTTTTCTGACGCTTTCCAGAAGGGCAAGCATGGGTTCGGATTTGCCTACAATGCCCGAAAAGTCGAACTCCCTTTTCACCTCGGTGCGGAGTCTTGCGTTCTCGGTTTTAACCTGTCGCTGGTTCAGGGCCTTTTCGATTGCAAGCAGAAGCTGGTCGGCCTTGAAGGGCTTTACCAGATAGTCTTCAACGCCTTCCCTTATTGCCTTGACTGCGGTCTCCACGCTTGAGAAGGCTGTGATGAGGATACCCGCAACTTCGGGATTCTGCTTTCTGAGTTCGCTGAAAAGCTCGAGACCGGTCATCCCCGGCATCCTTATGTCGGTTATGAGAACTCTGGGGTGGTTGGTTCGGGACCACTGAAGCGCGTCTGTCGGGTTTGAGAAGCATGTGACGTCGTATCCGTTCTCGTCCAGCAGAAGACCCAGCCATTCGAGCATGGGCTCTTCGTCGTCAACGAGAAGGATGCCGGGTCTATCCTGCACTTTGCTCCCTTGGAACGGGGAGGATCAATGAAACCATCAACCCTCCCTGGGGCCGGTTCTGAAGTTCCATCCGCCCACCGTGTTCATGGGCAATTCTTCGGCAGATGTAAAGACCGAGGCCTGTGCCTTCGGTCTTCGTGGTATAGAATGGCTCCCAGACCCTTTCCAGTCTGCCCTCCGGTACGCCGGGGCCGTTGTCGGCCACACTGAGCCTTACTTCATTGCCTTCCCGTACAAGGTCAACCTCCACCAGCCCGTGCGGTTTGTCCGACAGGGCTTCCACCGCGTTCCGGAGCATGTTGCCCAGGGCCTGACCGAGACGCATGGGGTTGCCCATTACCGTCTCGGAATGGTCGTGCCTTGGAAACGATATGGTGACCCCACCGGCAAACCCGTGAATGGCCGATTCCACTGCTTCCATGGCGAGGGCAGTCAAATCCATGGGATCGTGCGGAAAGTCATCGGTATCCCGGGCAAGGCTGAGGTAGCCGTCTATCAGTTCCGATACCCTCCGGGACTGGCTGACAATGATGCCTGTCATCCGGTTCGTCTTGTCTTCGGGGAGCCTGCCCGAACTGAGCATTTCGGCAGCCCCGCTTATGGATGCCAGGGGATTTCTTATCTCGTGGGCAAGGGTCGCGCTTAGCCTGCCCACTATGGCCAGGCGCTTGCGTTCCTCGAGGGCGGCCCTGAGGTTGGTGGCCTCGGTAATGTCGCTGAGAACCACGATGACGCCGTTCTCGGTTTCGGAGGGGCTGAACCGGCAGTTTATGATGCGCTCGTCAATGACCATCTCGATGGTCTCGGGCGCTTTGATGTCGGAGAGGAACTGCGCTATTGCGCTTTCGAGGGGTGTACCCCGAAGAACGCCGGTCTCGCGGTCGGGAAGGCCCAGAATGTCAACCGCTGCGGGGTTGGCCTGGATCAGGTTGCCCCGGGAGTCAACGACGATCACACCGTCCCTGAGGCTTTCAAGCACCTTCCTTGACCTTGCCCTTAGTTCAGCAAGGTTGTTGAGAACATTCTGCAGCTTGCCCGTCTCGGAGTAGAACATTTTGCCAAGGATGCCTCCTGTGACGCCGGATGCGAACACCAGAGCGGCGTTCAGCGCTGCCTGGGCCATGAGGTAGCTTGTGGTGAGCTTGTACTGCCCCGCCTCGATAAGGATGCCCACCATGGTACTTTTTGCTGAGGGTGGCCCGAAGATGGTGAAGACAACGCTCCCTGCAAGGACGACTGTTGTTGTGGCCGCAGCTGTGAAGCCGCCCCTTGTGCCCAGGTAGAAGCCGTATGCGAAGGCGTGGGCCGCCATGAAGGCTATGAAGGGGCTTTCTATACCCCTGGAAAGTGCCATTATTGTTCCCAGGGCAAGGGCGTCTAATACGCAGAGAAGGTAGTAGGGCCAGAGGGCTTCGGGCTTTCTTCGCATAATGGGTGTTGTGATTATGGTTGCCATGACCACAGCTGAACCCACTGCGATGAATACCGGGCCCAGGTTGTCGCGTTGAAGCAGGAACGCACCGGCGACGGAGAGCATTCCGAGAACGGCGAGGCGCCCCACCTGAAGCCAGGTGCGGCGCCTCGGGCTTATGCTGAGGCGGTCTTTCAGCGTGTCAGTCGTTCCCTACGGCCTGGATCATGTCGAAGATGGGCAAGTACATGGCTATGACCAGGGCGCCCACGAAGCCGCCCAGGAACACGATCATCACCGGCTCGAGCGTGCTTGCCAGACCCGCCACTGCCGTGTTGACCTCTTCGTCGTAGAAGTCGGCTATCTTCACGAGCATTTCATCGAGACCGCCGGTCTCCTCGCCCACCGATATCATCTGGGTGACCATTGTGGGGAAAACCCCTGACGCCTCGAGGGGACCCGATATATTCTCGCCCCCGGAGATGCTGATGCGCGCGTTCTGGATGGCCTCGGCTATCACTACATTGCCCGATGTCTTTGCGGTGATGGCAAGACCGTCAAGGATTGCCACACCGCTTGAGATGAGCGTTCCCAGTGTTCTTGTGAACCTGGCGATTGACATCTTGCGGTTGAGGACGCCGAAGATCGGCATGGATATCTTTATGGTGTCGATGAGCTTGCGCCCCCCGGGCGTCTTCTGGAAGATGTTGTAGAGCACGGATATCCCCACAAAACCCAAGATGATGAACAGGATGTTCTTTTGAACGAATTCAGACAGGTCCACCACCATCTGGGTCATGGTGGGGAGCTGGCCGCCGAGGTCCTCGAACATCTGCTGGAAGATGGGGATGACGAACAGGAGCATGGCGAGCGTTGCCAGGATGACAACGATGAGGACCACCATGGGGTACATCATGGCGCTCTTTATCTTCGCGTTCAGGGCTGCGCTGCTTTCCAGATAATCGGCGAGCCTGCCGAGGATGGTGTCGAGGATACCGCCCTGTTCACCCGCGGAAACCATGTTGCAGTAGAGCTCGTTGAACACCTTGGAGTGTTTGCCGAGGGCCTCCGCCAGGGTGCCGCCCTTTTCAACCTCATTGGTGATGTCGGCGATGATGTCTTTGAAAATTGAGTTGTCCTGCTGCCTTGCGAGGATCTGGAGGCAGTTGACAAGGGGGAGACCAGCGTTGATCATGACCGAGAACTGCCTGGTGAAAGTGGCCAGTTCCTTGTTCTTCACGCCGGAGCCGATGACTCCGAACTTGGCCATGTCGAAGCCGCCCTTGACCACGGTTACCGTGATGCCCCTGCGCTCGAGAAGTTCCTGGGCTTCCTTCTTGTTCTTGCCGGCTATGGTTCCGGAGAGCGTTCTGCCCTGCCTGTTGGTACCTTGCCAGTGAAACTCGGCCATGTGCACCCCCCTATAGAGTCGTGTCGCGACCTGTTACGATCATCTGTTCAAGCTCGGTCGGGTTGGGTGAGCGTTCGAGGGCAACATCCTTTGCCACTTCCCTGCTGCTCACCAGGCGGAACAGAGCCTGGTTCATTGTCTGCATGCCGAACTTGTGACCGGCCTGCATCATGCCGTAGACCTGGTGGAGTTTGTCCTCCCTTATGCAGGACTTGACCGCGGGGGTGCACACCAGCACCTCGGCGGCAAGGGCCCTGCCCGTGCCCCGCTGCCTGGGGATCAGCTGCTGGGTCATGACGCCCAGAAGCACGAAGGAGAGCTGGCTTCGGACCTGCTCCTGGCTTGCGGAGGGGAAGGTGTCGATGATGCGGTTGATGGATTCGTAGGTGGAGTTGGTGTGGAGTGTTGCGAGTGTGAGGTGGCCGGTCTCGGCGATGTTGAGGCCCACCTGCATGGTCTCGCGGTCTCGCATCTCGCCGATGAGGACCACGTCGGGGTCCTGTCGCAGGATGTAGCGAAGGGCGTCGCCGAAGCCTTCGGTGTCGGACCCTATCTCCCTCTGGTTCACTATGCACTTGTTGTGGTGGTGAACGTACTCAATGGGGTCTTCGATGGTGATTATGTGCGCCCGTCTGAGTGAGTTCACACGGTTGATTATGGATGCGAGGGTTGTTGTCTTCCCGCAGCCCGTGGGGCCGGTGACAAGGATGAGCCCCTGCCTCTTGTCGGCCAGGGTGGCGACCACAGGTGGAAGACCGAGTTCATCGAAACCCAGTATCTCGTAGGGGATCACCCTTATGGCCGCGGCAACCGCGCCCCTTTGCAGATAGACGTTGGCCCTGAACCTGGAAAGGCCCTTGATGCCGAAGGCGAAGTCGAGTTCCTTGTCGAGTTCGAACCGTTTTTTCTGCTCGTCTTTCAGGAGGCTGTAGATGATGCTCTGGGTTTCTTTTGGTGTGAGCGGGTCGTACTCCATTCGGACGAGGTCGCCGTCGATGCGGATGGTGGGCGGGGCTCCGACCGTAACATGAAGGTCTGTGGCACGGCGCTCCATCATCTCCTTGAGGAGGGTTCTGATGTTAAGCCCGTGTACGCCTTCCGCGGCCATCAGGACGAAACCGCCCGAACCTGGGACTCGAGCCTGTAATTCATGGCAGCCACCTTCACTTCCTCGTCATCGTCTGCAGTAACCCTTACCACTTCTTCAAGTGTGGTTACACCGTTCTTGACCTTCTCAACGGCATCCATGCGCAGGGTTCTCATGCCGCTTCTTACGGCAAGAAGCCTGAGCTGGGCGGCGGTCTCCCTGTCGATGATGGCCTGTTTCATGGCCTTGTCCAGCGTGAGGACTTCGTAGAGCCCGATCCTGCCCTTGTAGCCTGAACCGTTGCACCTGGCGCACCCCTTGCCCCTGTAGGTCTTGGCGCCGGCCATCTCGGCCGGGTCTATGCCCGCTTCAATATAATCATCCGTCGCGAATGTGAAAGGTTCACGGCAGTATTTGCATATCTTCTTGACCAGCCTCTGGGCCATGATGGTTCTGACTGCGCTGGCCACCAGGAACGGCTTTATGCCGATGTCCACCAGACGGTTGATGGTGCTTGGGGCGTCGTTGGTGTGGATGGTCGAAAAGACCAGATGTCCCGTCAGGGAAGCCTTGATGGCGATGGAAGCTGTTTCGAGGTCACGGATCTCGCCCACCATGATGATGTTGGGGTCCTGCCGAAGGATGCTTCTGAGGGCAGTTGCGAAAGTGTAGCCCATGCCGTGGTCGATCTGGGTCTGGACTATTCCGTCGATATTGTACTCGACCGGGTCTTCAGCGGTGTGGATGTTCACCGCGGGAGTGTTCAGGCTGCTCAGGGCAGAATAGAGCGTTGTGGTCTTGCCGCTGCCGGTGGGCCCCGTGACAAGCACGATGCCGAACGGTGAACTCACGCCGGCCATGAACTTCTTGAGGGCGTCTTCCGGAAAACCGAGCTGCCTGAGGTCGAATTCGAGGTTGCCGCGGTCGAGGATCCGGAGTACGATCTTCTCGCCGTTCACGGTGGGGACCGCGTTCACCCTGAAGTCGATTATGCGGTTGTCCACCTTGGCCTTTATGCGGCCGTCCTGCGTGCGCCTTCTTTCAGCGATGTTCATGCCGGACATGATCTTGAGCCTTGAGAGAATCGAGGGCTGAACCGTCTTGGGAAGCCTGATGACCTCGTGGCAGGTCCCGTCCCTTCGGTAACGTATCCTGAGGAACTTCTCGTAGGGTTCGATGTGGATGTCGCTGGATTCGGTTTTGACGGCATCGGCGATCATCTTGTCGACGAACCTCACTATCGGTTCGTCCTTGTCGGTCAGCAGGCTGTCGTCGGTTCGCTCGTCGTCGTCCACGCCGGGGGTGAGGCTTTCGACCTCAACGATCCCGTCTGCGTCCTCGTCGTACTGGTTGAGGGATGATTCCACACTGACAAGGGAATCGCGGCGGCCGTAGATCTCGTCGAGCGCGCGGCGAAGGGCCGAGGGTGAGGAGGCGTAGACAACTATCTCACAACCCGTGGCGAACTTGACCTCGTCGACGGCGTACATGTTGGCGGGCTGGGCCATTGCAACCAGAACTGTGTTGCCGTCGCGCTCGAGCGGAACGACCATGTGTTCCCTGGCGGTGCTTTCGGGTATGATCTTGGCCGCGTCGTCGGGAAAATCGGTCTCGTTCAGGTAGACGGGATCGACGCTGTAGATGTCGGCCAGGAACTCGGTGATGAGTTCTTCGGTGACCTGCCCCCGAAGGACCATGGCCTCAGCGAGCTCGACCTCACCGGGACCCCACTCCCCCGCGATGGTGTCGATCTCGTCCTGCGTGGCCAGGCCAGCCTGAACAAGCATCATGGAAAGCCTTGTCTGCATTGCTCTTCCTAGAAGTTGGCCACTGTTTCCCTCACAACCTCCTGAAAGGTGGTGAGACCCATCTCAAGCTTGCGCAGGGCCGCCTCGCGCAGGTTAATCATGCCTCGGGCCAGGGCGGTCTTCTCAAGCTCGATGCTGTTGGCGTCGTTTTCAATCAGGGCGCGCATCTCCTCGTCTACCGTCATGACCTCGTAGATGCCGATACGGCCCTTGTATCCAGTGTTGTTGCATTGCGGGCAACCCGTGCCCTCGTAGAACGTCGTTGAAGCGAACCTGTCGGGATCGACCCCCGCGTCTTCAAGGGCTTCCCTGGAAATGGAGACCGGCGTCTTGCAGTTCTTGCATATCTTGCGGATGAGCCGCTGGCTGCAGACGCATATCAAAGAGGTGCTGAGCATGTAGGGCTCGGTTCCCATGTCGACGAGGCGGTTGATGGTGCTGGGGGCGTCGTTGGTGTGAACCGTGGAGAGCACAAGGTGCCCCGTTAGCGCGGCCCTGATGGCTATCTCGCTGGTTTCCTTGTCGCGGATCTCTCCCACCATGATGATGTCGGGGTCCTGGCGCAGGTAGGCTCTGAGGGCCATGGCGAAGTTGAGACCCACGTCTTCGTTCATCTGGACCTGGTTGATGCCCTTGAGGTTGAACTCGACGGGGTTCTCGGCTGTCATGATGTTCACGCCGACGTCGTTGAGTTCACTTATGGCGCTGTAGAGTGTGGTGGTCTTGCCGCTGCCGGAGGGTCCGGTGACCAGGGCGATGCCATAAGGCCTTTTTATTGCTTTTCGGAATGACTTGAGGGCCTCGGCTTCGAACCCCAGTGTATCGAGGTCGAGTGACACCTGGGACCTGTCAAGAAGCCTGAGCTCAACCTTTTCGCCGAACAGGGTGGGAAGCGTGGAAACTCGCATGTCAACGAACCTGTCGCCGACCCTGATCTTGGTCCTGCCGTCCTGCGGGAGGTGGTGTTCGGCGATGTTCATGCCGCCGAGGATCTTCAGGCGGCTCACCATGGCGAGGCGGTACTTCCTGCTGGGCCTCAACCTGGTCCGCATGAACCTCATCAACGAGGAAGACCTCAACAGCTACCTTTCAAGGCAGATACGCATCGAAGCCATAAACATTGAAAAGATGCGGATCGAGCCTGATGTCCTGCAGTTGATCCCGGCCAAGCTCGCAATACGCTACGAGGTCATCCCTGTCGAAAGGGTGGGCAAGACCCTCGTCGTCGCCATGGCCGATCCGCACAACCTTTTCACCATCGACGATCTGCGGTTTTCGCTGGGCATGGAGATCGAACCCCACA
>Ga0351855_1068_pt1 | contig 25641 bp, 14 predicted proteins | sample BONcelFGM3001C11_FD_206794 | JGI IMG/M metagenome (GOLD analysis project Ga0351855, IMG submission 206794) | Enriched cells from coal bed in the Powder River Basin, Montana, United States - BONCAT cells FGM rep2 HSBNCT.FGM.300.1.C11 ...
CGAAAAGGTGGATGAGAAAAAGCTGCGGTTCTTCATGCCTGACTGGGATGATATGGTTGATCCTGACTATGTTTTTGAAACAGATACTCATATGGGCGTGAGCGGCACATGGTCAAATCAGATGTACGCGCATCAGATGTTCATCGACGAGCAAGGATTTCACGCGCCAAACTACGACGGGTTGCTTGTTTCACGGGCTGTAGCTCAGAAACCTCAGCGCAAGCTCGCGCAGATTAAAGAATTGGGTGGTATACATCGTTATCTGCGCGTCCCAAACGAATTTCCCATCCTCGGTGATTGTGGTGCATTCAGCTATCTCCTTCAAGATGAACCGCCATACTCAACCAATGACTTGCTCGACTACTACACTGATCTCGGCTTTAACTTCGGTGTTTCGGCTGATCATTTGCTCTTTGGAGCAGCAGATGAGGCAGGGCAGCAACGGCGTTATGAAATCACCAAACGAAATGCCAAAGAGTTTATTGAGGGATGGCGACAGCGTAACCCTTCTTGGACTCCCATCGGTGCGCTGCAAGGGATGACTCCCCAGCAGTACGCCGATGCAGCCGCCGAATACGTCAAGTGGGGGTATAAATACCTCGGTATTGGAGGGCAGGTACGCAGCAAAACGCCTTACATTCTTGAGATTGCACGTGCGATCCGTGCTGTCGTTCCACCTGAAAAAGCACAGTTGCACCTGTTCGGTGTCGCTCGACTGAACTCGCTCAACGATTTCATTGATGCGGGGATCGACTCTGTGGATAGCGCCTCCTATCTCCGCCAAGCGTGGATGCGAATGGGACAAAACTACATCGGTGAGAAAGGCTTGTACGCGGCAATCCGTGTTCCCGAAGTTGAGCGCCATATTCGACAGGGAGTAAGCATTGAGGAAGCAGACCGTCTGCGCACACTTGAGGCATGTGCATTATCCTGCTTGCGTTCGTTGGAACGTAAGCAGTGTACCGTCGATGATTGTCTAGATGCAGTGTTGGAGTATAAGGCAGCTCTAGGCACAAAACTCCCTCAAAGCGTCATTTCTGAGTATCGCGCCACCTTGGAAGAACGTCCTTGGGATCACTGTGAATGTGAAGTCTGCCGACAGGCTAAAATTGACGTAGTGATTTTCCGGCGTAACAATCGCAATCGTCGACGCGGTTTCCATAACAACTACATGTTTTACCGTCTCATGGACCAAACAATTGCGTCAGGTCAATCAGACTATAACTGGCACAGCAGAAGAATCACCGACCAACTTGAACTGCCATCCTTCGATGCTCAGTCATGACGGCTAGGAAGTGTTGAATGCCCAGAATTTATGTCGCGGGTCCGCTGTTTAATACGCACGAACGCTGGTATCTGGAGCAGATCGCAGCTGCACTGGAAAAGAAAGGCTATTCAACCTTTCTTCCGCATAGAGATGCTGGGATTATTGACTTGAGCCAACCCCTAGATCGTTCCCGTCTGTTTCGTGCTGATCTCGCTGGACTAGATGAATGCGATGCCTGTGTTGCGTTGCTTACTGGCGCTGATCACGATTCAGGGACTTGTGGCGAACTGGGCTATATGTTTGCCAAAGGAAAGTTGTGTATCGGTATCAGTGATGATTTTCGCTGGATGAACAACCTAATTTGGGGTTTATGCGGTGAGGGGGAACAACTTGTGAAATCGATTGACGAGTTGCTCCTCCTTGTAGAGCGGCTTATTCCACTAGAGAAAGCGGATTGAACGATATATCCCGGTCGTAGGTGTCAATCCCTTCTTGCCGTTTTATGAAATTGACGACTATGTAGGTGAGCGGCGTCGCTACTGCTTCATAGCCAACCTTAAACAACCACTGAGTGACCATTGCACCGATTAGGGCATCTTGTGGTGAGGTTCCCCAAAAGCCGAGAAAAATGAAGATCACTGAGTCTAGCCCTTGACCGACGATGGTTGAACCGATGGTACGTGTCCATAACCAACGTCCCTTTGTGGCGATCTTCATACGCGAAAGCACGTAGGAATTGGCAAATTCACCGAATAGAAACGCAACAAATGAGGCAATCAATAGACGTGGCGTGTAGCCAAGTATCCTGTCATACGCAGATTGTGCGTCCCAGAAGCTTGCTGCTGGAAGCGCTTGTCCAATAATGATCCCGATCACCGCAAGTAGATTGCAGGCGAAGCCCAACCAGATCACCCGACGAGCGTGTTTGTAGCCGTAGACTTCGGTGAGAACGTCTCCAACAATGTAACTGATCGGGAAAATCACAATCCCGGCAGGTACGATGAAACCGCTGATACTCACCAGTTTGACTGCGACGATGTTAGCCGTGATTAGGCATGTGATGAACACCATAACGATTATCAAGAACCAGATAGAATAGTGTGCCTGTGTTTTGCTGTTCACGAAAATCCCTTCGCCTAGGACTGGTACGGTACAGGGTCAGTTTCCCCAACTTCTTTAAACGCTGCTAGACGCTCGGCGCAGGTGGGGCAAATGCCACATGCAACGCTTTCGCCTTGATAGCATGACCACGTTTTTCCATAATCAACGCCAAGCGCAAAACCTTCGCGCAGAATGTCTGCCTTGCTGTAGGTAACGAAAGGTGCTTCAATGCGGATCGGCGTCTTCCGATTCAAGCTGTACACTTGGTTGATTTGTTCAAGAAACTCAAGTGTCGTATCCCAATACCCATACAGATCGTGCTTCTGGGCACCGTAGAACACTTCGCTTGCCGCGTGGCTTTCCGCATAAGCAGCGGCGAGGGAAAGAAAAATCATGTTGCGGTTTGGCACATAAGTCACTGGTTGCGAATCGCCTTGTACTTGCTGCATGGTGGGAACAGTAAGCTCACTCGAAACAAGCGCGGATGTCTTGAATAAATCGCTCATGGGTGATAAATCGCAGACAAGATGATCTGTCAGCCCCAAGAGGCGAACATGTTCACCCACCAATGTGACTTCTTTGACGTGCTTCTGCCCATATTTGAAACTGATCACTGCGGGTTGTCGCCCTTTGACCTTGATCAGGTAATAGAGCAAGGTTACGCTGTCCATGCCACCACTTACAATGGCAACACAATCGCTCAATTGATGCCTCTCAGTCTGACTCACGTCTCATAACAACGTGCATTCGGCGGTAAAAATCTGGTGTTTTGTCGTGAAAGTCCTGCCAACTTGTGGTCGGTATTGCTCCAAGAGGAACGTTATCCCCTTGCTGTAATCTGCCGAGTACTTCACGATCAGTAGCCGAAAGTCGCATTACAGCACTCGGCGATGCAGTGTGAAATGCGTTGAGCGTTTCGCGAATTTGAACCTGAAGTCGTTCAACCACAGCACGCATGGGCAGATTTCCTAAATAGAATACTTCATCGATGTTCTCCCAAGGAATGTGGTATAGCCGATGTAAGATCTGCTCGACGGTAAGATTTTGTAGAAGGTGGTGAATACGTGGAATATCATAAAGATTATCACGCAGCTTGAAGAAATCGTCGAATAACTTGTCGATTGCCTTCACAAGATGGGATGGAAGTGGTGCTATGAAATAGCGCAGGTGCTCGTGGAGGGCTGGCAGCGAGTCCGATAACCTTGTCCATACGTCAGAAATCGTGTGTGTCGGCGAACCATTTAGCAGCAAACGTAAGGCATACACCAGTAAGGCAAATTCATCGAGCGGAATGCCAATTTGATTCTCAAGATACTGGCGACGCTTTTCCATATACCGTTCAGCTTGCCATATGAGCCGTATAGTGCGCGGGTCTTGAGCAAGCTCGCGATCCACTTGTGACTGCACGCGCCCCCCCGCTTCGCTTACCTGCACAAATAGAAACGCGAGATGACCGATACTGCGTGAAACTTCAATTCCTTCAAACTGGTCGATGTCTTGAAGTACGATCGGTGGGACACTATCCATCTCTACCCTCGCATCCCGTAAAATCCGATGGGGACGAGCAACGCGGGGATGATGAAGCGAGGCTAAGGCAACCGGGGTCTGCACATTTCGCAACCAGAAGCTGATCCCTTTGCGAAGCTTCTGCAACATCTGTCGATTGACTTCTTTCCCTTCAAGCCAATCCCGCACTGCAAAATGCGTCTCATCATCCTGAGACTCGACACGAGCGTTTGTCGATTCAGGTAGAAATGGCTTGTCGAGTGAAGTCATAGCAAGATGCAAGGGATGCGGCACACTGAAAAAATCGAGAATGTGGTCAACTGGATGGGCACTGCCTTTGGCATACCATTTGAGCAGAGCATCACTTGCAGCAACATCGCTTTCGACGAACAGCTCAGTTTTTGCGACCGACGCGAAAGTGTCAGCTATCGTTTCTCCATCCATTAGCGCTTCGAGAACAAAGCGCAGCGTCGTTATGAATGCTCGAACCTTGCCTTTGGTGGCGGGTAGACTCCTAAATAACCGTAGAAGCGCAGTCTCTGTGAATGGCGCAAGGAGATACGCATCATCTTGCTGAAGTGCCTGGCAGCGGAGGAGCGCGGGGCATTGCGCGCATTCAACGCGATTGAACCGGCGGAAGGATTGCAGGTAGGAAAATGCCAATGCAGTACAACTAGCCTCAGTCAAGAAGTATGATTCGAATCCCTGCTCGTCCGATAACCAGAGTTTCTCTACACGGTCATCGAAGGTATCGAGATGATTGAGACGATCCAGGAGTTCTCGTCCTCGCGCGTCATGTTGGAAGGAGGCGGGAGTAATCCCGATCAATACATCCCAATTCCCTTGATCGAGCGTGGTAAACCAATCGAGAAATTCGGTGGCAAACAAGTTGATTGATTGGACAAGATCGTCGATCAACAAGATAGGTCGCTGCTGTTGCTGAGTGAAATGGTTCGAAAGGGCGCTCAACGTCTCTCGGATACTCATGTTTTCAAGCATCATTTCTCGGAAGCCATCAAGCAAATGCTGCCGGAATACCTCAAACTCAAACGGCAGCGCTACGGCAGTGTCAATACGCACAGCCTCAAAGTCATCCCGCATTACGATGTCGAGCGCTTCCCGTCCCGCTACCCGTTCAAGTACCTGCTTTACCTGAGGTTCAACAATGTCGATCAAGCGATAGAATAAGGCATTGATCAGATCATCCGAATCAAGCAACCGTTCAAGTGCGTGCAGTACAAGCAGCTTGGACAAAGTACGCGGTTTACGCCGCATCTCCTCCCAGCGTTGAACAGTAGCATCCGAAAAGTAATCGCCTGTGAGCAGATGCTTCATCCGGTTGATGATGCTCAGCACATCTAGTTCGGTTCGTGAAATGCGGATTATTGGGCGCTGCGGATTAAAGTGTACAAAGTGCCGTTCCATCCATGTCATCAACTCCGATTTACCTGATCCTGCTGCTCCGTACAGGGCAATGACGCGGTTGCCAACGTATCGTTGTGTGTCTTGCAAATGGGCGAAGAGTTCGTCTTCAGTAACCACCAGCGGCTTATCACGCACGAACCGTCGCAGTCCCATCGGAATATGGGTCGCATTGAACCAATCTTCCCCAAGTAGCAATCGTTGTTCTGGTGTCTGCGTAAAGACTGCCAAACCATCGGGTTGAAGACATGGCATGTCAAACGGTGGCATGAGCGTGCTCCCGCTTGATTTGCCGTAAATTGTCGGGTTGGAAATAGGCTTTGTGAGGCGAATCCTGAAGCGGCGACAATTCAATCTGTCTGATCTCTGCAAGATATAACAGGGACTGACGTATCGGCTGAGCGATATCACCTGAACTGTTCAGATAGGGCATAAAGCGATCTAGGGTATGCTCAAAGAAACGTTGCAGTGTCGCTTGGTCTTCAGGCAAGGTATCTATAATGGTCATTAGACGCTTTGGGGCAATTGCGCACATAAAGCCACGATTTATCCGATATCCTAGTCCAAGATACTCCATCACACGCTTCCATGCCTGAATTTTCTCTTTGCTTATGCCTCCCAATTTCTTGATCTCGTTTATGCTGTTGGCTCGTCCATGCAGATTATCCGAATACAACAAGTCAGGCGACATAAATAGGTGGTGCAGTAGAGCACTGTATTGCGGATCAAGCGGGTGTCTGGATTGCAGTGTTCCGCGCTCGATAGCGCGCAGGTTTCCTAGGAGGGCAAGGGGAAAAGGCTGGTTGATACGATTGCCCACAAATGCCCCATCCTTCTCGTCAACCAAGTGGCTAGAAACGAGAAATGAAAGGGCATCCTCCGCATTCTGCGGTGATGGGCAGTTTTCACCGTCTTTCGCTGTTGGGGTAAATGCCTGGATGATGTGTTGACGGCTAAGGGGTTCCCCTGCACCACAGACGTATTGATAGAGCGATTTTAGTTCTGGACCATAAACGGTTCTAAAGAGCATAGCGCATTCCCCACTCTCAGAAACGCCGCATTTTCCGATGACTCGGCGACTTGTGATACTCTAGGTGTCAATGATACAGGGGAATTAAGAATGAAGCCAGCGCAAGCCCTACCCACCGATTGGGGATAAAGCGCCGTGTTTCTGAGAGATGACGGTAAGCAAATGCGTTTTTATGTTGCTTGGTATCCCGGTGATCCCATCTATCCGCAGTATGACGATGACTGCTCCATGCTGGTTAGTCCAACATCCGTTGCCTTTCGGTGGAAGGTGCGACATCTAGGCATCACGCCACAATCACTTATCGTGGACAGCGGGGGTTTTCGGCATACGGTTGTTGGTGCTAGCCCATCCCAGCGTCAAATCTTTGAGCGTCAACTCAAGATGATCGATGGAGTGACCTGCAATGTAACGCTGTGCCAACTCGACTACCCTTTGGTCAATGCTCACTTAACCTCAAACGAGCGCGACCGATTGATACACCAGACATTGGCAAATGCCGCCGATTTTCGCGGTTTTGCAGCGCGATATGGTTTGCCCAACAACGTCGAGTTAATGGGCATCGTGCAAGGGTACGATTTAGATAGTCTCGTATATTCAGCGCATGAACTCAAGCAAATGGGCTATACGCGCTTCGGCATCGGCTCACTAGCGTTTCTATTCAACAATGAACAAATCGCCGACCGGATCCGAGCAGTACAGCGAGTTGTTGGCGTTGGTGTTCACATTCTTGGGGTGACCGGGGAACGTATCGCGCCAACATTACATGCACTCGGGGTTCGATCCATTGACTCATCCCGTCCCGCAAAGGCGGCGATGTTCAATGTGATTTTTTCGAGCGACCCATTCAAGCGCCATCGGATTCCGTCAACACGCGGGCGCTACGAGCAAACAACCTATATCCACGAGCCATTCCCGTGTGCATGTCCTGCGTGTGAGGGACGTGCCAATCCTGACCTTTTGAAGCTTGGCAAACGCGAATACGTTTTTCTGCGCACCCTCCACAATTATTACCACCTCAAGCGTGCGATTAGCACACACGCAGACGTAGCAAGATCGGTTTAGGGGTAAGCTCGGTCAAGTGACCGCGTTTTCGATCGCGCGTAAGATCGAATCGGTCCCCCGGTAATTGCAGGGGACTATTCGCTCTCCTCCTAGTGGTTCAAGCGTAAACGTGACCGCGTGAGTAATGCATGATGTTACAATAATGATCTTGTCTGCGTTTCGAGCCGCAGATTTCATCATTTCGTTGGGATGGGTCTCGTAATAAGCCCGCACACTGAGCTTAGGGTTTCTTTCAGAGAGCAAGCGGATTGCCCGTTCCGCGCTTGATTTTTGCAGCGTAAAAATGGCGATGCTATATCCTTCTGGTAGCTCCGCAATGGGATCAAGGGTGTCGGCGCTGATGCGGTGACGTGCTTGTTCCAGCATCCGAACCAGATCGTCACCGGGTTGAATCCAACGATGATAGTCCCACCACACCCCTACGGACGTGAGGTCGCAGGTCGGACGGTCGATGATTGCAGGCATCCAGCGCCGATAGCAGTCTGCCAACAACTGTGGTTGTACCCCGTAATCGCCAAGTAGTTCAAATACTTCGATAACCACAGACTCCAATTTAGGAATGGGCTGGGCGAACCATTCCAACAGTTGGTCAGCAGTGTTTTTTGCCAAGTGCGGTTGGTGAGCTAGACGCGCTTCCGCTAGGCGCAGCAAACGACGGTTTCCCGTATCCGTGTGATCTCCCTGTTCCCACGCCAGGACATAAAGAGTCTCATAAATATCACCGAAGAACGGTGCGGGATTTGGAAAATCGGGATCATTCAGAAAATCAGTTGTTAGTGCGATAACTGCTTCTCTCAGCATCGACCAACGCGACTGTCGCCATTGGTGTTCGACCGTGATCCATACCGACTGTAGTTGATCGTGAAGCTTCTCCAAGTCAGTTGACGCGGTTCTGATATCATGTGCATTTGTACGTAGAACATCCAGTGCCGTTTCCAGTCGAACGTCCTGCGGTTGAACCAGTGCGACCGCCAACCAGACTGCCCAATTCGTGATTTCGCCGTTCCGTTGGGTCGCTTTAGATGCAAAGCGCTGCCGTAACTCGGCGATTTTGCGATCAAGGTGGTAGGTGTCCACAAGCAGCGCATGGTCTTCGGGATAAAGTTCGTCTAGTTCGGCAATCACGGTTTCAATGAAACTGTCGTCGTCACTCTCACTGGCAACTTTGACACGCACGGACAACCGCCCCACATGATCTGTAAGTTCATCTGCGTTTGCCAACGCCAGATCATATTGCCCTTTATACAACGCATCTTTCACCCGCTCAATCACCGAACGTCCAGCAATTCCGGGGTCAGGGCGTGGCAGCAATAGTTCCAGCGCCCCGATGACGCGCCGAGTCTCAGCGTCTCCTGCGAGCGCTCGTAGTTTTGTGAACTCGCCATGATTACCTTCATATACCGCTTGGTAAGCAAAGACGCGCAGAACAGCAGGGTGTATGATGTTATCCCGTACCGTCAGTAGTTTGCCTAGGGCAGTGCTTTCGTTGCCAAAAGTGGCTAACGCCTGTGTCCAGTTGCCTTCATCTTCAGCCTGCGCCAAATGCGCGACATAGAAACTTGTGAGCAGCGCGGCACGCACTTCACGCGGGACTCGTCCAGTGACTAATTCGGCACGGCGGGGATAATTCCAAATGCGGTCCCACTGCTGCTGTGTCGCCAACAAACGCAGGCGCATAAAATGGATGTTTTCTGACTGCGTAAGCATCAAGCGCTGGACTTGGACTATGGATTCTTCGGCAGTCGCCCATTCATGTGCTGCCAGCGCTTCCTGAAATTGCTGATACAAGCGGTAGTACGTCGGTGAATCCTTGGCGCGTTGTACACCACGTTCGGCATCACGTTCCATTCGCAACCAAAGCATGAGTCGCTCAAGGATTTCACTGTCATGCTTGAGCGGTGAATCCAGTCGGTAGAATCCGTTTGGATAGAGTTTCGCCCCTAAACGATGTAGTTCGACCCCTTTGCTTGGATCAAACCTCAAACGCCGCGTAATGTTTTCCGCAAAAATGGCGTAACTCGGGACAACAAACCGCGCAACTCGTTCCATAGTACGTTCGAGTTCTCGCGCCCCACCGCCAACAATCATCCATGAAGTTTTCTCCGGGCCTCGGTAATGCAATACAGATGGTTGTCCTTGAGTCAGGCGATTTGCGAGTGTGCTTACGCGGTCATCCGTGTATTTCAGTTGGTAGGTACTGGGATTACCCCCAGTATGGTTAGGAAACTGCTTCAGAAACTCGAATTGTTCGGCGCTGGAAGCGGTGACAAGGGTCATTCAGCACTCTCCCAACGAGTTTCAGCTTCAAGAAGCGCTTGGTTGACTGCACTACGCTCTACTTCAATTCTGACCTTTTCGTCAGATCGATTTGCGCCCGTGTAGGTAAAGTTCATAGACCCGTCAATTAGGAAATTCTTGCAGACGAATGTCTTTTCGTGGAGCTGCTCTGACCATTTGACCTTTATTCGTGGCGAGACTGTTAGGGCATTCACGAAGGCGCTGCTGTCAGCGCGCGTCAGAATATGTAGCACTGCTCCGCGTTCATGGAGCGCACGCAGTAGCATCGACAAACGTACTTCTCGGTCAAGTCGATCCGGCAGCAGCGCCCGGTATTGCCCAAAACCATTATTCATGATCACGAAATCAGTAATCCAAGGTGAGATGAGATAGTAATGATGACTTGGCACAAGCAGTTCTAGCGCCAACAAGGATGACAGGCACTCGGCAAGCTGTAAGGATCGAATACGTGCAGTGGTCGAGATAACGCGAGATGGCACCAGCTTACTCCCCCACCATTTCTCGTAGCGACAAAGCAAATAACCAACCGTCAGCGTTGTGTTCGACTCGCTCAATGACTGGATAGAGCATCTGAAAACCAATATCGACTGGTTGAACTATTGCTTCCAACAATTGAGCTTTGCAATCGCTGACCTCTTGTTGAGTACAGCTTACAAAGACTTCGTATTGGTGCTGCAAGGCGTTCTGCATCGTATCTAGCCACCCATCCACGCCGTAGGCAACTGCCTCGACGCGCTGGTCAAGTAAGGCGAGGAGTAGCGCACGAGATGGCATGGGATGTTCAGCAAAGTGCGAAGTGTATTGGATACACTCCGGGCAGCTGTCTCGGCAGTCCATCCATAACATCGATTGCAGTACATTAAAGGTCTGTTCTTCACTGACAATCACATCAGTTCCGCCAATCCGTTGAAACACGGCTAGCACTTCGGCATCAATCTCTGGTATGCGCCTAGCCGCTACTGCCATCACACGCAGATCAATCGCACAGCGTAACCGACGCTCCTCCTCACGCCAGCGTTGTGCCAGTTTCGCTGCCAATCGGTCGGTATCTTCTAGCGAATTTGGGCGAAGAAACTTGGTGTTCAGCGATACAATTACATCTCTCGTCGCGGGGATTCCTAGGCTATCCAGAGTTTCTGCCAACTGCTCCCGCGAATGTGCCAAATCCCGCAAGTCCTGCGAATCGCGTAACCGTCTGAAGCCCTCCGCTAGACGTTGGTTTCCAACCAGTACTTGATCGGCAACAGCACTTAATTGCAATGCCAAATGTTGACGATCACAGTGGCGCAAGGTATCGCGAAGCTGCATATCAAAGTCACGCGGGTGCAAAGCAACCGCTTCAGCGATCCGCTGAATCAAGCCGATACCACCTGGCGCGGTTTCCGAAATCCAAATTGTGTCTCCGTCGATATCCATAGCCAGATTACTTTCAGCGATGTTCTCAACAAAGCCCACAATTGCCGTGAATAAAACTGAGCCTATCGATGAGGCATACACCCGCTGCAACCACTCTGCGAGGTCATTCGGCATAGGTTCCCATAGCGCACGCACCCCATCAGCAAGTGCATCCTTCACAGCTTGAAGTTCGAGATATGCCTTGAGATTACCTTCCAGTTTCCCTTCGCTGATCTGTTCGCCATCAAGCGTCTGTGATTGGAAAATAACGCGCATGGTTCGCTCAGCAAAGCGTTTGCGGTTGACTGCTACCTCATCTGCAGCAGAACGAATCGAAGTTTGCCCACCGACAGTCGTAGCTATCACCATCGAGTATTCAAGCTGCCAGAGCCAGTCGATCTCAAACAGATTCAATCCTGTATCACGTAGTCGCCGATCATTCAGCAGTCGGTAACGAAACAACTGCGGCATCAGATGGAGACGTAGCTGCTCCCAAATTGGCAAGCTCAAGAGTTGAGCGACATCTAGAGGGCGAAAGTCGAAGCGTAAGGCATCGACCGCGATTTGATAGCCAAGTGCGCTCGGTTTATCGTCGCCTTCGACAAATTCAATTTCCTGATGAGATCGGTCTCCATTGGCGAATAGCTTATCAACCTTCACGCCGGTACCGATTCGAGTAACATTTACCCAAGTCAATTGGCTCTGCGCATAAACAGTGGCTCGTTGGATCAACTGTCTCCACGGTGAATTAGGCGCAAGCTGCAATCTGCTGCCATCGCTTTCAAGGCGAGGCGCGAAATGAGAGCGCCATGACATGAAGGCATTTGTCGTTGGTTTCAGCTTAGTGGGCAGCGGTTCGAGTGTGATCAACTGGGGACGATACACATTAATTGTCTCCCCATCCAACTCCACCTGAATCGGGACTTGGTCGCATTTGACACGTAGGGTCGAGAGCGCACATTTACCGCGAGAAGTATCGCTTTCATCGGGCAGTGCCAACCAAAGTGCTGCATTTCGCTGTCCCCTACGCGAATAACGCTCATTCGCTTTACCGGGTGCGAATTCACTAAACATGATGCCGAGGGACATGCTTGGATGGGCGTCATCATTGTTATAGGGGAGCTGAATTTGCACCTCAGGCAAGTTTAGATCGCTGAATAGGTTAGTCGGTGCAAATTCAGGTAGTGGACTTGTTACATCTGGTTCTCTATTGACGATGAGTACCTGGTTGTCACCGATTTCGACTTGTCGCCACGCCGTCTTCAACTGTCGGGCGAGAGTGGGCAGTAGATGAAACATGACTGAGCGAGGTTCCCCATAGAGTAAGCTGTAAAAAGCGGGATCCTCTTGTGATATGTTGAGTGACTTGCTCAGTTCAACACAATAAAGAGCATGAGTCCTACCGCTTAGAACGCCCTCGACGGCTACCAGCATTTGCTCTCGGAGTGCGTTATCCTCACGCCTTGTCAACAATCGCCATACATCTTCTCGACTACGAAGTTGATTGGCTAACCAATCGAGCGTGGCGTAAGCAGCTTGAATTTTGCGAATGTAATCATTGTCGATCGGTAAATCCAGTGGCGGCAGTATAGGTTCAAACAGCATTTCTGAATGCTGAAACGCATAGCGATCTCGCCCATACGCCGAAGTGATTACGAGCGTCCAAGGGCGTGTTACCGTGAGCCGCCCGGCACGCCCTTTTCGTTGCAGAAAGGATGCCATGCCTCGTGGAGACTTGTGCTGAATGACTGCGCCGACTTGCCGGTCATTAAAGCCTACTTCGAGCGTGCTGCTGGCAATCACCAATGTGGCTGAAGGATCAACTCCTCGGTCGAGCGAAGTCGTGCGTTCCAATCGCATCGATTGATCGAGATCGTGACCCAGCAACCGGGGCAAACGCCAGTCTTGTCCAGCGAGATATTGCGCTTCAGATAAGTTTTGCAACCCGCGATAGCGACTCAGTCGTTTGCTCTCTGCATCGTCCTGAATGCGATACCAACGGTTGATGACATCAAGGTTGTCACTGAAGGCAAAAACTTTGGATGGATAGAGGTGATGAGAGACTGGATCGCTCAGAGGATCGAGTACGCGACCAAGCAGCATCGCCGTCTGCACGCTCGTAGAGAGCAGTGCAGCGCCGGAAGCTGGATCGCCTTTGAGAACGAGGTTGTATTCCATCCCTTGTGGGACCAGCTCATCATCTTGTGGAGCGATATAACGTACAGCATGCCGTTCTAGCCCGGTCAGGTTGGCGAAGAACGTCTCCGCCTCGGTGAGTGTGGCAGATAAGCCCACGATGCTCAAAGGATGAGGTTTGCTATAGCCGCAGGCGTTTCGCCAGCGCCGCAACAAATAAGCAACTTGCGCGCCATTGAGTCCTTCGTAAGTGTGGATTTCGTCCAGTAACAAGAGTCTAGGGGGAGTCACACCAATGCCAATCAGATGATGTTCATTCGCGCGAGCCAACATCCGATTGAGCATTTCTGTCGTGGTAAACAGAATATCCGGCGGGCTATTGCGCATCGTATCACGTACAAACATCAAGCGCTGTTCGTCAATCTGAAAGTGACATCGGTCACACGTCAAGCGCGCTTGCCCGCGTTTTCGATCTGCGTCAGACCAGATCAAGTCGCCACCACACACTCCCGTAGCAACGGAATTCGGGCATTTCATCATGGGAAACAGAAAGCCGTCGCCTCGTTTTGTCCATTTGGGTTCATACTGTGTACTGTAGGGGGAATCGCCGTAATATGCGCCGATCGTAATCGGACGCGCTAATCCGTCTAGCTTTGCTGCTTCCGAAATGGCTTCGGTCAATTGGTCTTTGAGCAATTCATTGCGCGGATAGATGGCTATCACCTTCACCGTATGATGCCGGTTCGTGACAAGCGTCTGCACAACGTGGGCAAGGGCAGGAATGTAAAATGCCTTTGTTTTTCCGGCACCTGTACCAGCACCAATCACCATTGCTCGTTCGCTCCGCGAAAGCGTTAGTGTGTCATGCTGATGCAATATTGCGCGGACTTGGAAGGCGGAGAGCATTAACCCCTCGGTCAAACGACGAACAGCGTTGAGAAAGGCATGATCTGCATTCTTGCTTTGCAGAGCGTTGATGAGTTGAGCAGCGTCCAGATCGCGACGCGGATAGCGACGACGACGCAAATGCAAGCGAATATCGCTCACAAGCCGACTTGCCATCAACCAGTCATCATCTGAAAAACGCTGACGCAGCAAATAGAGCAACCGTACCGTTTCACCAAAGCGACTGCGATAGCGTCCACTTGGAGTCTGAAAAATTAAGCGTCGATCTTCCAAGTCTGTCAGCACGTCTTCAAGAGCGTAACCTGATTGCTCGAAGTGGTTCTTCAATGGGGCGATCAGATCATCAATTTCGGATTCCAAATCGATTTCTGTTTGGATGAAGCCCCAATCTAGGAATTCGGCTTCGGCAATCTCAATTTGCGAGAGCAGTTCGTTGGCTAAATGTTCAACAGTCAAGGGCTTCCCTATTTCAATATGATGATGAACTGATCCGCGTGCTGACGACACCATGCCAATGCATCATCCGTTAGGTGTGCCAACGTTGCCGCTCCTGAGGTTGCTAGAACAAGGAACAACCGGATATCCTCATTGAGACCTTCAATATTGTTGAGGATTGTTTCCATCTGTTGTACCCGCCGGAAAAAATCTTCCACGTCATCAGCCGACTCTGGAAACCTGCTGGCACGCGGTTCGAGTTCAACCAATCCCTCGCGCATAGGTGCCAGGGTCGGCATGAGGTCATTGAACTTTGACAATATGGTAAACAGTGTTCGATAGGGTAGATAGGCATCTTGTGCCATCGGTGACCAGATTTCGATGAGCGATTTCGCTCGCTCGTTAAGCTGCTGTTCAGCCCGCCCCATTGCGAGGACGGCTGCACGTCGATCTTTGACCAGTGCCTCGCTTTGTGATGCAAGCGCACTCTTGATTTGTGCTATGCGCTGCTGCATCTCAGTTTGTTCGACTTCATTGAGGTAAGGGCTGAGCGCCCGGTAGCGACGCTCGAAGTCAGCCAACTGATTTTCCAGCGCTTGAAGCGCGGTCCGCGTTCGCTTTAGCTCATCGACCTGCCGTTGAGCATACTCATGGTCGCTCGCCACTCTAATCTGTTCCAGCAATCGCTGGCTTTGTTCCACAATCATGTAGTCCTCACATTAAACTGTCGAGCCGCCGTAGCAATTCATTGAAATCGGATGTCATCTGCACAACTTCTTGTTCCGCATCGCTCACTTGTGTACCAGACATCACACTGAGCGACTGCTGTAATGAATTTACAGCGGCGACATATTCGCGGAGATAATTCCGTAAGCGCATGGCTAGAGCTAGGATCGGCGCTGCATCGGAAATCCAGATCAGCGCAGGCAAATCCTCACTTGTCACTCCATGCTTGAGGTCGCGGAGTGTTTCTTTTAGCCTCGTTGCATTCAGAGTTGAATCCACCGTGAACCGGATTGAGCGATTGGTTACGCGGACAGCCTCCACCACCTCGTTGATCGCGCGGAAAATTGCCACAGGAGCGTCACTGCCTGCAAGATCATTGAGTTCGACGTACAGATCATTGGTTGCTGCAAACTCACCGTCAATTACGCCCTGCAAATACTGACTGAACTGTGCATGGACGATTGTGATGATCTCCCACAACGTACCTTTTGCTGGGTTCAATCTGGCGAGGTCATGAGCGCTCAGTTGGAAAGCTGTCCGTTCAATCGCAACAAAAGCGAATTCAGCATCTAGGAATGCCACCTTACCGTCGCCTTGTCGTTGGTTTAGGGCTTGAATAAATTCCTGTGGGAGAGTAGTTGCCGTTCGAACGTCACCCAAATAGTATCGTTCCATCCCTTGGGATAAGCGTTTCCATAAGTCGGTTCGACTATCGGAAGGTTTCCACCGAAGCTTTGAACGTTTGACTAGAGCAAGAAATAGCGATTCAACTGAATCGGTTTCTTGGGGTAAATAGCCAGCTAACCACAAGCCCCATACATCTAGTCCCGCAAGCATTTCGACAATTTCAACAGGAGACGATGTGGAGTTCTCCTCAGGTCGGCAAACAAAAGCAATCAAATCTTTTTGGTGTTTCTGTAACCAAATTGCGAGAGTTGCCATGTGTGAGCCAATGAGTTCTGGCGGAAGACTCTGAGAGAGAGTACCAAGTTCATGTAGCGCGTGCAGCAGTTGTGCCGTCTCTGCTTTGCGTTCGAGCGTATACACGACACCACTGATCTGCTTCGCCGATTGCCCCTCAATGTAGAACCGACTGGGGGCAAGTCGTTCGTCGCGGAGTGCCGGTGGCACATGGTGCATATCCCAGTCAATTGCATTTTCGACGAAACTCACAAGGCTTTTCGTCAGATCGCCGTAACTGCGTAGTTTTGCTCCAGTCGTCAGCCACAGTTCGATTTCATCGAAATACTTCCCCCGTTTTACCGTCACAGCTTCTTGGGGAGGAGTGACTTTGGTTGCAGAACTAATCACCTGAACAACGGCGGGGGCTTCGCTATATTCTCCCGTGATCATTGGCAATCTGAAGGCTTCGAAAACGGTCGGGGACAGTCCGCTGATCATACTCATTCCGTCGGCGGTGTATTCATCCAGTGTTCCATCCCCCCAAAATCCGATGAGGGACTCAATCCGCTTCTGATCACGCGGTGTAAGCGCTCGCAGTAGGTTGCGCTGATTGGGCTTACGCAGTGGCGGCGGCTGGAAAGCGCTCCCCACCTTGTCCGGCGCTGGCGGGAAACTACCGTCCAAAACCGCTGGCCCGTGAGTCTCCAGTACAAATCCCAACACATCACGCAAGTATGCGCGCGGCGTTTTTCCTTGCCCTTGATCATCGGGAAGCTGGTCATACATTGTCAGCAGCGCTTGTTCGTTGAATGGGAATAAGCCGACCGTTTGATTATCATCCCCGCCAAGTGGGATAGCTGAGAAAGCTGGATGGCAGCGCGGACGAGCCGGGCAAGTCGCGCACGCATTCGGTAAGGTTTCTGGAGAAGTCGTGAACTGCGCCCACTGAGTCAAGACAGGCGGTGGTACGCGCATTGCATTCAGGTGACGCGCTGCCAGATCGAGGAGAAAGCTGGTGTTAGCTTTAGGCGGCGGGAGGATGACTCGTAGCGTGAGTCGATCTTTCATATTGTCGGGGAAGCGGACATTGTAATAGTAATCGGTTATGCCAATCACCGATTGCAGACGGCAAATATCGTCTCGTCCCCCATGTTCATCTGCTAGAACATCAACCAACCCTGCATCTAGCCCTGAAAATGCAGTGATGTCTTCAATGAAAAGCACTAGTGTTTCGCCGCGGGAACGCAGTTCCTTTCGGAGTTCTGCGAACATGCGCTTCAGGTCAGAAGGAGTTAACGCGAGCGTGCTGCCAATGGCATCGGACATGAGACGATTCAGATAGTTAGCAAGCTCACGCCGCGTAAATTCATCATCATAGAGTTCATCAGCGAAGTCGCGCACTTCAGCGTAGTTGCTGAGGCGGACGGAGCGCAGCGCAGCAATATCAAGGCGAAAATCGTCCGGTTCGAATTCTGGCATCTCGTCAGGACGTTCTTCAGCGCCGACCAACTGCCGCGCAATCGCCTCAATGCGTACCTTGATAAGGTGAGCACGCACGGTTTGGTCGAGCAAAAAACCGGGCGTATTCTCAATAATGTTTTCGGATGCTATTGGCTCACCGCTGAGGTACTGTTTTTCCAGCACGCGGACAGCAATGGTGTGGAAACTGCTTAGAATGGATTCGAGGAGTGAGCGTCCCTCAAGCTGAGTGTTTGCACGCTCAATGAGTTGACGCTCATGTTGAAAACGCCCTTCAGCCTTGAAAATTTCTAAGACGCGGAGCAATGTATTACGCAAGCTGTTGTCGGCGCGCTGAATCAGCAATACACGCTCGGATGGATCGCGTTCGGTCATGTAGCGCAGGTATAGCCAGCGGATCAAATTCGATTTACCTGTGCCGGGAATGCCTTGAATCGCGACAAAGGCATGCCGATTCTCCCGCGCACTACGTTGTAGGTCGGCTAGTAGCGCGGTTTCACTTGGGTCGGGTAACGCACGCTGCTCGTTGGCGAATTCCAGATAGTTGAATGGCGTATGGATGGCGAGAAACAAATCATCATCAATATTAAGCGCCTGTCGATTGATGACGCGCCCGACCTGATTTTGATCCCAGCAGGATGTATCAAGAAAATGCGTCATGCCTCCGCTCCCTGTGAAGTTGCGCCATCGGCCCACAGGCGAATAGGTGTGATATGCGAAATTGCCCGATGAGGCGTGCCTTCTGCTGGGTACAGACGGCGCAGTTCGGCGGCATCGGCGTCACGGCGCAAGACGATCACGCCGGTCTCGTGCAACGTGCGCAATGCAGTTGAAAGCATCAGACTCAAATATTGTGGTTCTGTCGCCGGAAAACTTGCTTCCCATGCTACTTGATATAGTTCTCCATCGTCCAATTCGGGCGCAAGTGTGCTTAGTCGGCGCATAAATTCGGACACAGGCAAAGACTCTCTGTCCGTGCTAAAGACCATTGGTAGCAAATCTCCCACTCGTACAACTGCATTTGGCAAGATGAAGTCTGCCGTCCCCATCTTGTAACTGGTACCCCAACCGAGATACGCTGCCCAATTGCGCCATCCATTCAGCTTCGTGTCGTTGATGACGCGCACATCTTGGTTGGGATATAGGTGACTGTTAAACGCATCTGCCAAGTTAATACCTGACCGCAGAGACAAGGCAGTTTCATTCTGGACGGCATACCATGCAGTGAATTGATTCAAGTAGTAGTTGTTTCCATCGACATTCCTAATTCCACATAATCTGGATGCCATGTATCGCCGAAATCCATCGGCTGAGACCACTGCTTGGCGCGCTTCATCACTTAACCAAAGTTTGCCGCTTTCGCGCTCTTGAACGACAACGCCAGCATCAATGGCTTCTTTAATCGTCGTGCGGGCAGCGTCCTGTTTCGCACCATCTTCTGCTGGTTGCAGCAAGTCCATTACGCGTTCGCGTGTCGGTTCACCGAGTCGACCAATGAGCCGAGCAAGAGCAAAGATTCGCCCGGGAGTAGCCTGTGCATTGCCAATAATCTCGCCCATTCATTCGTTCCTTGCACACACTCTATAATGTGGTGCGGATACTTCGTGCCCAGTCTAGAAAATAATCAACACTTTCCTGCTTGCCCTCGACGCGATCCTGGAAATACCCACCATGTGTTGGCAAGAACAACGAGGGGGAGACAATGTCAATGCGCCACACACGATGATCGTGTTCCCAATGACTTAGAACGTCATGCAACTCTGCTGCCTGATGTTTAGCTTGTGGATAGAACACTGCCATCGGTCGTTCTCTGAGCATTTGAAACCCAACTTGGCTAAGCACGGTTTCAATGTCAATCAACCGATGTCGCCGGAAGGCAGCTTTGCGTAGTACTTCCCATAGCGGATCGGATTGAGGATTGTCCCACCAACTTGCTGGCAGAATAATTTGGAACATCCCAAGTTGGATGAAAGTCTCGATCAACCTTATGATGTTCCCTGAAACTGGCGCTTCAACTAATTCGTCTGCATCATGCAACAGGGTCAATCGACGTCTTGAACCAATATGCTCACACAACCGCTCATTTGGTGTGAGAATATCCTGCGGTGCTAACTGGCTCTCGCGCATAGGCGACCTTACGTGGTGTTGTCGCCTATGATGACGACAGGAGGGACAACCACCGCACGCTCGTCCGATGGGTTTGTAAGGTTGCTCAAGACGGTACGACAGGCACTGCTCAGGCGGTTCTGAACGAGCATAGTCCTTAATCATATTGCGTATCGCGTCAAAATCTGCCTTGATACTCCGCTTTTCGACAGCACGAATTGGCTCCAGTCGGTGTGTAAAAGCACTTTCTGTTTGAACACCATCTGGATCAATGATGTGGACGGTCAGCAAACTTGCTGCGGTTTCCAGTTCAGCATCAAAGTCGAGCGAGGCGATTTCGATCAGTCCAACGCGCTGCATCAGCAAAAGAGTGTGGTCATTCCACAGCGCATTCATATCGCTTTCTTCAACGTCCATGCGGTAGTCAGGGCGGGTCTGCCGGTTAATCTGCAACCGGTTATTGCCGAGAGGTTTGGCAGAACGTCGCATCGTATTCCAACGTCCCCAAGCGTTATCTGCTTTGATCCGCTTGTTCTGCATGTTCCGCGCTAACCCCACATCGTCATTTGTAACACACAGGAGGCTGATACTGCTCAAACCATCTCGCCCGCCGCGCCCAACTTCTTGGTAGAAGCGATCAATACTTTCTGGAAGAGCGGCATGTATAACGGTACGTACATCGCTCTTGTCTACCCCTAAGCCAAACGCAGAGGTAGCAACCATCAAATCAATCTCGCCATTTGCCCACGCGCGGATCAAACTCCTCCGCTCAGTATTTGAGCTTTTCCCAGTAAATGCCGCGATGCGCCGAAAGCCTTCAGATTCACGAAGGCGACGGACCCAGGCTTCAGCATGAGTCGGCAATGTCATGTAGAGGATTGCCGGACGAGGTAAGTGCCTAAGTGCTTCTAGAATATGCCGCTCTTTAGTATCCCGATCGGAATCGAAACGCATCCAGTAGCTAATCTCTGGGCGAAGGATGTTCTCGCTTACGCAGTACAGCGTCTGAGGTTCCGCAAACAAGCTAGACAACAGCGATCGGGCAGTGCTGGAAACAGTAGCCGACAATAAAGCAGTCCGTAACTTGCCATCGCCCACTGCGAGTGCCTGACGTCTGAAGGTGCCTAAGAATTGAAAATGAACTCGGAAATGAGCGCCCCACGTCTCAACAAGATGAGCTTCGTCAATGACCAAACGGCGAAGATTCCCGTTACGCATAGCTTCCATACAAACCTGATACATAACCGGTTGCTGAAGCGCTTCAGGCGAAAGAAACAACAGGGGCAGATTTCCTGTTTTTAACCGCTCATAAATTTGCGCTCGTTCCTCAATCGGCGTTTCTGCACCAAGCATCGCTGGTTGCGACATTTGGGATGGGAATACTTCGCGCGCACGACGGAGTTGATCATGGACGAGGGCAACCGTTGGGACAACAACCAGCGTTGTCCCGCCTGAGTAGGTGCCGCCTCGGTTCTCCACGAATGCGGTCAGCAGCGGAATCATCGACTTGCCACCACCCGTTGGAAGGATGAAGAGTGTTGTTGTACCTTCCGCTGCATATAACCAGGCATCCACTGCTTCTTTTTGACCAGCGGTGAGGTATGTTTTCAGGTTACCATTAGTGACGCTGTACAACATGCCGTCCCCAAGTGCAGGGGAAAATTGGCGGCGAAGTTCAAGTTCGTCTATGCGATTGCTGTCTGGCAACCATGTTGGTTGCCATGTATCAGCGGTTAGTTCAACGACATCGCGACTGCGCTCAAAGCCATAAATACTGCTCTGCTCACCTTGTGCGCTGAAGGGACGCCACCACGTCTTGTTTACCTGCAACCGACTGCCGGCAATGCGAAGTATCTGGCGCATAAGGACAACAACGTCTGATGTACCAACAGCCCCTGACGTATCGTCTTCACATAACGCACGGAGCAGGCGTGTAATTGTGCTGATTTGTCCGCGTTCCGTGCCGGAAGATCGTTGTTCTATCGCAACAACACTCCGAAGCGCTCCATGAACTTCGGAGGGACGTTCGCCAGCAGTAAGACATGTCTGAAGTATGTCTAGCGCAACGTGAAGCGTCATTCCGCCTGCACTTTCGGTTGGATAACCCAGAAACAAGCCGACTCCAATGTTATCCGAGGTTTGCGAATGCTCTCTACGAGTGCGTCTGATATCTGCTCAAACTGTTGAAATGAAACTAGATCATGGTCGTATGTGCCACGTTGTCGGAGCCAAGCGTGCCGCGCGCGCATTCCTGCTGCTAAACGTTCAAATGCTGCTTTGGCAATCTCGCCCTCGTCTCGCAGAAAATCAAATTCGGCAGAAATATGTTTGTCGGCGTTTTCGAGTGCTTGACTTACGATTCCATGCCATAAATCCGGTGGATAATCCGTCTTGAACCTTACCAAGTTTCCATTCTCGCGTTTTCCAAGATGGTTGGTCTTTCGTTGTCCGGAACGGATTGCTTCCAATTGCTTATACAGAGTATGTCCTTGAGGAACGATTTCACTGCTCTCGGTTACAAGAATACGGTAGGTCGATACTGCGAGATAACCGTGTGCGCGAAGTAGGTGGGTTGGCGCAAATCCAAGCGCGAATAATGGTCGAGGATCGATCTGGATACCATAGAGTAAATCAAAGCCTGTCCAAGCAAAGTCAACCCAGTTCACTCCTGATGCGCAACAACGCCCCCGATCTGCTTCGAGTGCATTCGCAATAATGGTGTTCGTCCACACATCTGTTCCGGGGGAGAAGAACACCAAGTCTTCGCGCCGCACGCCACTCAAACGATTGAATGTCCCCTTTATCGTCAAATTCCGGGTATTGCCACGCGCATAAGCATCTTCCATGTTGGGAGCATCAAAGAACTTAGCATTTTTCATGCTGGCATCATTGAAATCTCCCGGTCGAAACGTCACCGTATCGTTTTCTTCGTCAAAGTGATGGCGTAAGCCTGCCATTGTTGCCCAACCGAGTACCGCGCGCCGAATCTCTATACCATCTAAGAATCGTTTGCTCATGTCATGAAACTGCTGACGACGGTTCGTATCTATTGCGGCATCTTCGAAATATCGCTCTTCCTCCACAGCATCGCGCAACTGCGCGGCGTTCGCTTTCATGGGTTCGACGAGGCGTATAATGCCATCGCGTGGATCTAACGCAAAGGCGCTTAATAGTTCATCTTGTATAGTTTCTAGAGCAATTTCCATTCCACTCAATGATTGAGTGAATATCCCGAATGCCTCCTGCCATACTTGATATAAGGCATGGTCAATTTGCCCATCCGCATAGAAGACTTTGGAAACGACAGTATCCACACGTCCCAGACGATCCACGCGACCAATACGTTGCTCAAGAACGGCGGGTGTCCAAGGAATATCAACGTGTAGTATGTAATCTGCGATCTGAAAGTTGCGCCCCTCGCCGCCCAGCTCATCGCAGAGCAAAAAGCGGCATTCGGGATTGGCTTGGAACTTATTTACCTCGCTTTGCATAACTTCCGGGGCGACGCTGACATGGAACTCAGCGATTGCAGAGCCACCATATATGCTCTTCAAGACCTCGTACAGATCAAATAATGTTGTATACCATGTCGAAAAAATCAGTAGTTTCGCGGACGGTTTTTCCTTCAGAAGTTCACGTACTGCGCGGACAACCTCAACCAAGCGATGATTGCGGACTGGCGGGAATTGTCCCCTTTTTGCTTCATTCAATAGCAGTCGCTGTTCGTCAAGCCATCTCGTGGCAAGTGCCGTGATGTGATTGAGCGCAGCTAACTCTTCTGCAAAAGGGGGCACACACAGTATCAAGTTTTTAATGCGTGCTGTCTCATAATAAGGAGACGATGGATGCAACCATGCTTCATTTGCAGTCTGGGTTGGATCATCTAGGGCTTGGCGCCGCTTATCGATCAGTTTCAGCAGCGTGTGGGGATTGCTTGATGCCGCGTGAAACAGAAGGCGTACCAACTCGACCAGATAAGGAGAAGCTCCATGCGTTTCAATGGCCGCTTCCATATAGCGGTAAAGGGCATCATGCGTCTGGGCTTCTAGCTCATCTGCTTCATAACAGTAGCGCACATCAACTTGGCGTCCCGGCATACTCACATTGAACTCTGAGAGCGTTGCTCTCCGGTTACGGATCATGTGGTTTTCGAGGCGGTAGTTAGTGCTAATGTAGTACAAGATGTCTTGAGCTTGTGTCAGTCCTTTGTCTGGTCGGGTGGTTGCAATTCCCAATTCTTCAACAAGCTTCACCAACTCTTGATCATCTTCAAGTTGTTCAATCAACGGCTTGATACGGCGAAGAAAATCGTCGGGGCTGAAGCGTTTGCTACCTACCATGCGCCGCATGGCAGAAACTGCACGTCGAATATCTTCTTGCCGGTCCAGTGTGCGTTCAAACTCTGCAAGGTGCATCTGACCGTATCGAGGAGGATCAAGTAGCCGAAGCAAGTAGAATAGTTCCTGTGCGCGCCGCTGAATCGGAGTTGCAGAAAGGATTAAAGCATATTTGGCATGTTGGCTTAGGAAATAGACTCGCTCATATAACTCGGTGCGTTTATGGAGGTGGTGTGCTTCGTCCGCAATCAACAAATCCCAGTGCTGCAACTTCACAAACGACCATAATTTATCGTCATGCTCTAAATCCTCCGTCGTGATCAACATGCCCGGTGCGGAATCCTTGAAGTCAACAGAACGACTCGGAAACCGCAACCAAAACTTCTGGTCAAGTTCGTAGAACCACTGCTTTGCCAAAGAGGAAGGAACAACAATCAACGTTTTCAACTGAGAGAAACGCCGAGTTAGTCCTTTGAGTATGACACACGCCTCAATCGTCTTTCCCAAACCGACCTCATCAGCAAGAATGAAGCGTGGTTTTTCCTCAGTGAGTACTCGCGCAATTGTCTCTGCTTGATGTGCGAGCAGCAATACACGTGTCCCAATCAGATCTTCTAGACCAAATACGGCGGTCTTGAGGTCTTGGTATGTTGTAACCAACTGATCCCGGTAGATGCGAAACGCAGGATTGTGAAATTCATAATGGAGAAGTTGCTCGCTAACCTGTGGTTGCTGACAATGTGCAGGCGGAAACAAGTCTCGTTCTGAAACTTGCTGCACACCCCCATTTACCTCAGCGAAATAATCCACATACTGACTGCCTTCGACGTCATCATTGACCGCAACCAAGACTCTCACTGGTTTGCGGCTAGGCAGGTGAGTACAGATAGTACCGCTGGCAATATGGCAGCGATGCACGAGTGTGGCATCATATTCGCGCTCATCAACATGCGGCTTTTCACCTGGGCTGTGGTGTCGAAAGCGTATGCGTGCAGTGCGCGCTACTGAGTCGAACGCGATCATCGAACCTATCCGAAAATCGCGATACTCTCCACTGATTTCTCCTAAGTCAAATGGCACACGCACAATCATGCCGGATTGGAGTTGGGAAGATGCGTGAGTGGAAAACATAGGAATCCATTAGTGATAGTGGTGCTGACCGTTACAAACGTTGGTGTATTTAGTATCTGGAATTTCCACAGTCTTGAAAACATAAGGCAGTTAACCAACAAAATACTTATCACTACTTCCCTCATTCTAACAATAATAGGTCTTATCCATGTAAATCACCCGAAAGATCTCAAATTTTGTGACCTCCAACATTGCTTTGCTAGTAACTGCAGTGCAGCTTTGGAAAGCTTGATTGCACCCCGTAGATAGGGTGGTTTGTCGATGCTTTCGGTGCTGACGAACGACCACTGTAGCACGGCGCGAGCGCACGTCCAACCGCAAGCGGTTGCTGCTCGGATTTTGCTCCGGGCTTGTGCCGCTGCGCTCATCGCAAAATCCGGCAGGGACGAGCCGACGTGCGC
>Ga0351855_1074_pt1 | contig 24408 bp, 22 predicted proteins | sample BONcelFGM3001C11_FD_206794 | JGI IMG/M metagenome (GOLD analysis project Ga0351855, IMG submission 206794) | Enriched cells from coal bed in the Powder River Basin, Montana, United States - BONCAT cells FGM rep2 HSBNCT.FGM.300.1.C11 ...
TCTCGCCCTCACCCCCGGCCCCTCTCCCTCAGGGCGAGGGGAGAAAGGCCAAATCCGGGAGCAGGTCGGCACCTGGAAATCGTCCTTACGGAAACCCTATTGCCTGTAAGCGGCGATCTCAGCCCGAGACGCGCTCGACCGACTGCAAGACGGACTGAACGAAGGTCGACGCGTTTTCGGCCGGCTTGCCGCGTTGGAAGGCGTGCTGGCCGACGAGGGTCGCGCCGCGCGCCGACAGCAGCGCGCCGAGGGCTGGCAGACTGCCGCGCGGGTTGAAGGCGTAGGTGCAGAAGGTGGCGACACGCTTACCGGCCAGCGTGGGCAGCGCCGGCACCCAGGACTCGGCTTCGGCGGGTTTGACGCCAAACAGGATGAAGCCGTGGACCCAGGTTCCGACGAACAGTACGTCGGCGTGTTCGACGTCGGTCTTGCGGACTTCGATGACCGACTTGACGCTGACCGTGCAATTCTGGTCGCGTGCGGCCTGGCCGATGGCTTCGGCGGCCGCCCGGGTATGCCCGCCGCGACTGTAATAGAGGACGAGTACGTTCATCGCGGATCTCCGTGTGGTGATGTGGGTTGCGCAGGCTCGGCGTGGCGCGGGTAACCCTGCGAAGGCGGGTGAGCGAGCCACTTTTTCGATTCTCAGCGAAAACGAATGTCACCGGATGTGAGGAAGCTCATCCTTTTGGGCGCGGCCTGTAACCTGGAGACGGGGGGCGGCGGTTTTGCCGGCGGTAGGAGCGGTGGTCGGGAAAATGTGGCAAGTGTGCGCTGTGGGCGTGATATTCGATACTGTGCGGGTGGTGCGGTTCGTGCTCAACTGACAAAAGGGATTAACTAGCGAAAGAAGCCGCCCATGACTGCGACCACGATGACCCATCAGGAAAGCGTTCAGGACTTTTTCGCGCAGAAGCGGATTGCCGTGTCTGGTCTGTCGCGCACGAAAGATAGCGGGGCCGGCGCGATTTATCTGAAGCTGCGGAAAAACGGCTATCAGGTGTTCCCGCTTCATCCGAGCGCCGAGTCGCTGCACGGCGACCCGTGCTACCCCACGCTGAGCGCGATACCGGGCGGCGTGGACGCGGTTTTCATTATGAACAGTCCGGACATCACCGAGAAGATCGTCGACGAGGCGATTCGGCTGGGCGTCAAGCGGGTGTGGATGCACAACAACGGGTTGATGGCGTCGAGCGTGTCCGAGGCGGCGGTGAATCGCGGTCGCGCGGCCGGCGTGCAGGTGATCTCGGTCGGCTGCCCGATGATGTTCCTGGAGCCGGACTTTTTCCATAGCTGTATGCGCTGGTTCCTGGGCGCAAGCGGGCGCTTCAAACCGCAGCAGGCGTAACCCGCCGGTTCGAGCAAGCTTCCGGCGCGGGCGAAGAATCAAAAGCCCCATCGCTGCCAATTTAAGCGATATTGACCTTAGGCTGCCGCTCGCCGGAGGATAAATCCTCCGGCTACGTATAGGTGAAAGCCGGCTGAAGCCGACTCAGAGGCGTCGTTTCGAGCCGACGGTTTCTGCTTTTTGAGTCGGTTTCAGGCGGTCGACGGTCTTAAGCTGACAGCGATGGGGCGAAGAATCAAAAGCCCCCGCTATCCACATTGGATAGCGGGGGCTTTTTAGTTTGCGGGCGGGTTAGCCGATTTCGCTGACGTAGAGCGTGCCGCTGTTGTACTCGTCCGAGTGGTAGGAGCCGACCCACACCTGATAGGTGCCGGCCTGCGGGTAGCTCAACAGGACTTCGGGGTCGAGGCCGTAGACGTCGTCGCTGCACCAGTAGAAGCCGCTCGGCGTGCGCACGACCAGGGTGGTGTCGGCGCTGCTGGTGAAGCCGATGAACAGCTCTTCGGTCGCGCCGGACCAGCGCACGTTAAAGTCGGGGGCGTCGTTGATGTAGCCGGTGCAGGCGCTGCCGAGTTCCCAGCTAGCCGAGTAGACGCCGCCGCTGGTGATGGCGACCTCATACGGGTCGGGCACGAAGCCGGCGCTGAGGGCGACGCTGCCGTAGGTCGGGATGTCGCCGGGCGACAGGCTGGATTGGGCGAGCGCCGGCATGGCGGCCAGCATCAGAACCAGAGCGACGATCAGAATGGAGATGCGCGAATGTGTTGCCTTCATGATGTTTCTCCTGGGTTGCGCCCGCGTGGTTGCGTGGGCGGCTCATCGAATTGAGATCATTCTCGCAAAAAGCGACATATCGGTAAATTCGACTTCGTGACGATTTGCCTCATCCGAAGGGACGACGCAACAAGGTGGAGACGCGTGGGTGCGCGGCTGGCGGTGCAGCGCCTGTGACACAAGCTGAGTCATTTAAGCCAGATTTAAGGCGACGTTGAGACGCGGTTTAAACAGGCCGCCGACCGATGACGTATCTTGAAGTAGAGAAACAATGACGCAGTTGGAGAATCGTTCTCATGGCAAACACAGATCGCGCCCGTAAGTTGATGGTGCGCAGCGCGCTGGCAACCAGCGCCACAATCGCAACTTTTGTCGGCGCGCAAAACCTGGCAATGCTGGATATGCGCCAGCTCGTGCTCGCGCCGGCGTTGACGTCCGAGGCTGTAACGGCGGCTCCTGTGATGGCTACATCCACGCTGGTTTCGGCTACGGCCGTGCCGACGGTGGCGGCGGTCGCGCCGACGCTGGTCATTCGCCACGCGGCCCCAAGCATCCTGATTCTGCGGCCGGGGGCTGGTCGCCAGGTCAGCACGGTGGCGATTCAGCCGACCGAGCCGACGCCGATGATGCCGCCCTCGGCGCTGCTGGTTGCGCCGGAGCCGGTTGTCGTTGCGCCCGCGCCGGCGATTAACCCGCCGGAGGCCGTGATTTCCGCCCCCGCGCCGGTGGTTGTCGAGCAGCCGGTGCAACAAAGAAGCCGGTCGACCCGATGAAGCAGATCTACTACAGCACCTGGCGGGCAATGAACTGCGACGTCTCGGCGCAGCTCGAAACGGAGGCCGACGGCAAGGCGCTGCTGGGCGGGCTGCCGGCCGAGGTCGAAGCGATCGAAGCGCGGTTGTCGCGGTTTCGGGCGAACAGCGAGCTGATGGCGCTGAACGCACGGGCTGGGCAGTGGGTGACGGCCAGCGACGTGTTGTTCGAGAATGTGCGGGCCGCCAAACAGGCGTCCCGGCTGACCGATGGCATGTTCAACCCGCTGGTGCTGCCGGCGCTGGTGGCTGCCGGATACGACCGCAGCTTCCCCGACATTCGGCAACCTGAGACGACGCATCCCGTTCCTGCCGCCGACTGGCGCGGCATTGGCCTGCGCCCGACGACGCACGAGGTGCGCATTCCGGCGGGGAGTGCGCTCGACCTGGGCGGCGTCGCCAAAGGGTGGACGGCGGCGCGACTGGCAGACGAACTGGCGGCTTATGGGCCGTGTCTGGTCAATGTCGGCGGCGATCTGGTCGCGCGTGGCGCGCCGCAAAATCTGCCCGGTTGGGAAGTGATCGTCGAAGACCCGTTCGACCGTCACGCGCTGGTGACACTGTGGCTGCGCGATGCCGCCCTGGTGACCAGCGGTACCGACTTTCGCCGCTGGACGAGTGCCAACGGTGTCGAACAGCACCATATCGTCGACCCGCGCACCGGCAGCCCGGCCGAAACCGACGTTCTGACCGTCACGGTCCACCATCGCCATGCTCCGACCGCCGAAGCCTACGCCAAAGCGGTCTTACTCGGGGGCGCGCAAGCCGGTCTGGACTGGCTGCAATCCCAATGGAATGCGGCCGGCCTGGTGGTGCGGCGCGACGGCGCGGTCCTTGCGACCGCTGACTTCACCGATCTAGTTCAACAAAGGACAACAGTATGAAACGGTTTGGATTACTCTCGCTCGTGGTTCTCGCCCTGGCGTCGGCCTGGCCGGCGCTGGCGCAAGACAATGGCGGCCTGATAACGCTGGACGATACGACGCCGGCGATCGACGTCGTCATTTCGCTGCCGGCAGATACGACCGGGGCGATCGCGCTCGACTTCAGCTCGGCGGCGGTACGGCTGGCCGACGCGAACGGCGCGACGGTTTTTCGCGCCGCCGACGCGCGGTTGCACGGCCTGGAACTGAATATCGCGCCGAACAGCGGGTCGCATACGCTGACGGTCGAGCGGCTTCCCGGTGCGGCGACGGCCTACGTTCAGGTGCTGTCGCTGCCAGAGCTGACCCAGATGGGCAGCACCGAGCGCGTTAGCGACCTGGCCGTCTCGCTCAACCAGGAGGTTTCGCTGCCGCTGAGCGCTGCGCACCCCGGCGATTCGGTCGCGGTCACTATTCCGGCCGACGTGCTCGGTTTCCTGACGGCCACCTTTCCAGGTTCCGGCGCGACGACGCAAGTGACCGACGCGAGCAACACGATCGTGGCCGAGTCGGCGGGCGGTCACGTCGACGGCATGAATCTGGTGCTGGATGCGGGCGACTACCTGTTCACCCTGCTGACCAACAATCTCTCGACGCCGGTAGTGGCAGGCGTCCGGGCGGTATCAGCGGCTGACGCCGGGTTTACGCTGGTCCAGGCTCCCGAAAGCCCAGCGCCGGTCGTCGCGGCTCAGACGGTCGCCTGTACCGCCCAGGTGGACGCCAGCTCGATCAATCTGCGCAGCGGCCCCGGCACGGGCTACAGCATCCTCGGTTATGGCTATCGCGATCAGTCGTACACGATTGGCGGACGCAATCCTGAAGCGAACTGGGTGCTGGTTGGCACGGACGTTGGACCGGCCTGGATTGCACGGGCAAACGTAGAGATCGAAGGCGACTGCGCCGACGTGCGGGTCTTCAACATCCCGCTGCACGATGCGCAGGCGACGCCGCTGGTGATTACCGTGGGCCAGGCGAGCAGCGAAGGCGACGACAGCCACGAAGCGTACGAAGAACACGAAGACCGCGAGCACGACGACGACGACGATTAGGGCAGGGTTGGTTTCGGTGCCCGCCCTGTGGTAGGGCGGGCTGTTTCTCACAGGTGAGGGGATTTCAGACAATGCAGCAGACAACGGGATCTTTCAGTGGCCGCCTGCGCAAACTTGCGCCGTGGGGCATCGGTATTCTGGCGGCGGCTTTTCTGGTCTTGCAGCTCGTGCGCTTCGTCGTGCCGGAGTTCAAGCTCGACAACCCACCGGTGACACAGAACGTGGTGTGGGATTCGCCAGAAACGGCGCAGTTGTGGCAGCAGGCGTGCGCGGACTGTCATTCGAATGAGACACGCTACCCCTGGTATTCGTACGTCGCGCCGGTGGGCTGGTTGGTCGCCCATGACATCCACGAAGGGCGAGACGCGCTCAATATCTCGGAAGACAGCCGCGTGGAATGGGACGAGATGGTCGACGAAATCGAAGAGGGCGAAATGCCGCTGGCGAACTATGTGGCATTGCACCCGGAAGCGAACCTGAGCGAGGCGCAGCAAGAATCGCTGATGGCCGGCATTCGGGCAACGTTCCGCTAACGGGTGAGATGGGCGCTAGTGAGAGTGAAACAAGTGATGAACAAGCCAAAATCCACCAAAATCACCGATCTGCTGGTGCTGCTCGCCAGCCTGATCGTGATCGGTTTCTCGACGGTCTGGATGGTCAAGAGCGGTATGTTGAGCATCGCGCTGAACGAAGACGCCAAGCTGTCCTGGCATCTGGTGCGCTCGTCCGGCATCGTCGCCTACGTGCTGCTACTGGCGTCGACCGTCTGGGGGCTGTTCATCAGCGCGCAGTTCGTCAAGGATTGGTCACCCGGACCGGTGTCGTTGACGGTTCACAGTACGATTTCCTGGCTGGCGCTGCTGCTTGGGCTGGTGCATGCGCTGCTGCTGCTGTTGGACGACTACTTTGTGTATACGCTGGGCGATCTTTTCATCCCGTTCACCGGCCCTTACCGGCCAGAGGCAGTCGGGCTGGGGACGCTGGCGTTCTGGCTGATCGTGATCGTCACTCTCAGCTTCCCGCTCAAGCGGCGGATCGGTCACAAGGCGTGGAAGCGGCTGCACTATGCCAGTTACGCCGCTTTCGGCATGGTTTCCCTGCATGGGGTGTTGGCCGGCACGGAAGGCGGCAATACCGGCTTTCGGCTGCTGGTCGGCGGTGGGTTGCTGCTGGTGCTGCTGCTGACGGCGCTACGCATCCGCAAAGGGCAACCGACGAAGGCAGCGCCACGGGGAACACAGGAAATCGCCGCCTGACTTAGCCTCAGGATCCGACGCAGCCCTCACCCCCAACCCCTCTCCCTCAGGGAGAGGGGAGCTAGACCCACCTGAGATGATAATTCTGCCTTTTTGTAGGCTTGTCTTGTCATTGACTGAGCGTAAAAGTCCCTGGCTAAGTCCTTTCAGGAGGTTTCGCACAGGAAGCGGGATTTAGGATGAAGGGAGAAGCAAAGTTATCCAAAACTCAGGTGGCTTAGCGCGCCGGGGCGACAGGGTTCAGGCGAACGGTAAAGGTCGATCCCTGTCCTGGGCCGGGGCTGAAGGCGTCGAGCTGGCCGCCGTAATGATCGACGATGGCTTTGGCGACGGCGAGACCCAGCCCGTGGCCGGCGAATAACCCGCGCACCTGCTCGGAACGATAGAAGCGTTCGAACAGGTGCGCGGCCTGTTCCGAGGAAAAGCCGACGCCGGTGTCGGTGACGGCCAGCGTGAACTGCTGGCCCTGATGCGAAACCGCGAGCTGAATGCTGCCGTGGGACGTGTACTTGATGGCGTTCGAGAGCAGATTGTCGAGCACCAGCCGCAGGTCGTTGGGACTCATCGGTAGCTCTGGCAGGTTAGGGTCGATTTGCGCCGAGAAGTGCAAACCGGCCGCTTCGGCTTCAATACGCCAATGCCGGGTGATATCGTGCAGCGTCGCCACCGTGTCCGTCACCACGCCCGTGGGCTGGTGGCGACCCTCGTCGATGCGCGCGAGCATCAGCAGCGACGACACCAGGGCGGCCATGTGGTCGATTTCCTGACGAATTTCCTCCAGGTACATGTCGCGTTCAGCGGCCGGCAGGGTTTCGTCGGCCAGCGCTTCGGCGCGCAGCTTGAGGGTCATCAACGGCGTGCGCAGCTCGTGGGCGGCGTTGCTGACAAAGCTGCGCTGCGTCTTCATCAACGTTTCGATCTTGCCGGCCATGTAGTTGAAGGCTTCGGCCAACTGGCCGACTTCGTCCTGCGCGGTCGTCTGGATGCGGGTGTCGAGCGCGCCGTTTGCCATGCGCATGGCCGATGTGCGCAAATCGCGAATCGGCCGCGAGATCGTGCCTGATATCCACAGACTGGCGACGACGACCAGAACGATGACCGGGACGGTGGCGCCCGCTAGCTCGACGTACTGTTGGCCGACTTCGGCGTAAACGGGCTGCATCGGTTCCGACAGGACGAGAAAGCCGAACGATTCGCCTTCGTAGAGGATCGATACCGCCAGATAGAGTGTGTCCTGGCCCTGCCGGTTTGGTCGGATGTCCGCACCCAGCCGCTCGGAACGCGCCGCAGCCAGCTCCGGCGTTTCGGGCACACGCTCCACCTGCTCATAGCCGGTGTTGGCGCTGTAGCCGATGACGCGATAGCCGCGGTCGAGGATCAGGTAGTCGTGGCCGACTTCCTGTTGCAGCGTATTGAGCGTGCGGCCGATGGTTTCGCGGTCTTCGCCTTCGAGGTAGTGGCCCAGCGGTTCGGCGAAGGTGGCCGCGACGAGCAAGGCGTCGGTTTCGAGCCGGTGCTGATAGAATTCGAGCGTCGCCGTCTGAAGCTGGCGGCCGGCGAGCAAAAACTGGACCGCCCCGCCGGTGACGGCGATCACGATGAAGACGAGCAGGATGCGCTGGCGGATGGACAGCCGGTTCAGCATCAGCGCTCGCCTCGCTCCGGGTCATTGAAGCGATAGCCAACGCCGCGAATGGTTTGCAGATAGACCGGGTTGCCTGGGTCGGCTTCGAGTTTGGCGCGCAGCCAACTCATGTGGACGTCCAGCGTTCGGGTATCGCCGAGCCAATCGGTGCCCCAGACTTCGTCAAACAGCCGTTCGCGCGTGACGACCTTGCCGAGGTTCGCCATGAGCAGCGTGAGAATTTCGAATTCCTTTTGGCGCAGGACGAGTTCTTTGCCATCCCGCAGGACGACGTGGGCTTGCAGGTCGAGCGTGATTGCGCCGACTGAAAGGCGCTGCGGCGCTTGCGCGCCCTGGTCCAGGCGGACGCGGCGCAGCATGGCGCGGACGTGGGCTTCCAGCTCGGCGTAGCCAAACGGCTTGACGAGATAATCGTCCGCGCCTAGCTCCAGCCCCCTGATGCGGTCGGTGCTGTCGTCCAGCGCCGTGAGCATGATGATCGGTGTGGTGCTATGCTCGCGAATCGCCTGGCAGACCTGCCAGCCGTCCAGGCCGGGCATCATCACGTCGAGCACGATCACGTCGGGCTTTTCGACCAGGGCGAGGCTGAGGCCGCTGTGGCCGTCATTCGCGACGGTCACCTGATAGCCCGCGCGCTCAAAGGAGGATCGGAGTGGGGCGGTCAGCTTGCGTTCATCGTCGATCAGCAGGATGTGCGTCATGGTCGTCAAAGTCGCCTGTTCGTGAATTGTGATTCTAACGGCGAACACGGCGATTTAACGAAGATTTAAGTCGGGAGTTCTCACGATTCTGTGCCGGCGGGATGGGCGACGGGCTGCGGGAACGCAAACGGGTCTGTCTCGTAGGTGCGGAGCTAGGCGGCGTTGTAGTGGGTGCGCCGCCCGCCGGATGATAAATCATCCGGCTAGCAATAGGTGAAAGCCTGCTGAAGCAGGCTGAAGAATCATCGAGCGCAATTGATTTTATGGCTCCATAGGTGCTCCATTCTCTGGAGTGAGAGAGTGGTGGCACGTAATGCCGGGGTGAAGGGTAGAGTGGCAAATCCCGTAACCGGGTGTCTATGGAACGCAAACGGGTCTATCTCGATGGAGACAGACCCGTTTAGGAAGCGCCTGGGCTGAGGTCGAATTGTCGGACTAGCGGCCTTTTTTCGAGCGACCGCCGTTCGACTCGGATGCGCCGGCGGCGATGGCCTGGAGCGTCTCGTTGATCGAGTCGTCGGGAACGCGCTCGTCACGCGAGATGAATTCCTGATAGGTGCCCTTGAAGACGTCGAGGTGACCGTTTTCGAGCGGCCAGATTTGCGTCGCCAGTTGGTCGATCAGATAGCGGTCGTGCGACACCAACAGAATGGTGCCTTCGAACTGTTCCAGCACTTCCTGCAGGACTTCCTGAGCCGGAATGTCGAGGTGGTTGGTCGGCTCGTCCAGCAGCAGGAAGTTCGCGCCGTGCAGCGCCAGAATCGCCAGCGCCAGCTTGCCGCGCTCGCCACCGCTGAGCATACCGACCTTCTTGTAGACGTCGTCGGCGCGGAACAGGTACTGCGCCAGATGCTTGCGGGCGTCGGCCGAGTTCATCGGCTTTTCGTTGTGGCGGATCAGCTCGTCGATGACGGTGTTGTCGACGTTCAGGTCTTCGTGCGCCTGCGCGAAGTAGCCGACCTTGAGGCCGGTGCCAAACGTCACTTCGCCGTCGAGCGGTTCCAGCTCGCCGGTGAGCGTGCGCAGCAGCGTGGTCTTGCCCGCGCCGTTGTCGCCGATCAGCGCGGCGCATTCCCCGCGCAGCAGCAGGATGTCGTCGGTTTTAAACAGCGGCTTCTCCGGGTAACCGACGTGCAGGTCACGCGTGCGCAGGACCAGCTCGCCGCTACGCAGGTTGGTCTTGAGGCGCAGGCTGGGCTTGGGCAGGCGCACGTTGGGCGACTTGATGCCCTTGATGGCGACTTCGGCTTCGGCGACCGAGTAGGGGCGGACGTTGCCGACGCCGGTTTCGGACCACTTCTTGCTCTGGCGGTAGCCGATGACGCCCAGTTCGGAGATCGCGGCCAGGTCGCGGCTGAGGCGGCGCAGGCGGCCGACAGCGATACCGTTGGTGGCGGTGCTGCCGACGTTCTTGCGGATGAAGTCCATCTCGCTGCGCAGGCGTTCCATCTCTTGGGTGTAGAGCTTCTCGGCGTTCTCCCAGCGCTCCTGGCGCTGGCGCAGATAGGCGTCGTAATTGCCGCGATAGACTTCGACGCCCTTGCGGCCCATCTCCCAGACGGTGTCGACCACCGAGTTCAGGAAGTAGCGGTCGTGGCTGACGATGAGCAGCGCGCCGTCCCAGCGGCGCAGGTTGTGCTCCAGCCATTCGACCGCGCCGGCGTCGAGGTGGTTGGTCGGCTCGTCCAGCACCAGCAGGTCGGGGCGCGACAGCAGCAAACGGGCGAGCAGGGCGCGGGTCTTCTGGCCGCCGCTGAGCTGGTTGAGCGGCGTGGCGTACTCATCCGCGCCGAAGCCGAGACCCTGAAGCGTCGACTTGATGCGGACTTCGAAGTCGTAGCCGCCGATGGCGTCGAAATGTTCCTGAATGGTGCCGTATTCTTCGAAGATTTCGGCCAGCTTGTCGGCGTCGCGCTCTTCGGCCATCAGGTGTTCCAGCTCGCGCAGGCGCAGCTCCTGCTCGCGAATGCCGGCGAAGACCGTCATCATCTCTTCCCAGACGGTGTTGGTCGCTTCAGAGAAGGCGGCCATCGCTTCCTGGCGCAGGTAACCCAGGCGGAAGCCGTCTTTGAAGTCGACCGTGCCAGCGGTGGCTTCGGCCAGCCCGCAGAGCAGGAGCAGGAACGAGGTTTTGCCGACGCCGTTCGGGCCGACGAGGCCGATGCGCGAGTCGGATTCGATGTTGACGTTGATATTGGTGAAGACGTCGAACGAGCCGAAGCTTTGTCCGAGGTTGGTTGTGCTGAGAATAGACATGGATTGGTTTTCTCTAGGAAAGGGCCTCATCGTGCAATAAAACGCCGCAAGTTGCTGGGGCGCCGAGACGTTGCACTCGTCTTGGATTGCGTCGGTGAGACACTATGGCCGGACGCGTCGCGATACAGACGAGCAGCGCGCAACGTGGGCGGTTTGGCGTCGATCGGCCACGGGCGCGTTTCGTCTGTCTTCTGATCTGGTGACGAAGTCCGAAGGGGGTTCATAACGGACTGGAATGAGCCAGTCTAGGGAAAAACCGGCGTTTTGTCAACCGCTAGATGCGGCCGGCTGTATTAAGACTCGGTGAAATGTTGCCGGCCGGTTGCGGTAGAAGAGCGAAGATCGCCACCCCTGCCATGCGCAAACGTGCCGGCATGACAGGCGGCTGACGGGGGCGAGCGAAAACCCAGGCGGCGAGATCGATTATTCTCGCCGCCTGGGTGCGCATCTTTGAGGGTAATACGGTTTCTTTAGAGGTTCAGCGGCGAACCCCTCACCCCCGGCCCCTCTCTTCGGGCCTACGCTTCGCTCCGGCTACCGGCTGCGCCGCCTTCGAACGCAAGCGGGGAGAGGGGAGAAAAACAGGTTTGGGGTACCAGTCGTTGACTGAGATTCCTCTTAAAGAAACCGTATGGTCTTTAAGGGGGCCTACGGCGTGCCGTCGCGCTCGCTTTCGACGGCGCTAAACAGGTTCGCGTAGTCAAGCTGGGCTGACCACTGCGCCCGGTGGACGTGCTCGCCCTGCGCGCCGTGCTGCCAGCGCCGGGCCGGCGGAACGAAGTGGGCGAATTTGGGCGCAGGGCCGCCGCTGTGATTGAGGAACTGGACCGAGCCAAAGTAGCCGTAGCCGTCGGCATAGCGATAGGTGATGCCGGCGTCTGCGCGATTGTTCCACACGACGACCAGCGTCGGCTCGTGGGTATCGTGGACGACGTGCAGCCCGGCGTCGTACAGCAGCTCGCACAGCGCGCGCGCCTGGGACGGCGACATCATGACGATGTAGGGCGCAAGGTTGGCCGGGTCGGCCAGCACGAGATCGAGTTCGCCGGCGAGCTTGTTGCGCACGCCGGTATTCAACCGGAAGAACTTCAGCAGCCGCAGCAGCGTTTCGGCTTTGCGGTCGCGGCGCGAAAGCAGCGTCGCGGCGTCCGTTTCCAGCCGCAGTTGAAGCGTTTCGCCGGTAGCGAGCGTCAGGGCATCGACGTGCAGCGTTTCGGCGGCGGCGTCGTAGCGCGTCACGACTTCAATGGTGCGGCCGTCGATTTCGGCGCTCACGGCCGCGTCGGCCTGCACGCCGTGGATGGCGAGGCGATAGCTGCGCGTGGCTGGGACGAGGCGCGTCTCGCCCTGGGCCGGGCCAATCGTCAGGTTCAGCCAGCGCTCGCCCCAGCGCTGCTCGATCGGCGTGATGCAGGCGTGGTTGTCCAGGTAGCCGGTCGTCTCGCCGTCGTCTTCGTAAAGCTCGAAGCGGTTATCGGCCCCGGCGAAGACGTGGACGTCGAGCGCGTCGGGGGCGCTGACGACGTCCCAGGTGGCACCGGGACCGAGCGGCACGATCGCGCCGGCTCGGGCGAATAGTGGGATGTCGGCCAGATTGCCGTAGATGGCGTGCCAGCCGCCGCTAAAATGCTCGCCGGTAAAGAAGTGAGTCCAGTCGCCTTCCGGCAGCCAGACCACCTGCCGACTCAGGCCGGTGTCGGCGTCGGCCGGCTCGACAAACGGCGCGGCGATCAACTGCGTGCCAAACGCATACTGACGCGGGCAGTGGTAGGCCGCTTCTGTTTCCGGGTACTCGTAGTACATCGGCAGCAGCAGCGGCAGGCTGGCGTCGTGGGCGCGGCGGGCCATCGTGTAGATATATGGCACGAAGGCATGGCGCAGTTGCAGCGCCTCGCGCAGCACCCGCAGCACTTCGGCATCCTCGAAGGCCCACGGCCGCCGGTCGTAGAAGGGTCCCTTGGTGGCGTGGGTGCGGTTGATCGGGCTGAAGACGCCGAACTGCACCCAGCGGGTGTAAAGCTCCGGGTCTTCGTCGCCGCTGGTATGCCCGCCGATGTCGTGGCTCCACCAGCCATAGGCAATGTTGGAAGCGGTCGGCGTCATGTAAGTCTGAAAACGGAGCGAGTCCCAGGTGGCGAAGGTGTCGCCGGAGAAGCCGATCGGGTAACGCTGGTGACCTTCGCGGCCCCAACGCGAGAAGATGAACGGCCGTCGCACGCCGTCGCGCCCCAGGTCGTAGAAGTGCAGGTGGTTGATGAACCAGAGCGGGTCCAGCCCCGGCAGCGTGCTTTTTTGCCCCTGCTGCCAGTCGATCCACCAGAAGTCGACGCCCATGCGCTCGTGCGGCCGGTGCAGCACGTCGAAATACGCCTGCGCGAAAACCGGGTTGGCGATGTCGAACAGCACCGGTTGGCGGCTGTCGGGGTCGATCCCCAGGCAGCGCGCCATCTCGGCGTACTGGTCCTCGTGGTCGTGAATGCCCTCGGCCGGGTGCAGGTTGAGCGATACCTTGAGGTGCTTCTGGTGGGCGAAGTCGATGAAGCCCTGCGGGTCTGGGAACAGCGTACGGTTCCAGCTATAGCCGGTCCAGCCGCTGCACGCGTTGCCGGTGTCGGTGATGTGCCAGTCCATATCGACGATGCAAACCGACAGCGGAAGCTCATAGCGCTCGAAGTCGTGCAAGAGCGTCGTCAGTTCATCCTGGGTGTAGGCCCAATAACGGCTCCACCAGTTGCCCAGCGCCCAGCGCGGAATCAGCGGAATGGGACCGCTGACGGCGCAGTAGTCGCGCAGGCAGGCTTTGTAATCGTGCCCGTAGCCGAAGAAATACAGGTCGGTTCCGTCGCCGGCGCGCGGCTCCAGCCAGAAGGCGTCGTTCAAAACCAGCGTCGCCGAATCGTCCAGCACCGCCCAGCCGGCGCGCGACATCAGGCCCGGCTCCAGCGGCGCGTAACCGTTGATGAAGTCGAGCGTGCGGGTTGTGCCCTGTAGATTTTGCGTGTCGACGTCGCCGGGATGCCAGACAAGACCGCTCGCCTTGAGCTGGATCGACAGGGTTTCGGGTCTAAAACCGGCGTCGGTGTTCTCGTAGCGCAGCAGCAGATCGGCGGTTTCGATTTCGAGTCCGGCCGATGTCTGGCGGACGTCGAAGCCGGGAACCGGCTGGTTGCGGAACCAGAACGCCTGGCTGGCGCGGTCCTCGAACTGCGCCGCCGGCTGGTATTCGAGGCGCAGGAGGCGGCTGGTCAGGACGGTGAAGCGGGCGCTGCCTGCGCGGACGACAGCGTCGGACGATGCAACAGGCGCCAGCTCAAGTGTGAACTGTTGCGAGACAACGGACATGAGCTTCTCCAATGAAGATGGGTGCGAACCGGCGCGGGGGTGGTTTCCGCGCCGCTAGTCTTTGTTTAGCCCTTTACGCCGCCAATGCTGATGCCGACGTTCATGTAACGCTGCAAGACCACGGCGAGCAGCAGCGGCGGCAGCAAGCCAATGAACGAGGCGGCCATTTGCAGGTTAACGCCGTAGTCGTTGGCGAGATAAATCAGGCGAACGGTGATCGGCTGGCTGAGCGGGTCCTTCAGCACCAGATAGGGCAGCAGGAAATCTTTCCACAGGTTGACGAAAGCTACCACGCAGACCACGATCAGGATAGAGCGGGCAAGCGGCAGAATGATAAACCGAAAGATCTCGAACGATGAAGCGCCGTCGACGCGCGCGCTGTCGAGGATGTCGACGGGGATGCGGTCGAAGAAGGTTTTCAGAATGAAGATCGAAAAGGCGCTGACCGAATAGGGCAGCCAGAGCGCCCAGTACGAGTCGAGCAGGTTGACGTGGACGATCGGCAGGTCGCGGATGGTGAGGTAGAGCGGCACGATGTAAGCGATGGCCGGAATCATCAGCGTGATCAGGAAGCCGATCATGATGATACGCGCCCCGACCGGCTTGAGCTGCGACAGGCTGTAGGCCGCCAGCGACGAGATGACGAGCTGAAGCAGCACGCCGCCGCCGACGATGACGAACGAGTTCGTCAGCAACCGCGCCATGGTGAAGCGCGTCCAGGCGTCGCTGTAGTTGTTCCAGAGCGGCGTCTCCGGCAAGAGCTGCAATCCGGCCGAGAAAATTTCGGTGCTGCCTTTGAGTCCCGACGTGAAGGCGAAGAAGAACGGGAACAGCGCGACGACGGCGATGACCAGCAGCACGCCGACCACCACGAGATAGATCAGGCGGCCGGCCGGGGTGCGCAGCTCGGTGTTGGAAAGAAAACCACGGTTCATGGCGCGTGCTCCTGGCCGCTCACTCGCTACTGAGCTTACGATTGAGCGTCTGGTAGATGGCCGAGAAGATGAGCAGGACGACGATCATCGTCACGCTCCAGGCGGCTGCGTAGCCCAGATCGATACGAATGAAGGCGCGGTTGTAGATGTGCAGCGTCGGCGTCAGCGTTTCCCGGCCGGGACCGCCGTTGGTCATCAGGAACGGCTCGGTGAAGACCTGCACGACCGCCAGCACCTGCAAAATCACCAGCACCGACATGACCGGGTAGAGGTGGGGCAGCGTGACGTGACGGATGCGGCTGAGCGGCGTCGCGCCGTCCAGCTCGGCCGCTTCGTATAGCTCGGTTGGAATTTCCTGCAAGCTGGACAGGTAGACGAGGGCAGTCGTGCCAAACGCGCCCCAGGTCATCATGGCGACGATCGACGGCTTGACCAGGGCGACGTCTTGCAGCCAGTAAAGCCGCTGCCCGCCGAACAACATCATGATCTCGTTCAGCACGCCGGCGTCGGGGTCGTACATGAAGCGCCAGATGAGGACCGAGATCGCGGCCGGAACGACGGTCGGCAGGAAGTAGACGATGCGAAAAAAGCCCTGGACATGGCGCATTTCGCGAATGCCGATGGCGACGCCGACCGGCAGGAAGAAGCCAAGCAGCAGGCTCCAGCCGGCGAATTGCAGGCTGTTGCCCCAGGCGGCGCTGAAGGCCGGGTCTTTCAGCATCAGCTCGTAGTTCGCCAGCCCAACCCAGGTGCTCTGGCCGTTGAGCGTGACTTCATTGAAGCTCATCTCGACGGCTCGAAGGATGGGATACCAGGCGAAGACGGCGAACAGGACGATGGCCGGCAGCAGGAACAGATAGGCGGTGATCTGCCGGGACCAGCGGTATTTCCAGGCGCTCGCTTCACGCCGGCGCACTGCGGAAGGCGTCGAGTCCATAGTTTGCGCAACACTCATCGTAACAAGCCTCGGTCGGGTGCCGGGCTGGAACACCAGCCCGGCACCCGGCAATTCTACCGGTCGAGGACGAAAGCCTGGAATTCGTCGGCCGACTCGGCCAGACGGGCGGCCGTGTCGATGTTCTCGTTGCTCAGGACTTCGCTGACGACGACACCGACTTCGGTGTAGTAGTCTTGCACGGCGGTGGCGGGTTCCGGCTGAAGCGTAACCTCACCACTCTTGATGGCTTCGTTGAAGAGGCTGTAGTTTTCGACCGGGAGGACGTTGTACGGCACGCGGAAGGCTTCCCACGCCGTCTGGTAGTCGCCGACGTACAGCGGCAGGATCGGCATGCCGACGGCTTCCTGGGTCACTTCGAGCTGGGCCTGGACTTCGGCCGGGTCGAGCTGACGCCAAAGGTGGAAGTAGGTCGCTGCTTCGCGCTGGTCGTCGCTGGCGCTGGCGCTGACCATGTACAGGTTGCCGCCGGTGAGGGTAATGTGGCCGCCAGGGCCGGCGGGGGTCGGCGCAAAGCCGAACTTGGTCAGGTCAGCTTCCGGGAACTGGTAGTAGTCGAAATTGAACTGGTCGCCGGCGTAGATGACCATCGCCACGCGCTCGGAAACCAGCGCTTCGGACAGGCTCGCCCAGTCGAGCGTCGCGCCCGGCAGGACATTCTGAGTCCAGCGCAGGCCGTGGACGTAGGCCAGTGCGTCGGCGGTCGCACCTTCGCCGTAAGCAGCGGTGAACGTGCCGTCTTCGTTGGTGCTGATGATGTCTTCAGGCGTCGCGCCGAAACCGTAGGCGATGTCGGTGAAGTGCCAGCCGGTCGCGCCGGAACCGTCGTTGATGAAAGCGAAGCCGGCCACATTGTTATCGCGGTCGGTCAGCGTAGTCGCCATTTCGGCCAGCTCGTCCCAGGTCGCGGGCGGGGCGTCGAAACCGGCGGCGGCGAGCATGTCGATGTTGTAGGCCAGGCCAAGCGCATAGGCGTTCAACGGAATGCCGTAGGTCGCGCCGTCGCGGCTCATAATCGAGAGAATTTCCGGGTTGAAGACGTCACCCACGCCGGCCGCTTCCAGGTACGGGGTCAGGTCGGCGACGACACCCTGGTCGATGAACTTCTGCGGCTCGGTGAAGTAGGTCAGGAAGAGGGTCGGCAGTTGGTCGCCGGCGGCCAGGGCCACGTACGCGGCCGGGTCGTATTCCAGCTCAAGACCTTCGATGGTGACGTTCGGGTACATTTCCTGGAAGCGGGCGGCCTGGGCTTCCCACTCGGCGCGCAGCTCGGTCTGGTCGGTCGGCGGCATGTTGGAAACGGTAATGGTCACGTCGCGACCACCGGCGATTTGCTCTGGCAGCGTCAGAACTTCGGGCAGCGCGGGGGCGTCCTGGGCAATGACCGGGACGAGCTGCGCGCCGACGAGGGTAAGGGTGAGTGCAAGTGCCGAAATCAAGCGGGTTCTCATCATGCATACTCCTGAGTCTTTTGGGGGCCAAACTATTCACGAAACCAATTTTGAGACGTCTCAATAAAATGATATAATCAATCTTGAGTGTTTGTCAAATGTTCCGTGGCCGCCGCTATAATCAAAATGCACAAGTCGAAACTTTTGCTGGAAGGACCACCATGGCGACGCTAAAAGAGGTTGCCGACCGCGCCGGGGTGCCGATGTTAGCCGCGCTGTACGCACTGAAGCACGACTCGTCGGTCGACGAGCCGACGCGGGCGCGCGTGGCCCAAAGCGCCGAGTCGCTCAATTACAAGCTGCGCATTACCCAGATCGACATTGCCGATTTTGCCGGCGTCGCCAAAGCCACCGTGTCGTATGCGCTGAACGATAGCGAGCTGATTACGCTGGCGATGCGCCAGAAAGTGCAGGAGGCGGCGCGGGTGCTGGGCTACCGCCCGAACGCGATGGCGCGCAACCTGCGCAAGAACCAGAGTGGGGTGGTGGGCTATTCCTGGCACATTGCCGACGACCCGCGCCTGATGAACAGCCTGCTCGACCGCTTTATCTACCGGGTGACGATGGCGACCGAGGCCAAAGGTTTTCATCTGCTGACCTTCATCCAGCCGCAGACCAACGCCGACACGGTTTACGAAGACCTGATTTCGACCAACCGGGTCGACGGCTTCATCCTGTCGGACGTGCATTACGACGACAGCCGGGTGGCGCGGCTTTCGGCGATGGGCGCGCCGTTCGTGGCCTTTGGCGGCATGTACGTGCGCGATGCGACCTTTGCTTACGTCGACGTCGACGGCAAGAAAGGTATCGAACTGGTGGTCGACCACCTGATCGCGCAGGGGCATGAGCGGATTGGCCTGCTGAACTACGATCGCGGCTGGCCGGTCGGTGACGCGCGTGAGGCCGGTTACCGCCAGGCGATGCAGCGCGCCGGCATCGATATCCACCCGGATTGGGTGGCCTACACCGCCAACGTGCTCGACCACGCGGCCTCGGCGACGCGGCAGCTTCTGACCGGGGCGCACCCGCCGACGGCGATCATTTGCACCAACGACGTGATGGCGTTTGGCGCGAAGACCTATTTCGACTCGGTTGGCTTGCGCATGGGCGCGGACGTGGCGCTGACCGGCTATGACGACGACCCGACCTCGGAGTTTCTCGGCATCACGTCGGTGCATCAGCCGGTCGAGGAAGTCGCGGTGGCGGTGGTCGACATCCTGCTGGGCGAGATCAGCGGCGATCCGCTGCCGGAACGACAGGTGGTGTTCGAGCCGAGTCTGGTCGTCCGGCAGAGCACGTTGGGGTAGAGCGAGCGCCGGGCAGAGTTCAACACCGCCTTAACGAGGTGCGCATGTGAATACCCTGACCGTGGCTATTCGCGCGCCTGTTCGCTGGCGGGCCGAAGTGCATGGGTGAGCCATGACAGGCATCACTTCAAGGGCTGGGTTGAGCGGCCTAAACTGTATTCAGATTTGCGAATGCAGTTAGAGGTGACGCCTGTGGATTACGAGCGACCCGCGAGTTTACTCAAGGCGATGGGCCACCCGGTTCGGCTCCAGATACTCGATATGCTCCGGCTGGGTGAAACCTGCGTCTGCCACATCGAGAACGCGCTCGATCAGCGCCAGGCGTACGTGTCGCAGCAGTTGATGAGCTTGCGGCAGGCCGGGCTGGTGACGAGCCGTAAGGACGGCCTGCGCGTCTACTACTGGCTGAGCGATGCCGAAGTCGAGCGGATGCTGTCGACGCTGCTCGGCCCCGCGACTCAGACGTCGTGGCAGGCGATCCCCGGCTGTGGCTGCCCACAGTGCAAATCGACCATTCCCCTCAGTGCCATTTCAACGGGAGAAAGCTCATGTTGCAGGTAAAGGTGCTCGGTTCAGGTTGTCCCAACTGCCAGCGGCTGGAAGCGGAGGCGAAAGCCGCGCTCGATGAGGCCAAGATTGCCTACACGCTGACGAAAGTAACCGACTTTGGCGACATCGCCGGCTACGGTGTGATGAGCACGCCGGCGCTGGTGCTGAACGAGCAGGTCGTCTCCAGCGGGCGGATTCCCAAGCGCGCGCAGATTGTCGACTGGGCGATGCAGGCCGGCGCAGGGCAATAGCCTGAGCGTTCGGAAAGGGGTAAAAAGACTTTGCACCAACATGCGCTCCCCACGATGAAGGGCGACCGCTTCGCGTTCCTGATCGTCGCGCTGCTGGCCGTCGTCTGGTGGGTGGTCTACAACAATCTACAGCCGGTGGCCGACTGGCTGACGTTTGGGCTGCTGCGGCTCGACCCGGCCAGCAATCTGGGCGAGTCGGTCGCTTTTTTCCTGTACGACGTGCCTAAACTGCTGCTGCTGTTGAGCGGCATGATCTTTTTCATCACGCTGCTACAGACGTTTGTGTCGCCGGAGAGGGTCCGCGCGCTGGTAGGCCAGCGGCGCGAAGGCGTGGGCAACCTGATGGCGGCAGCCTTCGGCGCGCTGACGCCGTTTTGCTCGTGCTCGTCGGTGCCGCTGTTTATCGGCTTTGTCGAGTCGGGCATCCCGCTGGGGATTACGTTCTCGTTTCTGGTGACGTCGCCGATCATGAACGAGGTGGCGTTCGTGCTGCTGCTGGGCATGTTTGGCTGGCAAGTGGCGGCGCTCTATCTGGCGTCCGGAATCGTCATCGGCGTCGCAGCCGGCATCCTGATTGGGCGGCTGAAGCTGGAACGTTACGTCGAGGACTTCGTCTATCAGGTGAAAGTGACGCGCCGCAGTAACCTGGAAAGCGCGCCGCTGACGTGGACCGAGCGCTTCGAGCAGGCGCGGGTACAAACGGGTGAAATCTTCCGCAAGGTCGTGCTGTTCGTGATCGTCGGTATCGGCATCGGGGCGGTCATTCACGGCTACGTGCCGCAGGATTCGTTGGTCGACATCATGGGCAAGGACGCCTGGTGGTCGGTGCCAGCGTCGGTGCTGATCGGGATTCCGCTGTATTCGAACGCGGCCGGCGTCGTTCCAGTCATCAGCGTCTTGCTCGACAAGGGCGCGGCCATCGGCACGGTGCTGGCGTTCATGATGTCGGTCGTCGCGCTGAGCGTGCCGGAGCTGATCATCCTGCGGCGGGTGCTCAAGCCGCGGCTGATCGCGATCTTCGTCGGCATCGTCGCGGTCGGCATTATGGCGACTGGCTACCTGTTCAATGCCGTGCTGTAGCCCCGGCTAGACTTTCGGGTCGAGCCAGTCGCGCAGCCCTTCGCTGATGAGGTTGCAGCCGAGAATGACGAACAGAATCGCCAGACCGGGGAAGGTTGCCATCCACCACTCGTAGAACTTGGTCCGGCCGATGGCGATCATCGCGCCCCATTCCGGCGTCGGTGGGCGGACGCCGAGGCCGAGGAAACTGAGGGCCGAGAGCAGCAGAATGACGCCGCCAATGTCGAGCGCCGCCTTGATGATGAGCGGCGTCCAGCAGAGGGGCAGGACGTGACGGAAGAGCACGCCCAGGTTGGTCGCGCCGACCGAGCGCGCGGCGACGACGTGGTCCTGCGCGCGGAAGACCAGGACCTGCGAGCGCATCAAGCGCGCATATTCCGGCCAGATGACGACGCACGAGGCGATGGCCGCGTTGAGCAGGCTGGGGCCGAGCAGCGCCGAGATCGCCAGCGCGAGCACGACCGCCGGAAAGGCCAGCGTGACGTCGGCCAGACGCATGATCGCTTCGTCGGCGAAGCCGCCGAAGAAGCCGGCCAACGCCCCCAGCAAGCTCCCCCCCAGCAATGAAATCAAGACCACGACCAGCGCCATCGGCAGCGAGATCTGCGTGCCGTAGATGGTGCGGCTGAACATATCGCGGCCCAGCTCGTCGGTGCCGAACCAGTGCTCGGCCGACGGCTCGGCAAGGCGGTTGGGCATATCCTGAGCCAACGGGTCGTGGGTGGCGACGAGCGGCGCGGCCACCATCAGCACCAGGAAGACGGACAGCACCGCCAGACCGACCCAGAAGGCCGGGTATTTGCGCATGTGGGCGGCAACGCGCAGCGGCAGCCCTTCGGCGGCGGGGCGCTTGAGCGAGGCCGAGACGGTGGAATGGGTGCTGGCGTTAGCCGACATGGCGTACTCGCGGGTCCAGAACGCCGTAGAGGATGTCCACGGCCAGATTGACGACGATGTAAATGATGGCGATCAGCAGCGTGCCGCCCTGGATGGCCGGGTAGTCGAGCGCGCTGGCGGCCTTGACCAGATAGGTGCCGATGCCGGGCCAGTCGAAGACGGTTTCGGTCATGACTGCGCCGCCGAGCAGGCCGGCGAAGGCCAGACCGAGGATGGTGATGAGCGGGATGACGACGTTGCGCATGGCATGGTTGATGACCACGCCGCGCTCGCTCAGGCCCTTGCTGCGGGCGGTGCGAATGTAGTCGTTGCGCATCTCGTCGATGATGGCGGCGCGGGTGACGCGCATAATGATCGCCAGGGTGAAGCTGCCGAGGATGAACGCCGGTAGGACGAGATGGTGCAGCGCGCTCCAGAAGGCGGGCCAGTTGCCGGCCAGCAGCGCGTCGACGGTGTAGAGCCGGGTCACTTCGAGCGGCGCGGCCATGCGCGGGTCCAGGCGGCCGGGGCCGGGCATGATGCCGAGGTGGTAATAAAAGACGAACAGCACCACCAACCCGGTCCAGAAGGGCGGCAGCGAGGCGTTGAGCAGCGAGACGGCCCAGGTGAAGCGGTCGAACAGGCTGCCTTTGCGCACGCCGGCCAGCACGCCGGCCGGAATGCCGATGCCGACGGCGAACAGCAACGAGACGAAACTCAGCTCGATGGTGGCCGGCAGGTAGAGCATCAGGTCGTCGATGACCGGGCGGCGGGTGAGGAACGACAGGCCGAGATCACCCTGGGCATAGTTGCTGATGTAAGCGAGGTATTGCTCCCAGGGCGGGCGGTTCAGTCCCCAGCGCTCGCGGGCGGCGTCGACGATGGCCGGGTTGTTGAGCTGGCGTTCGCCGACGATCATGACGATCGGGTCGACGCGCGTCATGTTGTAGAGGATGAACATGACCAGCGTAATGCCGAGCAGCATCGGAATGATGAGCAGCACGCGGCGCAGAATGTAGTGCGACAAACCCATACAAACGTTCCAGTTTTTCGATGCCAGGAGAACAGCGACCGGCTCCACTTTAAGGAGCCGGTCGCCGCGAGAGGCAGACTATTCGGCGGCTTTTTCCATCGCGTAGAAGTCGTAGAAGTAGACGGGATGGAAGACGAAGTTCTGAATCTGCGTGCTGGTCGCGTCCAGAATGCGGTTCTGGCAGAGCGGGACGAAGACGGCCGCTTCGACGTGCGCCTGCTGGTACTGGGTGTACAGCTCGGTGCGGGTCGCGGTGTCGGTTTCGGTGCCGGCTTCATCCGCCAGGGTCGCGATTTCCGGGACGTCGAGCATGATGCGGAAGGCCGGGCCGACATCCGGGTACGAGAAGTAGTCCGACCACATGGTGGCGTCGAGGTAGTCCGGCGACCAGGTCGACAGGACGGCTTGCAGCTCCTGGGCGCGGTAGGCCGTCAACAGGTTCGAGCTTTGCTGAATGTCGATGGTGGCGTTGATGCCGACTTCGGCCAGGTCCGCCTGGAGCTTCGCGCCGATGGTTTCGGCGGGGATGCCGCAAGCGCCGCCCTGGCCCATCGAGATGGTCAGGTCGAAGCCATCGGCCAGACCGGCTTCTTCGAGCAAGGCGCGGGCCCGATCGAGGTCGCGCTCGTTACGGAGCGCCGGGTCGGAACCCTGGACGCCGATCGGCAGCATGGCGGCCGGGCGGTCGGTGTAGCCGAGCAGCAGGCCCTGAGAGATGCCGTCGTAGTCGATGGCGTGGGCGACGGCCTGACGCGCTGCCTGATTGGCGAGCGGGCCGCCGAGCGTTTCGTTCGGGGTCATGGCGAGATAGGTGATGTTGAGGCTTTGGCCCTGCTGGAGGACCAGATTCGCGTTAGCGGTGACCTGTTCGGCCAGGTCCTTCTCGATGTTGTCGGCGATGTCGACGTCGCCGCGCTCAAGCTGCTGGAGGGCGGTGGTCGAGTCGTTCACCTGACGCATGACGACGCCATCGAGCGAGGCGGGGCCGCCCCAGTAGGCGTCGTTGCGCACCATCGAGACTTCGGTGTTCGGCGTCCAGCTCGTGAGGGTGAAGGGGCCGGTGCCGGCCGAATTCTGGTCGAGGTATTCCTGGGCGGTGTCGGTCACGTCGGCGTCTTCGGCGTCGGTGCCGCCGTTGGCCTTGACGACTGCGCTGTCGGTGACGCTCATGGCCGGGACGGTGACGATGCTGAGGAAGGCGGGCGTCACGGCGTTCAGGGTGACTGCCAGCGTCAGGTCATCGACAACTTCGATACCGGCGACGGCGTCGGCGTAGAAGGACGGGTTGCCCTTGATGTTCTTGAGGCGCATCCAGGAGAAGCGGACGTCTTCGGCGGTCATCGGGTTGCCGGAGACGAAGGTGACGCCTTCACGGAGGTGGAAGGTATAGGTGAGGCCGTCTTCCGAGATGTCCCAGCTTTCGGCCAGACCGGGTTCCAGCGCGGTCAGGTCGGCGGCGGGCACGTTGACGAGCGTTTCGTAGACGGCGTGGAAGACCGTCAGGTTGGTGACTTCATATGCGCGAGCCGGGTCCAGCGTAATGATGTCCTGAACGTCGTTGGCGAGGATAACGGTATTGTCGCCCTGGGCAGAAAGACTTCCGATGCTAAGTGCAAAAAGAACGGTGAGGAGCATAGAAACGAAAAGTATCCGTTTAAGCACGTTGGGTCATCCTGTCGATCTATACATTATCCGGACAAGGGATTCGATCATAGTCTAGCGTAACTTCGAGCTTACACCAATCGGTGCGCGCTGTCTTCACGCATAACGTACGAAAAGGTGGACATGGCTCTGTACAGGTCGCCTCGTGCCGGCAGACATATACCGGGGCGGCGGATGGGTCGCGGCGGATGGGGTTTTAACTG
>Ga0351855_1076_pt1 | contig 24136 bp, 14 predicted proteins | sample BONcelFGM3001C11_FD_206794 | JGI IMG/M metagenome (GOLD analysis project Ga0351855, IMG submission 206794) | Enriched cells from coal bed in the Powder River Basin, Montana, United States - BONCAT cells FGM rep2 HSBNCT.FGM.300.1.C11 ...
TCAAGGCCGTCAAAGACGATGGTACCCTGCGTTGCATCAACCAGACGGTTGATGCAACGCAGGATTGTTGATTTGCCGGAGCCCGAAGGCCCGATGATGGATACGAATTCGCCTTCTTCGACCGTGAAGCTCACATCCTGAAGCGCGATTGACTTTTGATCGTAGGTCTTGCTTACGTGATGAAACGCCAGGATGGACATCGTATGCACCTCACGCTCTGGCCCCGTGGCCTGCTTAACGGGTTGCCTGCGGGGGTTTAGTTGCCCATCTCACGGATGGGGTTGTACCACGCGTCCTCCACCAGCAGGAAGCGCTCCTGATTGGTCTTCTTGAACATGCCAACCTTGCCCGCTTCCTTGCCCTCGGGGGTGATGAAGATATCGGGGTTGTTGGCCACGTCGTCCGAAAGAAGGCGCGCTTGAATCTTCTGCACATCCTCGGCGCTCAGGGTGTCGGCGTTGTAGGCGAAGGGACCGTTGAGCACCGGCGTGGACTGGATGATTACGAAGGACTGGCCGGTCACGGTGTCAAAGGGCGCGGTTGCGTTCGCCTTGATGGTGTAGACAGCGCCGGGCTTCTCATCAGTGCCGGCGGTCAGGTCGGCATAGGGGGCAAGCTCGGTGTCGCAGAAGGCGGCCACATCCGCCGCGCCGGTGATGAGGTTGTAGGCAGAGCCCTGATGGGAACCGCCGAAGAGCACTTCGGAAAAGAGCATGTCTTTGCCGCCTTCTGCCAGATCGTCCCTGGTGATGGTCTTCCACGCGTCCTGCGCGGAGAAGAAGGCGATGATGTTGGTGGTGGGCACTTTGAAGCCGGAGGTGGAGCTGTTGCTCACAAAGGACATCTTCTTACCCTGAATGCCCGCGATGGAGAAACCGTCGCCGTCTTTGTACTGGTCCTCATTGCCCTGGGCAACGCACAGCCAGCTGTAATAGATGGCGTCGTCCAGCGTGCCGGAAGCGCCGGAGTTGACGATCAGGGTGTTCACGTTGTTGTTCTTTTCCTTGGCCTGAATGTAGCCCTGTGCGCCCATGAAGCAGATCTGCGCCTGACCGTTGGCCAGCGCTTCGATGGCGATGGCGTAGTCGGTGGTCAGCTTCTGTTCCACTTCCTTGCCCGTGGCTTCGGTGATCAGCTGGCCGAGCGCGTCGCGCGCGGCCTGATAGTCCGAGGCGGACTCGTTGGGGTACCACACAAGGGTAATCTTGTCGGGGGTGGTGGCAAGCGCCGCCGGGATGACCATGGAAACCATTAGTAGCGCCGCAGCAACAACCGCGGTGATCCGTTTGACCAGACTTTTCATGCTCATGTTGATTCTCCTTCTCACTCGCTCCGCATTTGGGATAACCGCGATGGTTACCGCCTGCGGGTATCATAACGCGTGAATGTAAAGACTGCGTTTGGGGTTGGGTCTGCTTTGGAAAAGGGGATGTAATGTTTCAGTAAAGTGCGACCCGCGGGCATACAAAAAGCCGCGCCTGTCCTGTGCGGACGGGCGCGGGATGCGTGCGGCGATGGGCTATATGCGTCATGCTTTGGCGACGGCGCGCGGTCCCGAATGCAACGGGGATCATTTCTCGGCTTATGCGCGAAGAGTGCTTTAACATGAAAACATGTCTATGAATGCGGAGGCTGACCGGCGGCAGGCCCTAAGGCTCGCTAGACGACGCGTGCGCACCGCGCGCAAAGCGCGCCTATGTCCGCCGCACTGTGGCGCGCTGTACCAGCCGCACGTCCAGCACGCGCGATTCGGCAGGCACATCGGGGTTTTGCAGGCGGTGCTGGAGAATGTCCACAGCCAGCGCGGCCTTCTGGCTCAGGTTCTGCTCGATGGTTGTCATCTGCGGAGACACCTGCGTGCTGATGAGCATGTTGTCAAACCCCACGATGGACAGATCCTCCGGCACGCGGATGCCGTGGCTGCCCAGCGCGCCTATGAGTGAGGCGGCCATCTGGTCGCTGGTCACAAAGGCCGCGGTTACCTCGCTGCGCAGCCATTCCAGCGCCAGCACAGTCTGCTCCACGGAGCGTTGATCAACGTCCGATTCCAGCACTAGCTGGTGCGCGGGGGGGAAGGGCACGCCGTGGCGGGCCAACGTTTCCGCAAAGCCGCGCAGGCGGTGCTGAATCACACCGTTTTCATGGTCCGGCGGGCTGATGAACGCGATGGCGCGGTGCCCGTTTGCAAGCAGGTGTTCCGCCGCGAGGCACCCGCCCTTGTAGTCGTCGATGCCCACGTTGGATAGCTGGCGAACGTTGCTGTAGCTGTCGATAAACACCATGGGGATGCTGCTCAACGCATAAATCTGCTCGATCTCGCGGTCAAACATGCCCAGGAAGATCGCGCCCTGCGCGTTCCAGGATTGCAGGTTGCGTGCGATATCCTCCTGCGTTTCGACAAGGTTGACCATCGCGTAGAAGCCCAGCAGCTGTATTTTGCGGATCATCGCGCCCAGCAGCGTGGCGTTGTGCGCGCTGCCCAGCGCGTTTTCGTCCTGTATGTTGCGCAGCATGATGGCCACAATGTTGCTGTTGGCGCGCGCAAGGCTGCGCGCCGTCTCGTTCTGCACATACTTCCGCTTTTTGAGCAACGCGCGGATCATCTCGGCCTTCTGGGGCGATACCTTGTGCAGGTTGCCGTTTACTACGTTGGAAACCGTCATCACGCTGACGTTGGCTTCCCGCGCGATATCCTTGAGCGTTGCCATGCTTTGCCCTCCTTGCGGGTGATAAACCAATTATACCGAAATTAAACAGAGAAATCAACCTTTTTCTTCTGGTTTACTGATTGGAACCGCATCTTTGAACGATGCAAAAGAGATGCTGATAAGGCGCAAAGTGTGCGTTTACAAAGGTTTAATTTCAGAAAGGGATTGACTATTTGCAGAATGGAAGTATACTGTGTTTAGTATAGCGTTATACCTCATGCAAACCAACAGCGACCCAGCAGGAAGAAAGGATGAACCCCATGAAAAAGCGTCTCCTTCGCACCGTAGCCCTGATGCTTGCCCTTGCCCTGTGCGCCATGCTGCCCGTTACGGCGGCGGGCGCTGAAACGGCCCCCTTCGGCGGTGCCGTGCAGTATGACCCCGCCCAGCCCGTCAACGGCGGCGACCCCATCACCGTGGAACTGTGGTTCTGGAGCGGCGCGGCCAACCTGTTTCAGGCCCTTGCCGATCAGTACACCGCCATCCACCCCAACGTGACCGTTACGCTGGTGGAAAACCCGTGGGACGATTACTGGACCAAGCTGCCCCTTGCCCTGCAGGGCGCGGCCGGGCCGGCGGTGTTCAACGTGCACAACAGCAAGCACGACCTCCTGATCCCCTACATGGCCCCTTATGATGTGGACGCTGCCATGCTGGCCGAGGATTACGTGGGCGTGGGCGCGCACACCATCGACGGCAAGGTCTACTACACCGATTACGGCCTGATGACCGCCACCATGTACTACAACAAGGCCATGTGGAGCGCCGCGGGCCTGACCGACGCGGATATCCCCGCCACGTGGGATCAGTTCCGCGAAGTCGCCAAAAAGCTGACTATCCGCGACGCGAGCGGCGCGCTAACGCAGGCGGGCTTCAGCTTTAACGGCGGCGCGCAGGGCGACGTGCTGGGCGAGCAGTACCAGTACGGGCAGAACCTGTTCACCGCCGAGGGCAAGGTATCCTTCAACAACGACGCCGTCAAGGCCGTTGTGCAGCGCATGAAGGACATCTACGACGTGGACAGGAGCGGTGATCTGAACTTCGGCAACAACTCCGGCGACAACTTCGGGCAGGGCATGGTGGCCATGTACCTTGGCTGGGGGTTCATGAACAATGTGCTTACGAGCAACTATCCGGATCTTACTTTCGGCTGCTTTGAGATTCCCACCGTTATGGGCGAGGTGCCCTACGCCTACCACCGTTATAACGGCGAGAGCACCTTCGGCGTCAATAAAAACGCCCCCGCCGATCAGCAGGCCGTGGCGCAGGATATCGTGAAGTTCTTCCTGGCCAGCGACGGGTTGGTCAAGCAGTTCTGCCTTGCCAATTCCGTGTTCCCCGCCAAAAACTCGCTGGCGACGGATGCGGATATCCTGGCCGTGCCCGCCATCGCGGTGCTGGCAAGCCATATCGACCGCTACATCTGGCCCGGCACCATGCCCAGCGCCGTGGAAGAGAACATGAAGATCGCGCTGGAGGATATCTTCTACAACGGCGCGGACATCGCCGCCGCGCTGCAAACCGCCGAAGACACCTGCAACCAGGAGTTGGAAGGCAGCGGGTTCGTGTCCGCCGAGCCGCAGTACAAGTACGCCGCCGAGGCGAAATGACCGCAACGGCGTAAGCCGCGCACCTCTGTGGCGCGCGGTGCGCAACCCCGCCCCGGGCGTGCGCGGCAACGTGCCGCCCGGGGCCTTTCCGGCCAATTTTGCTTTGCAAACCGCGCGCGACGCGGTATGATAGCGGCAGAACGGGGCGGCTGGCAGACACGACCTGCAAGGGCAAACACCTGGGCATAGGTTGCCCCGCGCTGTGCCGCTGGCCGCGCGGAAACCGCGCTGCCCCAGCCGAGCACCCGCACGGCATACGCGACGGCAGCATTTACGCTGTGGCCGATAGGCAGCCCAGTCAAGCGGAAGCACGGCCTTCAAGCAAGCCAATTTCCAAGCCCAGAGCGGCAACCGCGCCGCGCCCAAACCGCACCCCTCCGGCAGACGGCATTGCACCGAGCATGCCGCCCGCCTACAAAGGAGCATGCATGAACGGCCTCACCCGCACGCGCCACCCCCTGCGCAGCCGCAGCGAGTCGGTGCTGCGCACCCTCGTGGTATCGGCCCTTTCCGCTTTCTTTATCGCCTTCTTCTGTGCGCCCATCGTCATGGCGCTGCTGGGCAGCTTCCATCAGTGGAACCCGCTCAAGGGCCAGTACCGCTTCAACGGGCTGGACAACTGGCGCATGGCGCTTTCCAGCAGCCTATTCTGGCGAGCAATGGGCAACACCGTTGGCTTTGCCGCCGTGGCGGTGGCGGCGCGCGTGCTGATCGGTCTCGCGCTGGCCAGCGCTTTGCACGCCAAGGTGGTGCGCTTCAAGTCGCTGTTCCGCACGCTGTACTACCTGCCCACCATCACGCCCATGGTGGCGGTGGCGTTTGTGTGGAAGTTTATGTACCAGCCGCAGTTCGGGCTGCTCAATCAACTGCTGGGCACGCAGGTCAACTGGCTGTACGACGCGCGCTACGCGATGAGCGCCATCCTGTTTTTGACCGTCTGGAAGGATTACGGCTACGCGGTGGTGATTTTGCTGGGCGGGCTGTACTCGTTACCCACCGACTGCTTTGAGGCGGCGGAAATCGACGGCGCGGGCGCGTGGCAGCGCTTTCGGCACATCGCGCTGCCCCTGCTTCGGCCCACGATCCTGTTTATCGCGATTACCTCGCTCATCTCCTATTTTCAAACGTACATTCCCGTGATGGTGCTGACCGGCGGCGGGCCTGGGACGCAAACGTACCTCGCCTCCTACATCATCTTCGATCAGGCGTTTGTTAAGTACAACTTCGGCTACGCGTCCGCGATATCGTTTGTGCTGTTTGTGATCATTGCGGTGCTCACGCTGGGCTCCTTCCGGCTGACCGGCACGGCGGGGGAGGGGACCGGCGCATGAAGAAAACACGCTTGGCCTCCTTATTACTGCACTTTGTTTTGCTGCTGTGCAGCGTGGCCACCATACTGCCGTTTTTGTGGATGCTGGCCTCGTCGCTGAAAACCAACCCCGAGATCAGCGCGCTGAGCCAGTCGTTTTGGTCGCGGACACCTACGCTGGACAACTACCGCAACGCCTTGCAAAAGATGAGCTTTCTGCGCTACTTCGGCAACAGCCTGCTCTACGCGGTGTCGCTCACGGGCATCACGGTCTACACCAGCGCCGTATCGGGCTTTGTGCTGTGCAAGTACCGCTTCCGTGGGCGGCAGCTGCTCTTTGGCGCGATTCTGGCTACGATGATGGTGCCCGGCGTGGTCACGATCATCCCACGCTACAGCATCATGCAGGCGCTAGGCTGGCTGGACACGCTACGCTCGCTGCTGGTGCCCGCCGCGTTCACCTCGTTTGGTATCTTCATGATGCGGCAAAGTTGCTTCGCCATCCCGGACGAAATGCTGGAGGCCGCGCGCATCGACGGGGGCAACGAGTTTTACCTGTTGCACCGCATCGTGCTGCCGATGCTGCAAAACGCGATCTCCAGCATTGCCATCTTCCAGTTTTTGTGGGCGTGGGAGGATTACCTGTGGCCGTACCTGATGATCCGCACGCAGAGCAGGCAGGTGTTAAGCGTTGCGTTAAACCTCTACAGCGGCCGCTATTCCACCGACTATGCGGGCCTGTTTGCGGCCACGGCCATCGCCATCGTGCCGGTGGTGGCGTGCTATCTGGTGTTTCAGCGTCGCTTTATCGAGGGCATCGCCTCGGCGGCGGTCAAGGGATAATATCGCAGGGGAGTGGGTACCACATGGCGACGAACACGGCGCTTTCGCTTCGCAATCAGGTGATGTACTCGGTGTATGTGCGGCAGTTCAGCCCGCAGGGCAACTTTGACGGGGTACGGGCGGCTCTGCCGCGCATCCGCGCCTTGGGCGTGGATGTGCTCTGGCTTTTACCCATCCACCCCGTGGGAATGGTTTCGCGCAAGGGCGCGCTGGGCAGCCCCTACGCCATCTGTGACTACCGCGTCATCAACCCGGAATTTGGCACCTTGGAAGATTTCCGCGCGCTGGTGGACGCCGCGCACGCGCTGGGCATGAAGTGCATCATCGATGTGGTGTACAACCACACCGCGCCGGATTCGGTGCTGGCCCGCGAGCACCCCGAGTGGTTCTACCATAAGCCGGACGGGTCGTTTGGCAACCGAATCGGCGAATGGTCGGACATCATCGACCTAGATTACGGCCAGCCCGCCCTGTGGGATTACCAGATTGACACACTCAGGATGTGGGCGTCCATGGTGGACGGCTTCCGCTGCGACGTGGCCCCGCTGATACCGCTGGCCTTCTGGCTGCGCGCGCGGGCGGAGGTGGCGCAGGTGCGCCCAAACTGCCTGTGGCTGAGCGAATCGGTAGAGCCCGCCTTTACCGTGGACAATCGCGCGCGCGGCATGGTGAGCCTGTCGGATTCGGAAATCTATCAGGCGTTTGACATTGCCTACGATTATGACGTGTACGGCGATCTCATGCGGTACCTGCAAGGCGGCTGCATGCTGGCGCAATACGCGGAGGCGATCAACCGGCAGGAGTTCACTTACCCCGCCAACTACGTCAAGCTGCGCTTTCTGGAAAACCACGACAGGCCGCGCGCGCCCTTCATTTTGCCGGACGCGTTTGGCCGCCGCAACGCCACGGCGTTTCTGTACTTTCAAAAGGGCATGGCGCTGCTCTACAACGGACAGGAGGCGGAGAACGACTTCCGCCCCAGCCTGTTTGACCGCGACCTTATCCGCTGGGATACGGGCCGCGACATCACGCCGCTGCTCAAGCGCCTGTATCAAATCAAACAGGACCCCATATTGACCGACAGCGCCTACCGCGTTTGGGACGCGGGCAACGACATACTGGTAGCGGAGCACCGCGCGGGCGCGGGGCGCATGTTGGGCGTGTTCAGCCTGAAGGGCAGCGCGGCGGTGGTGGCCGTGCCTTGGCCGGACGGCAGGCACCCGAATCTGCTGGGCGGCGAAGTGCTGGTCGAGGGCGGGCTAATGCCCTGCTCGGGCGAGCCGGTGATCCTGCGGGCAGGCGGGGAGGCAAACCATGGGGGCTGACACGCGGGCAGAACAGACGGGCGTGGTCGCGGGGAGCACATACCGCCTCACAGTGCTCACTCAGCGGCTCATCCGCATGGAGTATGCGCCAGATGGCATCATGGAGGACAGGCTTACCCAGACGGTCGTCTGCCGCGATTTCCCCAAGGCGGAATGCCGCGTGTGGCGCACGGCGCAGGGTGGAGTGGAGCTGCACACGGATTTCGTGAGCGTGTTTTATGACGGCGGGCCGTTCAGCCCGCATGGCTTGCGGGCGGAAAACCGCAGCCCCTGCGCGGGTATCTACTGCACATGGCGTTACGGCGACGCGCTGCTGGAAAACCTCGGCGGCACCGCGCGCACGCTGGACGGGGCAGATGGCTCCGTTTCGCTTGACGACGGCATCCAGAGCCGCCTGCAGGGTTACGCCGTGCTGGACGACAGCGCCTCCTTCGCCCACACGGTGGAGGGCGGCTTTGCCCCACGCGCTGCGGGGGTTCAGGACCTGTACTTTTTCAGCTACGGCTTTGCCTACCGCGAAGCCCTGCGCGACTTCTACCGCCTGTGCGGGCCGCAGCCGCTGCTGCCGCGCTACGCGCTTGGCAACTGGTGGAGCCGCTTCCACGCCTATACCGCCGAAGAATATCTGGCGCTGATGGACCGCTTCGCAGACGAGCGCGCGCCGCTGAGTGTCGCAGTGGTGGACATGGACTGGCACATTACCAAGCCAACGGGCGGCGGCAAGGGCTGGACGGGCTACACGTGGAACCGCGCGCTGTTTCCCGACCCGCGTGCGTTTTTAGACGCGCTGCACGCGCGAGGGCTCAAGGTGTCGTTAAACCTCCACCCCGCCGAGGGTGTGCAGGTGCACGAGGAGATGTACCCCGCCGTGGCCGCCGTGCTGGGCAGGGACGCGGAACGGAGCCAGCGCATCCCGTTCGACCCATCGGACAGCGCTTTTATGGAAGCCTACTTTGCGTATCTCCACGCCCCGCGTGAGGCGGAGGGCGTGGATTTCTGGTGGATCGACTGGCAGCAGGGTACCGCGTCTGGCGCGGCGGGGTTGGACCCGCTGTGGGCGCTCAACCACTTGCACACGCGGCACAGCGCGCGGGCGGGCAAACGTCCGCTGATCCTGTCGCGCTACGCGGGGGTGGGCAGTCACCGATTCCCCATCGGCTTTTCAGGCGACAGCGTTATCAGTTGGGCGTCGCTGCGCTTTCAGCCGTATTTCACAGCCACCGCCGCCAACATCGGCTATGGCTGGTGGAGCCACGACATCGGCGGCCACGCGGGCGGCAAGCGGGATGACGAGTTACAGGTGCGCTGGCTGCAATTGGGCGTGTTCTCGCCCGTGCTGCGGCTCCACAGCACCAGCAACCCCTTCTGCGGTAAGGAGCCGTGGCGCTATGGCGACGAAGTGCGCGCTTTGATGGCGGGCCTACTGCGCCTGCGCCACCGGCTGGTACCGTACCTGTACAGCATGAACCGCCGCGCGCACGCCGAGGGGGAGCCCCTCGTGCAACCGATGTACTATCAATACTCGCGCGAGGCGTTGGCCTACCGTGTGCCCAACCAGTACCTGTTTGGCACAGAATTGACGGTGGCGCCCATCACCGAGCCGATGGACGCGGTGGCGCGTGTGGGACGGGTTACGGCCTGGCTGCCGGAGGGCGAGCACTTCGATTTTTTCAACGGGCTGCGTTATGCGGGCGGCAGGCAAATGGTGCTGTGCAGGCCGCTTTCGCAGCTGCCCGTGCTGGCCAAAGCGGGCGCGATCATCCCCCTGACGGGCGAAGGGGAGCCGCTGCCGCACGGCACGCCCAACCCCGAAACGCTGGAGGTGCGTGTGTACGGCGGCGCGGATGGCGCGTTTGACCTGTATGAGGACGACGGCGAAACCATGGCGTTTGCGGATGGCGCGTATGCGCTGACGCGATTTGCTCTGCGCTGGCGCGACGCGGGAGGCACCCGCCTTACGCTGCACATGCCACAGGCGCAGCCCTACCTCCCCGCCAAGCGAAACCTGACCGTATATTTCATGGGGGTTTTGAATAACGATACGCTTTCCGTCGTGTGGCAAAGCGCCGCGGCGGACGCGGTGGCTGTGCGCTACGAGGCACAAGCCCAGCGGCTGACGGTACGGTTGCGCGGCGTGCCCTGCGGCGCGCAGGCGACCCTTGCGTTTCAAACCCCGCTGGCGCTGGCCACAAACGACGTACCTGCACGCTGCCGCGCCATCCTAAGCGAGGCGTTTGTCGGCTATGAGATGAAGGCGGAGGTGGATCGCGTGATTACCGAGGGCACGCAGCCAAACGCCTTATGCAGCACGCTGGTGGCGATGGATTTGCCGCCTGCGCTGCTGCACGCGCTTCTGGAGATCATCCTCGCGTAATGGGGCTTGCGTTTGTGAAACAGCGGCTTTATACGATTACAAAACATAAACGCTTCCATCTTACGATGCTCTGATCCCGTGACTTCGTCGCGGAAGCGCCACGTAGCACCGCTACGTCTTCGCTTCGGCTCCTCGCCACGTAATAAAATCGCTCGTGATCTTCGACGCATTGCTATTTTGATATAGTATTACAAGTAATTTACATGTTGCGCGACGGTGGGGCGGGGCTGAGGCTCTGCCCCTTTTACATGTCCGCGATGCCTTGGGCATGCCTGTCGCGGGGGTGTGCCAGCCCGTCCAAACATCACCAAACCTTATATACGCCATGGTTTGCATGCACTGCCCACGCTCATGGCGCAATTGTAGTTTTTTTGTTGACAAACTCGGCCTCAGCTTATACAATGGTTGCAATGCCGCGCGTATGTTAATAAAATAACACGAACTGTTGAACGTTCACCAGCAAGCAATGCCAGCATGACCGCCTCCCAAAGGCAATGTACGACAGTACCAATCATGCGACCTTTGTGCACCTTTTTGTCGAACAAGCGCTTTTGTACGTTCGATTGTTTGTGTGCCCGCCGATCGCGGCGGGAAACCGGTGCATTACCGACGCCCGTGTTTCCGGCAGGCGGTGTGTGCGTCGCCCTTCACGCGGCGGCGCAACCCCTGTACGACGATATCGCGTTTGCCGCTGTCAAACCAGCACGACCGACCGCCCGAGTGGACGTACACCCGCACGACCCGCACAGCACAACCGAATACGAAAAGGAGAGAGAATCATGTCGGACAGGCCCGCAACCGTTTGCGAACCGCAGTTGGTGGACTTTCATGAAATTGGAGATTTGATTGACCTGTATTTCAAAGGGAAGCGAGGAAGCCTGATTCAAGTGTTGCACACCGCGCAGGGGCTGTACGGTTACCTGCCGCTGGCGCTGCAGCAGTATATCGCCGATAAAATGGATTTGCCGCTGTCCGAGGTTTCGGGCGTGGTTACGTTCTATTCCTTTTTTTCAGTCAACCCCAGGGGCGAGCACACCATCCGCGTTTGCCTTGGCACGGCCTGCTATGTGCGCGGCGGCAAGAAGATCATCGACCACCTGATCCAAAAGCTGGGGGTCGAGGTGGGCGGCACCACGCCCGACCGCAAGTACACCTTTGAAATCGCGCGCTGCATCGGCGCGTGCGGGCTGGCTCCGGCGCTGATGATCGACGATGTGGTATACCGCCAGATGTCCCCCAGCAAGGTGGACGCAGTGCTGGCGAGCCTGAATAAGGGGTGAGATGAATGAGCGAAACGCTGTATACCATGGAAGATTTGACGCGCATCAAAGCGCGCTATCTGGAAGAGCAGGCCAAATACCACCATACGCTGCTGGTGTGCGCTGGCGCGGGCTGCGTGTCCGCCGCGTGCGGCAAGGTGCGTGACGCGGCCGTCGCCACCGTCAAAGAGCTGGACTTTGCAGAGCAGGTGAACGTAGTCGAGACGGGCTGCATCGGCATCTGCGCCGTGGGCCCCGTGATGATCGTTTTGCCCGAGCGGACGTTTTATGTCAAGCTGGACGCGCAAAATGTGAAAAAGATCATCAGGGCGCACCTGACCGAAGGCAAAGTGCTGGAGGATTATACCTTCTACAGCCAGTCCCTCAAGAAGCACATCCCCTGTATCGACGATATTGACTTTTTCAAGGAGCAGGTGAAGGTCGCGCTGCGTAACTGTGGGGCCATCGCCTTTGCCAGTATTGACGCTTACATCGCGCGCGACGGCTACATGGCCATCGCCAAGGCCATCACGGGCAGCACGCCCGCGGAGGTCATCAAGTCCGTCAAGGAGTCCGGCATACGCGGGCGCGGCGGCGCGGGCTTCCCTACGGGCGTTAAGTGGGACGCGGGCATGAAGGCGCAAAGCGATGAGAAGTTCATGGTCTGCAATGCCGACGAGGGCGACCCCGGCGCGTTTATGGACCGCAGCATCATCGAGGGAGACCCCCACGCGGTGTTGGAGGGCATCATGCTGGGCGGCTTTGCCATCGGCGCAAAGCAGGGCTATGTGTACATCCGCGCGGAGTATCCGCTGGCCATCGAGCGCCTGACCGCCGCCATCGCGCAGGCCAAGGAATACGGGATGCTCGGCGAATACATCTTGGGCACGGCCTTTGCGTTTGACATCGAGATCCGCATCGGCGCGGGCGCGTTTGTCTGCGGCGAGGAAACGGCGCTGATGGCCTCCATCGAGGGCCGCCGCGGCGAGCCGGTGCAAAAGCCTCCGTATCCCTTCCAAAAGGGCCTGTTTGGCAAACCCACGATCATCAATAACGTAGAGACGCTCGCGGCCATCCCGCAGATCGTTTTGAACGGCGCGCAGTGGTACACGCAGTGGGGCACCGAAGGCAGCCGCGGCACCAAGGTGTTTGCGCTGGCGGGCGATATCGTGAATGCGGGCATCGTGGAAGTGCCCATCGGCACGCCGCTGGGTGAAATTCTCTTCCGCATCGGCGGGGGCATCGCGGGCAAGAAGCAGTTCAAGGCCGCGCAGATTGGCGGGCCGTCCGGCGGGTGCATCACCAAGGATAACCTCAACACGCCCACGGATTATGAGTCCATCGCCAAGCTGGGGGCCATCATGGGTTCGGGCGGCCTGATCGCCATGGATGAGGACACCTGCATGGTGGATACCGCGCGCTACTTCATGGACTTCATTCAGGAAGAGAGCTGCGGCAAGTGCGTGGCCTGCCGCATCGGCACCAAACGGATGCTTTCCATACTGGAGCGCATCACGCGCGGCGAAGGTCGCGAGGGCGACATCGAGCTGCTGGAGGAGCTCGGCGCAACCATCAAGCAAACCGCCATGTGCGAGCTGGGTAAAACCGCGCCCAACCCTGTGCTGTCCACCATCAAGTACTTCCGTGAGGAGTACGAGGAGCACATCCGCCAGAAGTACTGCCGCGCGGGCGTGTGCAGCGAGCTGTTCATCTCCCCGTGCGAGAACACCTGCCCCGCCAACGTCAATATCCCCGGCTACCTTGCGCTCATCGCCGCGGGCCGGTTCCTGGACGCCTATGACCTGATCTGTCAGGAAAACCCGCTGCCCTCCGTGTGCGGGCGCATCTGCACCCGCCCGTGCGAGAGCAAGTGCCGCCGCGCCACCGTGGACGAGGCGCTGGCTGTATGCGACCTCAAGCGCTTCGTGGCGGACTATGCCTACAAAAACCAGAAGCAGTACGAGCAGGATATCGTGTTCCCCAAAAACGGCAAGAGCGTGGCCATCATCGGCGCGGGCGCATCGGGGCTTACGTGCGCATATTACTTAAGCCGCATCGGCTACGAGGTGGACGTGTACGAGGGCGAGCCTGTGGCGGGCGGCGTGCTGGCCTACGGCATCCCCGAGTATCGCCTGCCCACCGAGGTGCTGGAGCGCGAAATCGACCACATGCGCCGTTCGGGCTTCAACATCCACTTGAATACGCTGGTAGGGCGCGACATCTCCTTTGACCACCTGCGCCGCGAGGCCAACGCGGTCTATGTGGCCACGGGCACGCAATTGCCCCAGCGCATGAACATCCCGGGCGAAGACCTTGCGGGCGTGCTGCCGGGCATCTCGTTCCTGAAGGATGTCAAGCTCTATAACAGCGTAGATTTGACAGGCCAGCGTGTGGCGGTCATCGGCGGCGGCAACACCGCCATCGACTCGGCCCGCAGCGCCGTACGCCTGGGGGCCGCCAAGGTAATGCTGCTCTACCGCCGCACGCGCGATGCGATGCCCGCCTACGACATCGAAATTGAGGAAGCGTTGGAGGAGGGCGTGGAGCTGGTGGAGCTGGTGACGCCCGTGCGCATCATCCCCGACCAGAACGGCCACGTGACCGCCATCGAGTGTGTGCGCCGCAAGATGAGCAACTTTGACAACACGGGCCGCCGTAACACCTCCCACGTCGAGGGTTCCAACTTCTTAATCGACGTGGATGTGGTCATCCCCGCCGTGAGCCAGTATGCCGATCTGCCATTCATCCGCAAGACGGATATCGGCGTTACGCCGTGGGGCACGTTCATCACCGATCCCCAAACGCTGATGACCACCATGCAGGGCGTGTTCGCGGGCGGCGACGTGGCCCGCGGGCCGGACGAGGTGATCCGCGCCATTGCAGACGGCAAGCGCGCGGCGGTGGCCATCGACCTGTTCTGCGGCGGCACGGGCAAGCTCAACAAAGGCCGCGCCATCGACATTCCCGTATCTGTGGATGACGACGAGGTGTTGCTGCACAACCGCTTCCCGCAGGATATGCTGCCGGTGGCAACGCGCACGAAGGGCTTTGACGAGGTACTGCTGGGATACCATAAACTCAACGCCATCGCCGAGTCGATGCGTTGCCTGCATTGTGACAGGAGGTGACAGATATGCTGCATTTGACCATCAACGGCAAACCCATCGAAGTGCCGGAGGGCACCACCATCCTGGAAGCGGCGCGCATGAACAGCATCGACATCCCGTCGCTTTGCTACCTGAAGGATCAAAACGTGATCGGCTCCTGCCGCATCTGCGTGGTGGAAGTCAAGGGTGCCAAAACCCTGCAAGCTTCATGCATCACGCAGGCTGCCGAGGGCATGGAGATCTATACCAACAGCCGTATCGTGCGCGAGTCGCGCAAGGTGCTCTATGAGCTGATCCTGTCCGACCACGACAAGGATTGCCTGTTCTGCAAGCGCAACCAGCACTGTGAGCTGCAAAAGCTGGGCGTACAGCTGGGTGTGGAACGCAGCCGCTTTGAGGGTGAGCGCTCCACCCGCCGGGTGGATTCGTCCGTGTCCATCACGCGCGACCTGAGCAAATGCATCCTGTGCCGCCGCTGCGTATCGGTGTGCAACAACGTGCAGGAAACCGGCGTGCTCAACATGCAAAACCGCGGCTTCAAAACCGAGGCAAGCCCCGCGATGAGCTTGCCGCTGGGCGCGGTAAACTGTACATTCTGCGGCCAGTGCACGGTGGTGTGCCCCGTAGGCGCGCTGCGCGAAACCAGCTCCACCGAGCGGGTATGGGGCGCGCTCAACGACCCCAAGAAGCGTACGGTGGTGCAGATTGCGCCAGCGGTGCGTGTGGCCATTGGCGAAGAGTTCGGCCTGCCCGCGGGCACACTGTGTACCGGCAAGCTGGCCTCCGCGCTCAAGGAACTGGGCTTTGACGATGTGTTTGACACCAACTGGGCGGCGGATTTGACCATCATGGAGGAAGGCACGGAGTTTCTAGGCCGCGTAAAGGACGCGCTGACCGGCGGTGGCGCAACACTGCCGATGATCACCAGCTGCAGCCCGGGCTGGATCAAGTACATCGAGCACCACTACCCCGAGCACCTTGGGCACCTGTCCACTTGCAAATCGCCCCACACCATGATGGGCGCGATTGTCAAGAGCTATTATGCCGAGTCGCAGGGCTTCGACCCCAAGGATATGTTCGTGGTGTCGGTCATGCCGTGCACGGCCAAGAAGTTTGAGATCGACCGCCGCGAAATGCAAAACGGTGGCCTCAAGAACGTAGACGCGGTGCTGACCACACGCGAGTTGGCGGACATGATCCACAGCGCGGGCATCGACTTTGTGTCCCTGAAGGACAGCACCTTTCACAACCCGCTGGGTTTTTCCACCGGCGCTGCCGATATCTTCGGTGTTACGGGCGGCGTGATGGAGGCGGCCCTACGCACCGTGTATGAGCTGGTGACTGGGCGTGAGCTGCCCTTTGACAAGCTGCATGTGGTGCCCATCGTGGGGCTGGACCAAATCAAGGAGGCAACCATCCGCATTGAGGAACCGTTGCCCGCGTACGCGTTCCTCAAAGGTGTGGATGTGCGCGTGGCCGTCACCAGCGGCTTTGCAGGGGCCAAGAAATTGATGGAGCAGATCAATGCGGGCACTTCGCCCTACCACTTCATCGAGATCATGGGTTGCCCGGGCGGCTGCATCACGGGCGGCGGCCAGCCCCGCAGCGAGGATGAACGCATCCGTGTGAAGCGCATGGCTGCCCTCTATAACGAGGACGAGAGCAAGTTACTGCGCAAATCGCACGAGAACCCGCTGGTGATCAAAATCTACCAGGACTACCTGGACAAACCCAACGGGCACCGCTCGCACGAGTTGCTGCACACCCACTACACCGCGCGCGGTATGCACAACCAGCTGACGGACGAGGTGTTCGTGCTCGACCTGCAAAAGCCCCAGCCCGCCAGAACGCCGCTGACGCCGGGCGTGGTGCTGGGCATGAGCCGCTCGCGCACCGATTTGCAGGACAACCCGCGCGTGATGGCGCTGGAGGCCGAAAACGCCAACCTGCGCGCGGAGCTGGCAGAAACACAGGATACCGTAACCGTGTTCAAGCGCATCATTCAGGAGCGCAACGCGCCGTAACGGGCAAGCCGACACGCGGTGGTTTAACACCGCGCATAAAAGTAGGGCGGGGCTAGGGAACCGTTGTTCCCAAGCCCCGCTTGTTGGTATACCGTGGCGTGTATTGTGCCGCGATTGTTACTTCGGGTCCGCCTCCTCCGGCGGGGCGGGCGGCGCAACGATGTTCAGGCCGATGCCCATGACGCTTGATACCGAGCGTACGCCGCGGATGATTACCAGCTTGCCGTTGAGCGTGCCGATTTTGTTGAGCAGCTGCCCGCGAAACACCAACGCCGTGGTGTTGCCGCCGTCCAGGTTGAGGGCCTCGCGCACACCCAGCTCCTGCATTCTTGTGGCAATCCAGGCAAGCCCCGTGCCCTTGCTGCCGCTGTGGCGACCCTCCACCGTGATGAGCAGGTAGTGGCGCGGCGCGATCATGCCCATGGCGCAGCGCGGCTCGTTGCTGGAGAACGAGCCGTTAGCCACCTGCTGGCCCACCTGTCCGTCACGCAGCAGTACGGGGCCAAAGCAAAGCGTGTCCGTAACGCCCATGGCAAGCAACTCAGCAGCGGTGTACTCGTTGCCATACAAGGCGCGCACGCTGCCATCCGCAAAAAACGCCAGTATATCCAGCGGTGGCATGTACTTGACCACATTCTTGCGGTATGGGTCGTCCGCGATCAGCGCGCCGTCACGGATAATGACGCCCATTTTCTGCTTGCGGTGGCCGCGGATGCCGTAAAAATCATCATTGAAGGCAAGCACTGCATTATGGCGGGCGGCGATCACCTGCGGATACTCGGTGTAGAAATAGTTTTTGAACTTCTGAAATGCGTCGTAGCGCTGGAACGATTCGGCCTGAGTAAAGCGAATATCGGTTTCAAACCAGATCAACGGGTTGATGCCGCCGCGCTCATAGCGCGTGATTTCTACGCGAAGCGTTGCGGACAGGTAGATCCACTGGCCCCGCACGGCGTCCTCATAGACAAACTCGCCGCCCGTTTCCGCCAAAAACCCGTCTTCCGTAAGCGGCGGCAGCGGCGGCAGGCTCAGGGGTATGGGTGTGGGCAGGCTGCCGTAGGCCGCGAACGCGGTAGCTTGCAATTCCGGCAAGGCGATGCCCGTTGCCTTTACGCCCAAATCGTTCTGGTACTGCTTGACCTTGTACTCCATGGTGCTGTTGTACTGGTCGGATATTTCGGTATTCAGCGGAAAATAACCAAGCTCTTGCAGGCGCTTTTTCAGACGCTGCACATCCTCGCCGGTCATATTGCGCTTGAGGGTGCGGTAGGCCACCCCGTCGATGGTAACGGTTTCCGCCGTGGGGGCGGGCGTGGCGGTTGGCAGGCCGCCGCCTACCGTTTGCGCGAGGGCTTGCAGGTCAACGGTGGCGATACCGGTGGCCTCCTGGCCTAAGGCTGCCTGATACTGCTTGACTTTTTGTTCCATGGTGCTGTTGTACACATCGGTCAGTTCTGCGTCCGGCTTGAAAAAACCCAGCGCCTGCAAACGTTGTTTAAAGCGCAGCACATCGGGGCCTTCCATGTCGCGCGACAGCGTGCGAAAGGGCTGACCGTTATCGGTCGCGGTGGCCGGCGATAGCGCGGGCGTTGGTGTTGGCGTAGCAGATACCGTGGCGTTAGGTTGGGTAGAGACGCTTTCCGCAGGCAGAGGCGTGGGGCTGGCTGTTGGGGCAGTTGTGGGGGAAACCGTAGCGGCGGGGGTGGAGGCGCTTGCCGCAGGCAGGCCGCCGTCCAGCGAGGCGGCGAGCGCTTGCAGTTCGGGCGTAGCGATGCCCGTGGCTTTCACCCCCAGCGCGTTTTGGTACTGTTTGACCTTGTATTCCATGGTGCTGTTGTAGCTGTCGGTCAATTCCGCGTCGGGCTTGAAGAAGCCCAGCGCCTGCAAACGCTGCTTGAAGCGCAGCACGTCCGGCCCGCTGTCGTTGCGCTGCAAGGCGCGGTAGGAAATGCCGTCGACAATCACCTGCGCTACGGTGGGGGCTGGGGTAGGAGTGGGCAGGCCCCCGTCCTCCGTGAAGAGCAGCGCTTGAAGTTCCGGCGTAGCAATGCCCGTGGTTTTGACACCCAACGCGTTCTGATACTGCTTGACCTTGTACTCCATGGTGCTGTTGTAGCTGTCGGTCAATTTCGCAACGGCATTGAAAAAGCCGAACGCCTGCAACCGCTGTTTCAGGCGCAGCACATCCTCTCCCTGCATGCCGCGCAATAACGTGCGGTATGCGGTGCCATCGACGGTCTGCCATTCATCAGCGGCGGTGGGCAGAGCCTGCGCAGCGGCGGGCAGCGCGCCGGTCAGGGTAAGGGCGAGGCAGAGCAGCAGCGTGGCGCAGCAGCGCATGGATTTACGCATTCAATCACGATCCTTTTACTTTATCATCCGGCTGTGCGGCAGCCGGTTGCGGCGCGCGCCGCGGGCCATTCAGGTTTTCGCCTCACCTGTCCAGGGCTGGTAGACGCGGGTGCGGAACATCTCGACCACATCGAAATAACGCGGATGCTCTCGCCAGCCGCCGTAGGTGCTGGAGAACACTGTGAAGTTGAACTCGGCCTCGGGGAATGCCGCGCGGAGCTCCGCCTGCTGCGCGTCGCTGATGCCGCAGTAGGAGAGCCAACCGCGCTCAAGCGTTTTACAGGCAAACAGCGCGGACGCGTCCTTGATGCCAAAGTTGCGGCAGAGGTTTAAATCCCGAAGCTTGGGCAATTGCGCAAGCGGCGATATATCGGTCAGGTGGTTGCGGAACATTTCCACATACTCCAGCTCCTTGAGCTGGGCCAGTGGAGAGATGTCCTTGACGCTGTTGTCCGCCAAGATCAGGATCTTCAGCTGCGTAAGCTCGGTCAAAAAGCTGATGTCGTTGACCATGTTGTGGCCCAGATCCAGCGCGCGCAGGTCGTGGCAGTACTGGAGGACTTCGAAAACCTGCGAGGTATAGGCTTTGGAGTGCGTGCTGTTGTGGGTGGAAAACGCTGTGGCATCGGTGCGCAGGCGCCATTTGCCGAAGCGCAGCGTCCAGCCGAAGCGCACGGCGGGGTAACGCTCGGTGAGCATGGCCATCTGTTCCTTGTTAACGCGGCTTTCGTACATGTCCACCTTGGTGAGCTGGGGGAACGACGCTAGCTCCTCGGCCAGCGTGGCAATTCTGACCTTGGTTTCGCCAAAGTCAATTACGGTGGCCCCCGCAGGCACGGGCACGCCGCAGAGCGTGGCGGCCGTCGCTTCCGCGATGGCGCCGAAGGGCAGGCAAACCAGTAGCAGCAGCGCGAGCACCATCAGCCGGGCACGGTTCCGAGGCTTCATATCCGTTCCTCCGCTTTCCTTATGAGTGGGTCTGCCATTGGCGCGCAAGCCCGCAAAATGTTCGCCGGGTGCGCTGCCGTCTACCTGTATCCTAAAGCCTCGGGGGCTTTTCGTCAAGGCCGGATTGCCGTCGCACAGGGAATGACCGCCGCGCGTTGCGCCGCGCGCCGCAGTCTGCTACAATACAGGCACGCAAGAAAGTGCAAAGAAGGCGGTTGAACCATGAGGCTGTCCATCCGCAAGAAAATCATGCTGAGCTATACGCTGCTGGTGATCATCAGCATTACCATCAGCTCGGTCATCATGCTCTACTCCCGCGATTATGTGGCAAACCGCTCCATGCAGGATACGGCACTGGACGCCATCCAGGCCGACAACCGCGCCTTTGACACGACGCGGCAGTACATCCACAGCTCGTCCATGGCCATCATCGCCAACCAGCTGGTGCAAAACGCGCTGACCGAGTTCAACTGGGAGGCGGACCGCCTGGCCATGCGCTACGTGATGGAGGCCGTCAGCCTTGACCCCATCGTGTCTTCCACCTACATCCTAAGACCGGACGGGATGCGCTACTACTCCGACAAGGTCACCTACAAGCCCATCAGCTATACCGCCGTGCAGGGTACGCCCGTCTATGCGGACATCGCCGCCCGCAACGGTGGCTATGTGATCACGCGCAACGCGGGCGGGCTGATCAACGACGGCATTGAGTACTTCTCATTCATGCGCACCATCAACAGTTTAAAAACCCTTCAGCCCATCGGGATGCTATGCATCAACGTGGAGTTTTCGCGCATCTTCAACCCCCGCAAGGAGCCGATGCAGCTGGTAGACACGCAGGACGGCACGCTGGTGATCTGGAACAACGACAGGGGGATCATCGGGTCAGATGAGGCGTACACGATGTTTGGCGACGAAGACGCGTTTTCGCAGGTGCTCAACCGACAGTACAAGAATTACGTGGTCACGGGGGTGCGTAACCGCGAGCTGTCGATGCTGTTTGTGCGCTGCATCCCCATTTACGACGCGCCGCTGCCGCTGAGCCTGTATACGACGATCATCGCGCTGATGATCCTCTTCAACGGCCTGTTGCTGATATTCGGCTCCGCGTGGATTTCCAAGTATATTTCCAAGCCCGTTAAGACGCTGATCGCGGGCATCGAGGGCGTATACAAGGGCAACTTCAATCTGGTGACCTCCATTAACACCCATGACGAAATCGAGCGCTTTCAGGATGTGTACAACACCACCATCCGCAAGATACAGCAGCTGATCAGCGACATCATCGAGGAGCAGAAGGCGCTGCGGCGTGCGGAGTTGGAAATCACCATCGCACAAATCAACCCGCACTTCCTCTACAACACGCTCAACACCATCAACTCGCTGGCCGTGATGGGCAAAACGGCGGAGGTGTCTGAAACCACAAAAGCGCTGGGCGACTTCTACAAAAACAGCCTGAGCAATGGCGAAGAACTGATATCGCTGGAAACGGAGCTGGATGCAATCCGCTCCTACCTGTATATCCAGCAGTTGCGTTATGCGGGGATGTTTCATATCGAATATGACATCGAGCCGGAAGCGCTGGCACTGCGCGTGCCCAAGATGATTTTGCAGCCGTTGGTCGAAAACGCAATCTACCACGGCATCCGCATGAGCGTGGAGGACGAGGGGCTGATTCGCATCCGCGCGTGGGCGGCTGACGGGTTCTTGCATATCGTGGTCACTGACAACGGCAACGGTATGTCCGCAGAGCGACTCGCGGAGGTGCGCAAGGGCAAGAGCATCGGTCTGGGGGCGACGATGCGGCGCATCGCCATCCTCTGTGGCGAGAGCAGCCGTTTTACCATCGACAGCGTGCAGGGGGAAAGCACCACCGTAACAATTCAAATGGCCAGGGGGTTGTGACATGATCCGGATGAAAGTGATGATTGTGGAGGACGAGGCGCTAGAGCGGATGCTGCTCAGGCGGTACCTGGAGGCGGAGGCAGACCGCTACGAGGTGGTGATGGAAGCCTCCTTTGCGCTGGAAGCGCTGGAATACCTGGATGAGCACTCCGTGGATATCGTGATTACCGACATCAATATGCCGGTGATGGACGGCCTGACCATGGCGGGCCGCATCCTTGCGATGGCCCCCAACGTGCAGGTGGTGGTAACCACGGGCTATAACGATTTCGACCACGCGCAGAAGGCCATCAAGATCGGCATTGCAGATTATCTGGTCAAGCCCGTGGACGCGAAAGATTTTTCAGCCATCCTTGCGCAGGTGCGTGACAAACTGCTGCGCAGGCAGGGCCTTGGCGTGACGGAAACGGATGTGGCGCGCCAGATTGCTGAGCGGATGCCCGCGCTGCGCGACGCCTTCCTGCGCAGGCTGGTAACCCGCAGCATGGACGAGGCGTTTGTGCGGCAAAGCCTTATCCTGTTTCAGCTGGAGCTGATTGGCAACTGGCACCAAGTCGCCGTGGCCGTATTGCCCAAAGGGGACGGCGACCCGGCGCGCGGGTTGTTTTCGCTGTTTACAGTCAGCAATCTTGTGCGGGGGGTTGTAGACGGAGCGCTGGTGTTTCCGGTGGAGCAGAACCGCGTCGTGATGGTCGTTGGCCGCGAGGGGGAGAGCCCGTACAATTTTGACGCGCTCAAGCGCGTGCTGGACGCCGCGCTGGACGCGCCGGTGGCCTTGGGCGTAGGCAGCATGGCGGAGGGGCTGGACGGGCTAAGGCGTTCCTACGCGGAGGCGACGCGCGCCGCCAACTGTCACCCGTTTCTGGGTGCGCAGCAAACCCTGTACTATCAGGACCTGGGCACGGTGGAGCGCGACCCCTCCGTGATGGACGCGGTGCATGAGGCCATGGCAGAACTGGAGCAGATCGACTTCTACCTGCGCTGCGGCATCGACGCCAATGTGCGCTCGTGGGTGGATAGGCACTTCCCCGAGGACGCGGCGGACTTGGAAAACACGCGCGTGCGGGCCGCGCTGGCCATCGCGGGGCTCACGGGTATGCAGGCTGAAAACGCCACGCGCCTGCGGGAGCGCCTGCCGCAGGTGCTGGAGATGGGCAGCGTAAGCGAGGTGCGCGACCTGCTGCTCACCCTGATGGGCGAGGCGACCAGCACGTTGGAGCGCATCCGCGTGAGCACCGCCAACCGACAGGTACAAGCCATCATGGACTATATTCAGGAAAACCTGGCCGACCCGTCTCTCTCGCTGCATGACACGTCGCTGCGGTTTTTCTACAATGCCTCCTACCTGAGCCGCATTTTCAAGCAGAACACGGGCATGTCGTTTCGGGAATATGTGAACAAGCAGCGCATCGAGCAGGCGCGCCGCATGCTGGACGACCCGGACGCCAAAGCCTACGAGGTGGGGCTGCGCGTGGGCATCGAGGACCCCAACTACTTCTCCACCCTGTTTAAGAAATATGCGGGACAGACGATCAAGCAGTACCGCGCGCGTAGCGATAATGGCTGATATGGTAAACGTACGGTCAGATTATTCAAGGATAGGGTCATATTTCTCCATGTGTTTTGGTGGCGGGGTAGGCTATGATAAAGCCAACACCAAAACCTATATGAGGAGGTTAACCCATGAAAAGGTTTTCCAAGATCGTAGCGCTTGTCACGGTTCTGGTCATGGCGCTCGCCATGTTCAGCAGCGTAGCTGTGGCGGAAGAGAAGAAGACCCTCAACGTCTGGCACCTGTGGACCACCGAGTCGGATGCGAATGCCAAGTCTTTCAACATCGTGCTCAAGGAGTGGCAGGCGCTGCACCCGGATGTGGAAGTCGTGATCGACGCGACCGAGAACGAAGCCTACAAGACCAAGCTGAAGACCGCCATGGCCGCCAACGAGGTGCCGGATGTGTTCTTCGCTTGGGGCGGCGGTTTTGCCAAGCCCTTCGTGGAAGCGGGCCAGGTGCTTGCGCTGGATGATTACCTTGCCGACGGCACCAAGGAGCGCCTGCTGGGCGGCGCGCTGGACAACGTGACCTACGCCGATAAGACCTACGGCCTCACGTTCATCCAGTGGGTGGGCACCCTCTACTGCAACAAGGAGATGTTTGACGCAAACGGCGTGACCATCCCCACCACCAACGACGAGCTGCTGGCTGCCGTTGAGGCCTTCAAGGCCAAGGGCATCGTGCCCATCACTGTTGGCGCCAAGGACGGCTGGCCTGCCATGTTCTACCAGAACGTGTACGCCGTGCGTACCGCCGGTGCCAAGCTGAGCAATGAAGCGCTCTCCGGCGCGAGTTCCTTCAACGCCCCCGAGTTTGT
>Ga0351855_1079_pt1 | contig 23644 bp, 18 predicted proteins | sample BONcelFGM3001C11_FD_206794 | JGI IMG/M metagenome (GOLD analysis project Ga0351855, IMG submission 206794) | Enriched cells from coal bed in the Powder River Basin, Montana, United States - BONCAT cells FGM rep2 HSBNCT.FGM.300.1.C11 ...
CGGTCTTCACCTTCACGGTTCGGCCCGACAACGGCGTTTACGCCCTCCTCTTCCCTTCCCTGTTCCTTCTGGCGGGCGGCAGGGTCAGGTTCAAGAACGCGCTACTGCTGGCCGGCTTGTTCGCAGTGATGGTCGGAATCCTGCTTCTCGTTTATGCGGGATTGTTCGGCTCCGCCCTGCCCATCCCCTTTTATGCAAAGTCTGGCGGATTCTTTCAGGGATACGCCGGCGCGGCAAACTGGAATGCGGTGGGATACATCCTGACCTTTCTTCGCGATACGGCCCCATTCACGGCTGTCGTGATTCTTCTTGCCGACAGGAAAAAGGCTCTCGAACTTCTGTCAGTGCTTGTACCCCTGTCCATCACCTTCATCTATTTCTCAAGCACCGTTCAGATCATGGGCTGGTTTGCCAGGTACTACTTCCCCTCCATCCCCTTCGTTGTTCTGTCCGCATGGATCGTTCTGGAAGAGGCAATGTCGAACCGAATCCGTGTTTCCGCAGCTTACCTGGCGAAGAGAACCGCGGTTCTGCTTCTGGTCTTTCTTCCAGTCTTCTGTTTACCGGTGAGAAGCATGGTGACAAACCTTTGGAGAAAAGCCACTTCGGCAACCACTTCGTACATTCCCGAGACAGTGTTCCGAACCCGCTCGGAAGAAATGCCTGAGAGCATCCCGTGGTGGGATTCAATCAGTTACATGTCATCCCTTGTCGGCGAACTGCCTGCGGGAGTTACGGTTGCTGCAACCGAACACGGGTTCCTAGCCTCCGAGAACCTGCATGCCGTAATCCTGGACATGGCCGGTCTGCACGACCTCGAACTCGCCCGAACGGGCTTCTCTCCCGAAAGGATATTTGACCGGAATCCGGATCTGATCTGGTTGCCCCATACCGATTACACCCTTTTCAGAAAGGCACTTCTTGACGATCCGGTGTTTCAGAACGGCTACGATTACTACCCGGGAGTGATGAACTACGGCGTTGCTTTACGGCGGGAATCACCCCTTCACGACGAGATGCTTTCTGCCCTGGAATCTGTTTTTCGGATAGCATGCCCGGGAGAAACCCTCAATGATTTCCTGGCAGTGCCGGCCATATGAAGATGCCATTGTCGGGCGGTTTTAGTGCTCTGCATATAACAGGCAACGATTTCTGCAAACCGCGCCTTTTCCAGGGATACTGAAAAGGAAAACCGATTTTGATCAAAAAGCGTCTGGTATACTGGTCATGGGTGTTCCCAATTCTGCTCATGTCCCTGCTGTGCCGGTCGGTACTCACGCAAAGCGTGTTCCTGGGCGCCCAGGACGATGCCTTCTTCTACTTCCGCATCGCAGATAATGTTGTGCAGAAAGGCTTCTTCTCCTTTGACGGGCTGACCGTCACAAACGGGTTCCATCCCCTGTGGATGGTGCTTCTGACCGGGCTCAGGTACCTGTTCAGGGATCCCCTGGCTTACCTGTCCGCAGCAGCGGTCCTGTCCATCACCCTTCTGACTGTATGCGGCGTTCGTTTCGCGGTTTTCGCAAGGGCAAGGTATTCCGCTCCCGTGCTTCTGGTGACTCTTCTGCTGCTATTGCGTTACTTGAGGGATTTCTCCCTCATGTGCATGGAGACCTCGGTTCTTATGCCAATCGCGTTCTCGCTTCTGATCTCGCTGGAAGGATTAAAGCGCGGCTCAGGCAAAGGGCGGCTTTGGGCCATGGGTTTACTGGCAGCCTTCATGGTGGCTTCCAGGCTTGATTCAGCGCCGCTTGCCCTTCTTGTAGCTGTTTTTGCGGCAAAGATTTGCGGCCGCAGGTCTCTGCTTCCCCTTCTCCTGCCGGGAACCGTCCTGTTCCTGGGATATGCTGCGGCAAACTGGGTATTCATGGGAACGATCGCTTCCGTTTCAGGCATGATGAAGGCTTCCGGACCCGGGTTCAACAGCCTCTTTGCTTCACAGATGTTCATGCCAGGGGATCCCCTGGGTTCGCGAAACCCATGGGAGCTTTACCTGCTCCTGCTTCTCTTCGCGGTTCCGGTTGTCTGTGTCAGGGGAATGCCCGGCACGGCGAAGGTTTCCGGAGTCTTTCTGATGGTTTTCGCCCTTTTTCAGATGTTTTTAACCCAGTGGCGGCTCTGGCACTGGTACGCCTACCCGGCTGTGGTCTTCATTGCCTTCGGGTTGCCCCCCCTTCTGCAGGGTCTTTACAGCAGGGTTGCGCTGTCAGCCAGGGCCGAGGGTGCCGTTGCTGCGGTGATGCTCGTCGTTCTCTGTGGATCATCCGTCTTCTGGGGGCTGAGCTATGGAGAGGTCGGTTCGGATGACTTCCGGCACAGGAACATGCTTATCGCCTTGGAGTTGAACGAGACCCTTCCGGACACGGCCGTTGTTGCAATGGGGGACAGGGCGGGCAGCTTCGCGTATTTCTTCCACGGGCATGTGGTTCAGGCCGAGGGGCTGGCAGGTGACGCCGACCTCGCTGCCGCCGTCCGGTCGGGAACTCTGCAGCGCTACCTCCTCTCCGTGGGAACCGACTTCATTCTCAGCTGGACGGGTCCCCACCAGGTGGATGATTACGAGTTCTGGACACTTGCGATACCGGACAGGGCCCAATGCACGGCATTCAGCAACACGATCACCGTGCAGAGCCGAAACGAGGCAGCCCGCTGGCCGGGGAACGAAGAATCGGCCTTCCTGTGGAGCTTCGGTGAAAACTGACAGGCCAAGCCCTCTCCTTCTGTGCATCCTGCTGGCTCCCGCCCTGCTTCTCTTTGCCGAAACCCTTTCGTACGGCTTCATGTCGGACGATTTCCATCTCGCTTACAGGGTGGTGAACGAGGGGTTCTTCACCGGGTGGGGCGGAGAGAACGGAGACCTGTACTTCAGGCCGCTTACCGTGCTCTCCTACTTCACCGACGATCTTCTCTACGGGCTGAACCCCGTGGGCTGGCACCTGACCAACGTGCTCTGGCACCTTGCGTGTTCATGGCTCGTGTTCCTGCTGGCCCGGGTCATTCTCAAGGAGGACACTGCAGCATTCTGTTGCGGTTACATGTTCCTGCTGCTGGCGTGCCACTCGGAATCGGTGGCATGGGTGTCGGGCAGGACAGACCTGATCGCTTCCGCTTTCTGCCTGGGGTCGATCCTTGCCTTTCTGCGAAAAAGCGTGTGGGCTCCGGTGCTTTTCGCTGCCGCCCTTCTTGCAAAGGAAAGCGTTCTTGCAACACCCCTTCTGTGGTTCTTTCTTGTCGCGAAAACCCCGGCTTGGGACTCCCGGGCCAAACGCCTTCTGGCGCTGGGTATAGCAGTGGCCTTGGTTTACACCGTTGCGAGGCTTCTTCTGTCGGGAAACCTGTTGTCGGGAGCGGGTGAAGTCTCTTTCGCGGTTGCGGCTGAAAGCATGGCGCGATACATGTTCAGGTTTTTCGTCCCGCCGCTTTCCGAGGCGGCCCGGCCGTTCCTCATCCGAAATCCCTTTGTGCTGCCCCTTTACCTGTTTGCGGCGGCAGCCTTCTTCGGGTTCTTCTTTTTGCGGAAGAGCTTTGATCGAAGGGCTTTCGCCGTCCTGGTCGCAGGGTTCTTCGTGTCGCTTCTGCCGGTTGTCTTCATGAAGGTGTCGCTTCTCGACACACGGTCGGAACGGTTCCTTTACCTGCCGGGGGTTTTCGCTGTCATGGCCCTTGTGAACTGGGCGTTCCAGGTCTTCGGAAAACGGACCGCCCTGGTTGTGATGACTGCCATGGCGCTCTTTCAGGGAGCCTTCCTGTACCGCTCCAACATGAATTGGCGAAGGGCGGGGGAGATGTGCGTGGAACTGATCAGCGAGCCGGTTGCCTCCCCGCCCGAAACCTACCGGGGCGCGTACGTGTTCATGAACGGCTACGAAGAGGCTCTTCAGTTGTTCGGGGAGTGAAGCGGTTCGGGCTTCAGTTCACGTCACCCAGATAGACAGCCCCTTTGGGCAGCGGCTTTGCGAGAAGGGTGCGCAGGGCCGAAGGGTAGAGCCGGTGCCGGGTGAGGGCTTCGAGGGGAAGCCAGGCGATGCCGTCCTGGTAGGAGTCGGGGCTTTCCCCCATCTTCGGTGTCGAGCCGCGTGGAAGCGAGCATTTGAACATCAGTTCGATCTGGTGGGCGTCGCCGTCGGTGGCGCAGAATTCGTGACGCGCTGCGATGTAATCCCTTACGAAGAGAAGCCTGCCCATCACAACGCCGGTGCCTATCTCTTCGGTGCACTCCCTCTGAAGGGCCTGCTCAACGGTTTCCCCGTGTGCCTGACCGCCACCTGGAAGAATGTACCAGTCACCCTTCTCATCCCTGTTCCTCACGAGGAGAACCTGTCCCTTTGAGATGATGACGGCCTTCACGGAAACCCTGACGGATCGGGGACCCTGGCTGAAGGGTTTCACTTCCCCGGCTCCCCCTGGTCCTCGAAGAGGTCTGGCATGTCGTACTTCTCCACTATGCTTCTGAGCCTCTTGTTGAGTTCCTCCGCCTTCTCCTCTATCTCTTCGAGGCTCATGGGAGGTTTTACGGGTTCGGGTTCGGATAGAGTTTCAGGTTCAGGTTCAGGCTCGGGTTTCTGCTCGGGCTTCTCTTCCAGAATGGTTTCAAGGAGCTTGATGCTTGCGATGGTGTGGCTGCCGCAGAGCCTCACACCACGGGCCTTCACGCCCTTTTCGGGGATGTCGGCCGAGGCGGTCTGCCCTTTTCTTGTCTTCATGCGCTTCTTTCTCTCGAACCAGTACTCGAGAACGAAGCCTGTGAGGGGGGTGAATACCAGCACCTCGCTCCCCTCGGGAACGAAGCGGTACTCCCGCTCCAGTATGAAGCCGCCGATGCTGAAGCGTTTGACGTAGGGTATCTTGTCGGTGCCGTCGCGGTAGACGCAGGTGAAGGGCATGTCCTTGTCGGCGGGGCCGCACCAGAGAACCTTCCCGTCCACGAGGAACTTCTCCTGGACGGGCATGACCCTGTAGGTGCCGTCCTCAAGGAAGTAGAGGATGCGGTCGTACTCGGAGGCGTGCCACGAAACGCCGCCCTTCACAGCCGTACCCACGAACCCTGTCTCTTTGTCGTAGCCCACCCTGAGGTTCGCTATGGCTATCTCGCGGCGCTGGATGCCGCTGAAGCCCTCGACGGCGGTTTTTCTGGGGAAGAGCTTGCCGTACTTCTTCAGTATCTCGGCAAGAACCTCGGTCGCGTAGTCCCTGATGCTGCCGAGCCTCTTTTTTGCCAGGCGCATGCGGCCCTTTATGTCGTCCATCTCTTTTCGGTGCGCCTCGATGTCGAAACGGCTTATCCTGCGGATCTTGAGGGCCAGGAGGCGCTCGATGTCATCGGCCGTGACCTCCCTGGGGTAATCGGTGAGGAAGGGAAGAAGGCCCTGGCCCACGGCGTCCCTGACCTCCTCGAGGGTGGGGCACTCTTCGATCAGCTTGTAAAGCCTGTTCTCGATGAAGATCTGCTCGAGGGTCATCCAGTGAAGCGAGTCCCCCAGGTTGCTTATCTCGAGTTGAAGCTCGAGCCTCAGCACATGGAGAAGCCTGTCCGAGCAGTACCTTATGAGACCGGAGACGGTTGTCTCAAGCGGGACCCCGTCCTGTATCACAAGCATGTTGGAGGTGTGGGTGATCTCGCACTCGGTGTGGGCGTAGAGCTGCCTGAGGGTCTCCTCGGCGCTTACGCCCCGGGCGGGTGTGACCTCGATCTCCACGTTCTCGGTGGTGTAGTCGTCTATGCTGGTGATCTTGAGGCGGCCCTTGCGGGTGGCGTTCTCGATCGAGGCCATGAGGGTCTCGGTGGTGGTCCCGTAGGGGATCTCGCTTATGACAAGCTTCTTCCCGCCCCGGGGCTCGATCCTGGCCCTGTTGCGTATCCTGCCGTTGCCGTCCTCGTACGCCGATACATCAATGGCGCCGCCCTGCGGGAAGTCGGGCAGAAGGTGGAACGGTTCGCCCCTTATGCACGCCATCTGGGCCTGGATGACCTCGTTGAAGTTGTGGGGCAGGATGCGGGTGGACATGCCCACGGCTATTCCGTCCGCCCCCAGAAGAAGAAGCACCGGTATCTTTGCCGGGAAAAGCACCGGTTCGCGGTTCCTGCCGTCGTAGCTCGGCACGAACTCGGTGATGGCCGGGTTGAACAGTGTGTCGCGGGCGAGCTGCGTGAGCCTGCACTCGATGTAACGCGATGCCGAGGCTTCGTCTCCCGTGAAGATGTTGCCGAAGTTGCCCTGCCCCTCGATGAAGTAACCCCTGTTGGCAAGGGCCACAAGGGCCGCCCCGATGGACTGGTCGCCGTGGGGATGGTAGCGCATGCAGTGGCCTATGACATTGGCCACCTTGTTGAAGCGGCCGTCGTCCATCTCAAGCATGGCCCAAAGTATTCGGCGCTGAACGGGTTTAAGGCCGTCGGCCGCGTCGGGGATTGCCCGTTCCTTTATCACATATGTGGCGTAGTCCATGAAATTCTCGCGGTAAAGCCCACGCAGACCGGTCATTTCAGGTTCTCCATTATGAAGGTGCGCCGCTCCGGCGTGTTGCTGCCCATGAAGAAATCAAGGATCTCGGGTACCTCACGCAGCCTGTCTATGCGCACCTGGGTGAGCCTTATGTCGGGCCCAATGAACTGGCCGAACTCCTTCGGGCTTATCTCGCCAAGCCCCTTGAACCTTGTTATCTCGGGCTTTTTGCCCAGCCGCTGAGCCTCGCGGTCAAGTTCGGACTGGCTGTAGCAGTATACGGTCTCCTTCTTGTTCCTGACCCTGAAGAGGGGAGTTTCAAGGATGTAGAGGTGCCCGTTGAGGGCCAGGTCCTCGAAGAAGTGAAGGAAGAGGGTCATCAGGAGGTTGCGTATGTGCATCCCGTCAACATCGGCGTCGGTGGCAAGAACGACACGGTTGAACCGCAGCCCCTCCACCCCGCCCTCGATGTTGAGGGCACGCATGATGTTGTAGATCTCCTTGTTGCTGTAGACGGCCTCGCGCTTCAGGCCGAAAACGTTCTGGGGTTTTCCCCTGAGGGCGAAGATGGCCTGGGTGTGAACATCCCGGCTTGAAACAAGGCTTCCCGCCGCGCTGAGCCCCTCGGTGAGGAAGATGGTTGACTCCTCCTCCCTGGGGTGGCCATCGCCCAGGTGGATCTTGCAGTCCTTCAGGTTGGGGATGCGGATGGCGGTCTGCTTCTCGCGTTCGCGGGCCTTCTTCTTCACGGTGAGCAGCTCGGTGCGAAGCTTCTGGTTGGCCTGTATCTTGGCTATGATGCGGTCGGCAAGCTTCTGGTCGCGGTGGAGCACCTGCTCGATCTCGGCCTGCACCCTTGATACTATGTCCCGCCTTATGTCGGTGTTGCCGAGCTTGTTCTTGGTCTGGCTCTCGAAGACGGGGTCTTTTAAGCGCACCGACACCGCGGCCACAAGACCGTCGCGAACGTCCTCGGCCACGAAGCCCTTGCCGCTGTAAGCGTTCATGCCCTTCAGAACGCCCTCTTTGAATGCGGAGAGGTGGCTGCCACCGGCGCTTGTGTACTGGCCGTTGGCGAAAGAGAAATACTTTTCGCCGTATGAGTTTGTGTGGGTAAACGCGAACTCGAGCGTGGTGTTGCGGTAATACACGGCGTCGTAGATGGCCTCGTCACCGGTCTCGTCGTTCAGCAGGTCGCGCAGGCCGTCCTCGGAGCGGAACACCATGTCGTTGAACATCATTTTGAGCCCCGAGTTCAGAAAGGCGTAGTGCTGCATGCGCCTCTCGATGAACTCGCTGCGGAACTGGTACTCGCCGAAGATCTCACGGTCAGGCGTGAACTCCACCAGGGTTCCGTTCTTCTCGGTGGTTTCACCGGAATCGTCCGACACCAGCCGTCCCTGTGAGAAAACGGCCTGACGGAACCTGCCGTCGCGGTACGAGCAGACCCTGAAGCTCTCGGAGAGGGCGTTGACCGCCTTGGTGCCAACCCCGTTGAGCCCCACGCTGAAGACGAAGACCTCGGTGTTGTACTTGGCGCCGGTATTGATCTCGCTTACGCACTCCACAAGCTTGCCCAGGGGTATACCCCGCCCCCAGTCCCTCACCGTGATGGTGGAGTCGGCAAGCTTAACCTTTATACGGCTGCCGCAACCCATTATGAACTCGTCAACCGAGTTGTCGACCACTTCCTTCAAAAGGATGTAGATGCCGTCGTCGAGGTTGGTGCCGTCGCCGAGGCGTCCGATGTACATCCCGGTTCTAAGCCGGATGTGTTCGATGGATGAAAGGGTTTTCACCTTGCTTTCATCGTAGATGCCGATACTTTCAATGGGACCGGTCAAAACCCCTCCACAAGATATGGTAGCATCAGCTGGACATGGCACAACATGTTGAATGCCATTCCCCGCATCGCCTCAACACACCAAGTATACACCATGCCCGCCCTCTGAACCACCATATGTGGTGGAAAGCAGGGCGCTTTTCCCTGAGGCAAAAATACCTTATGCTTGTTGCGATGAGGCCAGAAACCAGGCAACAAAAGGGGGAACACCAATGAAATCACCAGGCGGCGGAGGCAAGAACCCGGGCATTCAGAAGCAGCCCATGAAACCCCAGCAGAAACCGGCCCGTCCCACGCAGCAGAAACCTGCCTACACCCCTTCTCCCAAGCAGGAGTACCGTGAGACCCAGAAACCCGCACGCAAGCCCGAGATGAAGCCCGAAAGAAAGCCCGAGCGCGACGCCGGCGACAGAAAGCGCATTGCCATGCTGGACCGGCTGAAGAACCGGCAGGGAAGAAGCCAGCAGGACCTCGACGCCGACTCCGCCGAATCCGCGACCACAGCTACACCCGGAAACGGCAGGCGCTCGTGCTGCCTGGGGTGCGCGGTTTACGCCCTGGCGGCGCCTTTCATCGCTGCGGGGCTTCTGATGGTATTGCTGCCCTGAGGCTCCATCCCTGTCGATGAGCCATCAGTAGCGCCGGGAGGGCCATTACAAAACCGGCGCCCGTCAGCAGAGGCCAGGGAAGCCCGGTGAAACCTTGGAGAATGAGTATCCCGGATGCGGGAAGAACGCCCAGTACGAAGGGCACGATCAATCCCCGCAGTGTCCCACGGCCCAGCAGGGAAGCGCAGACAACGCCCACCAGAGCGCTGGAGAATACGGCTGCCACACCGGCGGCCGGAAGGCCGTGGTTTCCCATCAGCCACAGGTTCAGCGCGAGGCTTGCCAGAAGTCCCGCCGTTACAGCCGGCAGTGTCGCCTTCTGCCTGCCCATGGCTATCACTGCGGCCAGCAGAAAGTTCATGAAGAAAAAAACAGGGATGCCCGAGAAAAGCAGAAGCCTCGTGTTGTCGAACTCGGCCGGCGAAAGCCCCCTCAGGAACGCGTCACCCCACAACGTCTTCATGAAGATCTCCCCGGGCGGGAGCATCAGCGCGACGACCACAGCGGAAAGGGCGGAGATGAGGTAAGCTATCCTCCGGATGGCCATGGCGGAGGAACCGTCCCGGAAAGCCCTGCAGAGGCCCGGAAAAAGGGCTCCGGGGAGAAGGGTGGGCGTGATTATGAGTACAAGGACCTCGAGAACCTTGTAGATCTCGTTGTATGCCCCAACGCTCACGACCCCGAGAGTGCGTTCGATAACAAGGTTGTCCACCCTCTGGTGCATTATGGCCACGATACCCATCAGCCCCAGTGGCCAGGTCTCCTTCAGCAGACCCAGCATTCGCAGAGGGCTGAAACATGGATGGATGTCAAACCCCAGCTTTCCGGCTGTCCTGAAACTGACCCATGCCATGGCAGCACCTCTGACCAGGAACACCGCGGCGACGACGTAGGGATGAGCGTCAAGACCAATGAAAACCACTACCAGCAGAAGGAAGACAACCGATGAAGAGATTCGTGCAGAGGCTTCCCGGCGGGTCTGCCCCAGGGCCCTGAACGAGGCGAATGGCAACTCCGCCATTATCTCAAGGGTCATCCCGAGAAGGATTGGTATAAGGATGATCGTCTGGGGAAGAGGGTAGCTGAGAAGCGAGAATGCAGTGAGCGCGATCAGTGAGACCAGGGCCATAACGGTTCTAAACCCCAGAGCGCTTCGCCAGATGTCACGGGATTGCTCCGGAGTGCCCAGGCTGATCCGTCTGTTGACTAGGATGGCAGCCCCGAAATCGGTAATGAAACACGAGAAAACCGAAAGGATCACTGCAAGCAGAAGCCTGCCGAACCATATGTCCCCCATGTGCCTGGAGATGAGCATCATGGAGACGAACACCGCGCCCTTGCCCACGATCTGTCCAAGCAGCATGTGAACGCTGTTCGCCCGCTCGCCGCTTCCGCCATCGGGAAACGTATCAGCCCCAGGGAACGGCAGAGTCTCCGACACTACGGCCTGTAAACGCTGCTTGGAGCGTAGCCCACGGCTTTCAGCGCTTCGTTCCGCTTGACCTTCTTTGTGGTGGTCTTGGGAAGGTCCTCCTCGCTTATGATGAAGCCGGCTATCCTCTTGAAAAGGGGTGCGTCGTCGTTGAACTTCCTGACGGCGTTCCTGACGGCGCTAACCTCGTCGGCGGGGGTGATCTTCCTGCCGTTCTTCTCCGCCTCCTCGATGAGAAGGTCACGATTGGGGACGACAACGGCCCAGATCTCCTCGCCCCTCTGCTCGTCCTGTTTGCCGAACACCATGCTCTCGTTCACATGAGCGTCCCTGTTCAGAACTGTCTCGATCTCCTCGGGGTACACGTTCTTGCCGTTCTTGGCGATGATGACGTTCTTCTTCCTGCCCGTGATGTAAAGGTACCCGTCGTCATCCATCCTGCCGTAGTCGCCGGTGTGGAACCATCCGTCGGGAGTGAGAACCTCGGCGGTGGCCCCTGGGTTGTTGTGGTAGCCAAGCATCACGTTGGGGCCTTTTACGATGATCTCGCCGATGCCGTTCTCGTCGGGGTCCTCGATGCGAACCGTGCACTCGGGAAGAACAAGCCCGACCGATCCGGGCCTGCAGGCGTTGTCGCGGTTTACCGTCACTATCGGGGAGGTTTCGGTGAGGCCGTAGCCTTCAAGTATCTTGAAACCGAGTCTGCGGAAGCCCCGGATGACTTCCGGGTCGATCCCGGCGCCGCCCGAAACGAACAGCCTGAGCCCCCCTCCGAACTTCTCATGAACCTGATGGAACACTTTCTTCCTCAGGTTCTTCGCACCGAAGAATTCGCCAATGCCGGAAAGGGTTGTTCCCACCCTGTACTTCAAGCTGCCGCCGTGAGCGTTTTTGATGTTGGTCATTATCCGGCCGTACATCTTCTCCCACAGGAGGGGAACGCCGATCACGACAGTGGCCTTGGTCGCCACAAGGTCTTCCACCACGTATCTGAGCCCGTGGGCGATGGCGATGGTACAGCCTGACACCATGGGCAGGAGGAAACCGCAGGTGCACTCGTAGCTGTGATGCACCGGCAGCACCGAAAGGAATATGTCATCCTTGAAGATGGTTATGAGCGCCATGACCTGTCTGAGGTCGGAGATGAGGTTCTCCTGCGAGAGGACGACGCCCTTGGCCATCCCCGTTGTTCCCGAGGTGTAGCAGATCGCCGCGGGGGCATTCACGTCGTACGAGTCGGGCAGCGCAGTTCCGCTTGACCTTCCGGCCCTGATGAGGTCGAGGATGTGCCGGTGAACGTTCTTTCCCCCCATGTTCATGGCGTAGTTGGTCACTCCTCTTATGTTGGAAAAAACATCCATGAACCGGGGGTCGTGAACCGCCATGCTGGCGCCCGAGTAATGGACGATGGTGCGCATGTCGGCAGGGGGAAGCTCGCGGTCGATGGGGACGATTATGCCGCCGGCCCTTATCACGGCAAGGTAAGTGGTGCACCATTGAATGCTGTTGTCACCGGCAACAGCCACAATGGGTTTCGGGCTCAGTTCCAGAAGCCCGCGGGCCATCCACTCCACGTTGTTCCTGAGCTGGCTGTAGGTGACCGACCTGAAATGCCCGGGCTCGGCGGGTTCGAGTATCGCCGTCTTGTCGGGGAAGCGTCTGCAGACCTGCTCGATGGCCCATGGAAGGTTCTCGATCGGGGGGACCTGCAGCAGGGGACCGCCAGGGTAAGTTCTCATGATCCTCCTCAATCGTTCCGGTATGAGTTTTCGTCCGCGAACACCCGAAACCCCACGAAGGGATAGCCCAGCTCGGGAGAGAACTGCGCCAGAACGCAGGGGTCGCAGTCTTCCAGGGAGCTGAGCCAACTGCCCCCGGCGGCGGTTCCCCTCGATGCCGTCCACTCCCAGAGGTTCCCGGCAGTATCATAAAGCCCCCAAGGGTTTGCGGGGTAAGAACCCACGGGGGCGGACACCGCGAATCCGTCCTCTACATCGGGGTGTCTTGTCAGGATGCCCTCGGAGGAATCCGAGCAGTTGAAGGTTCCGGCGGCCGGAACATGGCTTCCTGCTGCCCCGGCAACGAGCTGCCATTCCTCAGGCTCTGGAAGCCTGTATAAAAGCCCGTTCCCGCTCACTTCCGAAAGCCACCGGCAGTACATCTCCGCACCGTTCTGGTTCATGCCGTGCATTGGGAAGTTCTCCATACCAGGAACAGCCTCGTACCTGCCCGAATCGAAGTTGGCCACCACTGGGAGTGGCCAGTTGCAGCGGAGGATGCTGTCGGTGAGAACCGTCCGTCCCGAGAGCTGTCCGCCGGTCCGGCGGAGACCGGGGTCCACGCTGTTCATGAAAACGGCGAACTCGGCCGCGGTCACTTCGTACACCCCCGCCAGGAATCCCCGGGAACCGGGATTGAGAAGCGAGCCGGGAATTCTGACCATGGAGGGGTTGCCCGGAACGAACACGGGGATCTCCCGGGTAAGTGTGACGAGTTCCGGTACAAGCAGAACCCGGGACACCCTGTCGCTGATGCCGTTTTCACCCGTAAGGCGGATCTCGTAGCTGCCTGGACCGGGTAGCGGTATGGTGCAGGGGGACATGGACGTGAACCCCTCCCATGACACCGTAAGCCCTTCGGGGTCTGTGAAAACAGCAATGCCGCAGAGCCTTTCAAGGTAGACGACAATGGTGTCGGCCCCCGGCCTGACTATGGTCTCGACTGTTCTGAAACCCTCCCGCGACACTGTAAGTCTTGTGCCATCCCTGTGAACGGGGATCGAGAAGGGTGAATGCAGCGGAGGGGCACCCCCGACGGAAACCAGCGCACCGTCGGGAACGGTTACCACCACGGTCCTGCGGATCGGGAAGAGATCGAGCGCAAAAAGCCCGGCGGTGAAGAACGCGCAGAGGATCCCCAGCAGGAGCAGCAGATGTGATGGCTTCAACTAGCCGCTCCAGTCATTCCGGAGCACGGCCTTTATGTCTGCCCCGAGCTGCCCCATGCGTATGTCCCTTATCAGTCTTCCGAGCATGTACGACGGCCTGAAATAGAACTTTCGGTGAAAGGCCGCGTAGAAACTCTGTATGGTGTCCCAGTCGAGGTTCTCGTGCTTCCAGACCTCGGTGGTGCAATGGAAGTTGTATTTGTCCCAGTCCCGCGAGAGTATCCTGCCCTCCCTCTCGATGAGCGTGAAAAGCGGCGAGGAGGGGAACGGAAGGGTCATCGAGGCCTTTGCGTAGGTCAGGGGAAGGCTGCAGGCGAACCTGAGATTCCGCTTCATCGTCTCGACGGTATCCCCCGGAAGGCCCAGCATGAAGAACCCCACGGTCTCCAGCCCCTCCTCGTGGGCCATTACCACGGCATTCCTCACCATGTCAGGATCCTGGTGCTTGTTCACCCGGGAGAGCACTTCGGGCACACCGCTCTCTATGCCGAACGACACCTGGTAGCAGCCAGCTTTCTTCGCCAGCCTGAAGAATTCACGATCGACGTCCTGTACGTTCACGCCTGTGGGAAGCGCCCAGGGAGCATTGAACCCGCGCTTCATGATAAGCTCGACCGTCTCCTTGGCCCTGGGGAGGTTCGCGGTGAAGTTGTCGTCCTTGAAATGGATGTCCCGAAAGCCCAGGTCGAGCATTCTGAACATCTCGTCCACGACACGCTCGGAACTCTTGCTTCGCACGGAGTGGCCGAAGACCCGCTGGCTGCAGTAGAGGCAGTGGTGGTTGCAGCCCCTGTTGGTCTCCATGTAGCCCACGGGGTTCTTCCTGCTCGCAATGTGAGGGGAGTGGTAAAAGCGCAGATCGTGAAGCTGCCACGCAGGAAGGGGCAGGTCGTCAAGGTTCCCGATAAGGGGGCGGGGCGGGTTCATCACGAACTCACCGTCCTTGAGCAGGGCAACTCCCAGTATCCCCCCGGGATCATTCCCCGAGCAGATCTCCCGAAGTGTGTTCTCCCCCTCGCCCATAACCACCAGGTCAAACTCTGTCTCGCGAAGGACCTGCTCGGGAAGCGTGTTGGCGTGAATGCCTCCGCAGATGAGAACCACTTCGGGCAGTACTTCCCGGGCCATGGCCGCCAGTTCCCTGGCCTCCCTGTAGAGGGGTGTCGTGAAAGTGACGCCAACGAAATCGGGTTTCCAGGAGGACAGTGTGTCGCGGTAGGCATCAAGCGGCCGCCCCTCGATCATCAGGTCGGAAATACGCACCTCATGGCCGTCCTCGAGCGCAGCGCCCGCAAGCGACGCCAGTGTGATGAAGGGCGCGCTTGTTATTGCCACCCTTATCTTGCTTTTGTTGTACACGCCAATGGCGGAGGGCGGGTTCACCAGCAGTAGCTTTGCCATAAGGGACCCTTTCGAAAAACCGTTGTGCGGGAACCGGTAAGATAGAAGAAGACGCGCTTCCGCGCCAGTTTTCAACGCGGGTTTCCCGGAAGCGTTCCGGTGGTTATAGTCATCCCATGAAGACGCAGATGATCCTCGCGGCGCTTCCGGCCCTGAACGAAGAGGCCACAATAGCCGTTGTTCTCGCGGGTATCCCGCGGGAGATAGGCGGGCATCCCGTCTGGGTGCTGGTGGTGGACGACGGCTCCACCGACCGCACGGCGGAGCTCGCCAGGGCGGCGGGAGCCTTCGTGATCTCCCACGGCAGGAAAATGGGGCTCGGCGATGCCTTCCGTACGATGCTTGGCTTCGCACGCGAGGGCGGATACCACTTCCTGGCCACGATTGACGCGGACGGCCAGTTCGACCCCGGGCACCTGCCCGTCCTGGCAGCTCCGGTCCTGTCCGGGCAGTTCGACTTTGCCACGGCCAGCCGTTTCGCCGACCCCTCACTGACGCCACGCATGCCGCGGCTGAAGAGAATGGGCAACCGTTGGGTGGCCCGCCTTGTCAGCCGCCTCAGCGGGGTGGGTGTGAAAGACGCCACATGCGGCTTCAGGTTCTACGGCCCAAGGGCGCTGGACAAGGTGTCATGCCTCTCAAGGTTCACCTACACGCAGGAGGTCGTGATCGACCTGGCCATGAAGGGTATGCGCATCCGTGAGGTCCCCCTGTCGATAAGAGGGGAACGGGCTTCGGGGAAATCCAGGATCGCCGGCAACCTTTGGAGGTACGCGGTGCTCTCCACCGAGGCCATGTACTCAGTAGCCCATGGCCATTCTCCATGGAGGATCTACGGCGGACCGGCGCTTGTTCTAATGGGGACCGGCGTGATCATGGACCTGTTCGTGTTCGCCCACTGGCTCTCCACTGGAAGGATCACCCCTTTCGCGGGGCTGGGCATCGGGGGGCTTTTCCTTATCACCTTCAGTATCCTGCTGCTTCTCTTCGCATCGGTGGCGGACATCGGAAGCTCAAACAGAAAGCTCCTGGAAAGCCTTCTCGAGACCGAAACAAAAAGGAAACGGAAGCATCTTCAGGCGGTTTCCCGTGAGGACAGGGACGATCCGGAGAGCTGAGTGTGTTTACCGCTCCGGGTTCCAGGCGTCCAGAAGTTCAAGGTGCCCCGAGACGAATCCGTTCCCGGTCTGGATCGTCACCAGGTCACCCAGCCCTCCAATCACATCATTCCAGTTGAAGACCATCTCGTACCTGTTGATGTTCTGGGGAGTGGCCGCGGACATGGCATACTCATCGACCATGATGGTGTAGGAGCCACCCGTTGTCTCCAGGATGGTAAGGCTGACTAGCCCGTTCGCGTATGATCCCCCGACATCAATGCTGGACGACCCCGAGCCTGTCATGGAGCCCACCGGCATCGCCGTGGTGACGTTCACCGGAACAATGCCCTCGCCCCCGATGCCCCATGTTTCGGTCACAGGGTAGAAAACTGCCTTCAGCTCGATGCCGTTGCTGCTCTGATCGGCAGCCCATGTGATCGAAGCACCCTCGGGTCCCGTCCATTCGTAAACAAAGTTCCAGAAGAAGGCGAGGCGCTCACCATCCACGGGACCGAGTGATAGGTCCCGTCCCTCTCCCGGGGACTGGGCTGAGGCGTACCCCGAGGCAAGGAGAACGAAGAGAACGGCATGAACCGCTCTGACCCTGCTGCATTCGGAAAACATCAGATTCTCCCTCCCGATGATCGAACGTTCCATGAACTCGCACGGTTAAGATAGTGCGGAACATTCTTTTGAGGAAAGAGCCCGCAGATCAGGGAAGCTCTGATGTGGCATGTTTCAGTGAAACCACTCTCACCTTTTCGTGAACGCTGTAGTTGTCGTCGCCGGGGTAGATCACTGTTATCCGCTCAAGATCAAGATCGCTGAGGGCCGATCCCATTGATCGGGTGAGACAGGGTGCGTCGGCATACTTGAACTCCATACCGTACAGCTTTCCATTGTGCTGGTAGACCAGATCAACCTCAGCGCCGGAATGGGTTGACCAGAAAGAGACATCTTCGCTCCTTCTGTCAAGCAGTCCCAGTATCTCCTCGAGGGCAAACCCTTCCCATGAAGCCCCTATCCTGGGATTGGACACGAGTTGGTCGAAGCTCCCGATTCCCATCAGTGTATGGAAGACGCCGCTGTCGCGGATGTACAGCTTGGGTCGCCTGACAAGCCTCTTCGAGGTGTTGGTGAAGTACGGGGAAATGACCCGGACCATATAGGTGCCCTCAAGGATCTCAACATATCTCCTCACCGTCATGTCGGAGATGCCGAATGCCCGGCCGAGCTCGGAGAAATTCAGGATCTGGCCGTGGTAATGTGCCAGCATCATCCAGAAACGACGCAGGGTCCGGGCTGGTATCCTTATCCCAAGCTGGGGGATGTCCCTTTCAAGGTATGTCGTTATGTAGTTGTTCCGCCAGAGCATGCTGGATCTCTCCGAGTCAGCCAGATAGGAGCGGGGCATGGTTCCCCTGATCCACAGCCTCGTCATGTTGTCTGCGCCGACATCGGCCATCGAAAAACCACCGAGGTGGTGGAAGCCTATCCGCCCCGCCAGTGACTCACTGCTCCCCTTGACGAGATCACGAGATGCGCTGCCCAGAATGAGGAACCTCCGGTTTTCTCTGGTGTCGACAAGATGCCGAAGCAATGGGAACAGCTCGGGCTTCCTCTGGATCTCATCAATAACCACAAGGCCCTGGAGGTTTTCCAGCAGTAGTTGAGGGTTCATGAATCCGGCTTCATCCCGGGGGTTCTCGAGGTCGAAGTAATGGGTGCCGTTCAGCTCCCGGGAAATGGTTGTCTTGCCGCACTGACGGGCACCAAGAACCGCAGTCACTGGAAAGATGCCAAGCATCTCTCTGATTCGCAGGATGTCTTTGCTGCGGTTAACCATGGCTCCTCCTCCGACATCTGCGACCATATGGAATTATCATTGAAATGTCAAATGCTGACTATGATATTTCAATGATACTGGGCAAGACTCGGGTCTGTGTCTAGTCCGCTCCGCCGAGGATGATCTTGATGCTTCCGAAGGTGCCGGCTTCAAGCCCGAATTCGCACTCGAGAATCATGTATGGAAGCTTGCTGGACAATTCACCGGTGGGATTTGCGCTTCCACTGGGTGGAAAAAGGCAGTACACGCTTCTGGCGGGTCCGGCCTCCCAGTTGTACGCACTCGCCTCGACCATCCCGTCAGGGTAGTGAATGTCTATGAGAAGGTTGTCGGTTCCGTTGTAGTAAAAGGGCTGATCGAACTGGATCGTCAGGGTGCTGCCGACTTCCCCGTAAAGTGGCAGGGAATCGATGAACACAACCTCCTGGAGGGCTCCGGGGGCAACGTTGTCCGCAAAGGTCTCCGAAAGTTCATCTATCGTCACATGTGCCATCTTCATCGAAAAGTCGCCTGCCCAGCCGTACCCCCCGTTCGGGCGGACATAAGTAATGCTGGTGATGGTGCATGGAAACCCGATATCCTCCTGTAAGACTACCTCCTGGCAGTGCTGAAGGTAGTCTCAACAGTCGAAGGGCGAATTGAACGGCGCCTCCATCTCACCGATCTCAACTGCTCCCGCAGTAAGAAAGGCAATAACGGTAAGAAATGGCAGAATGCTTTTCATATCGCTCCTTTCGTATCCTGAAACATCTTACAATAAAACAGGCACCCTGTCAATCTCGGGCCTGGGCGGGTCGTTCAGAAGGTCCAGCGTCTTCACCGAAGGGTACTCCTGCCCCCAGAACCGCACCCGGGCCTTCTCCGGATCGTGCCGCAGCGGGGGCTCATCCTTCACGAAGGGGTCGTAGAACTTCGTTTTCAGGGTGTCACGCCAGCCCTCGGGGGTGGTGACATTGTGAAGAAGCCTCTTCTCTTCAGGGACCCTGGGCCAGAAAACGTTGTTCCAGAACAGAAGGTACCTTGGGTCGCTGAACACGTCGTCCCAGGTGATGCCCATGAACCCGGCCATGAAGCGGTGGCTGTTCTTGAGCTTGGCAATGCTGTCGTCGTTGGGTCCGAAAGATTCGATGGCCTGGGCGCATGCCGGGAGAAGGCCGATGACCTCAATGCAAAGCGAGTCCCAGGTGTGTTCAGTGTTCGAGAGCTCAGCCATTTTCGTTCCCTCGAACTCAAGCTCGGCAATCGTTGTGACCCTTTCGTATGTGCTTGCGGCAAGCCTCTGCTGGAAGTTCACCGTGGGGGAGAACACGCTTTCAGCCTGTTCAAGGGTTGCCACTGCCGCCTCGCGGAGGGGGATGCGGGTCATGTCAAGGATTACCGTGTCTTCCATCAGCAGCGTGTTGAAGTGCAGGGCGTTCTCCGCCTGCTTTTCCAGTTCGAAGATCCTGTCGTAGAAGACTTTCTGCTTTTCCCTCTGTTCAGGGGGAAGTGAGTCGAAGGCCATGTGGTAGCCGGCCGCAGCAATGGATGCCGGGGGAATGCCGTCGGCCGCTTCAATCCCGGTCTCTTCCCGGGGAAGAGGCGGCTCCGAGGCGAGTTCGCCGATGAGCGCCGCAACCTCTGAGAACCTGGGATCCATGCAAATGCCGGCCATGTCGGCGCCGCTCTCCGCCGAGGCGACCAGTTCGTCCAGAAGCTGCTTCGCCCTGACGAGCTTTTCGTTCCGGGGGCCCAGGCTTGATGCGTAGTTCTGTATCGAGAAGCCAAGTCCGTCCAGCATCTGCTTCAGAGTGCTATCCACTGCAGACCTCCCTGAACTTCGCTTCCAGAATGGCCATCTGGCGGTCGGTGAAGGGAAGCCTGTCCCGGTATGGTCTGTGTGTCATAAGCTTCTGCCAGGAAAACCCGGGGTCCGCCTCGAGGAGCTGCCGCCGGTACTCCCTGAACTTCGTGATGGAACGGTCGTGGTCATTCCCGCCGGGGTTGTCGGTGCAGAGATGAAAAAGAGCTTCGATCATGGGCACGATGGCGTTCAGGGAATGGTTCTCGTTCATGCCCTGCGTGGTATCCGCCTCAAATTCCTCAAGCTTCCGGTTCAGTTCGGCGTGGGTTGCGGCGGATTCGATCACCTTGAGCCGCTGACTGTCCTCTTCGGCCTTGCCTTCGTGACCGAGCTTCTCGTAGATGTGGGCCCTGTTGTCGTACCTGTCTGCCGCGTTCGCCCTGGCGGTTGAGACCATGTTGCCGGTCCGCTGTATCCGATCCATGAAGGCGCCTGGTGAACCGGCCTCATCGAGCATCTCGAGGTATTGATGGCAGTCTTCGATCATCGCCCGGTGGAGCTGGGGCTTCTGGCTGAACTTCTCGAGCTGGGCGGTGAAGTATCTGCGCTGCAATTCCATGGGGTCTGTCACAGCCCCTCCCTTCGTCTCCGCCATTATGCCCGCATTATGGCACTTCCGTACCCGTATGCCACAACGCGAAGGAGATGCGGTCGGCTTCGCGGGCAATCATCATGTTCAGGGGTGTCCCAGCGCCATGGCCCGCGTTGATGTCGGTACGAAGCAGAACAGGATTGGCGCAGCCCTGAGCTTCCTGCAACCGGGCCGCGAACTTGAACGAATGGGCCGGGACAACCCGGTCATCATGGTCGCCGGTGGTGACAAGGGTGGCCGGATAGCCGACCCCGTCAACAATTCTGTGAAGAGGTGAATACCCAAGAAGGTAGTTGAACATTTCTTCGTTGTCATCGGCAGTGCCGTAATCGTAGGCCCAACCTGCACCCGCAGTGAACCTGTGGTAGCGCAGCATGTCCATGACTCCCACGGCGGGCAGTGCAACCCGGAAGAGATCCGGCCTCTGTGTCATGGCCGCTCCCACAAGAAGCCCGCCGTTGCTTCCGCCCGATATGCACAGCCGCGACGGGGATGTGTACCCCCTCTCGACAAGGTATTCCGCAGCGCGTATGAAGTCGTCGAAGACGTTCTGCTTCTGCAGTTTGACCCCTGCCAGGTGCCAAGCCTCCCCGTACTCGCCCCCTCCCCGCAGGTTGGGTACTGCGTAAACGCCCCCCTGCTCCATCCAGACGACAGCCGGGATGTTGAAGACCGGGGTGAGGCTGTTGTTGAACCCGCCATACCCGTAGAGGAGGCAGGGATTCCCGCCGGACAGCGCCAACCCGCGGCGGTGGGTTATCATCATGGGGATTTCCGTACCGTCGGTTGACTTGAAGAAGACCTGCGTGGAAACGTAGGCTGAAGCATCGAGATCCACGCCCGAGGAACGAAAGAGCGCCGACTCACCCGAGGCAGGGTCAAGGGAATGAACCTCGGTGGGATGCAGATAGCTTGTGAAGAAAAAGTATACGCGGTCATCATCCTTCCGGGCATTGAAGCCCATGGCGGTTCCCGGGCCGGGAAGGGAAACCTCACGCACTGTTGCGCCGGAATGATCAACCTGCTCAACCGCCGAAACGGCATCCTTCAGATAATGCGCGAAGAAAAAGCCGCAACCGCGGGAGACCGAAAGAACCTCTGATCTCTCGGGAATGACATCCACCCATGAGGCCGGGGATGGACAGGACATGTCAATTCGGACGAGACGGTTGTTGGGCGCTTCAAGGTTGGTGAGCACGAAGAGGAACTCACCGGCGCTGTCGATCACGTCGTATTCCCTGTCAAACCCTTCAGCAAGTGGAATGATGCGGGGGTTGCCGGATGACAGGTCGCAGATGTAAAGCTCGTTCCCGGTGGTGGAGACCGAAGCGTTTATCGCAAGCCATCTGCCGTCCTCGGTCACGGTTCCGCTCATGTACCGCCTGGGAGTCTCGGCTCCGCCGAAAACGAGTTCATCCCTGCCCTGGGAGGTCCCCAGACGATGGAACATAAGCCTGTGGTGCAGGGTCTTTGCCGAACGCACGCTTCCTTCCTGCGGTCTTTCATAGCAGCTGTAGTAAAACCCTTCGCTGCCCCTCCACGACAAAGCCGAGAACTTCACGTCATTAACCGTCTCGATTAGCTGGTCAGGAGAATCACAGGCAATGACCCTGACATTTGTCCAGTCCGCTCCCCCTTCAGAAACACCATAGGCTGCAAACCTGCCGTCGTGCGAGAAACCGATGTTGCCGAGTGATGTGGTGCCGTCCTCCGAGAAGCTGTTCGGATCAAGGAAAACCGTTGGCGGTGTTCCCTCCTTCTCCCTGAAAAGCACGGATTGATTCTGAAGGCCGTCGTTCTTGAAGAAGTAACGCCAGTCGCCCCTGGCAAATGGCAAACCGTACCTCTTGTGGTTCCAGAGTGTGGAAAGCCGTTTACGGATGGCATCGCGAAAGGGTATTGAGGAAAGTTCCGCGAATGTGACGTCGTTCTGGGCTTTCACCCAGGATTCGACCTCGGGATCGGTATCGACCTCCAACCAGCGGTAGGGGTCGGGAACGGTCTTTCCGAAGAATTCATCGTGCGAATCGCATTTGCGGGATGCGGGGTATTCAACGGCCATCAGCAACCTTCAATCATAAACAACCTGTCTCTTTCAGTTACTGTCACAATATTGGGCTAATTGGAGGATGTGTAAATGGTACGGCGTGTTTCATTAAGGGACGGATCTGATATCTGAAAAAACTCCGTGGCACTTCAACACAGGAAACCAAAGGGCTCGTCCTTACACCCCGGCCTTCTGAGTTCCGAAGAGGGAGACCGGCAACGGTCAGGATCAAGCGATTGGATACGGTTTGGCATCCCTTGCAGGCAACTCGGCAGGCCCGGTCTTTCAGGATGACTGAGGTCCGGAAAGGGTCATGTATGAGGCCACTGTGAACAGAAGAGTTCCCGCAACGAGCAGAACCCGCACCCTCTTCTCCTTCCATGCGCCGGTGTTGCAGGCGGAGATACCAACCGACGCGAAGATAATCATCAGCGGTTCAAAGGGGACTCGATATCTGGGTTCGTACAGTATGAGAAATGATGTGATCAGCAGCGAGAGAAACATCGTTCCGAGAACAGCGCCAGCGGCGGAGTCATGCCTCCAGACAAGATACATCCCGCAGAGAATGAAGGGCAGGGTGATGAACAGGACCGGATTGATCCTTCCGCTCCTGTCCAGCGGAGAGAAAACTCTCAGAACGTCTTGCAGGGATTCGAGCAGCACCCGAAGTGGATTGTTCAGCGAGTACTCAAGACCCATTCGGTAAAACTCCCTGTCGGCTTCGGTTTCCGAAAGGCCGGTGAACCTGTCGATGAGAGCCTGGCTGTGGAAGAAGGCAAAATAACGGGGACACATGTTGAATATCGGCATAAGTCTGGCAACGTCTCCACCTTTTTCAGCCAGGTCTCGCTGCTGAGCAATGCTTTCGGCCCTGAAGAACTCTTCTGGGGGAGTTCCTTCCGATGAGGAAACGGAAAGGTCTCTGTGTCTGAAACCCCAGAAGGTCATTCCTCCTGTAGTGGCAATACAAGGCGAGCCGAATACTTCCTGGTTTCTCATCATCCATGGAACCACCGGAAGGACCGCCGTGATCAGGAGGACAGCAGCGGAGGCAAGGCGGACACTGAAGGCTTCCCTTCTCCTTAGAAGAATGGTTGCCCCAGCCAAAAGGCTCCATCCTGCCGCGTTGGGCCTGCACAGAGTCGCCAGCCCGACGAATAGACCGGCGCCGGCGTAAAGCAGAAGGCCGGGGGAAAGGACCCTTTTCGAATTCCTGTGAAAAGCTCCGTACAGAAGCAGCATACAGCAGACAATGAGGAAACTGAAAAGGGTTTCGGTCATCAGCATACCGGCCAATCCCAGCGCTGAAAGGTTGACCGATGCCAGGATGCCCGTAAGAAGCATTGCTCTGCGTCCGGCTATCCGGTAGGCAAGCCACGCCGACCCGGTAACCGCAATGGCGTAAAGCACTGCCTGCAGAAGATAAACGGCTCGATAGCGTTCGCCGACGGCACGGAACACCAGGGAAACGACCGTTGGATACAGTGGAGGCCGGAAAGCAGTCGGATGACCGGGACCGTTTGAAAACCCGTTGCCTTCGCC